>Ga0187781_10000476_pt1 | contig 28507 bp, 27 predicted proteins | sample 0715_SJ02_MP02_2_FD_132447 | JGI IMG/M metagenome (GOLD analysis project Ga0187781, IMG submission 132447) | Tropical peat soil microbial communities from peatlands in Department of Meta, Colombia - 0715_SJ02_MP02_20_MG | ecosystem: Environmental > Terrestrial > Soil > Wetlands > Peat | place... | reverse complement strand
GTGGGGCCGATGTTTTCCGGCAAGAGTGAGGAGCTGATCCGGCGCCTGCACCGCGCCGAGATCGGCAAGCAGCGCGTGCAGATTTTCAAGCCGCTGATCGACCAGCGCTACGCGAAAAATGGAATCGTCTCGCACTCGGGCCTCGAAATCGCTTCGGAGTTGGTCCAGACCGGGAGCGAAATCCTGCTGAAAGTGGCGCCGCGGACCGAAGTGGTGGGAATCGACGAAGCGCAGTTTCTGGGCGAGAGCGTTGTGGACGCTTGCGTGCGGCTGGCGGACCTCGGCAAGCGCGTGATTGTCGCGGGGCTCGACACGGATTTCATGGGCCGCCCGTTTGAGCCGATGCCGAAGTTGCTCTCGGTGGCGGAAGAAATCACCAAGCTGCTCGCCATCTGCGTGCGTTGCGGCAATCCCGCGGTGCACACGCAACGCACGGTTGCGAGCGAAGAGCTGATCGTGGTGGGCGCGACGGGAATGTACGAAGCCCGCTGCCGCCGATGCTTCGAACCGATGCTCGCCCACGAAAAAGTGGAAGAGGAAAAGGCGGAATCGACCCCGAAAGCTCGCGCCGCAACTAGCTAGCCGCAGCCGGAGATTTCAGCTTTGCGCGTGTTTCCAGCACCAACTCTCCGTGTTCAGCACAGCCCACGACGCTGAGGGGCGGCATTTTCTCTCCTGCATTTTTCAAATGCGTTTTCAACTTAGCAATTCGCGTGCGACTTTCTTTCCAAAGTTCGGAGTCGAATTCAGCGTGGTCGAGCGCCATGGCGACGGCCGCGAGCGCGGGCCGCACTGAATTCCAATCGTGGCAGATCAGCGCCATATCGCTCCCGGCAAGAAACGTCCGTACGGCGGATACCGCAGGCGCCCAGCGCCTCGAAAGTGCGCCCATTCCGAGGTCGTCGGCGAGAACGATTCCTCCACAGCCCATGTCCTCGCGCAGGATTCCGGAAAGCACCTCTCGAGAAAGCGACGCGGGCCAATCGGCGTCCACGGCCGGCAGGGAGATATGCGCGGTCATGAAGAAGGGAACCTCTGCTGCAATCGCAGCGGCGAATGGGACGAGTTCGGCTTTCCGGAGGCGCTTGCGCGATTCTTGGAACACGGGAAGGTCCAGATGCGGGTCGATCACGGTGTCGCCGTGCCCGGGGAAGTGCTTGGCGCACGCGAGCACTCCGCCTTCATCGAGCCCCCGGGCAAAGGCGGCGCCGAAGCTCGCAACCTTCGCCGGATCACAGCCGAAGCTGCGGCCTTTTGTGACCGGGCTCTCCGGCTGAAGGTGCAGGTCGAGCATCGGCGCGAAATTGAGGTTGCATCCGACGGCGGCTAGTTCGCGGGCGATTGCTTTTGCTTGCCGCTCGACGAGATCGGTGTCGCCCAGCCGGCCGAGCTCTTCGGGCGAAACCCACTGCGTGAATGGCTCCGGAAGCGAGAATCGCGTGCCGCCTTCCTGATCGACGCCGATCAACACGGGCCGTCCTGCGACGCGGCGAATTTCCTGAGTGAGTGACCAGAGATTCTCCGGACTCGAAAAGTTTCGGGGAAACAAAATTACGCCGCCGAGTCCTTGAGCGAGATAGGCGCGCAATTCATCCGGAAGTGACTTGCCTTCGAATCCCAGGATGAATTTTTCGAGCACTTCTTCGGGAAGTTGAGGCGGGCGGGTCATGAGCGTCTGCTATGATGCGCGGGAGTTTTGCCGATTCCGGAATTCATCGCGAGCCGCTGAGAAGCGTAGCCGGAGAGGAGCGTTCCAACAAGATGCGAATCGAGGCGCGCGCTCCGACGCGCATTGACCTGGCCGGCGGGACGCTCGACATCTGGCCGCTGTACCTCTACCACCAGCCTGCTGTGACTCTGAACTGCGCCATCAGCCTCTACGCATCCTGCCAAATTGAGACTCATCACGGCAGTAAAAGCATTCGATTGATTTCGCGCGACACGTGCCGCGAAGAGAATTTTTCTTCCTATCGCGCACTCGCCCGCGCCTCGCGGCACAAGCTGCCTTTGCTCGCGCAATTCGTGAGATTTTTCGCGCCGGAAACGGGGCTGACTGTTTCCACCGATTCGGAAGCTCCCGCCGGGGCGGGAATCTCCGGTTCGAGCGCGCTGGCTGTGGCGCTCTCGGCGGCGTTCGACCGCTTGACGGGTTGGGGGCGGAGCCGCGAAGACTGGATTCATTTAAGCCGCGATATTGAAGCGATTGTTCTCGGGGTTCCGACGGGCGTCCAGGACCACTATCCCGCTGCGTTTGGAGGCGTCAGCGAAATCCGGCTCTTGCCCGCGGGAGAAGAGCGCGTGGAGGCTCGCGTGGAGCCGGCCGAGCTCGAACAACGATTGATTCTCTGTTACACGGGCAAGCCGCGGAAATCCGGAATCAACAATTGGCGCGTCTTCAAATCCCATCTCGAAGGCGACCGGCGGATTCACCGCAATCTCGAAGAGATTTCGCGAATTGCCTGCGAGATGGCGCTGCAAATCCGGCGGAGCGGCTGGGCCGAAGTCGGCCGGCTGATGCGCGAAGAATGGAGCTACCGCCGCCGAAACCTGCCCACGATTTCAACGCCCACAATCGACCGAATCATTTCCCATGCCCGGCGCGCCGGGGCGCTCGGCGGCAAAGTGTGCGGCGCCGGCGGAGGCGGATGCGTCGCAATTCTCGCCCAGCCCGATGCGCGCACGCGTATCGAACAAGCCGTGGCAAGTGCGGGGGGCAGGCTTCTCCCCGTTCGCATCGACCGCCGCGGTGTTCGAGTACGCGTCCTGAGATAAGCCCTGGCTGCGCCCGGGGAATTGCAATCCCTGTTCACAGGAAACCCGAAAAGCCCTAAAATTGCCCCAGGCGATCGGGCATGGAATTCCGGCTTACTCTCGTGCTAGCGGCCATGGCGCTTTGCGCCGACGTGCGGGATATCGCCCGATTCCGGATGCCGCTGCTCAGCGAGCCCGACCTGAGTCCCCTTTCGAGCTCCGGATCGCGCCCCGATGTGTTCATGACAGTCGGGCAAAGAGGGGCGTCTCAATCGGCGGGTTTGCAACAGCAATCCCGCATCGAAATCATCCGCTATGTCTCCGGCGAGTTCGCCAAGGTCGTGAAACCCCTTCCGGGCGGGAAGAAAGGATTCAAGATTCCCATCGGAAAGACGATTGACGATAAGATCTTCCAGAACACGCTCCGCTTTCAGGGAATCGCGGCAAGTCCCGGGGACACGGTGCAGATTACCAACATCGAATTCCGCGGCAAGGAAATCGTGGTGCAGGTGAATGGCGGCGGCAAGAAAAAATTCCACCTGCGGGAACATCTCCAGGTCGGAGTGGGGCCCACGACCCCGGCGCCGATTCCCGTGGATTCCAAAGAAGGGATGGGAGCGACACTGATTTTGGACTACGGCCGCGACCTTCCGGACATGAGCCCGGAAGATCTGATGCACGACCTGTCGTTCTTCCTGGATTTTTCGAAGGAACATTCCGCCGCGGTCAACTGGGTCGATACGCTTCCCCCGCAGTTCAAGGAAGCTATCAAAGAACGCCAGGCCGTGGTGGGCATGGATCACGAAATGGTGCTGGCCGCCATGGGACGCCCGGACCACAAGGTGCGCGAAAAGGACCCCAACGGTGACCAGACCGAAGACTGGATTTACGGCACGCCGCCCGCCAAAACGGTTTTCGTGACGTTTCAAGGAGACAAAGTTGTCCGGGTGAAGGAATACAACTGACCTGCGTTGACATTTTCCTTCGCCCACCCTAGCATCGCTCGTTCGGCTTCACACCCGCCGGTCGCTTCAAGCCGGTTCAAATCCATCGCAAATTTCCGGAGGAATCATGGCAATCAAAGTGGGCATCAACGGCTTCGGGCGCATCGGCCGCAATATTTACCGGGCGGCGCTGGGGGATCCGTCGATCGAGATCGTGGCTGTGAACGACATCACGGACTCGAAGACGCTCGGGCACTTGCTCAAATACGATTCGATTCTGGGAAACCTTCCCAATCAAGTCACCCACACCGACGACAGCATCGCCGTGGACGGCAAGAGCTTCAAAGTGTTCCGCGTGAAGGATCCCGCCGAGCTGGATTGGGCCTCGGTGGGAGCGAACATCGTGGTGGAATCCACCGGGCTCTTCACCAAAGGCGCCGACGCGCGCAAACACATCCGCGGGCCGGTGAAAAAAGTGATCATCTCGGCTCCGGCCACCGATCCGGACCACACGCTCGTGCTCGGCGTGAACGATAAAACCTACGACCCGGCGAAGCATCACGTGGTATCGAACGCTTCGTGCACGACGAACTGCCTGGCGCCGGTGGCGAAAGTGCTGCAAGACACTTTCGGAATCACGATCGGCACGATGACCACGATCCACTCGTACACCAACGACCAGAAATTGCTCGACCTGCCGCACAAGGATCTGCGCCGCGCGCGCGCTGCCGCACTTTCGATGATTCCCACTTCCACCGGCGCGGCCAAGGCGCTGCATCTGGTGATTCCGGAGCTGAAGGGCAAGCTCGACGGCTACGCCATGCGTGTGCCGACGCCGAACGTGAGCGCAGTGGACCTCACCGTCATCACGGAAAAGCCGGCGACGGCGGAGAGCGTCAACGCGGCGATGAAGCGCGCTGCCGAAGGGCCGATGAAAGGCATCCTCGAGTACACCGAGGAAGAGCTCGTCTCGGTGGATTTCCGCGGCAATCCGAACTCTTCGATCGTGGACGCGGGCTACACGCGAATCGTGGGCACGAATTGCGTGAAAGTGCTCGCCTGGTACGACAACGAGTGGGGCTACTCTTGCCGCTGCCGCGACCTGATCAAATTCATGGCCGCCAAGATGTAGCAGGCTGCGCGGCGCGCAACCTTTGATTCCACCATGAACAAGCTCTCGATTCGCGATTTGGAAATGGCGGGCAAGCGCGTCTTCATCCGCGTGGACTTCAACGTCCCGCTCGACAGCGGAAAAGTAGCCGACGATACGCGGATCCGCGAGACGCTCCCCACGCTGCGTCTGGCAATGGACCGCGGAGCGCGGCTCGTGCTGGCCTCGCATCTCGGGCGGCCGAAAGGGAAACCCGATCCGAAATACAGCCTCACGCCCGTGGCAGGCCGATTGCGCGAGCTGCTGGGGAAGGCGGTGGAGTTCGCGACGGATTGCGTGGGGCCGGAAGCGGAGTCGAAGAGCAAGGCTCTCCGCGACGGCGGAGTGCTGCTGCTGGAGAATGTGCGTTACCACCCCGAAGAGGAAGCCAACGATCCGGAATTTTCGCGGCAACTCGCTGCGCTTTGCGACTCGCTTTTCGTCTGTGACGCATTCGGCTCGGCCCATCGCGCCCATGCGTCGGTCGTCGGCATCACCAAATTCGTGCGCCAGGCCGCAGCCGGGCTGCTGATGGAAAAGGAGCTCGCGTATCTCGGCAAAGCCATCTCGAACCCGGATCGGCCATTCGTCGCGATTCTGGGCGGCGCGAAAGTATCGGATAAAATCGAGGTCGTGCAGAACTTGATGAAGCTGGCGGACGCGATGCTGATCGGCGGCGCAATGGCTTATACGTTTTTGAAAGCGCAGGGCCTGCCGGTGGGGAAATCGCTGGTGGAGAACGACAAGCTCGATTTGGCTCGCACGCTGCTGGAAGAAGTCCGGAAGCGGCAGTTCCGCCTGGTGCTGCCGGTGGATCATGTGCTGGCCGAATCTCCCACGTCCACTACGACGAAAGTGACCGACATCGCGCAAACTCCGGACGGCTTGATGGGACTCGACATCGGGCCAAAGACTCTAGAACAATTCGACCGTGTGATTGCCGGCGCGCGCACGATTGTGTGGAACGGCCCGCTCGGGATGTTTGAGAAGCCTGCATTCGCGGCAGGCACGCTCGGTGTCGCACGAGCGGTGGCGGCTGCCACGAAAGCGGGCGCCACGTCAATCATCGGAGGCGGCGATTCTGTGGCGGCTGTCGAGCAGGCGGGGGTGGCGTCGCAAATTTCGCATATCTCCACTGGCGGCGGCGCGTCGCTTGAATTCTTGGCCGGCGAAAAACTTCCCGGCGTGGAAGCGCTCACGAACAAATAGCCTTACAAGGACAAACTATTGCGCCGCCCCGTCATCGCCGGAAATTGGAAGATGTTCAAGACGCAGGCGGAGACGCGCGCGTTCTTTGCCTCTTTTCTGCCGCTGGTTGCCTCGGCGCAGCACTGCGAGATTGTGGTCGCGCCGCCATTCACGGCCATTCCTGCGGCGGTCGAAGCCGCACGGGGCAGCCAGGTGACCATCGCAGCGCAGAACGCGCACTGGGAAAGCCAGGGGGCCTTTACCGGCGAAGTTTCCATGCGCATGCTGGTCGAAGCCGGCTGCCGCAGCGTGATCATCGGCCATTCGGAGCGGCGGCAATTCTTCGGAGACAATGACGAGTGGGTGGCGCGCAAAACAAAAGCGGCGCTCGAAGCAGGCCTCACGCCGATCGTTTGCGTCGGCGAAACGCTGGGCGAGCGCGAAGGGAATCTCACTCACGCCGTTTTGAAGCGCCAATTTGAAGGCGGGCTCGGCGCGTTGACCGGTCCGGAGTTCTCGCGTATTCTGATGGCTTACGAGCCGGTGTGGGCGATCGGCACCGGGCGCACGGCCACGCCGGAAATCGCGGCCGACGCGCACCGGTACCTCCGCGAGCTGGCCGCCGAGCGGTTCACGCTCGACCGCGCCTCAGGCCTTCGGATTCTCTACGGCGGCAGCGTCAAACCCGACAACATAAAGGGTCTGATGGCGCAGGTGGAGATCGATGGCGCGCTGGTTGGCGGAGCGAGCCTTGAGCCGCAATCGTTTGCGGCGATCGTAAATTTTTAGCGCTGGCAAGCGGGTTGCCGGCAGCGCGATAGAGGAGCAGGGAATGCCGTCGTGGGCAAAATGGGGATTGTCGCTGCTGATCGCCCTGGGACTGATTGCGGTCGGCTGGCGCGTGATGTTCATTCTGGTGACGCTGCACGTGCTGGTCTGTTTTGTGCTGGTGATCGTGATCATGCTCCAGAGCGGCTCCGCGGCGGATTTGGCGGGCGCGTTTGGAGGAGCCGGCAGCCAGACAGCATTCGGGCCGCGCGGCGCTGCCACGTTTCTCTCCCGCGCCACCACGTGGTGCGCAATTGTGTTCATGATGACTTCGCTGACGCTTTCGGTGAAGCGCGCGCCCACGGAAGTCCCTTCGACCGGATCCGTTCTCGAGCAGACGCAAAAGCAAGGGCCGGCTCCCGCGAATCCCGCGCCCGCGCCGCCGATTCAAGTCCCGCTACAGCCGGCTCCCGCACAGGGCCAGCCGCCGGCTTCGCAGCCCCCGGCGCAGCAAAAGTAGCGGCGCTCCTGCACCATCGCCGTGAACAAACAGTGTGCTGGATTTGACAAAGCAAATCTTCGCCGTTTAGGATTGTTTCTGCGCGGTCGTGGCGGAACTGGCAGACGCACCAGCTTGAGGGGCTGGCGGTAGCAATACCGTGGTGGTTCGAATCCACTCGACCGCATTTCTCTTCTTCAAACCCTGGGATCCCATCACTCTTTTTCATCTCATGAAAAAATTTAGCCGCGCGCTTGCAATTCTGGTAGTATGCCGCGCAATTGACCCGGGGTGGTCCGGAGCGCGAATTGTGAGTCCAGGGGCGAGGCTCGACTTGCCGAATCTTCCCGCCGGGTGGTGCTGCTACATTGTGGTGCGCTCGGATGGCATGTACGATTGCGGAATCTCTTCGAATCTTTCTCAGGAAATCCAGCGGAATTCGCTGAATAACGGCTCGGGGAGCCCCGCCGGCGAAGGGCCGATCGCGCTGGTGTGGTATGAGCCGGCGCGCGACCGCCATGGCGCAACGGTTCGCCAGCAGAAGATCCAGGCATGGAACGCAGGCCAAAATCACAGGCGAGCCAGGAAATGCGTGCCATTCGAAGGCGCAGGGAAGAATGTCTGGATCCCGCTGGCCTCCTCCCATTCCGCCGCGAAATGATTCGCAGCTCGCGTCGGCGGATTTTCCATCGATGGATGAACGAGGTTTCGACGGATCCGTGTGTCCGCCTATATCGCGACAATCGTCCTTGAAATTCCGCAGCGCTTATATATGATGGCGTGTTTTAACTCTGCGATTTGGCCCAAGCGGACGCATTGGAGAAGAGTGCCTGGGGGAGCAAAAGCGATGGGCGATAGGAAACGCGAAAGAGGCTCGGCGATCACGCCGGCCATTCTGGCACTTTTGCTGGTGATTCTCGTCGGAGTCACGGTGTACGTTTTCGCCGCCGATCTCTATCCGGCGCCCGCGCCGATTAATTCCGTTGGGAAGGCCGTGGATCATCAATACGACCTGACACTTTACGTGACGGGCGCGGTTTTCATTCTTTCGCAGTTGGGACTTGCTTACGCGGTCTTCCGATTTCGCGACCGCGGCCAGCGCGCGAATTTTTCCAAAGGCAACGACATCATGGAAATCCTTTGGACCACGGCCACGATTATCTTGTTCCTCGGCCTCGGATTCCTGGGGCGAAAAGCCTGGGCGGATGTGCGGTTCACGCCCGCGGCGCCCAGCGCAATTCAAATTGAAGTTACAGGCAATCAGTTCGTCTTCAATTTCCGGTATCCCGGGCCGGACGGAAAATTCGGCAAGCTCGATCCGGCTTTGATCGATGCCTCGGTCGGAAACCCGCTCGGACTCGATCCGAAAGATGCCGCCGGCAAAGACGATATCGTTGTTCCCACGCTCACGGTGCCTGTGAATCGCGAAATCGAACTGCTCATTCGTTCGCAGGACGTGATCCACAATATTTTTGTCCGCGAACTTCGGTTGCAGCAGGATGCCGTTCCCGGCATGATCGTTCCCGTGCATTTCACGGCCGATAAGATCGGGCAATACGACATCATGTGCACGCAGCTCTGCGGTCTGGGGCATTACAAGATGCACAGCGTTCTGAACGTTGTTTCCGAAGCTGATTTCGAGAATTTCCTCAAGCAGCAAGAGCAGCAGGCGGCCGCGCAGTGACTCCGCACCGCACACGAGGAGGCCAGGCATGAGTTCGCACGCCCCATCCGCGCACGCAGCGCACGCGCCGAAGGGCTTCATCAGCAAATATATTTTCAGCACCGACCACAAAGTGATCGGCATCCAGTATTTCCTGCTGGCGCTGACGGCGGTGGTGATCGGCATCCTCCTCTCGGTGCTGATGCGATTTCATCTCGTGTGGCCGAGCGCGCGCCTGCCCTTCTTGAGCGGCGGACTCATGACCCCGGAGCAGTATCTTTCGCTTGTCACCATGCACGGGACGATCATGGTGTTCTTCGTGCTCACCACGGCGCCCCAGAGCGGGTTCGGGAATTATTTTCTGCCGATTCAAATCGGGGCGCCGGACATGGCCTTCCCGCGGCTCAACATGCTGTCGTTCTGGGTCACTTTCCTCGCGTTTCTGTGCATCGTCGCGGCGTTTGTTGTTCCCGGCGGCGCGCCCATCAGCGGCTGGACGGCATACACGCCTTTGAGCGGCGCGGGGGAAGTGACCGGGCCGGGCGAGGGCTGGGGCCAGACGATGTGGATCCTCAGCATTGCACTCTTCTGCCTGGCTTCGTTGCTCGGCGCGCTGAATTTCATCGCCACCACGATTGACATGCGCGCTCCGGGCATGACTCTCACGCGCTTGCCGCTCACCTGCTGGGCCTGGTTGGTCACCGCTGTGCTCGGCCTGCTCGCGTTCGGGGTGCTGCTCGCCGGCGGTGTGCTCCTGCTTCTCGATCGCTCTGCGGGCACGAGCTTCTTTCTGCCGGCGGGAGAAAATATCAATGGACAACTGCTGAACCACAGTGGAGGCTCGCCGATTCTGTGGCAGCACCTTTTCTGGTTCTTCGGCCATCCGGAAGTTTACATCGCGATTCTTCCGGGGATGGGCGTGGCCTCGCACGTCCTTTCGACTTTCTCGCGCAAGCCGGTGTTCGGCTATCGCGCGATGGCCTACGCGATGTGCGCGATCGGATTTTTGGGCTTTATGGTTTGGGGCCATCACATGTTTGTCAGCGGCATGAGCCCCTGGTCGGGTTTCACGTTTTCCGTGCTGACAATGTCGATCGGCGTGCCCTCCGCGATCAAGACCTTCAACTGGCTCGGCACGCTTTGGGGCGGACAGATCCAATTCAAGACGCCCATGCTCTTCGCGCTCGGCTTCGTTTCGCTTTTCGTGAGCGGCGGGCTTTCCGGCCTCTTCCTCGCGCAGCCGGCGGTGGATAACCTGCTGCATGCCACGTATTACGTCGTGGCGCACTTCCATCTGGTGATGGGCGTGGCCGCCATCTTCGGAATTTTTGCGGCCACGTACTTCTGGTTCCCGAAAATGTTTGGCCGGATGATGAATGAAGGACTCGGCAAAATCCATTTCTGGTTCACGTTCGTGGGCGCCTATTTCATTTTCATGCCCATGCACTGGGTGGGAATCGCGGGCGGAATCCGGCGCTATGCAGAATCCACTTCGTTGAGCTACGGAGCGTCGCTCCAGCCGCTGCACCAAGTGATGACCATTGCGGCGTTCGTTACCGCCGCCGCGCAGCTCTTCTTCATCTTCAATTTCTTCTGGAGCCTGAAATTCGGAGCGCCGGCAGTGAAAAATCCATGGAACGCTACGACCCTCGAATGGGTCACCGATTCTCCCCCGCCCCACGACAATTTCGGCGGGCAATTCCCGAGCGTTTACCGCGGCCCCTATGAATTCGGCGTCCCCGATGCGAAGGACGACTTCGTCCCGCAGAATCTCGAGCCGTCGAAGGTCGCGCGCAACAAGTAAAAGCGGAATCTGGAGCCGTTGAATGCCGGGCAGCACCACAACCGAGGAAATCCAACTTATCGTCACCGACAAAGGCGGCGGCGGAGCTTCCTCGGGCCAGGGCGGAGATGGCGGAGGAGAAGGCGGCGGATCCTTCAACACTGGCGCAGTGCCGCAGCGCACGTACATCACCGGGATGATCATCGCGCTCGGCGGCGTCCTGATGTTCTTCATGGCGCTGGTGAGCGCCTATATCGTTCACAAAGGAAACCCGAACGCCCATTGGGTTCCTTTCGGGCTTCCTCGGATTCTTACGCTCAACACTTTGATTTTGATCGGGAGCAGCTTCACGCTGGCGCGCTCGCGCAGACATTTCCTCTCCGGCGATGACGACGGCTTTCGCCATTGGTGGAATGTCACGACTGTACTGGGAGTTTTCTTTCTGGTTGGGCAGGTGATCGCCTGGCGCCAGCTCGTGACTGCTGGAATTTATCTCCAGACCAATCCGAGCAGCAGCTTTTTCTACGTTTTTACCGCGGCGCACGGCCTCCACCTGCTTGGCGGAGTGCTCGCGCTTCTATCGGTGGCCCTGCGCGAGACGCGAAAGCTGACCCGCGGCACGGCCACCGAAGTCGTTTCGCTCTACTGGCATTTCATGGATGGACTGTGGGTTTTTTTGTTCTTACTCCTCGTCATGGGACGGTGAAACGTGAGCCATTCGGAAGTCGAGGGAATTATCGAGTCGCCGTGGTCGGGCGGAGCATCTCCGTTTGCGATCAACTCGAAAAAGCTGGGGATGTGGCTGTTCATCGTTTCGGATTCGCTTACGTTCTCGGCGCTGCTCATCAGCTACGCGTACGTGCGGCTCTCGAATCCGGACTGGCCGCGGCCGTTTGAAATTTGGCCGGCAATCGCGAAGTCTACGCTCATGACGCTCATCCTGCTTTCGAGCAGCTTGACGATGGTGATGGGCGTCGCCGCCGGCCACCGGGGCGACCGCAAAAAGACGGTTCAGTGGCTGCTGTGGACGATGTTCTTCGGCGCGCTTTTTGTCATCATCCACGCCACCGAATGGGTCACGCTGATCGGAGAAGGCGTAACTCCGTGGTCGAACCCGTGGACGCCGATGGTGCCGCTATTTGGCGGAACCTTCTTCGGCCTGACGGGCTTGCACATGTTGCACGTCACCATCGGTGTCGTCTATCTCGGCGTCATCGCCTGGGGATTCAACAGGGGCAAATGGACCGGCGATCACGTGGAAGTGAGCGGGCTGTACTGGCACTTTGTCGACCTGGTCTGGATGTTCATCTTCCCGATGGTCTATTTGATGTCCGTCAACCTGAAGGGCTAGGAGCGAAACGATGGCCTCGCATGCGGAGGAAGCGGCGCACGAAGTTGGAAGTGCGAAACTTTTCATTCAGGTCTGGGTGTGGCTGCTGGCGCTCACGGCGGTGGAAGTTTTCCTCGCCTATCTCCGCCTGCACCCTTCGCTCATGCTCACAATTCTTGTGGGACTTTCCCTGATCAAATCTGCGCTGATCATTTCCTATTTCATGCATCTGCGCTTCGAGCGGCTGGGGCTGTTCTTCCTGATCATTCCGGCGATGGTGTTTTGCATCTGCGTGATGCTGATCGTGTTCTTCCCGGACGCGCGCCGCTTGATCGAGCTCCGGCCACAATAGGAAAATCAAGCGAATTGTTTGGGCCAAAAATGAGGCGGAACTCCCCAATGCGGTGGCTGGTTCTAATGGCGCTCGGCGCAGCGGTGGTGCTTCTATGCGCGCCGCATGCTGCCGCCCAAGGCTGCGCGATGTGCTATCAGAACGCCGCGGCCACGGGCCCGCAGGGCCGCGAAGCACTCCGGCACGGCATCCTGATTCTTCTGCTTCCCACTCTGAGCATCTTTCTCGGGATCTTCGGCCTGCTCTTTTCCCGCCGCAACACATCCCGCTAGCCAAAATCTCCCGGCATCTTCGCGTCAGGCCGCGGCGTTTTACCTCGCTGATTACTGCGCAGGCTTGTTGTGGAGACCCGTGCAGACGGCCACGGCATTGTTCGGATTGACGGCGCTCGCGTCGAATTCGATGTGCTGGATTTTTCCTTCCTTGTCAATCACGAAGGTGGTCCGCCGCGCCCATTCGAATTCATCCACCTTCATGTTGTACTTTTTGAGGATCCCGTATTGCGTCAGGACTTTCCGGTTCATGTCGCTGAGCAGAGGGAAGGTGACGCCGATCTGCTTGGCAAAGGCGTCGTTCGCGGGGGGACTATCGATGCTGATTCCGAAAACAACCGTGTCGCTTTCATCGAGCTTGGCCAGATCAGACTGATAGGCCTGTAGCTCTTTCGTTCAACCGCCGGTAAACGCCAGCACGTAAAAGGCGAGGACCACGTTTTTCTTGCCGCGATAGTCGCTCAGTTTCACCGCCTCCTGCTTATTGCTCAGAAGCGTGAAGTCCGGGGCGACGTCGCCCACTTTCAGGGTGGTCGTCGCCATCGCCTCGGGCGGCTTCTCCTGCGCCGCGGAAGGCGCCTGAGCACCCAGCAGCATGAACAGCGCCACACCGCCTACTGCCTTGACCACTTGCTTCATCGGCTCTCCCCTTTGGACTCATCCGAATCGCTGGCCACGATTATATCCGCACCCGCCGGGCACTCCTAGACTCCGCCGCCCGATTAGACGCAATTCTCGAGTATTTCGCTGCCCCCGGCACCGACATTTTCTATAATCCTCGGCTGCGCGGGAGCACGTGGAAGAATGTTTGCGGATCGTACCAATTGGGATCTTCAGCCGAATCGCCTGAGCAAGGCGCTCGCCGCCCTCCCCGCCGGCCGGCCAGTGTTCGACCTGACTGCCTCGAATCCGACAGCCGTCGGCTTCCACTACGACGAGCGCGCTTTCCGCCGCGCCATCCGGTCATCGGCTTTCCGCCGCTACAAGCCTGAGCCCAGGGGCCTGCTCCCCGCGCGCCGCGCCGTCGCTGCTTATTATGCCGCGCGAAAAATGAAAGTTTCACCGGGCGACCTCATCCTCACCACCGGCACCAGCGAAGCTTACTCCTTCGTCTTCCGCACGCTATGCAATCCCGGCGACGAAATCCTTGTGCCCGCGCCGAGCTACCCCCTCTTCTCTTATCTCGCCGATATTCAGGATGTCCGGCTCGCGCGCTACCCGCTCGTCTATGACCACGGCTGGCAGATCGACTTTCACGCTCTCGAGCAAGCCGTCACACCCCGTACGCGCGGCGTCATTGTCGTCAACCCGAACAATCCCACCGGCCATTTCTGCAAGCCCGCCGAAATCAAAAACCTCAACGAAATTTGTTCCGCCCGGCGACTAGCTCTCATCGCCGATGAGGTCTTCCTCGACTTTGCGCTGCAATCGAAAAATCCGCCGAGCCTCGCTGGCAATTCCGAAGCGCTCACGTTCACGATGAGCGGGCTATCGAAAATTTCGGGGCTCCCACAGGTGAAGGCCGCCTGGCTCCTCATCTCCGGCCCCGAGCAATGGAAGGCGCCCGCGGGCGCGCGCGTCGAAATGATTTCCGACACGTTTCTTTCGATGAACGCGATCGTGCAAGGAGCCCTCCCGGAATTCTTAAAGTGGCGCCGCGGATTTCAAAGGCAGCTGGTCGCGCGCGTGCGAAAAAATCTCGCCGAACTCGACCGGCAACTTTCCACGCAGCCATCATGCACGCGCCTGGAAATCGAGGGCGGGTGGTACGCCATCCTGCGCGTCCCGGCTACCCGTTCGGATGAAGACCTTGCGATCGAGCTGCTTGCGAGGAAGGGCGTGTATGTGCATCCCGGCCATTTCTACGATTTTCAAACCGATGGATATCTGGTTGTCAGTCTAATTGCACCAGAGCACATTTTCGCGAAGGGAATCAAGCTCCTGCTTTCAGCGTTCTAAAGGCGAGGGCATGCTTCAGCGCAGGCGCGCCGGCGGGTCGGCAGTGACGGGCATTTCGAGTTTCTCCCCTGTGCTTTTGGAGTCGGGCAGTTTCGACGGGGGCAATTGAGGGATGCCGATGCCTTTGTTCATCTCCAAATGTTCCTTGCCACATTGCGGGCAATAGCCTTTGCCTGTCTCCTCGTCACGCAGGCTCGCAAGCTCATAGCAACCGTGGATGCAATCGCAGTAGCCGGTCGTTGATGCAGTCTTGATGGGCACCAGGGCCATTCGGCTTCCCTCCGATTTTGGATACTACCTGCGGCAAGCGCATGGCGCAAGCCAAGCGGATTCGTGATTCGGGCGCAGGACCAACCGTGAAAGAGCCAGAGCTACGCGCGCTCTGCCTGGGTCAAGTGGAACGGGTCGCCGACCTTCTCGTGCAACTCGAGCCACACTCTTTCCGGCTGAGCGAGGAAAACTTCGACCACGCGAGGATCGAATTGCCGTCCGGAATAGCGCCGGATTTCTTCGCGCGCGGCCGAGATCGGCAGGGCCTTGCGGTACGGGCGATCGGAAATCATGGCATCGAGAGTATCAGCCACGGCGAATATTCTGGCTCCGAGCGGAATCTCCTCGCCTTTCAGCCCGCGCGGATATCCGGAGCCGTCAAAACACTCCTGGTGCGCCAGAACGATTTCGGCGGCTTCCTTCAGGAATGGAATCCGCTGAAGCACCGCGAATCCGATTTCGCAGTGCCGGCGCATGATTTCGCGCTCTTCGGCGGTCAGCGGTCCCGGCTTGCGCAGGATCGAATCCGGGACTCCCATTTTCCCGATGTCGTGAAGGAATGCGCCGCGAGCGATGTGGCGGAGGAGGCCCTTATCCACACCCATAGCCTTTGCGATGCGGATCGTAAACGCGGTCACGCGCTGGCAATGGCCTTCCGTTTCCGCGTCCTTTGCGTCGAGCGCCCCGCCGAGCGCCTCGAGCGTGTGATCGTACGATTGCTCCAAATCCTGGAGCGCGATCGATAGCTGCTGTGTGCGCTCCGCCACCAGGTGTTCAAGATCGCTCTGGTAGGTCCGGTTTTCAAGCACGAGCCGGCGATGTTCCAGGGCGCGCTCGACACTTAGGTGAAGCTGGTCCTTTTCGAATGGCTTCAGGATGTAGTCATACGCGCCGGCGCGGATGGCTTCGAGCGCGATGGCGATATCGTGCATCGCTGTCACCATGATCACAGGGACGTCCGGGTCGAGCCGGCGGAGTTCGCCCAAAAGCTTGAGCCCGTCCATCTCGGGCATCACGATGTCGCTCAGGACGAGATCGTAGGTGTCCTTTTGAAATCCCTCCAGCGCCAGCCGCCCATTGGAGAAAACCTTGCAGGCATAGCCCTGCGACTCGAGCAAGGTTGAAACAACCTCGCGAATCGCCTCCTCGTCGTCGACCACGAGTATTTTTTCTTGGTCCAAGCTCCCCTCCACCATTCAGCATTATAAGGCAGGGCACACACACAAAAGCGCTCGGTTGCTGAATCTCTAACCGGCGTGCTAGTTTTCGTAATGGCTTCCCTGTACTCCCAATCTCACCGTGTGAAGTGTCGCCCAGGAGCCTGACTTCGCTGAGCCTGAGCGGAATGGCCTCTTATTCCAACCCGGGATTGCTGGCGGTCGCCCTGATGGAGGGCTCCGCCGCCTTCATTTTGCTGGTGGTCTACTGGCTGCTGGCGCCCGGGTTTCCAGCCAAATTTCTGCGATATTGGATGACCGGATGGGTCGTCTACCTCGGGCTCGGAGCCATGCGAATCTATTCTCTGCTGCGTGGCGGCCCGTACGACCCGCCACTGGCGCATGCCTTTTCCTTGAGCGCTGCTGCAATCTTTTTCTGCGCCATCATCGAATGTGTCGGGAGAGGACGCCTTCTCCGTTGGCTCTTGCCCCTCGGCGGGCTCGCCGCCGCTGGAATATTGGGCGTGAACTCGATCGCCAAGCTTCCCGACGCGGCTCATTGGCTCTCCTCCATCTCCGAATCTGTATTGTTTCTCGCTGCCGGCTGGGCGCTCTGGCGCGCGAATTGGCAGTTGGGCGGGTTTGGCTGGAAGCTGCTTGGCGGGGTGCTCCTCCTCCGCGGTTTGCACGGATTCGACCAAGCGGATTGGTCCATCCACCCCTATGGGCTCTTCCGCGTATCGTTCCATGGGATGTTTGGAATTGCGATGGGCATCGCCATGGCCGTGATGGTCCTGGAGGCGAGTCGCGCGCGCACCGAGGATCTCAACGAGAAGTTGCGCCGCCTGGCGATCATCACAGCCGAGGCCACGCAAAGTCAGCGAGTGCAGGAAGCCCTTGAAGGAGTCCTCCGTCATTTGGTCGGCAGCTTGGGCGCAAGCCATGGCCTTGTCTTCTTGCTCGAGGGAGAGGGTGAGGCGCGGTCTCTCGTCTTGCGCGCCTCCGCTGGATTCAACCAGCGATTTGCGCAATCACACGCCCGCATATCTCCTGCCGAATCCTGGGCTCGGGAAGCCATGGCGAAGGAAAATCCGCTGAGCGTCTCCAGTTCGGTGAAAGATTCAAGTCTGCGGGAATGGATGAAGGAAGCCGGGCTTGCCTCCTTGGCGGTTGTCAATGTTCCGGGCAAGACCGGGTCTCTCGGCCTTCTCCTGATCGGTTCCAACCATTCACGGGCTGTGCAAACTGCCGAAGAGCATTTCCTGGTCAATGTCGCAAACCTCATCGGGCTCACCGTCCAAAATGTTGCTCTCTACGAGAGCGCGGCGGCCTCGCGCAGGCAGTGGCTCGATACCTTCGACTCGATCGTGGACTTGATCTTTGTTCACGATCCGGAGGGGCGCCTGGTGCGAGCGAATCGGGCGCTGGCCTGGCACCTGGGGGTTGAGCCGGGAGCGATCGAGCAGCAAAGTTTGCGTGATTTGCTGGGGCAGGGGGACGTGAAGTGGAAGAATTGTCCCTACTGCGAGGGAGCCGCCGGCAAGCCCGAGGAAGTCGATCCCGCATTCGGCGGCCATTTCCTGGTCACCAGCTCCAGCTTTCACGATTCGGAGGGAAATCGCCTCGGGACCGTTCACGTGCTCAAAGATTTCACGGAACGCCGCCAGGCCGAAAACAAATTTCGGATGCTTTTCGAGAACGTACAGGAAGGCATCTTCATCTCCACTCCTGATGGAACATTCCTCGATTTCAACAGAGCCTTCATGGAAATTATCGGAGTCGAGAGCAGGGAGGCGCTGCTCAAGCCTGAGGTTGCTTCGAAGCTCTATGTGAATCCAGCAGACCGCGAACGTTTGAAGCGCCTGCTGCGCGAGCACGGCGAAGTGAATGATTTCGAATTCCAGTTCCGCCGGCCGGACGGCGAGATTCGAACCGCGCATGAATCCAGCTTCGTGACGCGCAACGATGCCGGCGAGATCGTGGCCTATCAGGGTTTCGTTCTGGACGTCACGGAACGCAAGAAAGCGGAACTCGAAATCCGGCGGCGCAACCGTGAACTGCTGGCCCTCAACTCGATTGCGGAGACGCTCAGCCAGTCCGTCGCCCTCGAGGAGGTTCTGGGCCGTGCGCTGCTCAAAGTGAACGAACTTTTTGCCGCCGATACCAGTGCCATCTATCTTTTGGACGAGGCTGGCAAGACGGTGAAACGCGTCGCCGCCGCCGGCCATCGCTCCGAATTGGCACGCGGCCTCGGTCGAATCGATATCCCCCCGGTGTTGCTTGAGCAAATCCGCCAGGCCCGCGCCACGCTGCTTTCAGGATCCGCTCTCGCGGTGCCCGAGCCCCTGCGCGAGGTGCAGCGCGCCGAAGGCGTTCGCGACGCACAGGTGGCGATCCTTTGGTCCAAGGAACGCATCATCGGGGCGCTCGCGATCGGCACGCGTAGTCAGCGCGAATTTTCCTCCGCCGAGCTGAACCTGCTCGCGGCCGTCGGGAACCAGATCGCCACGACAATCGATAAATCGCTGCTGCTTGAGCAAACGCGCGAAGCGTACGAGGGGCTTCGCCTGGCCCAGGAACAGCTTTTGCAGAGCGAAAAGATGGCTGCCGTCGGCCAGCTCATTTCCGGAGTCGCTCACGAGCTCAATAACCCGCTCACCGCGATTCTGGGTTATAGCCAGCTCCTCAAATCGGAAGAGCTGACGAATTCTCGCGGGTCCGACTATCTGGAAAAACTCTACAAGCAGGCCCAGCGCACCCACCACATCGTCCAGAATCTTCTGAGCTTTGCACGCCAGCACAAGCCCGAGCGTGCGCCGGTGGATATCAATCAGATTCTCGAAGATACGCTGGTGCTTCGCGAATATGATATGAAGCTCAACAACATCCACATCCACCGTGAGTTCCTCGCTCCGCTACCTCCCGCGGGCGGCGACTTCCACCAGCTCCAGCAGGTTTTCCTGAATATTCTCAACAATGCTGTCGATGCCGTGGGCGAAAACGGCGGCCAGGGCGAAATTTGGGTGCGCACCGAACTCGCGCACGAGCGCATCCGCGTCGAATTTACCGATAGCGGCCGGGGAGTACAGAATCCCCATCGCGTCTTCGATCCCTTTTACACCACCAAGCCGGTGGGGAAGGGAACCGGACTCGGACTCAGCATCTGCTACGGCATCGTCAAAGAACACGGCGGAGAAATTCAGGTCCGCAATTCTCCTCCTCGCGGCGCCACTTTCACCGTCCTTCTGCCGATTCTAAAAGCTTCGCAGACCGCCGCTCCTGAGCAGCCCTCTCGTGCACGGGATTCCGTCACCGGCACGGTGCTGATCGTCGATGATGAAGAGGCCGTGCTTCACCTCGAGCGCGAGGTCTTACGCTCCCGCGGCATCCAAGTAAAACTCGCCTACAGCGCGAAAGAGGCGATTGAACTGCTGCGCACTCAGCCGGTCGATGCCGTCGTGACGGACATGAAGATGCCTGGCGAGGTGACTCCCTCCGCGTTTTATCGCTGGATCGAGCAGCACCGGTCGGAGCTTGCCGATCGCGTCGTCTTTACCATCTCCAACGCGCAAGAAAGCGAAATCAGCTCGGCGCTCCGCAAAACCCCCTGCGCCGTGGTGCAAAAGCCGTTCGCAATCGAGGATTTCTGGAAAGCCGTTCGAAAAGCCCTTCGGACGGAAGCTCCGGCAACGCTTAAGCGCTGAAGCGGAAGGGAACCTCGGACTGCGCGGCGCTCTGCCCCAGCTTTGCCATGGCTGCCTCAGTCTGCGCCGAGAGGCTCGCCACTCGCTCCGTGAGCCGCGCTAGCCGCCGCATCGACCTGGGTCCGCCCAGCGCAATCTGAATCGAAATCACTCGCGTGTTCAGCCGAAAACAAAAATTCGTCGAGCGCCGCGCTATCTCCCGGCGTCCGTTCATTTCAAAGGCCGAGCAGTCGATCTCGCGCCGCAACAGATTCAACTTCGCAAAATCTCCCGCAAGTCCGGCAAGAAACCTTCGCAGAATTTGTCGGCGCTCTTCTCGCCACATCCGCTGCCCATCCTTGGCGATTTTCCACCGCACATAATGGGCGTCGGCCAAGTCGAGCGCCTGGCGCAATTGCGGGAAATGCTGCGTGTGCAGCGGAACAAGTCCCTCGATACCTTCGTGCCCTTCCAGCGCGGTTTCTTGCAAAAGCGGAGCGCACCCCGCCCAGGCCGCGGCGATCAGGACCGAAGCCGAGAGAATGAACAGAATTGCCACAACGGCCGTCATTGCTTTACGGTTTACCTTGGCGAAGGCTCTGCAATTGCTCCTGAGCCTCAGTCCGGCCCGTGTTTCCTCCGGTGCGCGCGCAATGGTACCATCCGTCCGCTCAGTTTCAGGTTCCTCCCCGGCCTGGCCGGTTGACTTCGTGACCCGCCAAGGGTACCATTCACGCCACTTGATTAGCTAGGAGAGTAAATGGAGTCGCTCGAGCGCTTCGCCCAAAATCAGCGAATCATCGAGGACTATGCCTCCCAATGGCTGGCGGACATTCCCAGCGACCTGGGCCGCCTCCTGCACGTTTCCATGCTGCGCAACATGTCGACCGGGCGCTATCACCATCCGCTCCTCGAAGAAATGTATTCCGAGCCGGGTGTGCACCAGGCGCTCCTCTATTGCCACGAAGAGCTTTTTGAAAAGGTGCTCGAAGCTTCGTTGGAACAGCAGGAATGGGACCTGCGCTCCTATTTCGTTGGCCTCGATTCCTCTCCCGCCGAGGCTTCTGCCCGCTGGCTCGAATCCGAATTCTTCCGCCTGTTTGTGCCTCTCGGCACCCCGCCTTACCTCCGCGATCTTTTCTTCTCCAACATGCGCATCGTTCTGAGGCTGATCGTCGCCGAACGCGCTTCCATAACCGCCGCCTGAGAGTGCCCCCACAGAACCCGAATCGCCAATCGCGCCGCTTCTAGGGCAAGAAACCTGCTAGTCTTTGTTGTTGTCATCCAATTTTCCCGGGAGCTTTCATGAAACGGCTTCTATTGATTGCTTTTTTGGCGGCGGCCGCCGTGGCTGCCTCGGCGCATGGCAGGCGTGTCGCGCCGCACCTGCTTTTCCGATCCTCGTCGAGCCCTGAGCAGACCGCTTCAAAGACCGGCCCCGAATTCCTCAAGGCGGCGGATGAAGTGCTTGCCCAAATGAGCGAGCTGCTGGCGCTTCCCATCAAAGAGCCGCTGAAAAAAAGTCTGCGTTCGAAGCAAGAAATACGCGCTTACTTGATCCAGGAAGAAAAAGAGGATCGCACCGACGCCCAGCGCTACGCCGACCGCAAAGCGCTCGAGGCCTTCGGCCTGATCCCCAAGGATTTTCCTCTCGATTCTTTCCTGCTCGACGTGCTGACCGATCAAGTCGCCGGGCTCTACGATCCGAAAGCGAAGGAGTTTTACATCGCGGATTGGATTCCCGCCGATGAGCAGCGCGCGGTGATGTCCCATGAATTGACCCACGCCCTCGAGGACCAGTCCTTCCACATCGATCCCTGGATCAAAGCGGCGCGTCCCAATGACGACGCCGAGCTCGCGCGCCAGGCTGTCAGCGAAGGCTCCGCGCTCGCCGCCATGGTTGACTACACGTTGCGGGACCAAAAAGTGAGCGTCCGCGACCTCCCGGATGTCGCCCTGTTCATCCGCTCGGGCGCCCTCGAAGAAATGGACAAGGACCCGCACCTGAAAAAAGCTCCGCCCTACATTCGCGACGAGCTGATTTTTCCCTATCTTGCCGGCACCACTTTTTCGCAACAGTTTCTCAAAGCTCACCGTGGTTGGGCGGATCTGCGCCTGATCTTCGAGAATCCTCCTGTCTCGACGCAGCAAATCCTGCACCCTGATTTGTATCTCACCGGCGTAAAACCTGTGAAAGTCGCTTTGCCCGAATGGAAGGGACTTGTCCCGGCCGAGTGGAAGCTCCTGGAAGAAAACGTGATGGGAGAATTCGGCCTCGAAGAAGTGTTGAAGCAGTTTCTTGGCCAGGGGCGTGCGGACTCGCTCTCTCCTGCCTGGGCCGGCGATCGCTACGCCCTGTTCGAAGACACGAAGACGAACCGCACCATCCTCATCTTCCGCCTCGCGCTCGATAATGAGGAAGACACCGCCCGCTTCTTCGGCCAATACAGCGAAGCCCTCGAGCTCAAGCACGAGACCCGCAAGGATCTTTTCCGCCGGCCGAATTTCTTTCAATTCCAGACCGCGGACGGCGGCGCATTTCTCCGCTGCCTCGCCAATACATGCCTCTCGCTCGAAGGCGCGAGCCGCGAATTCTTCGACAGCGTGAATCAGGCCATCGGATGGCCTCCCGCGCCCGCTCCGCCCGAATCAGCGATGCCGCGCTCGGTGGCGCGCCAGGTTGCGTTTGTCGTGCGTTCGCCGCAGGTGGACGCCGCCGCCGCCGCGCGCTAGAGTTTCCCTGCAATGGGCCTCTTCGACCTCCGCCGGATTCCCGAAGCCGAAGTTATGGACGATTCAGGCGAGGTAGAAGCCTATGCATCGGCTGCCGCGCAAGCACACCTGGAAAAAATTGACGACACGTTCGTCGCCCATGCCTTGCGCCTCGTCCGCGGGCGTGAGCGTGGCCGCGCACTCGACATCGGCACCGGCCCCGGCCAAATCGTTATCAAACTTGCCCGCCGCCTGACGCTCTGGAAATTCATGGGAGTGGACCGTTCGGCAAGTATGATCGACCAGGCGCGCGCAAATCTTGCCGCCGCCGGCGGAGAGCTCGCCGGTCGCGTCGATTTTTCCGTTGCTGATGGCAATCGCCTCGGCTTCCCGCCGGCCAGCTTTGATTTTGTAATGTGCAATTCCGTGCTGCATCATCTCGACGACCCCAAGAATTTGTTCTCGGAGATGGCGCGTCTGGCAAAGCCGAATGGCGCCTTGCTTCTTCGCGATCTGCGCCGCCCCAACTGGGTCCGCTATCCCTTCCACATTCGCTGGCACGGCCGCCGCTATTTCGGAACCATGCGCAAGCTCTACCGCGATTCCGTCCGCGCCGCTTACACCCCGGACGAATTGCAGCATCTGCTGGAGCTGTCCGCCCTCCCGAACGCGCGGGTCTTCACGCACCACACCACTCATCTCGGCTTCGAGCGCCCGCTCAAGTGGGACAGGCCTCCCGGCCTGTCCTCTTGTTCGTAGAATTGTTGTGGAGGAACCTGAACTTCAGCGTTGGAAGCTCCCGGGTCTCACTCTCCCAGGTATGCCCCCGCGGAATCGCTTCGGTGGACCACCATGATTGCCTGATCATCCGCCTGGCGTGTGCCCGACGTGTGGTGGTTCACGTCCTTCATGCACGCAGCCAGCAGTTCCTGCGGCACCCACCCGTGCCGCTCCGCCGCCACATTTGTGAGCCTGCCGACGCCATATTCATTTCCCGAGGCATTGCGCGCCTCCGAAATTCCGTCGGTGAAGAGGAGCAGCGAATCGCCCGGATCGAGCCGCACCTTCAGCATGTTGTACTGGCTGGTGGAAAACATTCCCAGCGGCAGCCCCGTGGCTGTGAGCTGCCTGACGCCGTCACGGGTGATCAGCAGCGCAGGGTGATGCCCGGCGCTGGCGATTTCGAGCTCGCCGCCTTTGCGCGCGCTTCCGCAAATCAGCGTGGCGTATTGCCCCGCAAACGTGCTCTCGCAAAACAAGTGGTTCGCCCGCCCGAGCATCTTATCGATCTCGAGTCCCGCGTCCGCGCCCGCGAGGCTCCGGAACATAGCGTGCAAATGGGTCATCAGCAACGACGCGGCCACTCCCTTGCCGGCCACGTCGCCGAGAAGGAACACAAGCTTCCCGCTTCCGTTCGGCGGCACAATCAGATCGCAGTAGTCCCCGCTCACAGGCCCGGCCGGTTTGTACTCGTAGTGAATCTGCCACTCGCCGTAGCGCGCCTGCTTTTGCGGCAGGAGCCCGCGCTGCACCTGCGAAGCCAGTTCCAGGTCTCCTTCGAGCGCTCGCCTTTCTTCCGGCGTCAGGCATTCCAGGCAGACGCGCACCAGGGGGTCGGCGATCAGCCGCTCGCGTTCTACGGTTCCGTGACATTCCTCGCACGTCCCATAGGTGCCTTCATGGATGTGCTGGATCGCCGTATCCACTTCGTGCAAAAGCTCCATGAACGGAGCCGCGGACGCTGCGGAACTGCCCGACGAAATTGCGGCGGAGAGCCGCTCCCGCCGTTTTTCAAGTTGTTCCCGTAAATAGGGTTCGCTGATTTCGGCCATCGGAATTTTCTCCGGCTCGAAGGATCTCGCAATTCCTGCTCCGCTGCTATCCGATTCGCTCATGGAAATCGTCTCCCGGGCGCGTCACTTCGTCTTGCTATTGGATTCAGCAGGCTCCCCCGGCGATTCCGGCTCCAGCGGTTCGAGCAGGGGCCGGCCTGCTTTGCGCTCGAGCCGCGACAACCGGTGCTCGAATCGCGCCCGCACTCGCTTGTAAGCCCCCGGCGCAATGGTGCCCTGGTGATTCGCTCGCCGCAGCTCGAGGAGCGCGCGTTTTGCGAACCCCGCGGCTTGCTGCGGCGCTCGCGCGCGGTGCTCGAAATAGATGGCCAGCTCCTCATAGGCCTCGAATCCTTCGCGGGAGTTTCCGGTCATTCGCTCCCAGAGCCCGCACGCGAGCGCAAAATCTCCCTCCCGCTTTGCCAGCCGGGCCAGCCGGGTGCGGGCGGCGCGGTCGGTTTCCGGCGGCAGCTCCGCCGCGATCGAGCGCTCGTACAGCGTCCGCGCTCGTGCGGCCTCCCCGCGCCGCTCGCAAATCCGCGAAACGCCGTAGAGCTCGAGCGCATCACGCCCGTGCGATTCCGGCTCGGCCAGCAGCGAAAGCACGCGGCTCGATAGCCCGGCGAGCCCGCGCAGATCCATCTGGTTGTGCTGAAAAATCGGGACGAGCGGCTCGGGCGGTCCTCCGCGCAAAAAATCGAAATACATCGCAGGAATCAGTTCGGACATCACATCCGTCCCGCGATTCCACCCGAGCACGTGCCGCTCCAGCTCCGGCAGGCGCACCGACCCGAGCCGCAGCCGCCACAGATTTCTTGCCGGGTGCAGAAAATCGAGATGTGCGCGCGGAGCGGGCGGCCGGATCGTCCGGGTCATGCGGTAGCGCGTTTCGAGCAGCGGCCAATCGAACGCTTTGCCGTTGAATGTCACCAGCACGCGCCGCTCCGCCATTCGTTCCGCGAGCGCCACCAGCAGCGAGTGCTCCTCGCTGTGCTCGCGCATGAAGAACTGCTCCACTTCGAGCCCGCCTGCGTCCCACCACGCGATTCCGACGAGAAACGCGTACGTGCCCGTCCCGCCGGCGAGTCCGGTCGTCTCCGTATCGAGAAATAGCCACTGCTGAGGATCCGCTGCTTCCTCCGGCGCTCCCGGAGCGAGCAGCCCCAGAGCCGATGCATTCACGCGCTCTTCGAGCGGCTCGCATCCATCGAGTTCCGAAAACCACCGCTTCACCGCGAGGTGCTCGCCGAATTTGTTTCGCACAGTCCGCGCGCCCAAAATTTCCGCCAACCGCGCGGCGCCCTCGGGTATGTCCGGCGCCATTCCGCGCGGCTCGGCGTCCACCGCGCGTCTCTTCGCGGGCTTCAACGCCTTCAATTCGGCTAACGGATCGTGGCTCATCGATTGCATATATTCACGCCGCACTCAACACAGAGTACACAGAGGGTGTGGAGTTCACAGAGGCGAGATTTCGTCGAATCAGCACAAAAGTCTCCGTGCCCTCCAGGTTTTCTCCGAGTCCTCTGTGTTAAATCCCCGTTCACCGCTGGCAAAGCCGCGCCAGGATCTGAAGCGCCGCCTCCTTGGTCCGTTCGCTCTTCTCACCCGCGGGCCCCACGCAAGAAGGGCACCCCCGCTCGCACGGGCAAGCCGAAATCAGCTCGCGTGTTCGGCGCAGCAGCAAATCGTGCGCCCGATAAAGCGGCTCGCTGAAGCCGATTCCGCCGGGATAAGCATCGTAAAGATACAGATTCGGCTCGAAAAGTTCCTTCGCCTGGGCCGGATCATCCGTCGCCGCCGTAAACTCGTGCCATTCCTTTTCGACTCCGGCGCTTGGGGGGCGCTCGCCTACAGCCGTGCCAAGATCGGGCCGGTCGCACATCAGCAGCAGCGTGGCCATGGATTCCAGCGCGTGCAGCAGCCCGAAAATTCCGCTTTGCCGCTCCGAAAGCGCAAACGGCAATTTTTCCAGCAGTTCGCGCTCGAGCGTGATCCAGAACGCCGTCGTGTGCATTTCGTTTTCCGGAAGCTCGAGCTTTCCCGCGCCCACATTTTCGTTGGTAAAAAATTTGATCTTCTTGAATCCCACCACCTGCGACCGAACCAGAACATCCCCGTGCGCGCGAGCTGCGGGTCCGGCGACGCGCTCTTCTTCCGCGATTTCGAGCACGCGCACCTGCGTGTAGCGAATCGCGTCGGTGTAGTAGTCCACGTCCACGCGCTTCACGTAAGCCTTGCGCTCGTCAAAATCCATTCTTTCGACGTGATACTGCTCGCCCTGATGAAGATAAATCGCCTTCGGATGCACGGTCGTGAGCGCCGACGAAAAATCCACTTCGCCGATCACTTCAGGCTCGCCGTCATCTTCGCCGGTCACGTCGATGATCACGAAGTTATCCGAAGTCACCGACCGCAGGCTCACCGTATCCGCCGGATACGCCTCCTGCACCCAGTGCCAGTTCCCGCCGCTGCGGTGCAGAAAGCCTGCTTCGGCCAGACGCGCGCAAAGTCCCGGCAGATCCACCGCGCCAAATTTTTCGTCCGGCGAAATCGGCAGCTCAAACGCCGCGCATTTCAAATGATTCACCAGGATCTCGAGATTGTCAGGCTGCACGTAGGCATGTTCCGGCGAGCGCCCGAAAAAATAATCCGGATGCTGCACGATGAATTGGTCGAGCGGCGTCGACGACGCCACCATCACCGCGCACGAACTCCCGCTGCGCCGCCCCGCGCGCCCGGCCCGTTGCCACGTGGAAGCGATCGACCCGGCGTATCCGGCCATCACGCACGCGTCGAGCGAGCCGATATCGATGCCGAGTTCCAGCGCGTTCGTCGCCACTACGCCGCGCACGCGCCCTTCGCGCAGCCCGCGCTCGATTTCCCGCCGCTCCCCCGGCAAATATCCGCCGCGATAGCCGCGTACCGGCTCCGGCTGGCCCGGCTGCGGCGGATTGGCCTGCTGCAAATAAGTGAGCAGCACTTCGGTGTGCAGCCGGCTGTTCGCAAACACGATCGTTTGCAGTTTCCGCGCCAACAGCTCTTTTGCCACGCGCGTCGACTCGTTCAAAAAGCTGCGGCGGATTCCCAGGTTCCGGTTCACCATTGGCGGGTTGTAAAAGACAAACAGCTTCTCGCCCGCCGGCGCGCCGTTTTCCTCGATCACCTCCACGCGCTTTTCGATCAACTGCGCCGCCAGCTCCCCGGGGTTCGCGATCGTCGCCGAGCAGCAAATGAACTGCGCTTGGGAGCCATAAAACGCCGCGATGCGCGCCATCCGCCGCAGAACGTTGGCCAGATGGCTGCCGAAAACGCCGCGATAGGTGTGCAGCTCATCCAGCACGATGTACTTCAAGTTTTCGAACACTCGCGTCCATCGCGTGTGGTGCGGCAGGATGCCCGTGTGCAGCATGTCCGGATTTGTCAGGATGATGTGCCCGCGCTCGCGGATGGCGCGGCGCGCGTCACCGGGCGTATCGCCGTCGTAGGTGAACACGCCGAAGGAATCGTCCAGCCGCCGCCCGAGGTCGCGCAGCTCGGCAAGCTGATCCTGCGCGAGCGCCTTGGTGGGGAAGAGATACAGCGCGCGCGTGTCCGGATTCTCGAGGATTGCATTCAGCACCGGCAAGTTGTAGGACAGCGTTTTGCCCGAGGCCGTCGGCGTCACCACCACGAAATTCTCTTCCGCGCGCGCGAGTTCCGCCGCCTCCGCCTGATGCGAATAAAGCTGCTCGATCCCCTTCGCGCGGTACGCTGCCGCCAGTTCCGGGCGTACCCAGGCCGGCAGCGGCCGAAATTGCGCCTCGCGCGCCGGGATGTGTTCTACGGCCGTGAGCACCTCCTCTGCCCGGTAACGCGCCGCCAGCTCCCCCAGCGCCTCCTGAAACGTCGCCAGAGTCATGCTGCGGCCTTCCTGCGCCCTCACCGCCAATTGCCCCATCACATTTTGTGGCACAGGCACTCTTGCCTGTGCTCTTCCGGCCTGTTCTGCCACCAGCACCTCCCAACCAGCTCGCTGCACAAGCATCCAATGGACCGCGAAAGGCTTCTGTCGAGCGCGCGCTTCTTTCGCTTTTTGTTCGCTCACACTACCACGCCGCTGCGCTCCGCGCAACCGTCAATTTCGCCTTTTTTTCGGCATTTACTTGCTGGAACGGTACAGAATCACGCGCACTTTCTCGAGCGTCACCAGTCCGC
>Ga0187781_10000475_pt1 | contig 28513 bp, 31 predicted proteins | sample 0715_SJ02_MP02_2_FD_132447 | JGI IMG/M metagenome (GOLD analysis project Ga0187781, IMG submission 132447) | Tropical peat soil microbial communities from peatlands in Department of Meta, Colombia - 0715_SJ02_MP02_20_MG | ecosystem: Environmental > Terrestrial > Soil > Wetlands > Peat | place... | reverse complement strand
GCCGTGGTCGCGCGTCTCAAGGAGCTGTCGAAGACGGGCGTCCGGACGCCGGACGCCGCGCGGCAGGCGCTCCGGCAGATCCTTGCGGCCGCGCTAGGCACGAGAGCCCCGCTCGTTCTCGAGCCGCCGCCGGCCGTGGTTCTGCTGCTCGGCGTGAACGGCTCCGGCAAAACGACCACGATCGGGAAGCTCGCCCACCGCCTGCGGGGCGAGGGCCGTAAGGTGCTGCTCGCCGCGGCGGATACCTTTCGCGCTGCAGCTGCGGATCAGCTCGAAGTGTGGGCGCGGCGGGCCGGCGCGGACCTGATCCGGCACCGCGAGGGCGCAGATCCCGCCGCCGTCGTGTACGACGCCGCGCAGGCCACCCGCGCCCGGCGCGCGGATGTGTTGATCGTGGACACCGCCGGGCGGCTGCACACCAGGACCAACCTCGTCGAGGAACTGAAGAAGATCGATCGCGTGGCGCGGCGGGAGCTCCCCGGAGCGCCGGTCGAAGCACTCCTCGTCCTGGACGCGACGACCGGCCAGAACGGGATCGCGCAGGCGCGTCAGTTCAAAGCGGCGCTGCCGGTCACCGGCGTGGTGCTGACGAAACTCGATGGGACGGCCAGAGGCGGCGTGGTCGTCGCCATCACGGAAGAACTCGGCCTGCCCGTGAAGCTCGTCGGGCTCGGTGAGGGCATCGAGGACCTCCAACCGTTCGACCCCGACGCCTTCATCGACGGGTTGCTGGCAGCCGACTCGGAGAGCTCCGCGGCCTCGCCCCAAGGGCACTGACCCGCCGGCCCGGTCGGGGGCGCCCGTCGTTGCCCGCACTTCCCGCCGGCATCGAGACGTGGTATAATGCGTCAAGTAATATGACTTTACAGAGTGCGCTTTCCAGTCATGCCAACGGTCGCGCGCGGTCGCTCGAGGAGCGCACCGTCGTCATCGGCCTGTTTGACGCGTATGCCGGGCTCTTGACTGAGCGGCAGCGGACGTTCGTGCGGATGTACTACCACGACGATCTGTCGCTCGGTGAGATCGCCGAGCGCCGCCGCATCACGCGGCAGGCCGTGTTCGATACGCTGCGCCGCGCTGTTGCGGAGATGGAGCGTCTCGAGGAGCACCTCGGCGTGGCGGTCGCTCGCGCGCGCATTGAGCGGGTGCGGGCACGGCTGGCGGCGCTCGAGGGCGAGGCCGCCCGGCTGGCCTCGCGCAACGCGGACCTGGAGCCGTTCCGGCACGCGCTGGAGGCGCTCCGGACCAACCTGTGAGCGGCTCGCCTCCGCAGTATTTCACGCCGCTGCCGGCGACACGGCTTCGGTCGAAGCTCATCCGCTGGGTCGACGGTGACCGGGAGCTCGGGTTCCGAACGGCGGCGGGGGTGTTCTCGCGGGGCGGCATGGACCGGGGCACCCGGCTGCTTCTCCGGGCCGTGGACACGGCGGGCGCCGCTACGATGCTCGATCTCGGCTGCGGGTACGGTGTGGTGGGCATCGTGCTGGCGTGTCGCGCGCCGGAAGCTCGCGTGACGCTCGTGGATGTGAATCCGAGAGCGGTGGCGCTCGCGGCGGAGAACATCCGACTGAACGACGTGCCCAACGCCGAGGCGCTGTGCGGCGACGGGTGCGCGCCGGTCGCCGGGCGGATGTTCGACGTCGTGGCCATGAACCCGCCGATCCGCGCGGGGCGCGCCGTCGTGCTCCGGCTCCTCCGGGAGGCACACCAGTGCCTCGGGCCGGTGGGCCGGCTGTATCTCGTTGCACGGACGAGCCAGGGAGCGCAGACGCTCGGCCGGCTCATGGGGACGATCTTCTCGCGGGTCGCCGAGGTGGAACGAGGCGGCGGGTTCCGCGTGTACGAGGCGCGACATGTTTGAGCAACTACAATCAAGACTGGGCGGCATCCTCACCCGGCTGCGAGGGCGGGGTACACTGTCGGCCGACGACGTCGATGCGGCGCTTCGCGAGATCAGGCTTGCGCTGCTCGAAGCGGACGTGAGTGTTGGCGTCGTCCGAACGTTCATTGCGCGGGTGCGCGAGGCGGCCGTGGGGCAGGAGGTGTGGAAGAGCCTCAGCCCCGGCCAGCAGGTCGTGCAGATCGTGTACGCCGAGCTGACGCGCCTCATGGGATCGGCCAATCACTCGATCACGGCGGCGCCGCAGCCCCCGACCGTCATTCTCCTAGTGGGGCTGCACGGCACCGGGAAGACGACGACTGCCGGGAAGCTCGCCGCCCATCTCAAGAAGCGGGGCCGCACTCCGGTGCTGGCAGCGGCCGACCTTTCCCGTCCGGCTGCGGTCCGGCAGCTGGAGATCGTCGGGCAGCAGGCCGGGGCCACAGTCGTCACCCCCAGCCCCGGGGAGGACGCGGTCGCCGTCGCCCGCCGTGCGTTGACCCGGTGCCGCGAGCTTGCCGGGGACACCCTGATCGTCGACAGCGCCGGCCGGCTCCACATCGACGACGAGCTGGTGGCCGAACTGGCACGCATGCGGGAGGCCGTGTCCCCCCACTACACGTTGCTGGTGCTCGACGCCATGACGGGGCAGGACGCCACGCGGATGGCCGAGGGGTTCCACCGCGTCGTCCCGTTGGACGGCCTGATCCTCACGAAGCTCGACGGCGATGCGCGGGGCGGCGCCGCGCTATCGGTGGTTGCCACGCTTGAGCGGCCGATCTTCTTCATCGGCACCGGCGAGCGGCTGGAGGCCCTCGAGGCGTTTCACCCCGACCGCATCGCGTCACGGATCCTCGGCATGGGCGATGTGCTGACCCTGATCGAGCGGGCGCAGGAGCAGGTTACGGTCGAGCAGGCCAAGGAGCTCGAACGTAAGCTCCGGCGGGCCGAATTCACCCTTGCGGACTTCACGCAGCAGATCCGCCAGGTCCGGGCCATGGGGCCGCTGGACCAGGTGCTCTCGATGATTCCCGGGATGGGGTCGAAGCTCAAGGGCGCACAGGTGGACGAAGGCGAGCTGAAGCGGGTCGAAGCAATGATCGGTTCGATGACGCCCGCGGAACGGCGCCATCCCGAGATGATCGACGGCAGCCGGCGCCGCCGCATCGCTCGCGGGAGCGGGACCTCGGTGCAAGACGTCAATCGTCTCCTGCGCCAGTTCAACGAGGCGCGCAAGATGCTCAAACAGATCGAAGGCCTGGGACGGCGGAAGGGTAAGATGCCGCTGCCGTTCCAGCCGTAGGCACGACTACGGGAGCCGGCCCGATGCCGGCGAGATCGCACGAAGGGGGCAGAGCATGAGCGTCAAGATCAGACTGATGCGGCGCGGCGCCAAGGGACAGCCGTTCTACCGCTTGGTTGTCGCGGATTCCCGCAGTCCCCGCAGCGGCCGCTACATCGAGACCGTCGGTTTCTACAACCCGCGAACCGAGCCGTCTACGATGGCCGTCAACACGGAGAAGGTGATCGCGTGGCTTCGAAGAGGGGCGCGTCCGTCCGACGCCGCGCGGGTGATCCTCGAGAAGACCGGGGTGCTCCGGCAGTGGGAGGAGTCCCGGGCAAAGGCAGCGCGGTGAAGGCGCTGGTCGAGCTGCTCGCGCGATCTCTCGTCGAGCGCCCGGACGCTGTGGAGGTGCGTGTGGTGGATGCCCCGCAGGAGACCGTGATCGAGTTGCAGGTCGCGGCCGAGGATGTGGGCAAGATCATCGGCCGGGGCGGCCGCGTGATCAAGGCGATCCGGACCCTCGCACGAGCCGCGGCGACGCGCAGCGGCAAGCGGGTCAACGTCGAGGTGCTCCGTCCGTAGACTGGGTCCGCACGCAGCGCGCGGGGATCCACGGACGAAGCACGACATGAGGAGGAGTTGCGATGGCGTCGATTACGGTACAACGACCGATTGTGATCAAGACGATCGTGACGGAGAGTTTCAAGCGCCTGTATATCGCCGATCTCGAGGACGCAGTGAAGCGGGTGGACGCGATCATTCAGCAGATCGACGTCCAGTCCCGCCGGTTCGAGCTGGAGCGGCAGGTCAATCCGCAGTCGAGGGTGATCCGGCAACAGCTCGAGCTGGAACGGGCGCGCCAGGACTCTACGCGGATGGAACTGCAGGCGCGCCTCCGAGAAGCGCAGCAGCTCGAGCTCAACTCCGAGTTCACGCAGGGCACCATCGAGGGGACCGTGACCATCTCGGTCGGCGACAACTTGTTCGACAGGATCGCGGGGACGGAGCTCATCGTCAAGGACGGCATCGTGCTCGAGATCAGGGAAGGGGTCTCGTCCTCCACGCCCGTCGTTCCGTCTTCCGGTGGGATCATTACGCCGGCGACACGATAGGTGGCGCGTTCCCCCCGACATCGATCGTCGACCGGCGCATCGGGGCCGGCGGACCTCGTTATCGTTGGGGAGGTGACGAAGCCGCACGGCGTGCACGGGGCGGTGCGGGTGGCGCCCGTGACGGATTTTCCCGATCATCTCCTGACGATCCGGGACGTGGTCATCGTGCACGATCTGGACAAGCGAACCGCGGCGGTCGAGTCGGCGCAACCCGCTGGACGGTTCGTGGTCATGAAGCTGGCCGGGATCGATACGCTTGAGGCGGCCGACCAGCTGCGCGGTGCTGCCCTCGGGATCGCAGCCGCCGACGTGCGGCCCCTGCCGCCCGGACAGTTCTACGTGTTCCAGATCGTGGGACTTCGGGTCCGGACCCGGGAAGGGGAACTGGTTGGGGAGGTCACGGACGTGCTGCGCACCGGCAGCAACGACGTCTACGTGGTACGGTCCGCCGTTGGCCGCGACACGCTTCTGCCCGCCGTGGAAGGCGTCATCGAGACGATCGATGTGGCGGCCGGGGAGATCGTCGCGCGCGTTCCCGAGTGGATCTGATGCGGATCGACGTCGTCACCATCTTTCCAGAGATCTTCCCGGGGCCGCTCGGCGTCGGCGTCCTCGGCCGGGCACGTGAGCGGGGCCTGCTCGAGGTCACCGTCTGGGACCTCCGGGCGTTCACCGAGGACCGGCACCGCAGTGTGGACGACGCGCCCTACGGCGGAGGCGCCGGCATGGTCATGAAAGTCGAGCCGTTTGCCCGCGCCGTAGACGCTATTCGCGCCGCCCACCCGTGGGGAGAACCCGCCGTGTTGCTGACGAGCCCGCAGGGTGTGCTGTTCACGCAGGCGCGCGCCCGTGCCTACGCCGCCGCGTCACACCTGGTGTTGTTGTGCGGGCGATACGAGGGAGTGGACGATCGGGTCGCGGCGCTCCTGGGCGCCGAAGAGGTGAGCGTCGGCGATTACGTGTTGACCGGCGGGGAACTTGCGGCAATGGTGATCATCGAGGCCGTGGGACGCCTGGTTCCGGGCGTCGTCGGCGACCACGCTTCCATCGCCGCCGATTCGTTCTCGGCGGGATTGCTCGACTTCCCGCAGTACACGCGTCCCGTCGAGTTCCGGGGGTTCGCGGTGCCCGAGGTGCTGCTGAGCGGCCACCATGAAGAGATCCGCCGGTGGCGCAGGCGGGAGTCGCTCCGGCGCACACTCCGCCGCCGGCCAGACCTGATCGACGAATCGACGCTCGACGACGAGGCACGCGCCTTGCTGGCAGAGGTGCGCCGGGAGCCGACCTAGGACGCGACGGCGACCGTGCCGCCCGCCGCGGGCGGAAGCGCGGCCGCGGCTTGTGACCGATATAGACGCATGCTATAATGCGCTGTCACGAGTGCAGAGGGGGACGCTATGGAGAAGCTCATGGCGATCGAGCGGCAGCAGATCAAGCCGGGGTCGCCGTCCTTTGTCGCGGGCGACACCGTGCGCGTGCACATGAGAGTAGCCGAGGGCGGTCGGGAACGCCTGCAGGCGTTTGAGGGCATCGTGATCGGACGTCGCGGAGGCGGGACCCGCGAGGCGTTCACGGTTCGCCGCATCTCGCACGGCGTCGGCGTCGAGCGTACGTTCCCGCTGCACTCGCCCCGCGTGGAGAAGATCGACATTCTCAGGAAGGGACGCGTCCGACGGGCGAAGCTGTACTACTTGCGAGAGAAGATCGGCAAGGAAAGCCGCATCAGGGAGAAGCGGTAGCGCCGGACCGGTGAGCACCCTCAGCATCCCTACCGTAATCCTCGGCATCTCCGCGCTGCTCGTGGCATCGCGTATCATCATCAAGCGGGCGGCGCAGATCCCGCAAGCCGCCCGCGCCTCGATCATCGAGACGCTCGACGCCTGCATCTTTGCGGCAGTCCTCAGCCTTGTCATCATCACGTTCATCGTGCAGGCGTTCTACATCCCGTCAGGCTCGATGGAGCCGACGCTCATGGTGGACGACCGGATCCTCGTCGCCAAGTTTCTCTACAGGTTCGAGCCGGTCCGGCGCGGCGACGTGATCGTATTTCGCTACCCGCTTAATCCGTCGCGCGATTTCGTCAAGCGCGTCATCGGGCTCCCGGGGCGGCAAGTACAGCTCAGGGAAGGCGTCGTCTACATCAACGGCACGCGCATCTCAGAGAAGGGGTACACGATCCGGCCCGATTTCGGCAACTACGGCCCGATCACGGTGCCCTCGAACCAGTACTTCGTGCTCGGCGACAACCGGAACAACAGCGAGGACAGCCGGTTCTTCGGGTACGTGCCCCGTGCGAACATCATTGGCCGGGCGGTCTTCATCTACTGGCCGCCGCAGCGAATCGGGTTCGTGCACTGACCGGGCCTCCGGCGTCCCAGCAACGGGGCGCGCCGGTGGCGTGACATCCCCCATCCCCCTCGGCGCCTGCGCATGGACGCCGATCGCCTAAGCGTCTCAGAGATCGCCGCGTATCTCGCCACCGCCCGTCGCGTGTCCGCGGCCACACTGCGGCGCCTGGCCGACGACCCGCGCGTGTCCGTGCCGGCGCTGGTGGCGCGGTACCGTGCCGGGCGTCAGGCCGAGCAGCGGGAACGGGCACGGCTCCGTGCGTTGTACCAGGAGGACCGGCGCCGCGCCCCCGCAGGGCGGCTCGTGGCCGGGGTGGACGAGGTGGGGCGGGGTCCGCTCGCCGGGCCGGTGTTTGCGGCGGCCGTGATCCTGGGGTCGGGCGTGCTCGGCGGGCTCGACGACAGCAAGCGCCTCACTCCTGAGGCACGAGAGGCGCTTGACGAGGAGATCCGGGCCGGCGCGCTGGCCGTGGGGGTCGGCGAAGCGTCGGTGGCGGAAATCGACCAGTTCAACATCGTGGGCGCGACCCGCCTCGCCATGCGCCGTGCGGTGGAGACGCTCACCCCCTGCCCGGAGTTCCTGCTGATCGACGGCCGCGAACGGCTCCCGGTGCCGATCGCGCAGGCCGCGGTGATTGACGGCGATTCGATGTGCGCGTGCATCGCCGCGGCCTCGATCGTGGCCAAGGTCGCGCGGGATCGCGTGATGCGCGCGCTCGATGAGAGGTATCCCGTGTACGGGTTTGCCAGGCACAAGGGATATGCCACGCCGGAACACTTTGCGTCCCTCGCCCGGTACGGACCGTGCCCCGTCCATCGGCGTGGGTTCCTTCCGCAGGAGCAAATCGGGTTGTTCGAAACCTCGTGACGACGCACGACGTGGCCGGCCCGAACCTCACCCCGATGCGTGCCGGGTTCGGGCCCAGCGGGGCGAGGACGCCACGGCGGCCGCGCTGCGGGGGCAACGGTACCGAATCCTGGGGGGCCGCGTCCGTCTGCGGTGCGGGGAACTCGACACCGTCGCCGACGACCGGGGCACCTCCGTGTTCGTCGAGGTGAAGACACGGTCGTCCCGGGCGTACGGCACCCCGGCGGAGGCGATCACGTCGGCGAAGCAACCCCGTCCTCCCGACGCTCGCCCTTGCTCCGCCACGCGTTCGGAGCGCCGTAGCGGCCTGTTGTGAACGCGGGAGCATTGTGCACAGGAGACAGTCAGCCGCGGCACGAAACACGTACGTTGCACAACGCCCGGAGGCACAGCGTCAACCGACATGCGGCACACGCCGCAGCTATCTCAGGTCGGTGAACTGCACTGCACCCGCTGGGGAGAGAGGATGACGAGATGGATCGCTCCGGTCAAAGGCGCGGACCGAAGAGAACCACGAACGGGTTGAGTCGGCGGGCTTTTCTACGGCAGGCGGGCGCCGGTCTGGCGGCAGCTGCCCTGTGGGAAGGGACCGGCCCCGTGCCATGGACGGGGCGGGCGGAAGCGGCGACCTCTACCGGCGACCGTGGGACGCTCGTGATTGGCGGCACGGTGCAATTCCGGACGCTCGACCCCGGGCGCACCATCGAAGTGACCGGGATGCAGGTCGAGAAGGCGACCTACGATACGCTCGTCACGTTCAACGGGGAGGATCTCCGCACGCCACGGCCGCGCCTCGCCGCAGGTTGGAAGGTAAGCGCCGACGCGCGCACGTTCACGTTCACGCTGCGCCCGGGCGTCCGGTTCGTGAGCGGCAATCTGCTGACGTCGGCGGATGTCAAGTGGACATTCGACCGGATTCTCAACCTGAAGGCCAACACGCTCTTTCTCTTCGACAGCGTCGACGCGATTGAGGCGCCGGATCCCCGGACGGTGGTCATCCGCACCAAGGCGCCCGCGCTGTCCCTGATCCCCATCCTGTCGCATCCGGGGCTGGGGATCCTCGACAGCAAGCTGGTGACGCAGAACGGCGGCGACGCCGGTCCGGACGCGAACAACACCGACCACGCGGAGCCGTACCTCTTCCAGCACTCCGCCGGGAGCGGGCCGTTCATGATCCAAAGCTATACCGCCGGGCAGGAGCTGGTGTTGGTGCGCAGCCCGAATTTCTGGGGGAGTCCCGCGAGGCTCGAGCGCATCGTGATGCGAAATGTGCCCGACCCGGTGACGCAGGCGCTCCAGGTCGTGCGTGGCGATCTCGATATGGCCTCCACCATCGGGCCCGATCAAATCCCCGCGCTGCGGCGCGCCCCGAACGTCGTGGTTCAAACGAGCCCGGCGGCCACCACGTTCTACGTGTTGATGAACAACGCTTCCGACATCGGGGGACCCCTGAGTAACCCCAAGGTGCAGCAGGCCGTGCGGTACGCCCTGGACTATGACGGCATCATGCGGATCGCGGGCCCGGGCGCGGTTCGACTTGCCGGGGTCATCCCGACGCTCTTGCCGGGTTCGTTACCTGCGAGCGCGGCCCCCAAGACCGATCAAGATCGAGCGAGGAGCCTGCTCAGGGAATCGGGGCTCGGCACCGTAAGCGGGACGTTTTCCTACTCCAGCGACGCGATCCAGTTTGGTATCCCGACTGCGCTGCTGGCCCAGAAAATCCAATCCGACCTCGCCGCGGTCGGAATCCAGTTGAAGCTGGACGGGCTTCCGAACGTCACCGCGCTCACGCTCTACCGGGGCGGCAAGGATCAGTTTGGAGTGTGGGGGTGGGCCGCCGACTACCCGGATGCCACCGACTTCCTCGTGTACGCTCCCGGACGAGTCGTCGGGAAGCGAGCCGGATGGCTGCCGTCGGCGTCCCCTGAAGCCGCGAAGCTTGCGGCCCTTGCGGACGCGACGGAGGCCGAGGTCGACGACAAGAAGCGGGTGGGGATGCTGCAACAGTTCGAGCGGACGCTGGCGCAAATCGGCCCGTACGTGCCGTTGTTTCAGCCGTCGATTCCGTATGCCTTTCGATCGAACGTCCAGGAAGTCACCTACAACAGCGTGTGGGCGACCGACCTCTATCCAGTCCGCAAGACCTCATAACCTGCACCATATCCGCCCCCGGGGAGCGCGGTGCCGACGCCGGTGTTCCCCGGGGCGTCACTCTTGAAAGGGGGACGCGCATGAACGGCAGTGTGGCACGCGGGCAGGTTGGGTGGATCTCGCAGACACGCCTCCGCCGCCGGATGTTGCTCCAGGCCGCAGGGGCGACCGCCGGGCTCGCGCTGGCCGGAGGTCTCAGGCCGGGGGGCGCCGCCCGCGCGGCCGCACCGTCCAGTCCGACCACGTTAATCATGGCGCCGAACTTCGTGATCCGGAGCCTTGATCCCGGCCACACGCTGGAGCCGGACGGCGAGATGGTCACCCACGCATGCTACGACGCCCTGGTGACCTTTGACGGAGCGGACCTCTCGACGCCGAAGCCGCACCTCGCGACATCGTGGAAACTCTCGGGCGCGGGCCGCCTCTACACATTCACGTTGCGCCCGAACGTGCGGTTTGCCAGCGGCAATCCTTTGACCTCGGCCGACGTCAAGTGGTCGTTCGACCGAGTCATCAACCTGCAGTCGAACCCGGCCTTCTTTCTGGCGAACGTCGAGGAAGTGCAGGCGCCGGATCCGCAGACGGTGGTGCTCAGGCTCCGGGCGCCGCAGCCGTCGATCCTCCCCATTTTGTCGAACGGCGCGCTGGGGATCATGGACAGCAAGCTGGTGACGGCGCAGGGAGGGGACGCCGGGCCCGACGCCAAGACGAAAGACCAGGCCGAAGCCTGGCTCCAGTCGCACTCCGCGGGCAGCGGCGCGTTCATGATTGAGAGCTACACGCCCACGCAGGAGCTCGTGCTCGTCCGCAATCCCAATCACTGGCGCGCTCCGGCGAAGATGGACCGCATCGTGCTGCGCAACGTGCCGGAGGCGTCCACGCAGGCGCTGCAACTGGAACGCGGTGACCTTGACGTGGCGATGAGCCTCGGGCAGGAGAATCTTCAGACGCTACGGCGCCTGTCGTCCGTGACGATCCAGGCGAGCATGGTCGCGACGTCGTTCGTGATGATGGTCAACATGGATCCGTCGCTCAGCGGCCAGCTCAGCAACCCGAAGGTGCTGCAGGCGATCCGCTATGCGCTCGACTACGACGGCATTCTGGCGATCGCCGGGCCGGGCGCTCAGCGGATGGCGGGGGTGATCCCGAACGACCTGCCGGGGGCGCTCGACCCGAGGGAAGCGTTCAAAACCGACCGAAACAAGGCGAAGGCTCTCCTTGCCGGGCTCGGTGACGTCAAAGGCCGGCTGATGTTTGCGAGTGACGCGACATCGTATGGGATCCAATACTCGCTCTTGGCGCAGAAGATCCAAGCCGATCTCGCCACGGTCGGCGTCGCCGTCGAGTTGAATGGACTCCCGGGCACGGTCGAGCTCGGTCAGTACCGTGGGGGCAAGGCGCCCGCGTTGTTCGGAGGGTATGCGGCCGATTACCCAGACGCCACGGATTTCCTCGTCTATCTGCCGGGCCAGCTTGTCGGGAAGCGGATGAATTGGCCTGCCAGCGCCAGCCCGGCGGCCCAGGATCTCGCGCAGTGGGGAGACCAGGCGGCCCAAGAGGCCGATCCGAGGGCCCGAGTCGCGCTGCTGCAGAAGATCCAGCGCCGCCTGCTCGAGATCGGCCCGTACGCGCCGCTGTTCACGCCAGCGCTGCCGTTCGGCTACCGGTCCGATCTTCGGGGCGTGACCTACAACAGCGTGTGGGAGGTTGATTTCTACACCATCCGCCGTGCCTAGCGGGTTGGTCGCCGATGTCACGTCTTGCCGTAACCGTGGGCGATCCCGGGCGATGACGAGGGGCCTGCCCGGAGGACGAGCGTGAACCTCCAGGCGTACGTCGGCCGACGGTTGCTCGTCCTCCCGTTAATGGTTCTTGGGATCACATTGCTCACGTTCCTGCTGTCGCATGCCGTCCCATCCGACCCCGTCGCGGCTAATCTCGGCGACCAGGCGGCCGCCGACCCCGCGGTGGTCGCCGCGTTCAAGCACCGGTGGGGGCTCGATCGGCCGCTGCCCGAGCAGTACGTGATCTATCTCGCAAACCTGGTGCGCGGCGACATGGGTATCTCGATCACCACGCACCAGCCCGTGCTGACCGATCTGCGGCAGCATCTGCCTGCGACGATCGAGCTCGCCACCGCGGCGATGGTGCTGAGCCTGCTTGCGGGAATTCCGCTCGGGATCGTGTCGGCGGTGCGGCGGGACAGCCTGGTCGATCAGATCGGTCGCGGCGGATCGCTTCTCGGCGTTTCGATGCCCGTGTTCTGGCTCGGTCTGGTCGCGCTGTTCGTCTTCTACGCACGGCTCGGCTGGGCACCTTCGGCGGGACAGCTCAGCCCCCGCCTCGCGCTGCCGCCGTTTGCGACCGGCTTCGTGGTGATCGACGCGCTGCTGGCCGGCCAGACCAGGGTCGCTCTGGATGCGCTGGCACACATTGCACTCCCCGCGTGCGTGCTGGCATCGTCGGCCGTCGGCATCATCACCCGGATGATGCGGGGCAGCATGCTCGAGGTGCTCGGTGAGGACTACGTGCGGACGGCGCGTGCCAAGGGGCTTGCCCCGCGCCGTATCACGTTGCGGCACGCCGCGCGAAATGCGCTGCTGCCGGTGATCACCGTCGTCGGTCTCAGCTTCGGCGGGCTCCTCTCCGGTGCGGTCGTCACGGAGACCGTGTTCGCGTGGCCCGGACTCGGCTCGTACGCGTTCCTAAGCGCCACGTCCCTCGATTTCCCCGCGATCATGGGCGTCGGAATCGTCGTGGCCGTCGTGTACATCCTCGTCAACCTGTTCGTTGACATCACCTACGCGGTGATCGACCCGCGGATCCGGATGGGATGAGCGATGGCGCAGGACGTTCTCCTCAATGGTGTGCGCCGGCGCCGGGGCATGCTCGCGCGGCCGATCCCGCGGTCGTTCCTGAGGTCGCCGCTCGCGCTCGCCTCCGTCGTGGCGGTGGCGGCGTGGCTCGCGCTGGCGGCCGCGGCACCCTTGATCGCCCCGTATGGGCCGCTGGCGCAGGACATCGCCGACCGGCTGGCCCCGCCGAGCCCTCAGCACTGGTTCGGCACGGACCCGCTCGGACGGGACATCCTCAGCCGGGTGCTGTACGGCGCGCAGCTGTCGATCCCCGTCGGCCTCATCGCGGTCGCGCTCGCGGTCGTCCTGGGTACGCTGATCGGCAGCCTGGCCGGAGTGGCGGGGGGCCTGGTCGACGAGGCAATCATGCGCCTAACCGATCTGATGCTGGCATTCCCGACGGTGATCCTGGCGATGATCATTTCCGCCGCGCTCGGGGCGGGAATCCGGAACGCGGTCATCGCGATCATGGTCGCGTGGTGGCCGACGTACGCGCGGTTTGCCCGGGGTCTCGTCATCGGCGCGCGCGACCGGGAGTACGTCGAGGCCGCGCGCGCGGTGGGCGCGTCGCCGCTGCGGGTGTTCGTGCGGCACGTCCTGCTCAACATTCTGTCGCCGATCGTCATCCTCGGAACGCTCGACGTGGGGCGGGCGATCCTGACGTTCGCGTCGCTGAGCTTTCTCGGGCTCGGGCCTCCGCCCCAAATCCCCGAGTGGGGATCCGAGATCGCCGCCGGCAGAGACTACCTCGATCAATGGTGGATCGCCACGTTCCCCGGGTTGGCCATCCTGACACTTGTCGTCGCGCTCAACGTGGTCGGGGACGGCCTGCGCGACGCGCTGGACCCGCGCCTCCGGGAGACATAGCGGCAAAGAAGGAGTTTGGAAAAGGGAGCAGAAACTGCAACGAGCGGCGATCACCGCACCATCGTAGCCGGAGCGAGACGCAGCTCTCATCACAGTACTCGACGCAGAATCGGAGGGCATATGAGCCGCGATCAGATCCTCACGATACTCCTGTCCCGTGGAGCGCTGTCCCTGATCCAAACCATCGAGGACGTCGAGGCGGGGCGGGTGCGCCGCGTACGCATCGACCGTATTCCCGGAGATCCCGCGTTCACCCGACAAGTCGTGGAGTTGCTCTACGGTCTTGGCGCGGATGTTGATCTGGTACTGCCGTCGCCGCGCTCGCGTCTGCGCCGGGCCGGATAACCCGGTTCCCGAGGGAGACCATCAGCGATGCGCGACGAACTGATCAGGCGCGAGACGCCGCAGGGAACCGTTCGGGTGGTCGTGGCCTATGCCCGCGTCCGCGGGGGCGGATGGTTGTGGATCGCCCGGCGATCCCCCTCCGGCCCCGTCATCGGGCAGGGGCGAGGCTCGACATACGAGATCGTGCGTGCCGCCGTAGAGGAGTGGCTGGAACAGGAAGCCCAGCAACTCACTCGATAGGGTGCCGCCTTCCACGAAGGCGACGCAGCCTGCAACTTCTGGAAACGGAGATTCGGTCGAGAGGACAGACACGCATCTCGGGCGGGATCACTCGATCCCGCCCGAGATGTGTCACGCTTCCGGATGGCGCCTCCTGCCAGTTACTCCACGCGCTCGAACATGAGAGCGCTGTAGTCCAAGTTCTCCGCCGGGACTCCGAACTGCCGCAGCATCGCCATCACCTGCGCGCGATGATGCACTTCATGGAAGAGGAGCTGTGCGGCGAGACCGCCGGCCGTCGTCCGGAAGCGCCTCGGTGGATCGAACATCCGGTTGACATACTCGATCCGGCGGCTCCCATCCCCGAGGTCGGCCAGAGCCCGCCGCGTCTGCGGATTCAGGCCGGACCACGCGGCGACAAACGGCTCGAGCGTCGGATGCTTCTCCGTGGAAAACGGGTTGTCCGCCGGCCGGTACTCGGTTCCGTTGAGACGCTGGGTGTATCCCCACTGCGCTGAAGCGGTGTGGACCAGCGTGGCACGGATCGAGCCCATCCCGAATGGAAACGACCGCGTGTAGGCCTCGGCAGGCTGGCTGCCGACCCAGCCCAGTAGCTTCTCACGCGCCCGACACAGATAATCGAAGTACTGCGCCAGATCTACAGTGGATGTACTCATGCCGTGTCATTCGTCTCCGCGCGGCGCTTCCCTTCCCGCCGCCTGGCGTCGGGGCGCACGATCCGGCCCGGGTATGCCGGGTACGCACGCCCCCACCGTTGGGCCCGTGCCTGCGGCGTGGGCCAGTTCACCCCTGCCTTCACGTCGGTGATCGGGGCGCAACCGGGATGCCCTGTTCTGCGCGTACGCGGAGCTGTATGGGCTCTCGTGCGCCTGAATGCCCGCCCTATTCGTGCGAGCCATTTGTCCTGGTATGACCCCGTATGCTCCCATATCTCGCAGCAGCTGCTCACCCCTCCCCCCAAAGATAGAGGACGCGTTCGCAGGCGCGCGGAATTCCTGCGCGGCCTATGGCCTGTTGCTTCCCGGGATTGCGGTCAGCCGTCCGCGTCCAGGGGGGCCTCGCGTGGACTTTCCGGAGGTGGATCAATGGGATACCTGAGCCGCCGCGTGTATCAGGAGCGCTTGAGCCGCATTCGCAGGGAACTTGCGGAGTCAGATCTGGCCGCCCTCGTCGTACTGACTCCCGAGAACTTCCTATACGTTTCCGGATACTTCCTCGACGTCCAGCCGTGGGAGCGTCCAGTCGCCGCGATCATTCCCCGCGATGGGGACCCGTTCCTCGTCATGCACGAGCTCTCGACGAACCATGTCCGCTATGCGACGGAGCACCAGTCGATGTGGATCACGGAGGTCCACTTCTACGCGGAGCACTACCGAATGGAGCGCCGGACGTACATGACCCCTCAGTGGCCCCAGATGGTCGCCGATCTGCTGCGCCGCAAGGGCATCCGGCGAGGACGGCTCGGCGTCGACAGCACCGCCGGTCCGATCGAGCACGTGCCGTCGCTCCTCCCCGGCGTCCAGCTCGCCGTGGCTGGACGCCTGCTGCGAGAGATGCGCGAGGTGAAGGACGAAGAAGAGCTGGTGCTCATCCGGCAGGGCGCCGAGCTGAGCGACTGGGGACAGGCGCGGTACCGCGAGCATCTCGCGCCGGGCCGGCCACTCGCGGAGATCGACAGCCTCGTCGCGCATGAGGTCTGCAAGGAAGCCGTCCGGCGTTGGCCGGACTACAAGGTGGAGATCCGGGTTGCGGGGTTGACCGGTCCAAACTCCGCGTGCCCGCACGGGATCAGCGGCAACTACGGCCAGGTGATCGAGCGCGGGCATGGGATCGTGAACATCATCATCCCGCGCTTGAATGGTTACGTCTGCGAGAACGAGCGGACGTTCTTCGTCGGCAGTCCGAGCAAGGAGCAGGCCGCGGCGTTTCAGGCGGCGTTCGAGGCCCAGGAGACGGCTGCGGCGGCGTTCGTAGCCGGCGCGACGATGGCCGACGCGGACGCCGCAGCGCAACGGGTGTTCGAACGGCACGGCTACGGTGATCGGGTGATCCATCGCACGGGGCACGGCATCGGTCTCGCGGGACACGAATTTCCCGACGACATCGCCTTCAACTTCCGCCCGCTCGTCGAGCACGAGGTGTTCAGCTGCGAACCGGGGATCTACCTCTACGGCGTCGGCGGCTTCAGGCACGACGACACCGTGATCGTGCAGAAGGGCCGGCCCGAAATCACGACCAGATTTCCGCGGGATTTGGAGTCCCAGACGGTGCCCGTCAAGGGCCGCTAAACGGTGTCCCGCAAGCAAACGGCGCCCTGCCCCCGGCTGTGGCCGAAGAAACGGCCCCATCCAACCGGCGGCACGGCCGGCGCACCGTCCTCGCTCTTCGCCGGTGTTGTCGTTGCGTGGCGCTCGTGGCCGGGTTGGTCCGCACGTGCGCGTACTCTCCAGCAACTTCGGCGGATGGCGCGGTGCGGCGGTGACGCAGCTGGCCGACGTCCGGCGCAGCCGCATGCGGCGGGACCGCCCGAGCGCGGCGTGCGCCGGACGGGGCGCAAACGGGGGAGTGCCCGCCGTTCGTCCAGAATGAGTGATGATGGCTGCGAGCCGTCGTCGCCGAGATGCCCGGAGGGTGATAGGACCGAACCGGGTGCAGGGGCAAAGGGAGGTCGTCGATGCGATTGGTGATGTTCAAGACTGGGTACGGCGCACGTCTCGGGGCGGTCGACGGGACGCACGTGGTGGATCTCAACGCCGCGTACGCGGCGCTACTGGAGTCCCGTGGCATCCGGCGGGCATCCGTGCATGCGCGGGCCGCCGTGCCCGCTGACACCACGCGGTTTCTCGCCGAAGGGCGTGAGGCCGTGCGCCGGGCGGAAGAGGCGATGGCATTCGCGCAGGACGCGCCGGTTCCAGGGCTTCGGGTACCCCGCGAGGGCCTCGCGCTGCTGCCCGTCGTACCGCGTCCTCCCAAGATCATCTGCGTCGGGCTGAATTACCGGGATCACGCAGAGGAGACCGGGATGAAGATTCCGGAGTATCCGGTGTTCTTCTCCAAATTCACATCGTGCTTGGTCGGCGCCGGCGAACCCATCATGTTGCCGAGGGTGAGCGAACAACTGGACTATGAAGGCGAGCTTGCGGTCGTCATCGGCCGGACTGGCCGGCACGTTCGCGAGAGCGACGCGTACGCGCATGTCGCCGGGTACACGATCCTGAACGACGTGAGCGTGCGAGACTATCAGATGCGAACCAGCCAGTGGTTGATCGGCAAGGTCTTCGACCGCTCGACGCCGGTGGGGCCCGAGCTGGCGACCGCGGACGAGGTCCCGCACCCCGATGCGCTGCGGCTCTCCACGGCTGTCAACGGCCGAACGCTGCAGGACTCCAACACGCGCAACTTCATCTTCTCGATCCCACGGGTGATCGCCGCGATCTCCGAGATCCTCACGCTCGAGCCGGGCGATCTGATCGCCACGGGCACGCCCGCGGGCGTGGGCTTCGCGCGCAAGCCCCCCGTCTTTCTCCGTGACGGCGATACGGTCACCGTCGAAATCGAGACGCTGGGTCGGCTCGACAATCCCGTGATCGCCGAACCGGCCGCAGTCCGAGGCAGGAGCGGGCGGACCGGCGCGGGCGGGGCGTAGCCGTGCTCACGCGGTCGCAAGAGGCGCGCCTCTTGCGTGCCGGCATCCGCGCCGACTAGAGGGTTGGAGCTGCGGCGCGCGGCGCCGTGTGTTCGTTTGACAAACTGCTTCGCGCATGGCGCAACCGGGCATGACTTTCATCGCGCGTTCTCTCTGGAGGAGGTGGCGTGAATGAACGGTCTCCTGATCCCGCCGCACGCCACTCGTCCGGCTTGGTTCCTGTGAGGACAGCCTAGCGCTGCCGATAGGTGGCTGCGGGTGACCGCCCGCGGCCGCTCCGCTGCACCGCCTTCTGGGCGACGCGACAACTGCAGCGCTTTCCAGCGATCGGACGCTGACTCGAGTAGCCAGCTCGTCCTCCATTGTCCCGCCGGCAAGCCGGCTCAATCTCGCTGGGTCTTTCCCCAGACCGCCGGGGTCTTCCTCGATCCGTTCGCCGACGCAGAGCGACTCCGAAAGTCACGCCGGAGCAGGTTGGCCCGTGCGACAGGACCGTCGCGCACCACGCCGAACTCCCATTGGCAAGGGAGGAGGGGAGATCTATGGAGGGCTTCAAGTGGCACGAAGTTCCATCCGAGGCGCCGGAGGGAATGGCGGGAGTTCGGGTCCGCTGGGTCATCGACAAAACCCGGGGTGCCGAGAACTTCGCCATGCGAGTCTTTGAGGTAGCCCCAGGGAGCAGCACTCCGTATCACCACCATTGGTACGAGCAGGAAATGTACTTTCTGGAAGGGGAGGGGGTCGCAGTCTCTCCAGAGGGCGAACAGCCGCTCACGCCCGGCACCGTGCTTTGGGTGCGGCCGGAGGAACCCCACGCGATCAGGAATACCGGTTCCGAGCCGATGAGGTTCATCTGCTGCGTGCCTACCAAGAGGCCATAGCGGGCATTTCAGGCCCTGCAGGCGGAACGACGTCAGACGATTCGTTTCCCCGGGCTCGGCAACCTCATTAACGCAACCGAACCGGCAGGGCACATCGCCGGTTGAATCGTGCTGGAGGTACGAGATATCTTCGGCCGGCGTGCGGTCTTGCTTGCGCCCGGAAAGAAGCCCACCGCATCCGGGCAAGCGCGCGCAGGCCGGTGCCGCACCACTCACGAACGTGCTTGCCTGGGAGCGATAGTTGTGGCGGTCCACTGTCGCACATGAGCAGGACAGTTGTCATCGGCGCGGGCGTGATCGGGCTCACATGCGCCTACGCGCTCAACCGGCGTGGCGAACGGGTGACGGTCTTGGACGCGGGCGAGCCCGGAGCCGCGTGTTCCCTGGGCAACGCGGGATGGGTCTGCCCGTCGTTCTCGGGTCCTGTGCCGGGCCCCGGTGTCCTGGGGAGATCATTGCGCTGGTTGGTCAGCCCGGACAGCCCGCTCGTCATCCGACCTCGCGCCGACTTCGGGTTCCTCGGCTGGCTGGCTTTGTTCATGCGGTCCTGCAACACACGCGCGTACCGAGCAGGGTTGGAGGCCACCGCGCTCCTCAACGCCCGCACGATGGCGTTGTTCGACGCGCTCGCGTCCGACGGAGTACGGTTCGAGATGCACCGGGAAGGGATCCTGTTCGTCTTCCTCGACCGGGCGGCGATGTCCCACGTGACTGCGGATCTGGAACGGATGCGTGCGTTTGGCTACACGGCCGGGATCATCCTGAGTGCGAAGGAGGTGCGCGAGCGGGAGCCGATGCTCTCGGATGCCATCGTGGGCGGCGTTCTGGCTCCCGAGGAGCGACACGTGCGACCCGAGACGCTCACGCAGGGATTGGTGGCGGCTCTTCGCGAGACCGGCGTGGAGATCGACGCCCACCGACCAGCGACTGGACTCCGCCAGCATCGGGGCGGGACGAGTACCCGGGTGACGACCGGCGTCGAAACCCGCGACGGCGCGCTCGAAGCAGATCACATCGTCATCGCCGCGGGGGCGTGGTCCGGGTTGCTCACACGCATGGCGGGTTGCCGCGTTCCCCTGCAGGCGGGGAAGGGATACAGCATCACGCTCGCCGGGCCTGCGTCGCAGATCCGGAGACCGCTCTACCTCGACGAGGCGAAGATCGCCTGCAGCAACTTTGACGGCGTGCTGCGGCTGGCGGGGACGATGGAGCTTGCCGGTCACGACACGACGCTGGACGCGCGGCGCGTTGACGCGATGCGCCGGAATGCCGGCCGCTATCTGGTGCGCTGGAGCCGCGCGGACCGGGAGGTGACGTGGACGGGGCTGCGCTCCATGACGCCGGACGGCCTCCCGATGATCGGCAGGCTCCCCGGGCATGACAACCTCTACATCGCCACCGGCCACGCGATGCTTGGGGTGACGCTCGCCCCGGCGACGGCCGATGCGCTCGCCGAGCTCATTACGACGGGCCGGTCGAGCGTGGATTTGTCGGCGTTTGACCCTGGGCGGTTCGGGCGGAGCCGAGAGCCCCGATTCTCGCAGTTGCCCTGCTAGCCAACACATCGCCCGGCCCCGCAACACCTCAAACCCCGGCCACGTTGAGGGAACATCGCGGAGGATAGGGTGGCCCGACCGTGATGATTGGCAGCCCGGGGCTCAATCAGGGATTGGGGCCGGCGGTGGCGTGTGCGTCGACCAGGAAGAAGCGCCGTTCCGGACAGAACAAGGGGATGGCCGCCGCTTGTCCCCGTGCGTAGCGAGGAGGGAACATGGATGGATCGTCCTGGTGTGTTGCTGGAACAGCTTACGTGGCCCGAGGCCGAGCCGAGGTTGAAGGCCGACCCGGTTGTGGTCCTGCCGGTCGGGAGCGCTGCCAAGGAACACGGACCCCACCTGCCGCTTGGAACTGATCGGTTGGTCGCCGACTATCTTGCGTCACGCCTTGCGGATCAGGCCCCCGTGATCGTTCTACCGACGCTGACATACGGATACTACCCGCACTTCACGGAGTTTCCCGGGAGCACGCACGTGGACGCGGCTACGTTCGGCGCGCTGGGGCGCGCCGTCATTCTCTCCGTGCACCGGCACGGACCGAGGCGTTTCCTGGTACTCAACACCGGCATTTCAACGGCTCCGGTGCTCGAGATCGTCGCGCGCGACCTCAATCACGACTACGGCCTGCTCGTCGGCGTCACGCGCATCGAGGCCCTTGGGGGTCGGCAATTGGCGTCGTTGCTGAGCCAGCCGGCGGGCACCCATGCGGACGAGTATGAGACGTCGCTGCTGCTCGCGATCGCTCCGGACGCTGTCAGGATGGAGCGGGCGGCCCGAGACATCCCGTCCCGCCTGGCCCTCCCTGGTGTGTTTGTCGCCACAACGCTGCACCGGACCTCACAACCGAACTCTTCCGGTACGGGCGTCTACGGCGATGCGACGCTCGCGACGCGGGAGAAAGGCGAGCGTATCGTCGCGGCGCTCGTCGATGCGCTCGTGGCGGCCGCGCAGGCTCTGCAAGCGCAAGCGCTGGAGCGGCGAGATTCCTGAACACTCCGACAACGCAAAGATCAACTGTTCGGGCGCCCGGCGGGTGACGCTGTCGCCGTTTGCCACGCCCGAATGAACCTCACCATGGCGTCGACGTAGGCGTGAAACAGCTCCCGGCCTCGGGCCACGCTGCCCGACGCGGGATCTCCGTAGGTGATGCAGCCGTTCGACGAGATCTGGTGTACTGGGGGGAGGCCGAGCGTCACATAGCGGAGCAGCGATGGTTCCTCGCGGACGCGTGTCAGCAGCGCCTCCCGCCACGCGTCGAGGGTCATCTTCGGCCGCTCGATTCGGTCGGACCGGACGAGCTGGGGCTGCTGGTAGAGCATGCTCGACGTCTCGCCGATCCCGGCGTGGATGTCGAGCTTGTCGATCTCGGCCGTGAGGTAGATCTTGCGCAGTTCGGCGATCCCAAAGACCATCGCGCTGCCGTCGGTTTCACGGGTGATCCGGTGCGCCAGGTAGTTCAGGGTCGCTTCGTTGCCTCCGTGCCCGTTCGCGAGGAGGATCCGCCGGAACCCGTGCGTGATGAGGGACGTTGCCGCCTCCATGACCACGCGGCAGAACGTGTCCTCGGTCAGCGTGATCGTTCCCGGGAAGTGCATGTGGTGCGGCGACAACGCCGGGAACAGGATAGGCGCGCACAGCACCTGCGCCTCACGCGCCGCCGCACGCGAGACCGCGATCACACCGAGGGTGTCCGTCCCGACCGGCAGGGCCGGCCCGTGCTGCTCGATCGCCCCGAACGGCAAAATCACGGTGTCCGTCCGCTGTCGCAGCGCGTCCACCTCGGGCCAGGTCAGATGCGGCAGGTAGTAAGGGTCCTTCGTCTCATTCCGGTCGCACATCGCGTTACGCTCCCTTCGGCGTCCCTGAGCCGCCCGACCTCGTCGCGCGGTCCGGCAGATCCAATTCGTGCTGGACGAACAGCCCCTCCACATCCTGGGTTCGGTCGAGGAAGCCCTGTTCGACCTGATAGTGCATCAACTGCGCAAGCGAGCGGCGGTTCGCGGCCCCCAGGTCGTAGGGAAACGCATCTCCGAAGACACCCTCCTGGGCCTCGAGCACAGCGCGTCCCCAGATCAACCCGGTGGCGTGGGGCTGCCGGAGGGCCTGCCAGGCCAACGCCTTCGCCTCCGCAAACGCTTCGTAGAGCTCCCTGGGCAGTGACGGCCGTCGGCCGAGGGCCGCGCGCGAGATGGCCACCGTGTGCATGATCGGGTACACTCGGGTCGTTTCGTACAGAGCTCGCTCCACCCCCTCGAATGCCGGGAACAGCCGCCCGACCTTCCCCTCTTCGAACGCCGCCGGCACGTCCGGCGAAATCACGGCGTCGAGTTCGCCCTCCGCAAGGAGCGCCCACAGATCCGCGCCCGGGCATTCCTCAACTGGCAGTCGGGACGCGTGCGGGACGAGCTCGCGGCCGGCTCGCACCCAGGTGACTGCGTCCATCGGCACGCCGAGGTGGTGGTGCAGGTCTCCCCGCGCCACGACGGACATCGTGAATTGCAGGCTGTACACGCCGATCCTGCCGCCGAGCAGGTCGGCCGGACGGGTGACGCCCTGTCGTACGTAGATGCATGACGGGCTGAAGAGGCGCCTCGGGAAGACGGGAATCGCAACCAGCGGTGCCCCGCGAGCCCGCGCCAGCACGTACGACGACATCGACAGCTCCGCTGCGTCGTACGCTTGGTCGAGCAGCATCCGCTCGTGCCGGGGGCCGGAGCCGACGACGACCGTCGCAACGCCGGGAAGCGACACTCGACCGTCGAGGAGCGGCTGCGTGCGGTCGTACCGCTCCAAGGCAAGTGTGACGGGCGGCATCATCGGCGTTGGCCTCGGGTCATGCACGCCCCCGCCGGTACCGCGGGTCCAGGAGGGCGGAGAGCGCCTCGCCGACCAGGTTGAACGAGATCACGGTGAGCGACAGCGCCGTTGCGGGAATTACGACGAGCGAAGGGTGGCTATTGAGATACTGGAAGCCAGTGTAGATCATCTGGCCCCAGCTGGGCCGGGGCGGTTGTACGCCGATCCCGATGAACGACAGCGTCGCCTCCGCGAGCACGAGGAAGCTCACGTCGAGCGTCGCCCGCACGATCAACAGGTGGATCACGTTCGGCACCACGTACCGCACGAGAATCCTGGGGACCGACGCGCCGATGGCCCGTGCGCCCTCCACGTATTCGCGCTCCCGCACGGACACGACCTCGCTGCGGATCGTCCGCGCCGTCGCCGGCCACGCCGTCAGCACCAGCGCAATCACGATGTTGACCAAACTGGGACCGAAGATTCCGGTCACGAGGATGGCGAGGAGGATCGTTGGAAACCCGATGAGCAAATCGACCACGCGCATCAAAGCGTGATCCACCGCACCACCGTAGAATCCGGCGACCGTCCCCCACGTGACTCCAACAAGGGACTCCCCGATGACCGCGGACACGCCGACCGAGAGCGAGACCCGCGCGCCGTAGATGATCCGAGTGAACTGGTCGCGCCCGAACTGGTCGGTGCCGAGCCAATGCGCCGGCTGCGGGCCCTGAAACAGCGCATCGAGATCCTCTCGGTCGTACGTGTAGCGGGTGACGAGAGGGCCCACGAGCGCGACGAGGACGAGCACCAACAGAAAGGCCGCCGCGATGGCGGCCAATGGGTCGTGCCTGACCAACCGCAGCAGCGCCGGCCGCGCCACGGTCCTCTGTGCACTCTCAGTATCGGATGCGCGGATTGAGGTATGCATAGGAGACATCGACGATCAAGTTGACGATCGAGAACAGGGCGGTGTACACGAGGACGGTCGCCTGCAGCACGGTGTAGTCCCGCTGCAGGATCGCGTTGATCGCCACCCGGGCGATCCCGGGGATGTTGAACAGCACCTCCACCACAAATGCGCCGACGATCGCGTTGCCAAACGCCAGACCGATCGTCGTGACGACCGGCAGCGCAGCGTTCCTCAACACGTGGCGGAAGAGAATGCGACGGGCGCGGATGCCCTTGCTGCGGGCCGTCCGCACGTAGTCCTCCAACAGCACCTCGCCGACGCTTGATCGCGCTATCCTGGCAATGAAGGCGACCGGTGGGATCGCCAGCACCGCCACCGGCAGCACGTAGTCTTGTGGCAGTCCCCACCCTGCCACCGGCAGGACCGGCCAGCGCAGGGCGAACATATAGACGAGCACCGCGGCGGTGACGAAGCTCGGCACCGACAGTCCGAGCACCATGCCGACCTGTATCAAGGAATCCAACGCCGACCGCTGGGTGGTCGCGGCTCCCACCCCGAGGAGGGTCCCCACCAGAGTTGCCACGACCACGGCGAGCGCGGCCAAGCGCAGACTAATCGGAAGCGCATGGCCAACGAGGTCGCCGACACGGAGACCGGGGTTGACATACGAGGTGCCGAAGTCGAGGCGGGCAAGACCGCCGAGGTACTGGAGGAACTGCACCGCGACAGGTCGGTCCAGCCCCAGCTGATGTCGCAGCATGGCTCCCGCCGCCGGCGTGTAGTGGTCACCCAGCACGGTTTGCACGGGATCGCCCGGGGCGAGGTGCCCGGCGGCGAAGATGAGCAGGGCGGCCCCCAGGAATAAGGGGATCGCCATGCCGACCCGGTAGACGACGTAGCGCGCCATCGCGACGCGGATACGGGCTCCGTCTACTTCACGATGCGGACACCGCTGAACGGGAGCCAGCCATTGACTGCGGGACTGGTTTGCAGCCCCTGCACGTACGGCTTCTTCAAGTACGCGAACTGGGTGAACAGCATCGGCACTATTGTGGCGTCCTCGACCGCGAGCGCCTCGGCTCTGTGGTAGAGCGAGACCCGCTCGGCGTCGTTTGGAGCCGCATTCGCCTGATCGATGAACTTGTCGAAGGCGGAGCTCTCGTAGTTCTGGCGATTCAGCGGTGACGAGCTGTAGAGCAAAAGGTCGAGGTAGTCACTGTAGTCGAGATAGTCGGCGGACCAGCCCGTCATGAACGCTTGGTACACGGTTCGCCGGTTCAGGTTCGCGATGAAGTTCGAGAACTCTGTCTTCTGAGGTTGCACGTCCACGCCGAGGGTTTCCTTCAGCATGGCCGCGACCGGTTCGGTCTCCATCTGGGCGACGGGGCCGAACGGGTTCATCGCGATCTGCAGGGGCGGGAGCCGGCCCGCGACGCCCGCCTCATCGAGGAGCTTCTTCGCTGCGCCCGGATCGTACGGCAGCCCCTTGTAGCCAGCGTAGAACCCGGGGATCCCCGGCGGCACGATTGAGTTCGCCGGCGTGAAGAACCCGAAGAACACGGTCTTGCTGATTTTCGGCTTGTCGATGGCCATCGCGAACGCCCGGCGCACGCGCGGATCCTTGAACGGCGCGTAGACGCGAGGGTTCAACCCGAGGTAAAGGATCTGGGCTCGAGGATACACGAGCAGTTGCTTGCTGAGCGTCGGATCCGCCTGAATCCGCTGATAATCGCCAAGTGGCACCGGCACGAAATCCAGCTGCCCCGACAGATATTCCGACAGTTGCGTCGTGGTCTCGGTGACGATCGGCAGGCTCACCTCTGCGATCTTGGGCGCACCCTCATAGTATTTGGAAAAGGCCGGGAGCGACAGGTGGTCGTTATGCGCCCACTCCCTCAGCATGAACGGACCCGTACCGGCGTCCTGCGTCTCGAACCATCCGCTCCCGCCGCGTTGCACGACGTCCCTGTCCAGCACGACCGCGGCATAGTAGGCGAGCCGGTTGAGGAATCCCCCTCGCCGGGCCGGATTCAAAGTGATCCGTAGCGTGAGGGGATCAACGGCCACGATGCCGGCAATCCCCGGGGCCCCGCTCTGGAATGCATCGTACCCTTGAATGCCAGTGACGACCACCGACCCGACCGGTGACTTCAATGCAGGGCTCCCCATCCGCTCGAATGACCACTTCCAGTCCGCCGCCGTCACCTTGCGGCCACTGTGGAAGTACACATTGTCGCGCAGGTGAAACGTGTAGATCAGCCCATTGGGGGAGACGTCCCAGCTTGTGGCGGCCTGGGGACGGAGTCTCCCGGTACTGTCCAGTGACACGAGCGTACTGTACATGAGAAAGACGATCGGTGCGGACGCCGAGTCCACCGCGAAGTACGGATCGAGTGTCGGTGGCTCACCCGTGAGCGGTGTCCGGAACGCGGCGGGGGCCTGGCCGTGCGCTGGCGCGGTCCACGGACCGCCAACCATGGCCGCCACAACCAGCGCCAATCCCGTTGCCATCAACCGCTTGACCATTCAACTCCCCCCAATCTCCATAGTGAGTGTTGGGTCCGATCCCGACTCGCTAGCGGCTGTTCGTGTTTGTCCCACCCATCCCGTAGCTTACTTCGGCCACGTCACGACCGGGAATGTGGTCAGACGCTCGTACCCGGTATCCGTGACGAGCAATGTATCTTCGACCACGCCGGTGCCGAGCCCCTCGACGACGACCATCGGCTCATAGGCGAGCGTCATGCGCGGCCGCAACTCCGCCGCATTCCCGGCAAACAGGCCCGGTGGTTCGAGCACGGCAGTCCCGATGCCGTGCCCGAACCCGCCGGAACAGTAGTGCGGCTCGTACCTGGTACCGGCCACCACACGCATCAGCGTGCGCGACACGTCGTCGATCGTCACGCCAGGTCGTATGGTCGCAAGCCCCGCCTCGTACAGGTCCTGGCCCACGTGGAGCAGGTCGAGTGCCTCCGCCCGCGGCGTGCCCACCACTGAGCATCGGCTCGTGTCGGAGAGATACCCGTCTTGGGATGCGCCCAGGTCGAGGAAAACCATTTCGCCGTCCTCGAGCGCGCGGCGTCGCGGTATTCCGTGTTTGAGCCCGGCCCGGACCCCGCCGACCACGCACGTTGGAAACGCCTCCCGCGCGCCGAGCGCGTGGAGGCGGTGAACGATGGCGGCGGCGATCGTGGTCTCCTCGGTCCCCACGTCGAGGATCCGAAACGCCGCAGCCATCGCTTCGTCGGCAATCCGCCCGGCGTCCCGCATCTTCCCGATCTCTTCGTCGCTCTTGACCGCGCGCACGGCCGCAAGTACATGGTCCGCGGGGCGCAGCGATGGAATCCTCGCGGCGAGCGCCGCGTAGAGCGGGTACGGGAGGGCGTTCGTCCCGACGAGGCCGACGCGTTGCGCTGCCGTCACGCAGTCGGCGGCCAGCCGGGCCACCTCGTCCGCGCTCCCGCCGTAGACGGCGCCAAGCGCAACCCGTACGTCCGGGACGCGGCACGTCCAGATCATCGAGTGCATCGGCTCACCGTGCAGCACCGCGTCCGTGGTCACCGTCACCCCACCGTCGCTGCGGAGCACGACGAACGCGCTGCCAAACGCGGGCGCGAAATTCGTGAGGTACGCGATGGCAGACGGGGACGCTGCACTGCCAAACACGCACAGGGCATCAAGTCCCGCCCGCGCCATCTCGCCGCGGAGCGCGGCGAGGCGCCGATCGTACTCCTTGTCGCTGAATGCCGGAACGAGGTACGGCCGCCGGGCGTCCAGATCGAAGGGGATCCGGGGCATTCCTCACCGCCTCTCCGCGCGGACGCGACTCGACCCGGAGGTCACGGCACCCCGCGCAGGTGGCGGGCGAGAAACGGCAACACCACTGGGGCCCAGACATGCGGCGCGTAGACCCACAGGCGGTGCGCCTCGAAGTGGTTTGCACCGAACGGTGGGACCAGGTGCCGCTCGCAGACACCCCCACGCGTACGGCAGCGCTCGGTCAAGGCCGCCGACGGGCGTAGGTCGAAGTCATTCTCCGCCTGCAAGAACTGTACCGGACACCGAATCATGTCCACGTGGCGGAGGAGCAGGTCGCGGAGTTCCGGGACCGGCCCCCAGCTCATCGCCGCGGCGCTGACGGCGACACACGCCCCCACTAGGGGATCGCGCGCGGCGGCGAGCAGTGAGTTGATCCCTCCGTAGGACGACCCCATGACCGCAGTACGGGTGGGGTCCACGTCAGGCCGGGCACGGACGAACTGCAACGCGGCCAGCACGTCGTCTGACTCCGCAAGCAGCCGGGCACACACCTGCGCGCCGTGCTCCGGAGTACCCACGGCCGCGGTGACCTCGTCGACGCGGGAGGGTCCGGGTGATCCCCCGTATCCCCGTCGCCACGGGACCAGCACCAGAAACCCTGCGTCGGTGAGCGTTCGGGCGATCCCGGGATGGCTGTCCTGCTCGAGCAGGCTGCCGTGGTTGACTACCACGGCCGGATGCGGCCCTGGTCCCGCGGGCCGATAGCAGTGCGCGATCAATTCGCGGGCGTCGCTCGGCACCGCGGTCCGCTCCCCGGGATGCGCGGACGACCGGATGGGGACATCCATGCCCGGGTCCGATGTCACCACGCGCGGTATGGACAGCCCGACAGAGTCTCGGCACCCTGCGGGGTGATCAGGACGGTCTCTTCGACGCACGCGGTGCCGAAGTTGAAGCGGACCAACATGGGTTCGAGGGCAAACGTGTGCCCCGGTTCGAGCACGGCGGTGCT
>Ga0187781_10000474_pt1 | contig 28526 bp, 24 predicted proteins | sample 0715_SJ02_MP02_2_FD_132447 | JGI IMG/M metagenome (GOLD analysis project Ga0187781, IMG submission 132447) | Tropical peat soil microbial communities from peatlands in Department of Meta, Colombia - 0715_SJ02_MP02_20_MG | ecosystem: Environmental > Terrestrial > Soil > Wetlands > Peat | place... | reverse complement strand
CGCGCCGCCTCCATGGGGCTGGTCGGGGCTGCGATCGGCGTTGGCTTCACGCTCGGGCAGCCGCTCGGGGGACTGCTCGCGGGGGCGGATGCGCGCACGGCGAATTTCGTTGCGCCCGCCGCGGTGTCGGCCGCCTTGAGCGTGCTCGCCATTCTCCTGGTGCGCTTCGTGCTGCCGGAGAGTCACACGAGCGAGCACCGGCGCGAGCATCCGGATGAGCCGCGGCAAGGTTCGCTCAAGCTGCTGCGCGAGCGCCCGGCGCTCGCCCTCATGGCCGGCGCGACGCTGCTGGTCACCTATTCACAGTCGATTCTCGAATCGATCTTCGCGATCTGGGCGCTGCACCGCTACGGCCTGGGTCCGCGCGCCGTGGGCCTCTTGCTGTTCGGGGTCGCGCTGCCGGCGCTCGCGATGCAGGGCGGATTCGTGCGGGTGCTGGTGCCGAGGTTCGGCGAGGTGCCGCTGGCGATCTGCGGCGCGCTCGCCTATGTCGTCGGGCTGTCGACGCTCGCGCTGTCGGCGACACTGCCGATGACGCTCGCGGGCCTGATCGTCTGCGGGGCGGCGCTCGGTGCCTACAACCCGAGCGCCTTCGCGCTCGCCTCGCGGCAGGCGCGGCGCCACGACCGCGGCGCCGTCATGGGCACCTATGTGGCGAGCGCCAGTCTCGCGCGGGTGCTGGGTCCCTTCACGTCGGGCTCGATCTACGTGCTGTGGGGCCCGGCGGCCCCGTTCCTGGTGGCGGCGTGTGTCACGCTGCCCGCGGCCTGGCTGGTCGGGCGGCTGGCGCGCGCGCCCGCGCCGTGAGTCAGGCGGGCGCGCCCACGGCGACTTCGATCGTCTCGTCCACCACGCGCACCGCGTGGGTCGGCAGCGGCTGCTCGGCCGGTGAGCCGAGCACCCGCCCGTCTCTGACGTCGAAGCAAGCGCCGTGCAGCGGACAGGAGAGGCGTGTCGCCCTCAGCCGCCCTTCGGAGAGGCGGGCGTGCGCGTGCGTGCAGATGTTGTCGAGCGCGAACACGCCCTCACGGGTGTGGCAGATCACGAGCTCGCGTCCGCCGACCACGCGAGCGCGCATGCTGCCGAGTGGAAGCTCGGCGAGCTTCATCACCGTCTCGAACTGCGCCACGGCGCTCTCAGAGCGTCATCTGGGTCTGGAAGATCTCAACGGCCTGGCCGCGGATCCAGACGCCGTCGAGCTTGCCGGCCGAGAACTCGAGATCGACCTCGACGCGTCCCGGGCGGTTCACGTAGTGACCCTGGATACCGGAGAAGTGCGCGCGCTCGCCGGTCGGCGTCAGCAGGCGCAGCTCCGCGAGGTAAGCCCCGAGCAGCCCGTGCGCGTTACCGCTCACCGGATCCTCGGGGATGCCGAGCGCCGGACAGAACATGCGCGATTCGACCTGCGGCTCCCCGCCCGCCCGGCCGAGCGTGAACACGAAGTAGCCGGCGGCGCCGAGCTGCGCCGAGAGCGTCGTCAGGCGGGCGAAGTCCGGCTTGAGATGCCTGAGGGGCTCGGCGCTGCGCACCCCGATCAGCAACCGCGCGCCGCTGCCGCCGGCGATACGCGGCGCGATGCGCGTGTCGAGGCCCTCGGAGGCGAGCGCGAGCGCATCGAGCACCGCCAGCCGCTCGCGGTCGTTCAACTCGCGCCCGAGCGGCGGGGCGCTGCGCCGGATCGCGATGCTGCGGTCCTCGCCGGTGCCGCGCACCTCGACGTCGACGATGCCGGCCCTGGACTTCTGGCGCTGGCGGCGCGGCGCCTCGGGCTGGCGCGACAGCACGTACTGCGCCGCGACCGTCGCGTGTCCGACGAAGCCTATCTCGGTGCGTGGAGTGAAGAAGCGCGCGCGCACGCTGTGGTCGGCGCCCTCGGGGGCGAGGATGAAGGCGGTCTCGGCGTTGTTGAGCTCGCGCGCCACGGCCAGCATCTGCGCGTCGCTGAGCGCATCGGCATTCAGCACCACGCCGGTCGGGTTGCCCGTGAACGGCTCGCGGGTGAAGGCATCGACCTGATGGATTTCGATCGTTCGCGTCATCGTTCCCGTCCACCCGTCCCGACCTGCGCTGCGCACCGATTCTAGTCCTATCACATGGCCCTTAGTTTATTGGCTCACGGGGCCTGCGGCCCTGTGAGCAGGCCAACCCACTGACGTTGTTAGGCCCGCGGGCAAAAGGCGCGACTTTTGCCCGCTAACCAGCAGGCCGGTTGGCGCTTTGCATGTAATACTCCGGAGCCTCGCGGCCGGGGCGCAAGTCATGGACATCGGCGTCGAAATCAGTCTCTACCCGCTCACGGCGGACTACATCCCCTCCGTCCACCGCTTCCTCGAGGATCTGAGCGCGCAGCGCGGCCTCAAGGTGGTCACCAACAGCATGAGCACGCAGGTGTTCGGCGACTTCGGGGAAGTGATGGACGCGCTGCGGGCGGCGCTGGCCGCCAGCTTCGCCCGTCTGGCTGCGGGCTCGGAGCGGGCCGCGTTCGTGATGAAAGTGATCGGGCCGTTGCCAGGTGCCTGAGGCAGTGGCGTCGCGGTACGCCTCTGGCGGCGCGGGGGGCGAATGGGCACACTACCACGCTCTTACAAGAAGCCGCAGCGGTGGGGGATCTGAATGGCGCTCCTTCGGGTCGTGGATCGCGACGGTATCGAGCACGAGGTGGACGGCAAGACCGGGCTCAAGGTGATGGAGAACCTGCGTGAGCTCGACTACGGCGTCGCGGCCATCTGCGGCGGCATGTGCTCGTGCGCGACCTGTCACGTCTATGTCGACCCCGAGTGGCAGGCGAAGCTCCCGGCGATGATGTCGGACGAGCGCGAGCTGCTCGGCGAGCTCTCGCACTACCAGGAGAATTCGCGCCTGTCGTGTCAGCTCGAGTTCACGCCGGCGCTCGCCGGGCTGCGCGTGACCGTGGCGCCGGACGAGTAGGCGCGCTCGTGTCCGCCGCCAGTGTCCAGGTCGAGACTCACGGCGCCGTGGCGCTGGTGACCCTCAACCGCCCCGAGCATTCCAACACCCTCAACCTGCAGATGGCGATGGATCTGCTGGCGGCCGCGATGGCATGCGCGCGCAACGCGGCGGTGCGCGCCGTGGTGCTCACCGGCGCCGGCCGCAATTTCTCCTTCGGCGGTGACCTGCGCGCCATGCCGCCGCGCGAGCTGGCGCTCGATGACCACATCCGCGAGCTCACCACCTATCTGCACGCGGCGATCTCGCACTTCGTGCGCATGGATGCTCCGGTGGTTGCCGCCGTCAACGGGACGGCTGCCGGGGCCGGCGTGGGACTGGTCGCCATGGCGGACCTCGCCCTGTGCGCGCGCAGCTCGAAGTTCAACCTGGCCTACACGAGCGTCGGGCTCACGCCCGATGCCGGCACGACCTTCCTGCTGCCGCGCACCGTCGGCGCCAAGCGCGCCATGGAGCTGCTGCTGCTCAATCGGGCGCTGAGCGCGGAGGAAGCGCTCGGCTGGGGACTGGTGAACGAGGTGGTGGCGGACCAGCGGCTGCTCGAGCGTTCGGTGGAGGTCGCCGAGCGCCTGGCGCACGGGCCGGGCAGCGCCTACGGCGCGACCAAGCGCCTGATCGCCCATTCCCTCGGCGCCTTCGAATCGCAGATGGTGCTCGAGAGCGAGACCATCGCCACGCAGGCCACCAGCCCCGACGCCGTGGAAGGCATCGGGGCGTTTCTCGAGAAGCGCAAGCCGCGCTTTCCGGGCAAGGGCCCGCGCTGAAGGCGGGCGCGACCCGCAGGCGGCACTCGCATGGTGTCCTTCGTCGCAGCCCTGGTCGTAGCCCTGATCCTCATCGTGGTACGCGTGTACTTCAAACTGAGGGCGGCGCAGCGCGACCGGGCGGCGGGCTGGGACGCACAGCTCATCGAGCGGCTGCGCTCGCGCGGCTACGTGCCCTTCAACGACTATCCGGTGGATTTCTTCCTCGCCCTGCCGGACCAGGCGGCGACCCAGGCGGTGCGCGCGCGGCTCGAGCCGGAGTTCAGCGTCGACATCAAGCCGATGCAGGACGAGGCCGAATTTCCCTTCAGCCTGCACGCCACCAAGAGCATGCGGCTGATCCTGCCCGACATGCAGGCGCTCAGCGCGCGCATGACGGCGCTCGCGGCCGAGCACGGCGGGCGTTACGACGGCTGGGCGGCCTGAAGCTTCAGCGCTTCTCGGTCTGGCGCTTCACGGCCTCGGCGGCGGCGGCGATCGCCGCCGGATCGCCGAGGTAGCGGCGCTCGCGCGGCCGGAGCTGCGCGTCGAGCTCGTAGAGCAGCGGCACGCCGGTCGGGATGTTGAGCTCGACGATCTCGCTCTCGCTCACCTCATCGAGCATCTTCACCATGGCGCGCAGGCTGTTGCCATGCGCCACCACCAGCACGTTGCGTCCGCAGCGCAGCTCTGGCGCGATGCGCGCGTGCCAGTAGGGCAGCACGCGCGCCAGCGTGTCCTTGAGCGACTCGGTCGCCGGCAGCTCCTGGGGAGCGACCGCCGCGTAACGCGGATCGAAGCGCGGATGGCGCTCGTCATCCAGCGCGAGCGCGGGCGGCGGGCTGTCGTAGCTGCGCCGCCAGATCTTCACCTGGGCCTCGCCGTGCTGTGCGACGGTCTGCGCCTTGTTGAGGCCCTGCAGTGCGCCGTAGTGGCGCTCATTGAGCCGCCACGAGCGCTCGACCGGGATCCACATGCGGTCCATCTCATCGAGCATGATCCAGAGCGTACGGATCGCGCGCTTCAGCACCGAGGTGAAGGCGATGTCAGCCTCGAGGTGCTCCCTCAGCAGCTCGCGGCCCGCCTGCGCCGCCTCGAGCCGGCCCTGCTCGGTCAGGTCGACGTCAGTCCAGCCGGTGAAGAGATTCTCGAGATTCCAGATGCTCTGGCCGTGACGGACCAGAATGAGTTTTCCGGGCATGGTCAATTGGCAAGCTTACGTACTGTCTCGACGCCCACCGTCAGCGTGGCGAAATCGGCGGCGCCGGCGGAGCGCATGTCGGTGAGCGTGCGCTGCCAATGGGCGAGCTCCTTGCCGGCCGACTCGAGCCAGGCGTTGACGCGCGCGCCGGCACTGCCCCGCTGGCCGCGCGTCAGCACGCGCTCGGTGAGGCGGCGATGCACGCGCAGCGCGCCATCGCGCAGCCCGGTGCGCGCGATCGCCTGCCAGGGCCCATCGACGCCCAGCTTCTCGATGCGGGTGCGCAACCAGTCGACACCGGTGCGTGTGCCCACTTCGAAGTAGACGCGTGCGGTCTCGGTGACGCTGACCTTGTGCGCGGCGGAGATCTCGACGATGTCGAGTGCGGCATTCAAGGCCTCGAGGCTGGCGATGCGGGCCGCCAGCTGCGGCGGCAGTCCCGCCTCGGTGTAGCGGCGGCGCGCCTCGTCGAAGCGCTCGAGCTCATCGCCGGTCAGCAGCTCGGCGATATGGGCCTCGAGCTCGTGCACGCCGCCGCGGAATTCCTTGACCGCGGCATCAACCTGCAGATCGCGCCGCCGCGATGCCAGCAGCCAGTAGGTCGCGTGGCGCAGCAGGCGGCTCGTCTGGAAGGCGGCCTCGTACTGCAGCTTCGCGGGTACGCGGTTGTCGAGGGCTTCGATCTGCTCCCACACCTCGCGCATGGCGAAGATCTCGCGCGCCGCGGTGTAGGCGCGCGCGATCTGCGCCGGCTCGGCGCCGGTGTCCTCCTGGGCGCGCGTCACGAAGGTCGGCCCCATGCGGTTCACCACGCTGTTGGTGGTCGCGGTAGCGATGATCTCGCGGCGCAGCCGGTGGTGGGCGATGGCGCGCGGGAAGCGCTGCTGCAGCGGCGCCGGGAAGTAGCGCTCGAGCTCGTGGGAGAGGTACGGGTCCTCGGGCACGTCGGAGGCCAGCAGATGGTTGTTGAGCCAGATCTTGCTGTAGGCGAGCAGGATCGCGAGCTCGGGCCGGGCGAGGCCGATGCCGCGCTTGCGGCGCTCGAGCAGATCGTCGTCGCTCGGCAGGAATTCCAGTGCGCGGTTCAGGTCGCCGGAGCGCTCGAGCGAGCGGATCAGGTGCTGGAACTCCTGCAGGCGCGCCGCCGACTGCATCTCGAGCGTGCTGATCGCCTGGCCCTGGAGGTAGTTGTTGCGCAGCACGACGTCGGCCACCGCGCCCGTCATGCGCACCAGCAGCCGGTTGCGCTCGGCGCGCGTCAGCCTGCCTTCGGCGACCTGCGGGTTGAGCAGGATCTTGATGTTCACCTCGACGTCGGAGGTGTTGACGCCGGCGGAGTTGTCGATGAAGTCGGTGTTGAGGCGTCCGCCCTTGAGCCCGTACTCGACGCGGCCGCGCTGCGAGAACCCGAGGTTGCCGCCTTCACCGACCACCTTGGCGCGCACCTCCCTGCCGTTGGTGCGCACCGCGTCGTTGGTGCGGTCGCCGACCTCGGCGTTGGTTTCGTCGCTCGCCTTGACGTAGGTGCCGATGCCGCCGTTCCACAGCAGGTCGACCGGCAGGCGCAGAATCGCGCGGATGATCTCGTTCGGCGCCGCGCTGGCCGCCTCGAGCCCGAGCAACGCACGTGCCTCGGCCGGCAGGGCGATCGACTTGAGCGTGCGCGGGAACACACCGCCGCCGCGCGACAGCTGCTTGCGGTCGTAGTCGTCCCAGCTCGAGCGCGGCAGCGCGAACAGCCGCGCCCGTTCGGCGAAGCTCGCCGCCGGATCCGGATCCGGGTCGAGGAAGATGTGGCGGTGATCGAACGCGGCCTGCAGGCGGATGTGGCGCGACAGCAGCATGCCGTTGCCGAACACGTCGCCCGACATGTCGCCGATGCCGCTCACCGTGAAGTCGCTCTTCTGGGTGTCGATGCCCATCTCGCGGAAATGGCGCTTGACGCACTCCCAGGCACCGCGGGCGGTGATGCCCATCTTCTTGTGGTCGTAGCCGGCCGAGCCCCCGGAGGCGAATGCATCACCGAGCCAGAAGCCGTAGTCGGCCGAGAGGGCGTTGGCGACGTCGGAGAAAGTGGCCGTGCCCTTGTCGGCCGCGACCACCAGGTAAGGATCGTCGCCGTCGCGCCGCACGACGCCGCGCGGCGGCACGATGCGGCCCGCGACGATGTTGTCGGTGAGATCGAGCAGCCCGCGGATGAAGGTCTGATAGCAGGCGACCACCTCCGCCTGGATCTCCTCGCGCGTGCCGGCGAGGCGCTTCGGCACGAAGCCGCCCTTGGCGCCGACCGGCACGATGACGGTGTTCTTGACGTTCTGCGCCTTCATCAGCCCGAGTACTTCGGTGCGAAAGTCCTCGCGCCGGTCGGACCAGCGGATGCCACCGCGCGCCACGTCCCCCATGCGCAGGTGCACGCCTTCAACGCGCGGACTGTAGACGAAGATCTCGAACTTCGGCCGCGGCAGCGGCAGGTCGGGGATCTGCGCGGGATCGAACTTGAACGACAGGTAGCTCTTCGGCTTCTCGTCCGCACCCGCCTGATAGAAGTTGGTGCGCAAGGTGGCACGCACCAGGTTGAGATAGGCGCGCAGGATGCGGTCGTCGTCGAGGCTCGCCACCGCATCGAGTGCGGTACGGATCTGCGCCACGATGCTCTCGGCGGCGCGCGCCTGGCGCGCCGCGCCGGGCTCGAAGCGCGTCTCGAACAGGCGCACCAGGTTGCGCGTGATCGGCGCGTTGCCGGCGAGCGTGCGCTCCATGTAGATCTGGCTGAAGGGCACGCCGGTCTGCAGCAGATAGCGGCAGTAGGCGCGCAGCACCACGATCTGGCGCGCGGCCAGATCCGCGCCCAGCACCAGGCGGTTGAAGCCGTCGTTCTCGATCGCACCGCTCCAGGCGGCGAGGAACGCCTCGCGGAACCTGGCCTCGGCATGCGCGATCTCGACCGCCACGCCGTCGCGATGCTCGAGCTCGAAATCCTGGATCCACGCCGCGCCGCCCTCGGGCCAGGCGAGCTGGTAGGGACGCTCGGAGATCACCCGCAGGCCGAAGTTCTCCAGCATCGGCAGGATGTCGGAGATCGGCACCGGATCGCCGAGCTTGACGACCTTCAGGTGCACCCGCGTGGCCTTCTGCGCCGCCGGCCGGTAGAGCTTCAGGCGCAGTGCCTGCGGCTCGCTACGCAGGGACTCGAGGTCCGCGAGGTCAGCGAGCACCGCCTCGGGCGCGACGTCGTCCTGGTAGGCCATGGGGAAGGCATGGCGGTAGCGCGCGAGCAGCGCGAGCCCCGCGGCCTCGCCACGCTCACCGGTCAGCACCTCGCGCAGCCGATCGGCCCAGGTCAGGGCGGCGGCGGCAATGCGTTGCTCGATCGCGGCCAGGTCGGGCTTGTGGCGCCCGGCCGGATCGGTGCGCACCACCACGTGCACGCGCGCGTGACTCGCGCCCGAGATCTGCGCGTTGCTCTCGACGCTCGTGCCGCCGAAGCCTTCGGCCGCGATGCGCTCGATGCGCTGGCGCACCTCGGTGTTGTAGCGATCGCGCGGCACGTACACCAGGCACGAGTAGAAACGCTGGTAGGGATCGCGTCGCACCAGCAGGCGCACCGTGCGCCGCTCGTAGAGATTGACGACGCCGCGCACGATGCGGATGAGATCCGGCACCCCGGCCTGGAACAACTCGTCGCGCGGATAGGTCTCGAGCACGTTGAGCACTTCCTTGCCGTCGTGGCTCGAGGGGTCGAGGCCGAAGTGCTCGATGACGCGCTCCACCTTGCGCCTCAAGACCGGGATCTCACGCGGGCTGCCGTGATAGGCGGTCGAGGTCCACAGCCCGAGGAAGCGGTGCTCGCCATCCACGAGTCCCTTGCTGTCGAAGGTCTTGATGCCGACGTAGTCGAGGTACTCGGCGCGATGCACGGTGGCGATCGAGTTCGCCTTGGTGACGATCAGCAGCTCCGGATCGCGCGCCTTGGCACGCACGTCGCCGCGCAACACCGTCGCGGCGGCCCGCGCTCCCTTGCCGCGGCTGCGGGCGAGCACGCCGAGGCTCGAGAGCACATCCGGCACCAGCCGGTCCTCGGAGCGGCCGCGCTCGAGCCGGTAATGGCGGTAGCCGAGGAAGACGAAGTGCCGGCCTTCCATCCAGTCGAGCAGGTGGCGCGCCTCGTTCACCTCGGCCGCGGGCAGCGGCGGCGGGTCGGTCTCGAGCCGTGCGATGATCTCGCGCACGCGCTCGCGCATCGGCATGAAGTCGCTGACCACGGCGCGCACGTCGGCGAGCGTGGATTCGAGAGTGCGCCGCAGCTTCTCGAGCTGCTCGGGCTCGGTCAGGCGGTCGATCTCGTACAGCTGCCACGACTCGGCTTGCACGGCCTGCGAGCCGTTGGCGCCGATGTCGGTGAGGCGCCCGCGCCCGTCGCGGCGCACCTGCAGCACCGGGTGCACGATCAGGTGAACGGCGAGCTCGGCGCGGCTCAGGGTCATGCCGAGCGAGTCGACCAGGAACGGCATGTCGTCCGTGACCGTGAGCACCAGGGTGTGTGGCGACTCGAAGCCGTCCTGGTCCGCGGACGGATTGAAGACCCGCACCAGCGGGCGGCCGGGAGCGCGGCGTGCCCCAAAGGCGAGGTGGGCGAGCGCGGCCTTGGCGAGCAGCCCCGGCGGGTGTGCGGCCAGGTCCTCTTCGTCGACTCCGTGGAAGTAGCTGCGCAGGAAGCGCGCGTGCAGATCGTTGCGGCCGGTGCGGCCACCCGCGGCGCGCGCGATGCGCTCAATCAGGGCGACCCGCGCGGCGGGAATGCTGCGCAGCAGCCGGCTGTCCTCGGGAGCAACGTGCGCGTGCATGGCGGCGCGCGATTATACATGCGGGAGGCTGCAGGCGGTCTGCGCACGTGCGCGGGGCGCCTATAATGCCCTGCATGAGCGACCTCAACGCCAACCCGATGGGCACTGACGGGTTCGAGTTCGTCGAATATACGGCGCCGGACCCGCAGCTGCTGCGCACCCTGTTCGAGCGGCTCGGTTTCCCGGTAGTCGCGCGCCACCGTTCCAAGAACGTGACGCTGCACCGCCAGGGCGAGATCAACTTCATCATCAACGCCGAGCCCGCCTCCTTCGCCCAGGCGTTCGCCCGCGTCCACGGGCCGTCGGCGTGTGCGATGGCCTTCCGGGTGCGCGATGCGGCCGGTGCCTGGCGGCGGGCGCTCGAGCTCGGGGCCAAGCCCGGACCGCAGAGCGCCGGCCCCATGGAGCTCAACATCCCGTGCATCGAAGGCATCGGCGGCTCACTCATCTATCTGGTGGACCTGTACGGCGAGCGCTCGATCTACGACGTCGACTTTCGCCCGGTGGCGGCGCCGGCGCCGGCGGAGGGCGCGGGTCTCACGGTCATCGACCATCTCACCCACAACGTCGGGCGCGGCCGCATGGACCTGTGGGCCGGCTTCTACGAGAAGCTGTTCAACTTCCGCGAGATCCGCTACTTCGACATCGAAGGCAAGCTCACCGGGCTGCTGTCACGCGCCATGACCAGTCCGTGCGGCAAGATCCGCATCCCCATCAACGAGTCGCAGGACGACAAGAGCCAGATCGAGGAATACCTGCGCGAGTACCACGGCGAGGGCATCCAGCACATCGCGCTCGCCAGCTCCGACATCTACCGTACCGTGGACGTGCTGCGCGCTCACGGCGTCGCGTTTCAGGACACCCCCGACAGCTACTACGACGGCGTCGCGGTGCGCGTGCCCGGACACCGCGAGTCGCTTCCCGAGCTGCGCTCACGGCGCATCCTGATCGACGGCAACCCGGCGAAGGGCGAGGGCGTGCTGCTGCAGATCTTCACGCAGAACGTGATCGGCCCGATCTTCTTCGAGATCATCCAGCGGAAGGGCAACGAGGGCTTCGGCGAGGGAAATTTCAAGGCGCTGTTCGAATCGATCGAGCAGGACCAGATCAGGCGCGGAGTGATCTAGTCGATTGGCGAGCGCGGACGCTGATTGCCGCCGTGCACATTTCTGGCTATAATGGCCATGTGGAAAAGGCTACTGTTTCGAGGCTGAAGGATAACCTCAGTGCGTACCTGAGAAAGGTGCGTGCGGGCCACACGGTGGTCATCTACGATCGCGACGTGCCGATCGCCTGCATCGAGCGCATCGAGTCGAGTGAGCGCGCCGGCGATCGCCTCGCGCTGCTGCGCGCTCAGGGTCTCACCAAGCCCGCGAAGCGCTCCCTGTCGCTGAAACGCCTGCGGGCGGCGCTGCCCAAGGGCCTGCCGCGCAGCGCGCGTCTGGCCGAGGCCCTGCGCGAGGAGCGCGACAGCGGCCGATGAAGTTCTGGGATAGCTCCGCTCTCATCCCCCTGCTGGTCGATGAGCCGGCTCGCGATCGTCTGCTCGCCATGCTCGAGGAAGACAGCGACGTCCTGGCCTGGTGGGGCGCTCCGGTGGAGATTGCCTCGGCGTTGGCGCGGCGCGAGCGCGAGCAGCTGCTGACGGCGGAGCAGGTCATGGCTGCGCTGACTGCCGCCCGCACGCTTGCTGAAAGTTGGCACGAGATCGTGCCGTCGGATGCGGTGCGCCGCACCGCCGAGCGGCTGCTGCGCATGCACCCGCTGCGGGTGGCCGATGCGCTGCAACTGGCCGCCGCACTGGTTGCTGCAGATCACGACCCAGCCTCGCTCGAGATGGTGTGTCTCGACGAGCGCTTGAGACTCGCCGCGAGCCGCGAGGGTTTCACTGTGCTGGTGGTCTGATCTACTGGCGCTGATGCCTGCGGCCGGTTCGACCGGTTGGGGCAAGCTAGGGTTTATGCTCGCGGGCCAGGTACTCGGCGCTTTGCATCTCGATGAGCCGGCTGACGGTGCGCTCGAACGGCCCGGCGAGGCGCTCACCGCGGTAGAGCTCCGCCGGCGCGGCCGCCGCGGCTACGATCAGCTTTACGTTGCGGTCGTAGAATTCGTCGACGAGCTCGATGAAGCGCCGTGCCTCGTCGTCGCTCGTGGCATCGAGCAGCGGCACCCCGGCGACGATCACCGAGTGGTACTCGCGCGCGATCTCGATGTAGTCGTCCGCACTCCGGGGCCCGGCGCACAACGCCGCGAAATCGCACCACAGAACGTCCGAGCCCTCGCGGATCACGATGATCGGGCGGTCCTCGATGAGGATCGTGCCACCTGCGCGGGCACCGGCGTCCGCGAGCCGCGTGAACAGCTGCTCGAGACGGGCGGGAGTATCGGCTGCGCCTGAGGGCAGGTAGACGCCCGCCTGGGTGAGCTCGCGCAGGCGGTAGTCGGTCGTGCCCCTGAGGCGCCACACCTTGAGATGGCGCTCGAGCAGCTCGATCGCCGGCACGAAGCGCGCGCGCTGCAGGCCGTCCTTGTAGAGCTCGCGCGGCGCGGTGTTGGAGGTTGCCACCAGCGTCACGGCGCGCCGGAACAGCGCTGCGAACAGGTTACCGAGGATCATGGCGTCGGCGATGTCGGTCACCTGCAGCTCATCGAGGCACAGCACGCGCGTATCGAGCGCGATCGCCTCGGCAACCTGCTCGAGCGGGTCGCGCTCATGCTTGAGAGCGGCCAGCCGGGCCTGCACGTCGTGCATGAAACGGTGGAAGTGCTGGCGCCGCCGCTGCGGGAACGGGAGACTCTCGAAGAACAGATCCATGAGCCAGGTCTTGCCGCGGCCCACCCCGCCCCAGAGATACAGCCCGCGCACCGGGGCGTCCGCGCGCCGCCGGCTGAGCCAGCCGAGCCAGCGCGGCCGCTGCGCGCGCTCGGACCGTATCAGGCGGCGGCGCAGGCCATCGAGGCGCGTGAGGGTCGCGAGCTGGGCGCGATCGGCGCCGAAGCCGCGAACGCCAAGCTCGCGCGCGTACAGCTCCCGCAGGTCGGCAGGGTCGCTCACGCGCTCCGACTCAGCTCGCGAGCTCGGGCAGATTGCGGAAATGCTCGAGCGCCTGCGGATTGGCGAGCGCGTCGACGTTCTTCACCGGCAACCCGTGGATCACGTTGCGCACCGCGAGCTCGGTGAGCTTGCCGGAGAGAGTGCGCGGAATATCGGGCACCGCGATGATGCGCGCCGGCACGTGCCGCGCGGTGGTCTGGGTGCGGATGCTGCTGCGGATCTGCTGGCGCAGCTCCTCGGTGAGCTCGACGCCGGGCTTCAGGCGCACGAACAGCACCACCCGCACGTCGCCCTGCCAGTCCTGGCCGACCGCGAGCGACTCGGCAATCTGCGGCAGCGCCTCGACTGCGCCGTAGATCTCGGCCGTGCCGATGCGCACGCCGCCGGGATTCAGCACTGCATCCGAGCGGCCGTAGATCACGAGGCCGTCGTGCCTGGTGATCGCGGCGAAGTCGCCGTGGTGCCACACGCCCGGGAAGCGCTCGAAGTAGGCGGCGCGGTAGCGCGAGCCGTCGGGATCGTTCCAGAAGTGGATCGGCATCGAGGGGAAGGGCGCGGTACACACCAGCTCCCCGCGCGTGCCACGCAGCGGGCGGCCCTGGTCGTCGAAGATGTCGACCGCCATCCCCAAGCCCCGGCACTGGATCTCGCCGCGGTACACCGGGCGGATGGGACAGCCGAGCGCGAAGCAGGAGACGATGTCGGTGCCGCCCGAGATCGAGGCGAGCTCGAGATCGGCCTTGATGCTCCGGTACACGAAATCGAAGCCATCGGGCAGCAGCGGCGAGCCGGTCGAGAGCAGCGTGCGCAACGCGGTCAGATCCACCGCACGTGCGGGAACGAACTCGCTCTGCTCGAGCGAGGCGAGGTACTTGGCGCTGGTGCCGAAGACGCTGAGGCGCTCTTCCGCCGCCATGCGCCACAGCACGCCCGGGTCGGGATGAAACGGATTGCCGTCGTAGAGTATGAGCGTCGCACCGGTCGCGAGCGCGCTCATCAGCCAGTTCCACATCATCCAGCCGCAGGTGGTGAAGTAGAACAGGCGGTCGTGCGGCGCGAGGTCGGTATGCAGCAGGTGCTCTTTCTGATGCTGCAGCAGCGTCCCGCCGGCGCCGTGCACGATGCACTTCGGCACGCCGGTGGTGCCCGATGAGTAGAGGATATAGAGAGGATGATTGAAGGGCTGGCGCGCGAAGCGCAGCGGCGTCCCGCGCGTGCCGAACTCCGTCCAGTGGCTGGCGCGAGCGCTTGCTGCGCCGAGCCGGGCGAGCTCGGGTTGTGCCGCCACGTAGGGAATGACGACCACGCGCTCGATGTGGCTGAGCTTGCCGAGCACCTCGGCGATGGGGCCGAGGGAATCGAGCGTCTTGCCCGCGTAGAAGTAGCCGTCGGCGGTGAACAGGACCTTGGGTGCGATCTGCCCGAAGCGGTCGAGCACGCCGTGCACGCCGAAGTCCGGCGAGCACGACGACCAGACGGCGCCGATGCTGGCGGTCGCCAGCATCGCGATCGCCGCTTCCGGCAGGTTGGGCAGATAGCCGGCGACGCGATCGCCCGCAATCACCCCGGCGGCGATCAGCCCGGCGGCGATGCGTGCCACCTCCGCGCGCAGCTCGCGGCCCGAGAGCGCGCGCCGTGTGCCGCGCTCGTTGCGGAACACGAGCGCTTCCCGGTCGTCGGCGAACTTGAGGAGATTCTCGGCGAAGTTGAGGCGCGCGGCCGGGAAGAAGCGCGCCCCGGGCATCTGAGTCGGGTGCTCGATCACCGGTCCCGCGCCGAAGTCGCCGCGCACATCCGCAAAGCGCGCCAGCTCGGTCCAGAACTGCGCCGGCTGCTCGAGCGACCAGGCGTAGGTGGTGTCGTAGTCGGTGAGCGGCGTACCGGTGCGCGCGGTCACGCAGCGCATGAAGCGCGTCAGGTTCGCGTTGGCGATGCGTTCGGCGGACGGGCGCCAGAGCTCTGACATGGGCTACGGGTCCAGCGTGGCTAGAGCGACTGGTAGTTCGGGCCCGAGCCCCCCTCGGGCGTGGTCCAGGTGATGATCTGGTAGGGATCCTTGATGTCGCAGGCCTTGCAGTGCACGCAATTGGCCGCGTTGATCTGCAGCCGCTTGCCGCCGCGGCCATCGTCGACCATCTCGTAGACGTTCGCCGGGCAGAAGCGCTCGCAGGGATTGCCGAACTCGGTGGCACAGCGCCCGGCGCAAATGCTCAGGTCGGCGACCTTGAGGTGGACCGGCTGGCTTTCCTCGTGCGAGTTGCCGGCAAAGAACACGAACGACACCCGGTCGCGGGGCGGCAGCGTGCGCGTGACCCAATGCCGTTCGGGGGAGACGAAGTCGTCGAGCTTCGCGAGGCGCGACCAGTCGGCGGTGTTCTTCAGCGTCCAGGGCGAGTAACCGGCGGTGAGCATCTCCCAGGCGGAGTTGACGAGCCCGAGCCACATGCCGCGCTTGAAGGCGGGCTTGAAATTGCGCACTTTCCTCAGCTCGCGCCCGCCCGCGGAGGCGCGCCACTTCGCATCGAACCCCGCTCCGCCGCCGCTCTCGGCGATGTGCTCGCCGGCCAGCTTGCCTGAGCGGATCGCCTGGTGCACTCCTTTGATCTTGGCGAAGTTGAGCGTGCCGCCTGCATCGCCGATCAGGATCGCGCCCGGCATCTCGAGCGTCGGCGTCGACTGCCAGCCGCCGGCGGCGATGGTGCGGGCGCCGGCCGAGAGGATCTCGCCGCCCTCGAGCAGCGCTTTCACGCTCGGATGATTCTTGTACTGCTGGAAGGCCTCAAACGGCTGCAGGCGCGGGTCGCGGTAGTTGAGGCCGACGATGTAGCCGACGTATACCCGGTCGTTGTCGAGGTGATAGAGGAAGCTGCCCGCATAGGTGCGCGAGTCGACGGGCCACCCGAGGGAATGCTCGATACGCCCGGGCTTGACGCGTCCCGCGGGCAGCTGCCAGAGCTCCTTGTAGCCGAGCGCGAAGGTCTGCGGACAATGGCCGCTCGCGAGATCGAACTTCGCAATCAGCTGTTTCGAGATCGAGCCGCGTGCGCCTTCGGCGAGCACGGTGAGCGGCGCGTGGATCTCGACGCCCGGCGTGAAGTTCGGGCCCGGCTGGCCGTCGCGATCGAGCCCCATGTCGCCGATCTGTACTCCCGCCACCGCCCCCTGCGCATCGAACACCGGCGCAGCGGCCGCGAAGCCCGGGAAGACCTCGACGCCGAGGGCTTCCGCTTTCTGCGCCAGCCAGGGCGTCAGCTGCCCGAGCGAGATGATGCAGTTGCCGTGGTTGTTGAACGGCGTGCTGAAGGTGAGCGAGCGCGGCAGCAGCTTCACCAGGAAGTCCGGCACCGGCTTGAAGGAGCCGCTCTGGGTAAGGATGCGAAAGTCGTCCTCGGCCGCGGGCACTTTCATGCCCGGATAGTCCGTGCGCCACTCGGGCAGCAGCTCTTCGAGCGGCCCGGGCTCGACCACCGCGCCCGAGAGCGAATGCGCGCCCACGGCGGAGGCCTTCTCGAGCACGCACACCGAGAGCGCGGGCTTCAACTGCTTCAGGCGGATCGCGCAGGCGAGCCCGGCGGGACCCGCGCCCACGATCACGACGTCATATTCCATGACGTCGCGCTGGATCGCGCCGGCTTGCGTTTGGGCTTCGCTCAATTACTTCGGCTGCAGGCGGATGGCGCCGTCGAGCCGCAGCGTCGTGCCGTTCAGCATCGGGATCTCGAACACCGAGGCGACCAGCTGCGCAAACTCCTCGGGTCTGCCGAGCCGCGCCGGGAACGGGACCTGCGCGCCGAGCGAGTCCTGCACCTCCTTCGGCATACCGTCCATCATCGGCGTGTGGAAGATGCCGGGCGCGATCGAGACGCAGCGGATGCCGAAACGCGCCAGCTCGCGCGCGATCGGCAGCGTCATGCCGGCCACCGCCGCCTTGGTGGCGGAGTAGGCCGCCTGGCCGATCTGGCCCTCGAAGGCCGCGACCGAGGAGGTGTGGATCAGCAGGCCCCGTTCCCCGTCCGGGCCCGGGGAGTTGTGCTGCATCAGCGCCGCCGCCGCCTTGTCGCACAGGAAGGTGCCGATCAGGTTGATGTGAATCACCTTGGTGAAGAACTCGCCCGCCATGGGCCCGTTCTTGCCGAGCATGCGCCCGGCGCCGACCACCCCCGCGCAGTTCACCAGCAGGTTGAGATGCCCGAGGTGCGCAGCGGCCGCGTCCATGGCGGCGTTGACCTCGATCTCGGAGGTGACGTCACAGCGTACGAAGAGCGCGTGCGGTCCGAGCAAAGCGGCGGCCGAGCGGCCCGGGCCCTCCTGGATGTCGAGCAGCACGGCCTTGCCGCCGTGGGCGCAGACGTGCTTCGCGACCGCGTAACCCAAGCCCGACGCGCCGCCGGTGACGACGGCGCGGGCGTCCTTGATATTCATTACTTGGTCACTTCGATCGCGACCGCCACGGCTTCGCCGCCGCCGATGCAGAGCGCGGCGATGCCGCGCTTCAGGCCGCGGCGGCGCAGCGCGTGCGTGAGCGTCGTGAGGATGCGCGCCCCCGTGGCGCCGATCGGGTGCCCGAGCGCGCAGGCGCCGCCGTTGACGTTGACGCGCGCGTGATCGATGTCGATGTCGCGCATCGCCGCCATGGTCACCACCGCGAACGCCTCGTTGATCTCGTAGAGATCCGCGTCGTGGGGCTTCCAGCCGAGCTGCTTTAGCACCTTGGCGATGGCGCCGACCGGGGCGGTCGTGAACCACTCGGGCTCCTGCGCGTGGCTAGCCCAGGCGAGCACGCGCGCCAAGGGCTGCACGCCGCGCGCCGCCGCGGTCTCGCCCTTCATGAGCACCAGCGCGGCGGCGCCGTCGGAGATCGAGGAGGAGCTCGCGGCCGTCACGGTGCCGTCCTTGTTGAAGGCCGGCTTCATCGTGCCGATCTTGCTCACGTCGCAGGTGCCGGGGGTCTCGTCGCGCGCGATCACGGTATCGCCCTTGCGGCCCTTGATGGTCAGCGGCGTCACCTCGCCGTCGAACTCACCCTTCTCGAGCGCCGCCATGGCGCGCCGCACCGACTCGGTGGCGAAGGCGTCCTGCTGGGCGCGCGTGAAGTTGTACCTGGCCGCGGTCGCGTCGGCGAAGCAGCCCATCGCCTTGCCGTCGAAGGGGCTCGCGAGGCCGTCACGCATCATGTGGTCGATGACCTCGCCGTTGCCCATGCGGTAGCCGCTGCGGGCTTTGGCGAGCAGGTAGGGCGCGTTGCTCATCGACTCGAGTCCGCCGGCGAGCACGACGTCGACCGTGCCCGAGCGGATCTGCTCGGCGGCCAGCATCACCGCCTTCAAGCCCGAGCCGCACATCTTGTTGATCGTGGTGGCCGGGACCGCCTGTGGGATCCCGCCGCCGAGCGCCGCCTGGCGCGCCGGTGCCTGGCCGAGGTTGGCCGGCAGGACGCATCCCATGATGACCTCCTGGATGTCGCCGGCGGCGATACCGGAGGCCTGCACGGCCGCCTGGATGGCGGCGCTGCCGAGCTGCACGGCGGTGAGAGGGGAGAGCGCGCCCATGAAGGCGCCGATGGGTGTGCGCTTGGCGGATGCGATGACGACGTCTGGAGCGGACATAGTACGAGCCTCTCGTAGTTCAGCGGGCGATGCGCACCCGGCGCCGCAGCGGCTGCCGGGTTGCGACCTGGGAGGCGCTGCGCGGACGCAGGCCGCCCTCGAATATGGTGACGAACGCCGCGGCGATCTCGGCCGGCGTCAGCGACTGATCCTCGCGATACCAGTGGGCGATCCAGTTGAGAGCGCCGGCGAGCGCAAACGCGGTCATCTTCGGGTCGCAGGGCTCGATCGAGCCGTCCTGGACCCCCTCGCGGATCAGGCGGCGGATTCCCTGATCGATCTCGGACTTGAGCGCCTTGATGTGCCGGCTCATGGCGGGGGAGAGGTCCTGGTCCTCGGCGCGCACCATGCACCAGCCGAACTCGGACGCCACGGCCTCGCCGTAGTGGCGCAGCACCGCCTTCAGCCGCTCGCGCGCCGGCGCCTCGAGATCCTTGACCTCGCGGAAGGCGGCGTGGATCGGCTCGATACCGGCGAGGAAGCACTGGAACAGCAGGTGTTCCTTGTTGGTGACGTAGTAGTAGACGGTGGGCTTGGTCACCTCGAGCGCGGCGGCGATGTCATCGAGGGAGGTGTTGTGGTAGCCCTTGCGGTTGAAGGCGCGGGCGGCGGCGCGGATCACGGCCTCGCGCTTGACCTCCCGGTCCCGCCGGCGTGCCCGCCACGGCGAGGGGCTCGCGGTGGAGGGCTTGCCCGGGGACGGACTGGCGCGGCGGCTGTTCATGGGTGTGCGGAGTATTATAGCTGCGCTGCGGGGGTGGGCTTGACCGCGGGCGGTGCAGCATCGCGCGGGCACCGCCCGGCGCGTTGACCCGCCGCTCCAGCCTCGATCATACTCATGAGTAGATATTCTACCCGAGAGTAAATAAACCGTGAACGCCCCCCTGAAGGGCGGCCCGGCGGCCGCTCCCGGCCCCGAGCTCGGCGGCCGCCCGCCGCTCAGGTTCGTGTCCGCCGCGTCGCTGTTCGACGGCCACGACGCCGCCATCAACATGATCCGGCGGCTGCTGCAGGCACGCGGCGCGGAAGTCGTGCATCTCGGGCACAACCGCAGCGTCGCCGACATCGTGCGGGCGGCGATCGATGAGGACGCCGACGCCATCGCGGTGAGCTCCTACCAGGGCGGCCACAACGAGTATTTCGCCTATATGGTCGACATGCTGCGCGAGCGCGGCTATCCGCACATTCGCGTAGTGGTCGGCGGGGGCGGCACCATCGCGCCGCACGAGATCGAAGCCCTCGAGCGGCACGGGGTGGAGAAGATCTACACGCCCGAGGACGGCCGGCGCCTCGGCCTCGCCGGGATGATCGATGACGTGTTCGCCCGCATCGGCGCGGTGCGGAAGCCCGCGTACGAGTTCCGCCCCCTGAATGCACGCGACCACGGCCTGGTGGCGCGCACCATCTCGGTGCTCGAGGGCGCCGCGGGCGCCGAGGGCGCCGAAGCCGGGCAGATCCGCCGCGCCCTGGGGCGCTCGCGCCACCGCGCGCCGGTGATCGGCATCACCGGCACCGGCGGCGCCGGCAAGTCGAGCCTCACGGACGAGCTGCTGGCGCGCCTGACGCGCGCCTTCCCCAAGTTGCAGATCGCGGTGATCGCGATGGACCCGACGCGGCGGCGCAGCGGCGGTGCGCTGCTCGGCGATCGCATCCGCATGAATAGTCTCTCGTCCGATCACATCTACATGCGCTCGCTCGCCACGCGGCGCGCGCACCTGGCGACCTCGGCCGTGCTGCGCGAGGTGATTCAGCTCTACCAGGCGTGCGGCTTCGACCTGGTGCTGGTGGAGACGGCCGGCATCGGCCAGTCGGACACCGAGATCGTCGACATGGTCGACCTGTCGCTCTATGTCATGACCAGCGAATACGGCGCCGCCAGCCAGCTCGAGAAGATCGACATGCTCGACTACGCCGACTTCATCGTGCTCAACAAGGCCGAGAAGCGCGGCGCGGAGGACAGCCTGCGCGATGTGCGCAAGCAATGGCGGCGCAACCACCCCGAGAAGAGCCGCCTCCCCGATGCGGAGCTGCCGGTGCTCCCGACCATTGCGAGCCGCTTCAACGATCCGGGTGTGAACCGGCTGTTTGCGGCCCTGTGCGCGGCGCTCACGGCTAAGCACATCGGCTCGGGATCCTGGCAGCTCGCCGATGCGGGCCCCACCGAGTTGAGCGCGCGCGCCCCGCTCATCCCGGGAGCCCGCACGCGCTATCTGGCCGAGATCGCCCATGCGGGACGAGCCGCGCGCGCCCGCACGGAGGGGGAGTGCCAGGCGGCACGGCGCGCCTACGGAATCTACGAATCGCTCAAGGCGCTGCACGATGCGCGCTTACCGGGGCCGCTCGAGGCTTACCCGCAGGAGGCTCTCGAGGAGCGTGCGGCCGATGCGACCCGGCGCGAGCTGCGCGCGGCCTACAACCGCGCGCTCGGTGAGGTCGGCGCCGAGGGCGTCAGTGAGCTCAAGGCCTGGCCGGAGCGGGCGCGCTCGGCGACCGATGCGACCTACTCCTACAAGGTGCGCGAGCGGCTGGTGAAGGGCGAGAACTACACCGAGAGCCTGTCGCGTTCGGCGATCCCCAAGCTCGCCGTGCCGCACTCGCGCGATTGGGGCGAGCTGCTGCATTTCATCCTCACGGAGAACCTGCCCGGCGCCTATCCCTACACGGGCGGCGTCTATCCTTACCGGCGCGAGGAGGAGGATCCGACCCGCATGTTCGCCGGCGAAGGGGGGCCTGAGCGCACCAACCGGCGCTTCCACTACCTGGCGCACGGGCACGGGCCGCGCCTCTCGACCGCGTTCGATTCGACCACTCTCTATGGCGAGGATCCGGACACGCGCCCCGACGTCTACGGCCGCACCGGTAACTCCGGCGTCTCGATCGCGACGCTCGATGACATGAAGAAGCTCTACTCGGGCTTCGACCTCAGCTCACCCTCGACCTCGGTCTCCATGACCATCAACGGGCCGGCGCCGATGCTGCTCGCCATGTTCATGAACACCGCCGTCGATCAGCAGGTGGAGCGCTACCTCAAGGCCGAGGGGCGCTGGAGCGCGGCTGAGCAGCAGATCGCCGCCCTGAACGCCGCGGCCGCGGCGCGCGGCGTGGCGCCCCCGACCTATAAGGGCGCGTTACCTGCGCACCACGACGGCTCGGGGCTCGCGCTCCTCGGGGTGACGGGAGATGAGCTCATCGAGCGCGAGGTGTACGAGCGCATCCGCGCCGAGACGCTGGAAGCGGTGCGCGGCACCGTGCAGGCCGACATCCTCAAGGAGGACCAGGCGCAGAACACCTGCATCTTCTCCACCGAATTCGCGCTGCGCATGATGGGCGACGTGCAGCAGTACTTCACCGAGCGGCGGGTACGCAACTTCTACTCGGTGTCGATCTCGGGGTATCACATCGCCGAGGCCGGCGCCAACCCGATCTCACAGCTCGCCTTCACGCTCGCCAACGGCTTCACCATCGCCGAGTACTACCTGGCGCGCGGCATGAAGATCGACGACTTCGCGCCGAACCTCTCGTTCTTTTTCTCCAACGGGATGGATCCGGAGTACGTGGTCATCGGCCGCGTGGCGCGGCGCATCTGGGCGCGCGCCATGCGCGAGCGCTATCACGCCGGCCCGCGCAGCCAGATGCTCAAGTATCACGTGCAGACCTCCGGCAGGAGCCTGCACGCGCGCGAGATCTCCTTCAACGACATCCGCACGACGCTGCAGGCCCTGTACGCGTTATTCGACAACTGCAACAGCCTGCACACCAATGCCTACGACGAGGCGCTCACCACGCCGACCGAGGAGAGCGTGCGCCGGGCGGTCGCGATCCAGCTGATCATCAACCGCGAGCTCGGCCTCAATAAGATCCAGAATCCCTGGCAGGGCTCGTTCGCCATCGAGTACCTCACCGACCTGGTCGAGGAGGCCGTCTACAAGGAGTTCGAGGCGCTCTCCGAGCGCGGCGGCGTGCTCGGCGCGATGGAGACCATGTACCAGCGCGGCAAGATCCAGGAGGAATCGCTCTACTACGAAACGCGCAAGCACGACGGCTCGCTGCCGATCGTCGGCGTCAATACTTTCCTCTCGGGCGCCGACGCCGCCGAGGAGCACAAGGGAACTGAGCTGATCCGCTCGACCGAGGAGGAGAAGCAGGCTCAGGTCGCGGCCGTGCGGGCCTTCCAGGCGCGTAACGCCGGGCGCTCGCCGGCGGCGCTGGCCGCGCTGCAGCAGGTCGCCGCGGGCGGCGGCAACGTGTTCGCCGAGCTCATGGAGAGCGTCAAGGTCTGCTCGCTCGGGCAGATCTCACGGGCTCTGTATCAGGTGGGCGGGCAGTATCGCCGGAACATGTGAGGTCGGGCTCGCCGAGCGCGCTGAGGATCGCGGCGCGCGCCGCTTCCCGCAGCGCCGGCACCGCCTCGGTCTTGGCTCCGGGAGCCGGCCTGATCGGGGTGAGGATCTCGAGCTCGATCGGCCCCGGCAGCGGCAGCGCGCCCCCCGGCCAGAGCGCGCGCCGGGTGCCGCGCAGCACCGCCGGCACCAGCGGGCAGCCGGCGCGCACGGCGCTCGCGAATGCGCCGGCGTGGAACTTGTGCACGCCGGGACGCGGATCGAAGGTGCCTTCGGGGAAGAACACCAGCGAAGTGCCGCGCGAGGCGTCGCGCAGCAGCCGCCGCGCATCGCCCGAGGCCTGCGTGGGATTGCGCTCGACGAATACCGAGCCGAGGCGGCGCAGCACGAGGGCGGCCAGCGGCACCGTGGCCATCTCGCGCTTGATCACGAACGCGAAACGCGGCGGCAGCGCCGCCGTGAGCGCTGGCCCGTCGAGGTAGCTCGCGTGGTTGCACACCACGACGCATTGGCCCTCGGGGAGCCGCTCCTCGTGCTTCACCGTGAGCGGCATGGCGGCGAGCCCGAGGAAGATGCGCGCGGCGCGGCGACCCGCCGCGCGCCGCCGGGTGATGCCCGGGACCACCAGCATCAGCGCGAGCGCCGACAGGCCGACCGCGAGGAAGGTCAGCGCCACCCACAGCGCATACACGAGCCTGAGCGGTGCCAGGAGCAACGAGCGCAGCCGGAACGGCCGCCGCGGGGGCTGTGCGGTCATGCGAGTGGGACGCTGCGCCAATTTTGGATGTGAACTGGTTCTCTTTATGTTAATGCGGCAAGACAGATGTGAAGATCATCACGTCGGTGCATCTGCCGCGCTCACCATACTGTGCGCACCACATTACCCGGAAGTCGGGGCTCTTACACGGCGTGCCGCCAGGAGCGCCCCGAGGACCAGCGAGACAAGTCTTGTCAAACCAGGCAGCGGCTCTCTCCATGACTACCAACGCCGATTCCGCGGACCCGGCGGTCTCCCGCTTCCTGGATGCGGTCTGGATGGAGCGCGGCCTGTCGCCGAATACGCTCGCCGCCTACCGCGCCGATCTTACCGCGCTGGCGCGCTGGCTCGCCGAGCGCAGCGTCAACATCATGCGCACCTCGCGCCTCGACCTGCAGGAGTTCATCGCCTCGCGGGTGCGTGGCGGGGCGCGGCCGCGCTCGACCGCACGGCAGCTGTCGAGCTTCCGGCGCTTCTTCCGCTACTACATGCGAGAGGGCGTGATCAAAGAGGATCCGACCGCGCAGATTGCCATGCCCAAGATCGGGCGCTCGCTGCCGCGCTCGCTCACCGAGGAGGAGGTCGAGTCACTGCTCGCCGCCCCGCTGGTGAGTGATCCGCTCGGCAACCGCGACCGCACCATGCTCGAGGTGCTGTACGCCACGGGCCTGCGGGTGTCGGAGCTGGTGAACCTGCGCCAGGGTCAGATCAACTTGAACCAGGGCGTCATCCGCATCCTCGGCAAGGGCGACCGCGAGCGGCTCATTCCGCTCGGCGAGGAGGCGATGCGGGCGCTGAAGGAATTCGCGCGCGGCCCGCGCGGCGAGATCCTGCTCGAGCGCCAGACCGACTACCTGTTCCCGACGCGCCGCGGTGACCGCATGACGCGTCAGGCGTTCTGGCACATCATCAAGCGCTACGCGCGCAAGGCCGGTATCAGCAAGGAGCTCTCGCCCCACACGCTGCGCCATGCCTTCGCGACCCATCTGCTGAACCACGGCGCGGACCTGCGTGTGGTGCAGCTGCTGCTCGGCCATAGCGATCTGTCGACGACCCAGATCTACACGCACGTCGCGCGCGAGCGCATGAAAGAGCTGCACTCGCAGCACCACCCGCGCGGCTGACGCACTGCGCAGCCCGCACCCAAGCCCCGCCGTGTCGCACCGATCCGCGTCTGCTAGACTGCCGCGGAGGCTCGCAGTGGAAGCGCGCGTGGCACGCGAACCCGGCCCCGCCGCGCGGGTCCAACCCACCTGAGATCTCATCACGGAAGTTTTACATGCCTTCGAACAAGCTGCTGTTGCTGCTGGTCCTGCTGGTCGCCGCGCCCTGGAGCCCGCTGTCGGCACAGCAGCCCGCCGATCCGCGCGAGGAGATCGCGAAGAAGATCCCGGGCGGTGCGCGGGTCGACGAGCTGCGGGCCACCCCCATCCCGGGGATCTGGGAATTTACCCGCGACGGCGATATCGCCTACGTGAGCGCCGACGGCCGCTATGCCTTCAGCGGCGACCTGGTCGAGCTCGGCACCAACGTCAATCTCACCGAGCAGCACCGGCGCGAGCTGCGCACGCGCGAGCTGGCGGCGGTTCCCGAGAGCCAGATGCTGATCTTCTCCCCCAGGGATCCGAAGTACACGGTGAGCGTGTTCACCGACGTCGACTGCCCATACTGCCGCAAGCTCCATGCGCAGATCGGCGAGTACAACCGCCTGGGGATCCGCGTGCGCTACCTGCTCTACCCGCGCAACGGGCCGAACACGCCCTCCTGGACCAAGGCCGAGCAGGTGTGGTGCTCCTCGAACCGCAACGACTCGCTCACCAGGGCGAAGCTCGGGCAGGAGCTGAAGGACAAGGCCTGCACCGACACGCCGCTGCCGCGCTTCTGGGCGCTCGGCCAGAAATTCAACATTCAGGGGACGCCCGCCATCGTGCTGGCGAACGGCGAGATGGTTGGTGGCTACCTGCCGCCCGATGCGCTGCTGAAGCACCTGCAGGAAGAGCAGAAGCGTTGAGGACGGCCCGGACGCCCTGGGGCCGGCGTACGCAATCACCCACTCAGCAATAGTTAGGCAAGTACCTAACCATCACCGCTAGGACATAGCAACGCGGGTGCTTTGAACTACCGCTCCAACAGCTTCAGCTTGTCCGGCTTGCCTTCCCACTCCTTGGCGTCGGCGGGCGCAGCTTTCTTCTCGGTGATCACCGGCCACTGCTTACACAGCTCGGCATTCAGCTGCTTGAACTGCTCCTGACCTTTCGGCAGCTCCTCCTCGGAGAAGATCGCCTCGACCGGACATTCCGGCTCGCACAGGGTGCAATCGATGCATTCCTCGGGATCGATGGCGAGGAAATTCGGTCCTTCGTGGAAGCAGTCGACGGGGCAGACCTCGACGCAGTCCATGTATTTGCACTTGATGCAGTTTTCGGTGACGACGAAAGTCATTCAGATTCCTTGAAGCCGTGCGCGTATTGTGCCACGCCGCCCGTCGCCGGTGAGGGCCGCCTGGCTCTGAGCGCCGCAGCCTTCGGTTATGTGGCGCTCGCGCCCGGCTTGGGCAACCGCCGGTCGAAGGTCGCGAAATGATGCGGCTCGCCGCCGGCGGCGCGGTCCTCGAGGTAGTGCCGCAGGGCGAACTCGGTGCTGGGAAACGCCAGCTCGTCCCACGGCATGTCGGCGGGCGCCACCAGCTTGACCTCGAGGCTCTCGGCGCCCGCCCCGTACTCGGCGATACGCAGCACGCCGCGGAAAAACACGTGCACCTGCCGCGCGTGCAGCACGTTGACCACCGCGAGCAGCGAGCCGATCTCGACCTGCGCGAGCGCCTCCTCGTGCGCCTCGCGCGCCGCGCCCTGCTCGAGCGTCTCGCCGTTCTCCATGAAGCCGGCCGGCACCGTCCAGAAGCCGAGCCGCGGCTCGATCGCGCGCCGGCAGAGGAGGATCCGGCCCTCGTACTCGGGCACGCAGCCGACGACCAGGCGCGGGTTCTGGTAGTGGATCGTGCCGCAGGCGTCACACACGTGGCGCGGCAGGTGATCGCCCGGCGGGATGCGCAGCGCGACCGGCGCGCCGCACTGACTGCAGTAGTTCATGGTATCGGCCGAGGATACGGGCCGCGGCCCGCGCTTGTCGACTAGAGCAGCCCGAACACCGCCACGCCGTTGGTGGTGGCGGCGAACACCTTGCCGTCGGCGATCGTCGGCGTGATGAACTTGTTGCCGCTGCCGAACGAGTCACGCCCGCCCGCAGCCTGCGTGCTGTTGTAGAGCTCGTTCGCGAGATTACTCGCGTCAAAGGCGTGCAACACCGCGCCCGAGCCTGCGTTCTCGTAGGACCAGACGATAGCGTTGGTGGTGCCGTTGGCCGAGATGGCGGGCGAGGTCCCCGGGTAGCCGAAGCTGTTGGCGGATTGCGACGCGGGCGTGGCGCCGAGCAACGCATTGGTCACCTTGAAGGCGAGCAGTGCGCCGCCCTGCGGCCCGTAGTAGACGGTGCCGTTGAACCAGGCGGGCGTCGACCAGATGCCGGCGCCGAGCGCTCCGGAGAGCTCCTGCCAGATCTGATCGTTGTTGCTCGCGTTGAACTTGCCGAGCGAGTCGCGACTGACGACGTAGAGGTTGCCGTCCTTGCCGGCGCCGACCGCCAGGTGCCGCGTCGTACCGCCCGAGTCGGTGAGATCCGGCAGCAGCAGGATGCCGCCCGAGCCGAGGTCGACGTCGCCGTTCGATTCGTCCACCTCGTTGTACATCGCGAAGTAGTCGGCGACGCTGAGCGTGCCGCCGGTGGTGGCGATCTTCACGAATGAGTTGCCGTAGTCGCCCTGGCTCGGGAAGCCGTTGGCATTCAGCGTCGTATCGAACACGCCGTTGGCGGTGAGCACGTAGATGTTGCCGGAGGAGTCGGCCGCCGGGCCGCCGCCCGCCATCCAGATCGAAGGCCCGCCGCCTGCGCTGTTGGCGGCAAGGTTGAGTACCGCGGTCTGGGCGAGCGTGCTCGAGTTGTAGGCGATCACCCAGCCGGTATAGGGCGCAGCGTCGCAGTGCGAGGTCCAGGTCGTGTAGATCACCCCGTTGAGGAGCAGCAGCGCGGCGCGCTCCTCGTACTGTCCGGCGTCGAAGGTGTTGAGGCCGCCACCGGCGGCCGGATAGGTCGCGGCGATCTCCATCGGTCCGCTGAACTGCTCGGCCCCGGTGGTCACGTCGAGTGCATGCAGCCGCTGGTGGTAGTTCTGCGAGGCATCGATCGACATCGCGACCAGATAGATGACGCCGTGCGCACCCGCGCTCGGGTCGATCACGGGAGTCGAGGTGACGCCGATGGTCGGTGTCACCTGGCTACAACCGCGGTCATCGCTCGGCATCTCGCCCGCAGGCAGGAGCGACTTCTGCCAGAGCAGCGTGCCGCTGTCGCTGTCGAAGGCATAGGCGCTGTCGTTCTCGGTTTCGACGAACACGACGTTGTGCGCGCTGCCGCTGACCGTGAGCCCCGAGAGGTAGAGCGGCTGCGCATCCACGAGGCCGTCGGTCGAGAGGAAGCGCAGCTTGCCGAAGCTCGAGCTATTGACGTTGGCGAGGGTCAGAACCGACTCGGTGAGGTTCTGACCGGTGCGCGCCACATCGTTCTTGTAGGTCACGACGTCGGTCCCGGAACCGACCGGCGGCGGCGGCGAAGGCGGAGGCGCAGGCGACGAAGTGGAGGAGTTGCCGCCCCCGCCGCAGGCGGACAATGCCAGGAGGAGCAGCACTCCCGGAGCGCGGGGCGCTCGGGGGTGGGGCGCAAGGGCAGGCGGGCAGTCAGTCATCTTCGCGACTCGCTCACGGGCCTTGGGTCACGATGACAGTGCGCCGGCGCCGAGGCAAACCGTCGGTGGGAGGAGACGATTGGGTGATTATGGTGCCCGAGGTCGGAGTCGAACCGACACGCTTTTAAAGGCGGCGGATTTTCCTGCCACTTCGGCTTTCGCCGCCCCGAATCGTTTCCGGGTTCGTGGTCTGGAGCACGCCATCACCATGGCCT
>Ga0187781_10000473_pt1 | contig 28554 bp, 30 predicted proteins | sample 0715_SJ02_MP02_2_FD_132447 | JGI IMG/M metagenome (GOLD analysis project Ga0187781, IMG submission 132447) | Tropical peat soil microbial communities from peatlands in Department of Meta, Colombia - 0715_SJ02_MP02_20_MG | ecosystem: Environmental > Terrestrial > Soil > Wetlands > Peat | place... | reverse complement strand
CGTCCTGGACGGTGACGTTCCCGAACGAGGATCCGAGCTGCGAGTGCGCTCTGTGCGGCGCCTGCAAGCGGGCACCCATGCGGGAGGCGAGCGCCCGGGGCCGGACGACGGTGCTCGTCGGCGACGGTGCGAGCGACGTCAAGGCGGCCAACGTGGCGGACGTCATCTTCGCGAAGGACGACCTCGCCAAGTGGTGCACGGCCAACGGCGTGCCCTTCTCGCCCTTCTCGCGACTCACCGACGTACGCCTCGAGCTCGCCCGCAGGAGGAGCTGAACGAAGCTGAGCGGTGGCGAGCCCTCAGGGGCGATCGCCGAGGAAGTGCAGGAGCAGCCGCCGTCGGGGGTTGTCGGCGTTGGGGTCGACGAAGACGACGGACTGCCAGGTGCCAAGGACGGGCACGCCGGCGTTGACGGCGAGCACGAGTGACGGGCAGATGAAGGCCGGCAGCACGTGGTCGGCCCCGTGACCCCTCGAGCCGTGACGGTGGGCGTACCGGTCGTCGCGCGGGAGCAGCCGGTCGAGGGTCTCCTCCAGATCCGACTCCGAGCCGGCTCCCGTCTCCATGAGGGCGAGGCCGGCGGTGGCATGGGGGGCGAAGACATGGCAGAAGCCGTCCCCTTTCCCCGCGCAGAAACCCCGCACCTCGCTCGTCACGTCCGTCACCCGCCGCCGCCCCGTCGTGAGGGGGATCTCCGCGCTTTGCATGGTCGAGACAGTACGGTGGTGGCCGAGTGGGCAGGCCGATCGAAGCCGGACGAGCGAGAGTGGGCTGAGGCGTTGTCCCCTGTCACGGCGGGCCCGGTCGTTGCCGGTGACGTCGAGCTGTGGAGCGTCGAGCTCGACCGCGGCTGCGGTGACCCCGACGGCATCTCGTTGCTGTCGGCGCCTGAGCGGGCGCGGGCGGCCCGCATCCGGCGCGAAGGCGATCGCCGCCGCTATGTCGCCAGCCATCTCTGGTTGCGGCGCCTCCTCGCCGGCCGACTCGGGCTGGAGCTCGATCGGATCGAGTACCGGACCGGGGAAGCCGGCAAGCCGGAGCTGTCTTGGCCGGCTTCGTCCGGGCTGCGCTTCAGCATGTCGCGTTCGGGCGGACTGGCCCTCTATGCCTTCGGGACCGGCCGCGAGGTCGGCGTCGACGTCGAGGAGTGCAGATCCGACACGGACCTGGCGGCGCTGGAGGACCGTTTCCTCTCCCCCGGGGAACAGGCGGCGCTCTCGCGCCTTCATGGTCCGGCACGGCGGGACGCCTTCTACCGCACCTGGGCGAGGAAGGAGGCCTTCCTGAAAGCGGTCGGGGTGGGCCTCTCGGTGGCGTGGGACGCCATCGACACCACCGGCGACGTCGTTCGTCTCGAGCGGGACCTCGGGCGGGTCAACATGGGCCAGCAACCGTGGGCACTCTCTGACCTCGAGGTGGGCGCCCCTTACGCGGCGGCGGTGTCCGTGGAAGGAGGCCTTGGCGCCGCCCGACTGCTCGTCCGCCAGGCCGGCGCGTCGACGGATGCGTGATGGGACCGTCGACATCCTCGTGCCATGGTCGTTGGACCCGGAAGCTGAGGACTTCCAGCCCTTGAGAACTCGCTCGGTGTGAGGCAGTCTGCGTACGTGCCTCCTTCGCCCGCGTCGGCTCGCGCTCATGTGGTGATCGAGCCGTCCGGCCTCGACGAGCTGCTGGCCGCACTCGCCCAGGCGGGCTACGAGGTGCTCGGGCCGACGGTGCGTGACGGCTCCGTCGTCATCGAGCCCATCACGTCCGCCAGCCAGCTCCCGCGGGGTTGGGGTGACGCCCAGGAGCCCGGCAGGTACCGCTTGGCCGAACGGGGCGACGATGCCTTCTTCGGCTTCGCCGCCCCGGCCGGGACCTGGAAGCGCTATCTGTTCCCCCCCCGGTCGGTGCTCTGGCGGTCCCGCCGTGAGGGCGATCGCGTGATCTTCGAGGAGCAGCCGCCGGCCCGGTCGCCCCTGGCCTTCTTCGGCATCCGTGCGTGCGACCTGGCCGCTATCGGGGTGCAGGACAGGGTCTTCGTGCACGGGCGCTATGCGGACCCGGTCTACGGGGGCCGCCGCGAGGGGCTGTTCCTCGTCGGTGTCAACTGCAGCGACCCGGCATCGACGTGCTTCTGTGCTTCGATGGGCACAGGCCCTGAGGTCGGGGTCGGCGCGGATCTGATTCTCACCGAGCTCGATCCGGCCGTCCCGAGCCGGCACCGCTTCGTCGTCCAGGTGGTGACCGATCGCGGGCAGGCCGTGGCCGCCGGTCTCACCTCCCGGGCGGCCGGGGACGCCGAGCTGGAGGCGGCGGCGAGCGTCATCGAGACAGCGGTCGGGCGGATGCAGAGGTCGATGAACACCGACCGTCTGCCCGGGATACTGCGGGAGGCGACGAACCACCCTCGCTGGGACGATGTCGCCAATCGCTGCCTGTCGTGCGGCAACTGCACCATGGCGTGCCCGACGTGTTTCTGCGCCGACGTCAGCGATCAGCCGAGTGCGGCCTCCGGCATCGACGAGCGGGTGCGCGAATGGTCGTCCTGCTTCCAGCTCAGCCATTCGTACGTCCACGGCGGCTCGCTCCGGGTCTCGACGCAGTCCCGTTACCGGCAGTGGATGACGCACAAGCTGTCAACGTGGTGGGACCAGTTCGGTGTGTCGGGCTGCGTGGGCTGCGGGCGGTGCATCGCCTGGTGCCCTGTCGGCATCGACATCACCGAAGAGGTGCGAGCCATACGCGGCACTGACGAAACTGCTTCGGCAAAGGGGGTCACCTGAGATGCGACCGACGACGATGACTGAGGAGCTGGCCGCCCACCGTTTCTTCCAGCAGCTGCCCGACGAGCTCACGCGGCGGCTGGCTGAGTGCGCCACCAACGTGGTGTTCGAGGCGGGCGCCGCCCTGTGCACTGAAGGCACGCCCGCCAGGAGTTTCTTCGCCATCCGCGCCGGTCGGGTGAAAGTGGGCGTGCACGTTCCCAGCAAAGGGCTTGTCGGGCTCGAGACGCTGCAGACCGGCGACATCATGGGCTGGTCGTGGGTGCTTCCCCCCTACCTCTGGCACTTCGACGCCGTCGCCGTCGAGCACGTGCGCGCCATCGAGCTGCACGCCGACTGCATCCTCCCGTACCTGGAGGAGAACCCGGCGGCGGGGTTCCGCCTGATGACGGCGGTGGCCACCATCATGGAGGAACGCCTCGAGTCGGCCCGGCTGCGGCTGCTCGACCTCTTCGGCCATGATCGTGCCTGAAGGCTCCGAGGCCGTCCGGGCCGGTGGCCCCATGCGACCCGTGCTCTACCGGGTGGTGAGCACGGTGCACGAGACCGACGTCACCGTGACGATGACGCTCGAGGCAGAGAGCGAGCCGGTCCCGGCGATCGCACCTGGGCAGTTCAACATGCTCTGGTCCTGGGGCGTGGGTGAGGCGCCCATCTCCGCCAGCGCCACGACGGGCGAGGGCGTTCTCGTCCATACCGTGCGCGACGTCGGCGGGGTGACGGGTGCCCTCTGCGCCAAGGAGCGCGGAGACGTCGTCGGAATCCGCGGGCCTTTCGGCCGCGGTTGGGACGTCGACTCCGCCCGGGACGGTGATGTCGTCATCGTCGCCGGCGGCATCGGGCTTGCTCCCCTGCGTCCGGTGGTGCACGCGGCCCTGGCCGAGCGATCCGCCTTTCGCGGTGTCTCACTCGTCGTGGGTGCCCGGAGCGCCGAGGAGCTGCTGTTCCGCTCCGAGCTCGACGGTTGGTGGCGCGAGGGCGCCATCACGGTACGGACGATCGTCGACCGTGGGTCCGAGGACTGGCAGGGAAACGTGGGCATCGTGACCAACGAGCTCCCCCGGGTGCCCATCGACCCGGGTCGCACCGTGGCAATGGTCTGCGGACCTGAGGTGATGATGCGTTTCGTGGCCCTCCACCTCGTCGAGCGGGGGGTGGCCGCCGAGCGCATCCAGGTGTCGCTCGAGCGGAACATGCAGTGCGCCATCGCCCACTGTGGCCATTGCCAGCTGGCGGGCTCGTTCGTCTGCACGGACGGTCCCGTCGTCACCTGGGACGTGGCGCAACCGCTACTGGAGGTCCGCGAGCTGTGAGCCCGGGACTTCCCCAAGTCGCCGTGTGGAAGTTCGCCTCCTGCGACGGCTGCCAGCTGACGCTGCTCGATTGCGAGGACGAGCTGCTGGCGGTGGCCGGCGCGGTCGACTTCGCCCATTTCCTCGAGGCGGCGAGCACGTCGGTGGCAGGTCCCTACGATCTGTCCATCGTCGAAGGGTCGGTGACGACGGCCGACGATGTCGAGCGGATCCGCCAGATCCGGGCGCAGTCGAAGGTGCTCATCTCGATCGGTGCGTGCGCCACGGCGGGCGGCGTGCAGGCGCTGCGCAATTTTGCCGACGTGGAGGAGTACACCTCCATCGTCTATGCCGAGCCGGCGTACATCGAGACACTGGCGACCTCGACGCCGATGTCGCAGCACGTCAGCGTGGACTTCGAGCTGCGCGGCTGTCCGGTCAACAAGTCCCAGCTCCTGCACGTGGTCTCCTCCTATCTGCTCGGCAAGCCGCCGCGCCTGCAGTCCGCCTCGGTGTGCGTGGAGTGCAAGCGCCGAGGAACGACCTGCGTCACGGTGGCACACGGGACTCCCTGCCTCGGACCGGTCACCCATGCCGGCTGTGGAGCGATCTGCCCGGCGTTCAACCGCGGCTGCTACGGCTGCTACGGTCCGGCCGACACCATCAACGCCACGGCGTTCGTACAGCTCCTCCGGTCCGCTCCCATGTCCGACGGCGCTATCAGGCGGGTCTTTCACACCTTCAACGCCGACGCCGCAGGTTTTCGCGAGGTCGGCCAGCCATGAGAGAGGTCCCGACATGACCCATGGGAACGGCACGCGGAGCCTCGACGTCCACGCCCTGACCCGCGTGGAGGGCGAAGGGGCGCTGCACGTGACCATCACCGACGGTGAGCTGACCGATGTGCAGCTGAACATCTACGAGCCTCCGCGGTTCTTCGAGGCCTTCTTGCGAGGGAGAGGTTTCGAAGAGCCTCCCGACATCACGGCTCGCATCTGCGGGATCTGCCCGGTCGCCTACCAGATGAGCGCCTGCCTGGCGATCGAGGACGCCTGCGGAGCCGTCGTGGACGGGCAGCTTGGCGCCCTGCGACGCTTGCTCTACTGCGGCGAGTGGATCGAGAGCCACGCCCTCCACATCTACATGCTGCATGCGCCGGACTTCCTCGGCTACGACGGTGCCATCTCGATGGCGAAGGACCACCGGGCCGTCGTGGAGCGAGGGCTGCGCCTGAAGAAGATCGGCAACCGGCTCCTCGAGGTGATCGGTGGTCGGGCGATCCACCCGGTCAACGTGCGCGTGGGGGGTTTCTACCGCCTGCCGGCGCCGAGCGAGCTCGCCGAGTTGGTTCCCGAGCTGGAGTGGGCGCGGCGGGCGGCGCTCGAGACCGTGGAGTGGGTGGCGGGGTTTCCCATCCCGGCCTACGAAGGCGACTGGGAGCTCGTGGCCCTCGCGGACGGCGCCGAGTACCCAATCATGGGAAGAAGGATCGGATCGGTGAGCGGCCGGCTCGACATTCCTGTCTCGGAGTTCTCGCACCACATTCGAGAGGAGCACGTCGAGCACAGCAACGCCCTGCACGCGCGCTGGGACGGGGGGGAGTACGTCGTCGGGCCGCTTGCCCGCTACAGCCTCAGCCACGGCCTCCTGCCCGCCGTAGCCCGCAAGGCGGCGGCCGACGCCGGGCTCGGGCCCGTGTGCCGCAACCCGTTCCAGAGCATCGTGGTGCGGGCGGTCGAGGTGGTGGCCGCCTGTGAAGAGGCGCTCCGGCTCATCGCGGAGTACGTGCCTCCCCCCGCACCCGCCGTAGAGGTCGTGCCGCGTGCGGCCATCGGCCACGGTGCCAGCGAGGCACCCCGCGGCCTCCTCTACCACCGCTACGAGATAGACGCCGACGGTGTGATCATGGCGGCGACGATCGTTCCTCCGACCTCGCAGAACCAGCGAGCGATCGAGCACGACCTGACCCACGTCGTGCAAGCCAACCTCCACCTCGACGATCTCGCACTGACGGCGCGCTGCGAGCACACGATCCGCAATTACGACCCGTGCATCTCCTGCGCCACGCACTTCCTCGATCTCCGGGTGGATCGGGTGTCGAGGTGAGCAGGGCGCTCATCATCGGAGTCGGCAACCCCTTCCGCCATGACGACGGCGTCGGCATCGCCGCCATCGAGCGGCTGCGCCAGCGCGGCGTGCAGGACGCGGATCTCGTCGAGGAGAGCGGCGAGCCCGTGGCGCTCGTACAGCGCTGGTCCGGCTGGGAGAGGGTCGTGCTCGTCGACGCCGTCGACTCGGGGGGGCGGCCAGGCGATCTCCACCGCTTCGAGTGCGTCCAGGGCCAGTGGGACGCCGCCGCCCCGGTGGCGGCCGTGAGCACGCACGGTCTCGGGGTGGCCGAGGCGATCGAGCTCGGCCGCGCCCTCGACCGCCTGCCGGAGCACCTCCTGCTGCTGGGAATCGAGGCGGGCGATGTCAGCGACGGTGTCGGTCTCTCGCCGCCGGTGGAAGAGGCCCTCGAGGCTCTCCTCGAGGATCTGCTGAAGACGGCGCCGGGTGGCGGGGAGACCTCCGGCTGATGTGCGTCGAGCAGATCGGCCAGGTCGTCGCCGTCGAGGACGCCGAGAGCGGCGTGGTGATCGTCGCCGTCGAGGGCTCGAGGCGGCGCGCCTCGGTCGCGCTGCTGCAATTCGACGGAGTCGAGGTGATGCCGGGCGATTGGTTGCTGATCCACACGGGACTGGCCGTGCGCGTGCTGGGCGACGACGAGGCCCGCGAGCTCGTTCGGGCCCACGCGCAGATGCGGGCGCACGCCGCCAGGAGTCGCTGAGCCGTGGGTCCCAAGGCGGCGCCCGCGGGCGCCTCGCTCTTTGCTCGTTTCGCCTATCCGCCCAACTCCCTCGGGCTGTGCGGACCGGACGACCCTGAGGCGCTCCTCGAGCAGGCCGCCGACGGTGGTGAGGGTCACGTACTTCGGGGGCTGGCGCGGGGTTTCGAAGGGGCGTGGCCCTACCTCGAGCTGATCGCGGACGCCAACGGCATCGACGATCCGCTCGATGCCCGCGTCGTGGAGGCCTACTGGATCGGTAACGGTCTGCTCGAGGGCGTCTCACGGGCGAGCTTGCGGGCGCTCGTCCACGGGCGCTTCCTCCCCGGCCTTGACGCCGGGCGGCGCCAGAGGGGCGAGCTCGACCCGGGAGCATGCCCGCATCACAACTTCCACGTCTTCTCCGTCTACCCGTGGGTGGCATTGCTGAAGGCCGGGCGCTCACCCGAGCCGTTGCGCGTCCTCGAGAAGTGCCGTGTGCGGTGGGGGCGCGTGCAGGATCTGGCCGGCGACGAGGTGAGCGTGCGTGGGCAGGGCCTTCTCTGGACGGGGGCGTCGCTCGTGCTCGGCAGTTTGCGAGACGAGACGCTGCCCTGGCGACACGACGGCCGTGCCTTCATCGCTCCTCCACAGCCCGGGGAGTGGGTGGCGCTGCACTGGGACTGGGTCTGCCACGTGCTCACATCGAACCAGCTGTCCGCCCTCCGCCGTCAGACCGCCCAGCAGCTGGAAATCGTCAATCGCAGCGTTCCCCGCTCCGGGGGCGCCGCCGTGCGGACCTGAGGGCGGCTCTCAGGGGGCGCCCTCGACCGGTTGGACGCGGTCGAGGTGCTGCTGACGCAACTCCCGCTTGAGCGGCTTCAGGGTGCCCGACAGCGGGAGCGGCTCAGAGCGGAACTCGATCGACTTCGGCACCTTGTAGCCCGCGATGGTCCTGCGGGCATGCGCCTGCAGCTCCTCGACGGTGACCTCAGCGCCCGGGTGGGGAACGACGACCGCATGCACCTGCTCACCCCAGGTCTCGTGCGGGATGCCGATGACGGCGACCTCGGCCACGGCGGGGTGGTCGCTGAGGGCGTTCTCGACCTCGATCGAGTACACGTTCTCGCCTCCGCTCACGATCATGTCGTTGGAACGGTCGACGAGGTACAGGTAGCCGTCCTCGTCGAGGTACCCGATGTCGCCGGTGTGGTACCAACCGTCGTGCATGGCCGCCTCTGTCTCCTTCGGCCGGTGCCAGTACTCACGCAGGAAATTGCCCGCCCGTGCGCAGACCTCGCCCTCCTCGCGGGGCCGGAGGATGTTGCCACCCCGGTCCTGGATGCAGAGGCGCACGCCGAGGACCGGCCGGCCGGCCGAGCGCAGGCAATTCCCGCCGGCGGCGTGGTCTGTGTCCGTGAGCATCGTCAGCACTGACGAGCACTCCGTCATGCCGTAGCACTGCCAGAGGGCGACGTGGGGGAGCAGCTGGCGTACCCGGTCGAGGAGGGCGGGCGGCATGGGGGCGGCGCCGTAGACGAGGTCGCGCATGGAGGCGAATCGCTCCGGGCGGAACTCAGGGTGGTTGAGGATCATGGCGAGCATGGTCGGGACCACCGTCGTCCAGTCGACCTGGTACTCCTCGGTCAGCTTCATGACGGCTGCGGGCTCGAAGAGGGACTGGAAGACCGAGATGCCGCCGATGGCGGGGATGCCGAGGATGGCGACCATGGAGGCGGCATGGAACATGGGAACCTGGTGCAGGTAGACGCGGCCGGGTTCGAGGTCGACGGCCATGGCGATGTGGTGCAGGTTCAGCATCTCGGCCCGCTGGTCGAGCAGGGCTCCCTTCGGCAGCCCCGTCGTGCCGCCGGTGTACATGAGCACGACCGGGTCGCTCTCCTCCGGCTCTTCGGGGACGCCCGGATGCCCGAGCTCGAGAAGCTGGGAGTAACGGAGGTCGCACTCGTGCTCGCCGTCCCCGATGAGCACGACCTTGCGCAAGGCGAGCTCCCGGCGGACCGGAGCGATGGCGCGTTGCAGATGGTCGGCGAAGAACTCGTCGACGAACATGACCTCGACTTCGGAATCGGCCAGGATGCCCTGCAGCTCGCGGGGCGCCAGCCGAAGGTTGAGCGGGTTGATGATGCCGGCCCCGAGGAAGGCGGCATGGTAGAGCTCGAGGTACTCGTGGCTGTTCACCGCCAGCACGGCAAACGGGTCGCTGCGTGACAGCCCGAGCTCGTCGTGCATGGCGTTGGCGAGGCGGAGCACGCGGTCGCCATGCTGGGCGTAGTCGGCGTGGTAGTCACCGTCATGGAAGGCCACTGTCGACGCCCAGCGGTCCCACGCTGGTAGCAGTATCTGTCCCCCGACGAGCTCCTTCATGGCGAGACCCCCTCCTCTTGCCTGCTGGGCAATGGCGTTGCCGTCAATGGCGTTGGGCGCAGGACGGCGCCGCTCACGCCACGCGCCGTGCCGGCTTCGGCTCCTCCGACGGGGTGGGCACGGGAGTGGGCACGGCCAGCGCCGCAAGCATGCGCCGACGACGCAGCCTCAGGACGATGCCGCCGGCGAGCAGGAGCAGGCCGAGGACGAGGAGGCCGATCGGGATGTAGTAGGTGACGAGCGAGATCTGGCGGAGCTGCGACTTCGTGTTGCTCACCATGAGGGCGACCGCGGCCGGAGTCTGCGTGTACTGCAGCTCATAAACCGGCTGTGGGGGGGCGGCCGCAAGGGTGCGGAGCGCACGAAGCGCCGCGGGCACGCCCTTCACGGACGGGTAAGCCGTCATGACGCCGATGAGGGTGTGCAGCCCGTTCGTCTCGGGCGCCACGGCGATGCCGTCGATGAGGCTCTGTAGCTTGATGATGGCTCCCGTCCTCGTGTTCGTGGCCACCAGTCCCGACCCGAAGGCGTAGTAGTGCAGGGCGACCGGGGTCGACAGCACGGTGAGGACCTCATGCAGCTGAGTCGGGGTGAGCTTCGGGATGAGCGTCGCCGTGAGCGCAGCAACCGGGACGCCTTCGGACGTCAGCTTGGCTTCGACACTCGCCGGGGTGATCGTCATCGGCAGCCCCCGCTGAGCGAGCGCCGTGCGCTCGTAGGGCGCCACCGGCGTCAGCGGCAGCACTCCGGAGAACCAGGCCACACTCAGCCCGTCGAGGCTCGACGGCTCTGCTCCGGAGCGGAGCGCCACGAGCGGATAGGTGGTGGCGGTCTCAGGCTTCCAGATGTTCATCCGGGTGACGCCGGGCTTGATGTTCATCGGGAGCGTCAAGTAGTAGCTCCCGACCGCCGGGTAGGGGTTACCGCGGGCAAAGGTGTAGGCGCGGGCGCTCGCGACGTTGTCCATCGAAGTGCGATTGATGGCATAGACGTTGTTCTCGTACAGCGTCGTGCCGGCGTAGTGGAGGGCGAGGTGCTCGGTGAGGATGGCCGTGCTCGAGCTGCTCTCCGAAGCAACCCCCTTGATCGTGCGGTCGATCGTGAGCGCCGTCGACACCGGTCGCGCGAGCGCGGCACCTGTGCTGGCGTTGACGTAAGTGACGAAGTGACCCGTGTACTGCAAGGTCGTGTTCGTGTTGAGCGGGAGCTTCACGAGCTTCGAGCCGGCGAAGGTGGTCCAGGCTCCGGCGCCCGCGAGGAACAGCACTCCGCAAATGATCAAAACGATGCTGGTGCGCCTCATGGGCACCCCTCTCCGGAGCCGCCCAGCCAGCCACGACTAAGGTTCGGCCAAGCCAGACCCCTGCGTCCTTGTTTCGTCCTCTTCGGGGCAATACTGGGCCGGCGAGGCGTGGCTGTGAAGAGTCGAAAGACCCAAATCCGTCCTCTGCCAGGATCCGCAGCCTTCGCGGCGCCTCGACGGGGCACGGCGGTGACAGGAAGGCCGACGATGAGCGAGAAGCCGGGCGGGAGGGACGACTGGACGGCTGCCGCCGTCGAGGAGGTTGCTCCCGGAGTCCATCGGATCCCCTTGCCGCTGCCGAACGACAACCTCCGCGCCGTCAACGTCTATGCCGTGTTGGACGGGAGCGGTCTCCTCCTCATCGATTCCGGCTGGGCGGTCCCGGACGCACGCGAGCGCCTCGAGGCCGCACTCGAGTCGCTCGACTGCTCGATTGGCGACATCGACCGGTTTCTCATCACTCACATCCACCGGGACCACTTCACCCAGGCGATCACGTTGCGCCGGGAGTTCGGCACGAAGGTGAGCCTCGGCGCCGGCGAGCGGTCGTCCCTCGAGATCCTCCAGGACCCGGACCGGCCGCCCCTCGAGCCGCAGCTCCACCAGCTTCTTCGCTACGGAGCGGGCCGGCTCGTGGAGGAGATCGTCGCCGGCATGGCCGGGCACGAGCCGCCTGACCGCTCCGAGTGGGAGTTTCCCGACGACTGGCTCGGAGACGGGGAGGTCGTCGTCGCCTCCGGCCGCGAGCTCACCGTCATCGAAACCCCCGGCCACACGCGAGGTCACGTCGTCTTCCACGACCTCGCCGGCCGGCTGCTCTTCGCCGGCGATCACGTGCTGCCGGCGATTACGCCCTCCATCGGATTCGAGCCGCTGCTGTCGCTCGACCCGCTGGGCGAGTTCCTCGGTGCCCTCGCCCGCGTCCGCGCACGGCCGGACGCCCTCCTCCTGCCCGCTCACGGTCCTGTGGCTGCGAGTGTGCACGCCCGCGTCGACGAGCTCGTCGACCACCACGGCAGGCGGCTGGCGGAGGTCGAGGCAGCCGTGGGCGTCGGCGGCGAGACCGCCTTCGACGTTGCCGGCCTGCTCCGATGGACCCGACGGGAGCGCACCCTCGACGAGCTCGATCATTTCAACCAGATGCTCGCCGTAGCCGAGACGGGTGCTCACCTGGCACTGCTCATCGCCCAAGGGCGCGTCGCCCGTGTGCTGGACGGCGAGGTCTACCGCTACCTCCCCGCCGGCTGAGCCAGCTCAGCGCACGCGGCTCGCGAGGAGCACGGGGATCTGACGGTCCGTGTTGAGCTGGTAGTCGGCGTACGGCGGGTAGGCCTCGACCGCCCGCTGCCACCAGAGATCTCGCTCGGGGCCGCTCAGCTCGCGCACCTTCACGTCAAAGGGCTCCGGGCCGTCCTGCACCGTGACGGCGTCGGGCTCGGCCATGATGTTGAGGTACCAGAGCGGGTGGGAGGGGGCGCCGCCTTACGAGGCGACGAGGGCGTAGTCCCCGCCGTGCTCGACCCTCATGAGGGGCGATTTGCGCAGCTTGCCGGTGCGTCGGCCCCGCGTCGTCGTAACGATGACGGGGAGGCCGGTGTCCCGCAGCGTGTTGGCTCGCTCGCCGCCCGAGCGCTCGTACTCCTCGACCTGCTCTCGCACCCAGTCGGCCGGGCTCGGCTCGTACTCACCCGTAAGAGGCATGCGACTCCTTCCCCCTCTCGCTCCGACCTCGGTTCCTAGGGCCTCGATCGCTCTTCGGCCTGAACACCTCGAGAGCCTACGATCGCCCCGGGCGGGATCGAGCCGGTCCGGAGAGGGTGGCGGCGTGGTCGGGCACGTAGCGGTAGCGGTCCCGCGGCGGGCGCTTGTAGTCGTCCGCCTTGGGTCGCGGCTTCCACGCCGGCTTCGGGATCTTCCGCGGCGCATAGGGGACCACCGAGAGCAGGTGTGCCATGCAGTTGATGCGCGCCCGCTGCTTGTCGTCCGCCTCCACATCCCACCAGGGGGAGTCGGGGATGTCGCAGTAGGCGAACATCTCGTCCTTCGCCCTTGAGTACTCGACCCAGCGGTTCCGCCCCTCCAGATCCATGTCGCTCAGCTTCCAGCGCCTGAGCGGGTCCTTGAGGCGACCCTTGAACCGCTTGTCCTGCTCCTCGTCCGAGACGGAGAACCAGTACTTGACGAGGATGATGCCGTCGTCGAGCAGCATCCGCTCGAACGCCGGGCACTGGCGGAAGAACCGCTCCACCTCCTCTTCGGTGCAAAAGCCCATCACTCGCTCGACTCCCGCCCGGTTGTACCAACTGCGGTCGAAGAGCACGATCTCACCGCCGGCGGGGAGGTGCTCGACGTAGCGCTGGAAGTACCACTGTGTGCGCTCTCGCTCCGTCGGGGCGGGCAAGGCGGCGACGCGGCACCAGCGGGGGTTCAGGTACTCGGTGATGCGCTTGATGATCCCTCCCTTGCCGGCGGCGTCCCGGCCCTCGAAGAGGACCACGAGGCGGCGGCGCTCCTGCCGCACCCATTCCTGCATCTTCACGAGCTCTGTCTGCAGGCGGAGCAACTCGCGCTCGTACACGTCGTCGTTCATGACAGTGATCCTGCTCGAATGGGGTGGCAACGGGCGACTCGCACACCGCGATGCTGCCAGGTTGCTCGGAGCGGCCGCGGCACCCCGCACAACAGCGTCCAGGATGGCTGGGAGCCGCGCGTGGCGGCAGCCGCCATGCATCGTGAGCGTTCCGAGGTGTGCCACCATGATCGCCATGGTGAAACCGTGGCAGAGTCACTGGCACAGGCACCCGGGGGTGCGATCGGGCGAACAGCTCTCGCGGGGCGAGCGAGCAGCAGATCGAATGCGCAACATGATGGGGTCCTGGCCCTTCGTGTTCGCCTTCTTCGCCATCATGATCCTCTGGGCTGTGATCAACACCTTCGTGCTCGAGCGGGTGCTCCACCACAAGGCGTTCGACCCCTACCCGTACATCTTGTTGAACCTATTTCTCTCCATGCTCGCCGGCGTCCAGGCGGCAGCTCTGCTGATCGCCGCCAAGAGAGCTGACGCCATCTCGTCCGAGATCGCCCTTCACACGGAACACAACACTGACGACATCAAGACGCTGCTGGCAGAGAACACCGCCCTCACGTCGCAAGTCAAACAGAACACCGACCTGCTCGATGAGATCCACCTGCACGTGGCAAACATCGGCAAGACGCTCGGGGCGGAGATGGGGCGGTTCCCGCCGGGCGAGGCACCTCCACCCGGATCCTGACGCCTGTGGACGGCCCCCCTCCAGGTCAGCGCAGGTAGAGTCGCTACAGGCAGCCGACTGACACGCCGATAATCGTCGGGTGCGGAATCGCTCGAGGGGCCCGTCGTTCGCGTCCAGCGACCACCGGTCGAGCGACCGCGAGCCTGCCCGCATCCGCCACTGGAGTCTCGTTGCCATCAGCATCCTGCTCGTCGGCATCAGTGCATCAGCCCTCGGCGATCGAGCATGGCGGTCGTATGTGCGCACCCAGCAGGCGGAGACATCCCGAACGCTGGCGTCGGGTGCATCCGCGACCCTTGCGAGCGCGCTGCAGCGCGACGGCGACTTCACCGGCACTGCCGCCACGCTGTTTGCCACCACACCCGGGCTCACGAACCAAGAGCTGGCGCGGTGGTTCTCCATACTCGACGCTCGCGTGCCCTACCCAGGGGCCCTCGGCTTGACCTACATCGAGCTGGTGCCTTCGAAACGTCTTGGGCGCTTTGCCTCCCTCGCCAAGGCCGACCCCCCCTTCGGGATCCCCCTTGCCGGCAACTTCGCGGTGACTCCGGCCGGATCGCACGGACCGTATTGTTTGACGCGATTCGGTGTCGTCGCCGCCAGCAACCTTCCGGCCAAGCTCTCGACGTCGCTGCTCATCCGCTTCGCTTCCTACGTCAATCCCGACTTCGATTACTGCGCCCAGCAGGTGGATTCGCTGCTGGCCAGTGCCGCCTCGACGGGGCAGCCGACCGTGTCCACCCTCGTCTCGCTGTTCGCCGAGCGCGTCCTCGGGGCGGCACGGGTCGCCCCCACCTCCTTCCTGTCGCAGACCGGGCTGATGGCGGTCTTCTCGCCCGTGTACCGGGGAGGGGTCGTCCCCCAGAGGGCGGCCGCACGCGACAGCGCCCTGCAGGGTTGGGTCCTCACCCTCTTCGACGCCGGCCAGATCCTCACCCCGGTTCTCCAGCGCGAGCACGCCGAGGCCCTCGCCCTCCAGTACGACAACCCGAACGGCACCACCGTGCTCATCCAGCAGCTCGGCTCCGTGCCCGCGGGCGCCGCCGCGGTCAAGCTGCGACTCGGCAATGGTTGGGTGGCCGAGTTCACCACCCCGCCGGCGGGCAACACCGGCGTACCCGCCGGGGCGCAGGGAATGGCCGTCCTCGCCGTCGGTCTCGTCATTTCCCTGCTCCTGTTCCTGCTCATCCAGCTGCTCAGTCGATCTCGCGCCCGGGCGCTCGAACTGGTGGACGAACGCACACGCGAGCTGGAGCACCAGGCTTTGCACGACGCATTGACGGGACTGCCGAACCGGACACTCATCTTCGACCGGGCGAAGCAGATGCTGGCCCGGGCGGAAAGAGACCGCCACCTGCGCGTGGCCGTGCTCGTCGTCGACCTCGATGGGTTCAAGCTCATCAACGACTCGTACGGCCACGACATCGGCGACGAACTGCTGGGCGCCGTCGCCAGCCGCATGGCGGTGACCACACGGGCCTCGGACAGCGTCGGACGTCTGGGGGGTGACGAGTTCGTCGTCCTCGCCGAGGGCTCGTCGGTGGCGGCGGGGGCGGAGCTCATCGCCGAGCGCCTGCTGGCCGTGCTCGCTGAGCCCTACGAGCTCTCCGGTGGCCTCGAGATCTCGATGGGCGTCAGCATCGGCGTGGCCACGGGCATGCGTACGAGCGCCGAGCAGCTGCTCAAGGACGCCGATGTCGCCCTCTACGAGGCCAAAACGCGAGGCCCGAACCAGTACGTGATCTTCGACCCGGACGTGCACACCACCTTGTCGGATCGGATCGAGCTCGAGACCGAGCTGCAGACGGCGCTCAACCTCGATCAGTTCCGAGTGCTGTACCAGCCGATCCTCAATCTCGATGACGGATCGGTCGTCAAAGTGGAGGCGCTCGTCCGATGGCACCACCCCTCCCGAGGAGTCGTCGCCCCGGCGGCGTTCGTACCGGCCTTGGAGGAGTCTGGACTGATCTCCGCCGTCGGCAGGATCGTGCTCGAAGAGAGCTGCCGCCAGGTCAGCGCCTGGCACGAGGCTGGCTACGGCGGCATCGGCGTGTCCGTAAACGTGTCGGCCCGCCAGCTGGAGTCCGACGCCCTGGTCGCTTTCGTGCAGGAGGCGCTGGAGCGCTCCAACCTCGATCCGAGTCTGCTCACCCTCGAGATCACCGAGAGCACGATCATGCGTGACACCGACGTCACCGTTCGCAGGCTCGCCCAGCTGAAGCAGCTCGGCGTCAGGCTCTCGATCGACGACTTCGGGACCGGCTACTCGTCGCTGGCGTACCTGCAACGATTCCCGGTGGACGAGCTGAAGATCGACCGCTCGTTCGTATCGGGCGCACCGGAGTCGGCGGACCAGGGCGCCCTGATCCGGGCGCTCGTGCAACTCGGGGGTGTGCTCGGGCTGAAGACCGTCGCCGAGGGCATAGAGACTCGAGATCAGCTCGGGCGGTTGCGGGATGCGGGTTGCTCGTGCGGTCAGGGGTACCTCTTCGCCCGGCCGCTCGACCCGCCAGCACTCGAGAGCTTCTTCGTCGAACATGGCGTGGCGTCCGGGCAAACGATCGGCTCCGCCCTGAGCTGAACGACGCGCAACGCCTCTGATTGACCGAGTGCACCCTTGTCCGGGGCACGGCGAGCGACAGCGTCGACGTCGGTCTCCTCGGATCCTCGAGCACGCCGGAGAATTACGGGGCGATGTCCTTGACCGTGGCCGGCTCGATCACGGCCACGGGCGTGGCCGAGGTGGAGTGCGTCGGTGCGGGCAAGGGGGGACACCTCCGCCACTTCCGCCTACATCACGGCCATCCAGTCCGGCAAGGTCACGGAGGGGATACAGCAGGGCAGGTCTCCCGGGCTGGCGGGCGGGCCCGGCCGTCGACAGGCGAGACCCATCGGCGCAGACCGGGCTCCGCCAGGCGCCCTGTCGCTCAACCGACCGCAGGTCGGCGTCTACCCGCCCGCCATCGCACCGATCACGAAGAACGGCTCCGCACCGGTCACCACGGCCTCTGGCAGGGGCGCGTCCGGGGGTTCGTGGGACAGGTCCTCCTCGCAGGCGAAGAAGCGTACGTGGGCTCGGCGCCTGTGGGTCGCGGGGTCTCGGAGCGTGCCTTGCAGGGCCGGGTAGCGAGCTTCGAGTGCGTCGATCACGGCGCGCTGGGTCGGCTGACCGATGACCTCGAGCTCCACCTCCTGGTCCACGTGCGCAAGCGTCCGCAGGTGAGCGGGGAGCCGGACGCGGATCATGGCAACGTCTGGACCTCGACAGAGAGAACGGCCGGCAGATCGCGCACGATCGGTGCCCAGGTGTTGCCGGCGTCGGCGGAGGTATAGACCTGGCCGCCGGTCGTCCCGAAATACACGCCGCAGGAGTCAAGCGAGTCAACGGCCATGGCGTCGCGGAGGACGTTGACGTAGCAGTTGCTCTGGGGGAGGCCCTCCGTGAGCGGCTCCCACTCGTTGCCCCCGGTCCGGCTGCGGTACACGCGCAGCCTGCCGTCCAGGGGGAAGTGCTCCGAGTCGCTCTTGATCGGGACGACGTAGATGGTCTCCGGCTCGTGTGCATGCACGTCGATGGCGAAACCGAAATCCGTCGGTAGGTCTCCGCTGACCTCCTCCCAGGACTCCCCGGCGTTGTCGCTGCGCATCACGTCCCAGTGCTTCTGCATGTACAACACCGCCGGGCGGGAAGGATGCATGGCGACGTGGTGAACGCAGTGGCCAACCTCCGCGTCTGGATCCGGGATGCCGTCGGACTGAAGACCGTGGTTCACAGGACGCCACGTCTCGCCACCGGCGTCGGTCCGGAACACCCCGGCGGCCGAGATGGCCACGAAGATGCGCTCCGCATCGCTCGGATCCACGATCACTGTGTGCAAGCACATCCCGCCGGCTCCCGGTTGCCAGGACGACCCCGATCCGTGACCGCGAAGGCCGGGGAGCTCATGCCAGCTGTGGCCGCCGTCCGTCGTGCGAAACAGGGCGGCGTCCTCCACGCCGGCAAGGACGGTGTCGGGATCGGTCAAGGACGGCTCGAGATGCCAGACACGTGCGAATTCCCACGGGTGCGGGGTGCCGTCGTACCACTGGTGCGTCCCAGGCACACCGTCGTACTGGAACTGGTTCCCTACGGGAGCCCATGTCGACCCACCGTCCTCGGATCGCTGGATGAGCTGCCCGAACCAGCTGTTGGATTGAGAGGCGTAGAGGCGGTCCGGGTCGGCCGGCGATCCAGTGACGTGGTAAATCTCCCAGCCGGCAAAGTAGGGACCGCCGATGTCCCACGCCTCGCGCTTGCCGTCCGAGGTCAAGATGAAGGCGCCCTTCCTCGTGCCCACGAGCACTCGCACGCCGCTCATGTGAACTCCTCCCAAAGCTCTCACCGGCAGCTCGCCGGTCCCGGAGGACGGTCGTGGCGAGGCGTGCCGTTGGAATCGGCTTACCTACGTAGACGGCCCGACGATCTCAAACTCATCGCGCTCGCGAATCGCGCTCGCGACAGGAGCGACGGTAGCGTCGCGCCCGACCGCTTGCGGTGCAATGCGGAACTCGAGGGTCGCGCCGCCAGAGCGGTGCCAGCGCCACAGCGAGGACCGTCGGGCTACGCCTGAGCGCGCAACCGGCCAGGTGCGATATCACCTGGCCGGCCGTTGCCAACATCGTATGACTGCGAGGACTGGAGGTAGCGGGCCTTTCGGTTGAGTTCGGAAGTGCCGCTACGACTCATGTCGGCCACCGATGCTGATTCGTTTGCTCTCAGCCTCGTCCTCGGCTGTTGGCCGTCGACTTCCCGTGAGCGGGTGCGTACACGTTCAACAGCGCCAGTGCTGAGGGTTCCCTTCCTTTCCTAAGTATCCCTGCTGTCCCGGTTCGCCCCCCTGGCGAACTCTCCGATGTGCCCGCCTGCTCCGGCATCCGGCGGATGCATGCCGCTTGCCGGTCTGTAGTAGAGCCGCCACGCATCGCCGATGCAAGCGGACGAGTGCACAAGCTGTGGACAGACAGTGGGCGGCGTACACCATCTGTGGACTTCCTGTTCGAAGTCAGCGTCTTTTCGAATGACGCCCCTGCCGGCTCGGCCAACACCCTCCGGCAGGGGGCCGCGCCCCCATCGGCCGCCCGGGGCCGGCGCCCTGTCCCGCGCCTGCGCGCAGGCGGAGCTACATCCCTCCCATCGGATGGCTGGCGTGCAGTCCGGGCGCGGGCGCCGGCGTCCAGATCACCACGACCGCCAGCACGAGGCTGGCGATGCCTACGAAGCGGGCGCGAAGATCGTCACGGCTGCCCCTGTAGCCAGATTTGGATGATGGTCGGCGATGTTCCCGCGACGCGGGCGAGACCGAAGGCGGGCAGACCGAGGACCGATGCCTGATCTTGCTGCCGTGGCCGTAGGACAGCCGGTCCGTCGGCCGTAGCATGCTGTCGTGTCGGCTCTGTCGACGAAGGAGGAGACATGCCTGAAAGCGTGTACAAGGTCATCGAGCTTGTCGGGACGAGCACCGAATCCTGGGAGAAGGCCGCCGAGACTGCGATCACGCGGGCCAGCAAGTCCCTCCGTGATCTGCGCATCGCGGAGGTCGCCGAGCTGGACTTGCAGATCGAGGACGGCCAGGTGCGCGCCTACCGCGCCAGGGTGAGGGTCTCGTTCAAGTACGAAGGCGGCGATTGACCCGACGAGGTGCCCGAGGCAGCGACGGGACCGTGCGTGCTCTGCGAGACCAACGAGGTTGGCCAGGGAGTTGAGAGCCATCCCTGGGTCGTTCCTGTTGATCCCGACCTTGTCGAGCCCGTGAACCTCTGCCCCGATCATTGGCGCGCTGTTCGCGCCGATGTGACGAGGACGATGCTCGGATGGTGTGACGTGCACCGATGGGGGCCGAGCACGAAGCTTTGCCCCTGCGGCAGGCTCTACAGCCTGCTGCCCTGAAGAGCCTCGCCGACCCGGCGCAGCCGCCTCAGCTCCTCGAGTGAGCGCGAGAGACCGCGTAGTGAGCACCCAGCTCTGGCGCCGAGATGGCTCCTTGTAGCATCGTAGTGGCATACTTGTGGCATGAGCAGAGTCCGAGTGAGCACGACCGTCGATGAGGGTCGCCTGGCGACGGCGCGTCGTATCCGCCCGAACACGTCGGACGCGGCGCTCCTCGATGAGGCGCTTGAGGCTTTAGTTGCCAAGCACCGCGCGGCCGAGGTCGACGCGGGCTACGCCGCCTACGACAAGCATCCGCTTGACGAAGCGGACGCATGGGGTGACCTCGCTTCCTTCCGTGAGGCGGCGGCCTCATCGTGAGCCCACTTCCCGCCAGGGGGGAAGTCTGGTGGTGCGAGCTCCAGCAGGTCGGACGGCGTCCAGTCGTTGTCCTCTCGCGGGACGTGGCTATTCCCAGGCTCCGCCGAGCCCTCGTTGCGCCTTGCACGACGACGATCCGAGGTCTGGCGAGCGAGGTCCGTCTGGATCCCCGGGAAGATCCCATCCCGCAGCGCTCGGCCATCAACCTCGACTCGGTCGAGAGCGTCTCCGTGGGTGTCTTGGTCGAACGCCTCGGGCGCCTCAGCGACGAGAAGATGCGAGAGGTCTGTGCGGCGCTCGAAGTCGCGGTCGACTGCCGCGGCTGACCGAGCCGTGAACAATCTCGTGCGCCGCGTGGCAGCCACGACCGCAGCGGTCGCCTTGCTCACCCTCGTTGCCTGCGATGTGTGGATCGGAGCCTTCCGCGCCTGGTGGGACAGACACTCGTTGACCGGCTCTGTTGTCGCCAGCCTGCTGGTGGTAGCCGTGACGGCGCTCATATTCGACGAGATCGTCGCTCGCCGTCAGCGCCGAGACCGAGCGGTCTCGGTGGCGGTCCAAGCCCTGATCGTCTACGGGCAAGCGCGCCGGGCCTACGGCACCATCGTGGCGAGCGGCGATGACGAGCCGAGCTCGAGCGGTGCGGCCGAGGAGTTGCGCATGTTTGCCAGCATGCTCCTGACGGCCTCACCAAACCTGTTCGACGACCCGGCGGCTCGCTCCTTCCTGGGGCAGCTGGAGGCGTTCGCGGCGTCGATGTTCCGCATGGTCTCAGCGCGGTCGCGAGGTGGGCCAACGGCAGACGCTCGTGACCGGCTCGGATCCGAGCTGGCTCAGTTGCAAGCGAGCGTCCAACCGTTGGTGGCGCGCATCCCGACCGAGGACCAGTCCTTGCTCGAGGGATCGGATCAAGGCTGAAGCACCCGCCCGGAGGAATCCAGGAAAATGAGCCATCATCACCCCGCTTAAGCCATAACGTCGATGTATACAGTCAGGAATTCTCGCTAGCATCCGACACGTGGACGATCACGAGTGGGGTTTCCGGACCAGGTCCATCCACGCAGGCAATCGCCCCGATCCGTCCACAGGCGCCCGGGCCGTGCCCATCTACCAGACGACGAGCTTCGTCTTCGAGGACTCGGCCGATGCCGCCGACCTCTTCGCCCTCCAGAAGTACGGGAACATCTACACCCGCATCGCCAACCCCACCGTGGCCGCCTTCGAAGAGCGCATGGCCAGCCTGGAGGGTGGGATCGGGGCCGTGGCGACATCGAGCGGCCAGGCGGCCGAGCTGATCCTCTTCACGGCGCTGGCCGGTGCGGGCGATCACATCGTGGCGAGCGCCGCTCTCTATGGGGGCACCCATTCCCTCCTCGACGTGTCCCTGCGCCGCCTTGGCATCGAGACGACGTTCGTCGCCCCGGATCGACCTGAGGCCTTCGCGGCCGCCGTGCGCCCGCAGACGAAGGCCCTCTACACCGAGATCGTGGCCAACCCCGCCGGTGTCGTCGCCGATCTTTCCGGCCTCGCCGATGCCGCCCACAGCTCGGGCGTCCCCTTGCTCGTGGACTCCACGATGGCGACCCCGCACCTGTGCCGGCCCTTCGAGCACGGCGCTGACGTCGTCGTGCACTCGGCGACGAAGTTCATCGGTGGCCACGGGACCTCCATGGGCGGCGTGATCGTCGAGAGTGGCCGCTTCGACTGGTCGAACGGCCGCTTCCCCCGCATGACCGAACCGGTGCCGAGCTACGGCGAGCTGCGTTTCTGGGACAACTTCGGGGAGTACGGGTTCTGCACCCAGCTGCGCGTCGAGCAGCTGCGCGACTTTGGCACCTGCCTTGCGCCCCTCAACGCCTTCCTCCTCCTGCAGGGACTCGAGACCCTCTCCCTCCGCATGGACGCCCACGTCCGCAACGCCCAGGCGTTGGCCCAGCACCTGGCCGACCACCCCGCCGTCGTCTGGGTGAAGTACGCCGGGCTGAGCAGCTCGCCCTACCACGACTTGGCTCGCCGCTACCTCCCCGCCGGACCGGGCGCCGTGTTCTCCTTCGGCGTCAAAGGTGGACTCGAAGCCGGACGGGCGTTCATCGAAGCGGTTGAGCTTGCCAGCCACCTCGCCAACGTCGGCGACACGCGCACCCTCGTCATCCACCCGGCCACCACGACGCACCGGCGGCTCTCGAAAGAAGCCCAGGCGGCTGCGGGCGTGAGCCCCGACCTGGTCCGGGTGTCGGTGGGCCTCGAGGATCTCGACGACATCATCTGGGACTTCGACCAGGCGCTCACCGCCGCCGCGAAGGTGGCAGGGTGACCGTCGGCGCCGCCCAGCACGACTCCGCCGAGTCACCTGGCCCCTGGCATCCGCCCTCGGCCCGGGAGCGTCTGCAGATCCTCAACGAGACGAGGACCGTTGCCGTCGTCGGCGCCTCCTCCAACCCGGCACGGGCCAGCTATTTTGTCGCCACTTACCTGCTCAGCTCGAGCACCGACTACATCGTCTGGTTCGTCAACCCGCAAGAGCAGTCGATCCTCGGCCGCCCCGTCTACCCGACCCTGGCCGATCTTCCCGAGTCCCCCGATCTCGTCGACGTGTTCCGCCGAGCCTCGGACCTCCCCGAGGTCGCGGCTGAAGCGATCGCTGTGAAGGCCCGGACGTTCTGGGCTCAGCTCGGGCTCTGGAACGACGAGGCCGCCGAAGCTGCCCACGCCGCCGGTCTTCACGTCGTCATGAACCGCTGCCTCAAGATCGAGCACGCTCGCTTTGCCGGCGGGCTGCATCTGGCGGGTTTCGACACCGGTGTGATCAACGCCAAGCGACCGATCCGCCCCGGCCCCCGCCCGGACTAGCGCCCTGCGGCGACGATCAGAACGCTCGCGCCATCTCGTCGAGGTGCCCGATCAGGTGAGCGCTCAGATCCCGGGCGTCCTCGCCGGCTCCGTCGATGAGGGTTGACTTCCTCCGGCGCAGCAACGGGGCGCCGATCAGGTAGAGCCCCGGCACGGGAGTGACACCTCCGTCGTGGCGGACCCGCCCCTTCGGATCGAGCACGGGGATATGCAACCACGGGTACTCGGACCGGTAGCCCGTTGCCCAGACCACCGTCTTGATCCCGAGGGAGCGAAACGAGCCCATCAACGGTGGGTTCTCCGGCACCCGCGTGGCGGCGAACCGCTCGGCCGGTTCGGTCTCGCCGTCGAGCCCGTGGGCGGTCGCCCAGTCGTCCACGGAGTCGAGCAGCCGGCCGAGCTTGAGATCCGCCAAGGCGCACTGATTGGGGAGGGAGCCGGAGAACTGTGCCGTACCGTCCTCCGTCACCCCGGCGAGCCGGCCGACGAGGCGGACCCCGGTCTCCTGCAGGGCGTTGAGATCCACCGTCGAGCGCTCGGGCGATCCGACAAGTTGGAACGAGGCCACGTTGCGAGCGCGGACGACGTCGTCCACCTCGTCGTAGCGCTCGTCGAGGATGCCGGCGGCGTCGAGCCACCACATGATGTCCATGCCCCGGTACACGCGCGGGAGGCGAACGTGACTGCCGACCGCCAGGGTGACGGGCCGCCCGGAGCGGTGAATCTCGTCGGCCAGTTGGACCCCGGTTGCCGCCGCACCCACCACGAGCACGCCGCCGTCCTCGAGCTGGTCGGCGTTGCGGTACTCGGCCGGCGAGATGCCGGTGACCCCCGGCGGGAGGGCGCCGGCAATGCCGGGGACGTCCGGCCGGTTGTACGGCCCGCTCGCGAGCACCACGGTCCGGGCTCGCCACGCACCCGTGGTCGTGACGACCTCGAAACCCTCCTCGACGCACCGCACACCCGTCACCTCGGTGTGAGTCTCGACCGGAGCCGAGATCGTGGAGGCGTAGGTGCTGATGTAGCCGATCACCTCCGGCATCGACATGTAGCCGTCGGGCTCGTCGCCCTGGTACCGGTATCCGGGCAGGCGGTTCAGCCAGTTGGGCGTGAGCAGGCGCAGTGAGTCCCAACGACCCGTCCGCCAGGATTCGGCGACCTCACCCCGCTCCAGGAGGACGTGGTCGATGGAGGCATCGGCCAGGTACCGGCTCATCGCCAGGCCAGACTGGCCGGCTCCGACGATGGCGGTGGTGACGCTGTGCAACGAGGCTCGTTCCGTCAGGAAGGGAGGGTCAGTTCACCTCGACCGTGACGCTCGTCGGGTTGGTCACGATGTCGTACACGGCGGACCGCTTCTGGGACTGCGCCACCAGGGCCTTCTTCTCGTCCTCGGTGGCGTCAGCGTCGATGGAATAGCTCACCTTGATCCCGCTGAAGCCGTTGCGGACGTCGGGATCGGCCCCGAGGATGCCGCGGATGTCCATGTCACCCTCTAGGGTGGCGCTCACCGATCGCAGCTGGATGCCCCGGTTCTGGGCCACCGCCGCCACCCCGGCGGTGAGGCAGCTGGCCAGGCTGACGAGCAGGAGCTCGACCGGCGTGGCGCCGTTGTCCTCGGCCGAGAACACCTCTGGGTGATCGCCCTCGAAGATGAACTCGTTTCGGTGGGTGTGCTCCTGCCCGAGGCCGTAGTACCCATGGACGCTGCTGCGGCTGTGCGTGCCACGTACCCAGGTGTTCGTCACCCGCCAGGTGAACTGGGCGCCCTCTGGCTGCTCAGCCAGGGCATCTCGTGCGCCGGTCAGGAACTCGACATTCACTCCGTTGTCGACGGGAGTTGCGGTGCTGGTCACCGTGTTGTCACCTCCAGATGCAGCCGCGGGGCGGGCTGAACGATTTCGTGCAGGACGACCGTACTACATAAATCCGATGGATCAAGTCAGATATGGACGCTCCCTCCGGTGACGGCGAGCGCAGCCGGACGTACCGAGGGCTCGCCGTCTCCCCTTCGACCCTCGGGGCGCCCGAGAGAGAAGCGACCAAGCCGGCCGGTCCGCTCCTCGAGCCGCAGCCGTGCTCATGACGGCGCTTCGATCGGCCGGTTCTTTTCGGATGAGGTCAGCGAGGGATGCTAGGCACCGGCCTGTGGGGATACAAGTGGGGGACGGCGAGGGCCACGGCCACCCCGAGGAAGCAGATGATACCGATCGCCCCCCAGAGGGCCTCCTCCCACGGCTGCGGCTCGCCGTCGGGCCGGCGGGGTCTGTGGGTACCTCTCACGAACGAGATGCTGGAGACGAACAGCAGCCATCCAAGAGCGAGGAGAAAGCCGAGCCACAGCTTCCAGGAGCCCGTCTCGTGAGCGGCTGGACCCTCGGGCACCGTACCCACAAGCCGAAGAGTACACAGGGCAGGAATTGGGTGCCCCCCACGCCCCTTGTCTGGGTGCGGTCTGAACACGCTCGTGAGCCGTTCAGGACTCCGGTGCCCCAGCCCGGCCGTCACTTGCATCAGAGGGTCGAAAAGCCAGTCGAACGGCGATGAGTCCGTCCGGCGTCCGAACTAGCGTGAGCGGTTGATGGCCCGTCGTATCCCCGCATCGGTTCTGGACCGCCTCTCGCAGGTGCCGTTATTCGCTGCCTGCTCGCGAAGCGAGCTTCGAGCGATCGCCATGCTCGGTACTGAGATCGGGATACGGGCGGGCACGGTGCTCACGACCGCCGGTGCTCCTGGATCGGAGTTCTTCATGGTTCGCGCCGGCACGGCGCTTTGTGCCCGCGACAATCGGACGGTGGCGACGTTCGGCCCAGGGGATTTCTTCGGCGAGACCGCCCTCCTCACGAACGCTCCCCGCACAGCCACGGTGACCGCCGTCGACGACATGACAGTGATCGTCTTCGAACGACGCGAATTCGCCTCGCTCCTCTCGAGCTCGCCCGAGATAGCGCTGAAGCTGTTGAAGGCCTTCGCCGAACGGCAAGATTCGCGCGACGACTAGCAGCGCGGACAACGGCTGAGGGATCGCAGTCTCCACTGTCGGATTCACTTGTACGCACGTCAGCCAAGTGACGTGACTGCCCCGACCCAGTCGATCCGAAGACATGCCGCCAGGGCGCTCGGTCCGCCTCCTGCGTGCGGCTCAGCGGTCGAAACTCCGCTCGGCGGACTGACGCCCAGCACAACTGACCCGCGGGGGCCAAAATGGGGCCATCGGTCGGGACACAGGCGTCGCCTGAAAGGAGCTACGAGGCATGAGGGCCACGTCAACGCGGGTTCGCACAGCCGGAGCCTTGGCGGCAGCGGCGTTGGTGCTGGCAGCATGCGGCTCGGGCACCAAATCTGGGAGCGGTCCCGCTGGCGGTGTCACGACACCGTCGAACGGCCAATACGGATCTCTGCCGCCATCGTCTGGTACGCCGATCATGGGTGGCACCCTCTCCATTGCCGAGTCGCCGGGCGGCGGTCCGACCTACATCCTCCCGATCGTCCCGGCCGCCGACGACTCGGTCGGGACCGTCGACGGCCTCGTCGACTACATGTGGCGGTCGCTGTGGTGGGCACCTCTCGGCTACGCACCGACGATCGACTGGCCGGACAGCATCTCGCCTGCGCCGCCCAAGTTCAGCGACGACGACAAGGTGGCGACCATCACCCTGCGGAGCAACTGGAAGTGGTCGGACGGGCAGCCGGTGACGTCGACCGACGTTGCCTTCTACTGCTATCTGGCCTACGCGGCGGTCGTGCTGAGCCCTGACAACGACGGATCCTTCACGCCTGGGGAGTTCCCGCAGGACCTCGTGTCGGTGGCGACGCCCAGTCCGACCACGGCTGTGATCACACTCAGCAAGTCGTTCAACCCAACCTTCCAGTTCCTCGACCAGCTCGCCACGATCACCCCACTGCCCGCTCACGCCTGGTCCAAGACCCGCCTCAACGGCCCGATCATCAATTTCAGGAACCTCGCCAACGCCGAGGCGATCTATAAGTTCCTCAACGCCGAGTCGAGCGAGCTCTCCACTTACGGCTCCGATCCGCTCTGGCAGGTCGTAGACGGTCCCTACAGGATAAAGAGCTTCGACCCGTCGACGGATGGGAACGTTCTCGTCGCCAATCCCAACTACAGCGGACCGGTGAAGCCGCACATCACGACGATCGACGACGTCGCCTTCACCTCCACGGAGGCCGAGTTCGACGAGCTGCTGAGCGGGAACCTGGATGTGGGTTTCGTGGATTTCAGTGATCTGCAACAGGTCCCGAGGCTCAAGTCGCTCGGTTACGACGTCTGGGGTTACCCGGACTTCGGCAACAGCTTCATCGTCTACAACTTCAAGGACCGCACGGGCGACTTCGACAACATCATCTCCCAGCTCTACATCCGCCAAGCGCTCGCTCACCTTCAGGACGAGCAGGGAGTCATCTCGGCACGAGGGATGTTCGACGGTGCGGCCGGAGCGGCCTACGGACCTGTGCCGGCCATCCCCAAGAGTCCGTTCGCTCCGCCCAACGCCCTCAAGAACCCTTATCCCTACAGCATCTCGACAGCTTTGCGGTTGCTCAGCTCGCACGGCTGGAAGGTTGTCCCCGACGGAACCACGACATGCGCCAAGGCCGGCACCGGCCCGAACGAGTGCGGCGCGGGGATTCCCGCCGGTACGCCGCTTACGTGGAACCTCGTCTACGCCAGTCAGCCGGCCGTTATCGGAGCTCAGTGCGAGGCGATCGCCTCCGCCGCAAAGCTGATCGGGATATCCATCAACCTCCAGGCCAAGACGTTCAACTACATCATCAGCGAGCTCTCCGATCCCGCCGACCCGGACCATGACGGTCTCTGGGCAATGCAGGACTACGGGGGTGACACCGACGTCCTTTACCCGACGCAGGATGGCATCTTCAACACGACGGGCTCGTTCAACACCGGCGACTATTCGAACCCAACCTACGACAGCCTCGTCAACGACTCCCTGCATTCGGACAACCCGGACGCAGTGCTCAACGAGATCAGCTTCCTCACCGAGCAGCTGCCGGGGATGTTCCAGCCGAACCCCGACCTGATCACGGCGTTCAGCAACAAGCTGGCAGGCCCGGCGTCAAGTTTCCAGGCATCGTCGCAGTACCAGTACATGCCTGAATACTGGTACTTCACCAAGCATTAGCCGCCCATCCCACCGGGCAGGGCGAGGAGGACGACGATGTGACCGACAAGTGCTGGGTCGGCCGGGAGCTATAGATGACGGCTTACATAATCCGCAGGATGCTCATCGCGGTGATCGTTGTCCTCGGGATCGCCCTCCTCACCTTCATCATGATCCACGTGGTGGCCCCCTCCCCCGGCAGGGCTGTTCTCGGTGACAAGGTAAGTGCTCTGGCCGTGGCGTACTGGAACAGGGCGCACGGGTACGACCGTCCGGTCTGGGACCAGTTCGTGACCTACTTGAACCAGCTCCTCCACGGCGACCTCGGGTACTCGTACAAGCTCAACCAGACCGTGGACTCCCTGCTCGGCGAGAACTGGGCACGCACCGCCTACCTCTGCGGCATCGCCATCTTCCTCGCCGTCGTGCTCGCCATCCCGCTGGGCATCCT
>Ga0187781_10000472_pt1 | contig 28559 bp, 23 predicted proteins | sample 0715_SJ02_MP02_2_FD_132447 | JGI IMG/M metagenome (GOLD analysis project Ga0187781, IMG submission 132447) | Tropical peat soil microbial communities from peatlands in Department of Meta, Colombia - 0715_SJ02_MP02_20_MG | ecosystem: Environmental > Terrestrial > Soil > Wetlands > Peat | place... | reverse complement strand
TTTGTCTATACCGAGCGCGAAGCGCGCTACGCGCGGCTGATGCCGGCAAAAAAGCTTTCCGACAGCGAAAAGTCCGTGCGCTGCCCGATGCCCGGCCTTGTCGTCTCGGTGGCGGTGGCCGAAGGCCAGGAAGTCAAGAGCGGCGAGACGCTCGCGGTCGTCGAGGCGATGAAGATGGAGAACATTCTGCGCGCCGAGCGCGACGGCACGATCAAGAAGGTCCGCGTCAAGCCGGGCGACAGCGTCGCGGTGGACGCGGTGATCATGGAGTTTGCGTAACTGCGGCGCGGCGCATGCAAGGCCTTCGCTTACTCTTTTCGCCGTCGGGGCGGCTCCGGCCGCAGGCCTTCATCATCGCCATCGCTCTCGTTTACGTCGCCGGGGTTGCTTCCCATGTGCTGACCTTGGCCGACATCATCAAGGCGGCCGGCCTGTGGCCCTTCCTGGCGGCTCAGATCGTGCTCATCTGGATTTGGTACGTGCTACACGCCAAGCGGCTTCGTGATGCCGGCAAGCCGGTCGGGCTCGCGGTCGCGGTGAGTATCCTTTACGTGCTTTCGGTGGCGCTCCTGATCATCATGGCTGGTGCGTTCTATGGAGCGCTGGCGGGGCAGGGGACCGATCCCAATACGGCGAGCGCACTCGGCCTGATCCTCTTCGTGTCCGTCATCGCCATGCTCTCCGGCATTCCGCACGATAGTTTGGCGTGGTTGATTGTTGCGATCCTGTTGCTGATCGCCTATCTGCCGATCCTGCTTGCCATCGTAACGACCGCGTGGGCTGCAACGCGGCCGACGGTCGACAGGTCCGCCGCGTGAACTTCCATTTCGCCTACGGCTCCAACATGAGTCGTGCGGTGATGCAACGGCACGCGCCCGGAGCTGAACCGATAGGCGTCGCCGCGCTGCCAAACTATCGCTTTCTGATCACCGCGCAGGGTCATGCCTCGGTTGCGCCGCGTCGGAACGCTATCGTCTATGGCGTGCTGTGGCGGCTGACGCCGCGGGACCGCGCCACACTTGCCGTCTGGGAGGGTATTGCCACGGGGCTTTATTGCACGGCGATCCTGCCGGTGCGGCAAGACGGACGGCGGCGGCTCGCATTGGTCTATGTTGCGCGTTCGCGAGAGGAAGGTGCGCCGCGGGCTGGCTATATGGATGTTGTGTTGGCGGCGGCGCTGGAGTGGCAATTGCCCTTGCCCTACATTGAAGAACTGCGAGGGTGGTCGCGACGGCGGCCGCACAAGCTCAGAGCGTTCAGATGGACGTGATCTTTGGCGTCATGATCCGCGGCCGGGTGCAGGGCGTCGGCTTTCGCGCCTGGACCGAAATCACGGCGCTTGAGCTCGGCGTCGAGGGCTGGGTCCGCAACTGCCGCGACGGCTCGGTCGAGGCGGTGTTTGCCGGCTCGGAGGAAACCGTTCTCACCATGATCGAACTGTGCCGGGACGGTCCTCCCGGCGCACAGGTCACAACGGTCGATCAGCGTGAGGCCGATTCAACGGATCTGGCGCTGCGGCGGCGAGGGGACTTGTTCTCCGTGCTGCCTACGTTTTGAGCGTCGATCGTTGCGCCGAACAGCGGCTCAAACGCCGCTCGCAGCGCGCGGTCGACATCCGGCATGGAAGCCGGCCGGCGGAGGTCGGCAAGGGAGGTGACGCCGAACTTCTGTTCGGACACACCGCACGGGACGATGCCGGAAAAATGCGACAGATCCGGCGCGACATTGAGCGAGAAGCCGTGCAGCGTCACCCAGCGCTGAATGCGAATGCCGATGGCGGCGATTTTATCCTCAGCGCCTTCGGCCTTGTCCGGCCGCGCCACCCAAACGCCGACGCGATCCTCGCGCCGCTCGCCGCGCACGTCGAAAGCGGCAAGCGTGCGGATGATCCATTCTTCGATGCTGGCAACGAAGCGGCGCACGTCGGGTACGCGGCGCTTGAGATCGAGCATAACGTAGCCGACCCGCTGACCGGGACCGTGATAGGTGAATTGCCCGCCGCGGCCGGCGACATAGACCGGAAAGCGGGCGTCGAGCAGCTCCTGCGGCCTCGCCGACGTGCCGGATGTGTAAAGCGGAGGGTGCTCGAGCAGCCAGACAAGCTCGGCCGCCTCGCCGCGCACAATGGCAGCGGCGCGTGACGCCATGACGGCTAGCGCTTCCTCGTAGTCGACGAGGCGTTCGCTCACGCACCACTCAACCGGCGCCGGGCCGGCAAGCGGAAGAAGGCCGATTTGCAGATGGTCGCGCGTGTTAACGCCTCCGTAACCATGCCATGGTGAAACACTATCGTTCGGAATTTACACCAGCAACGCCCGCGAGGCCTCTTTGGCGACTCTCGATAATGTCTCGATCGACATCTCTGTTGTGCTTGGCCGCACCGCGATGCCGATCCACCAGGTACTGCGCCTCGGCCGCGGCGCCATTATCGAACTCGATTCATCCGAAGAAGATGAGGTCCGCATTCTCGCCAACAACATGCCGGTCGCCCGCGGCACCGTCATTGTCAGCGGCAATCGCATCGCAGTGGAAGTCAAAGAACTCCTGCCTCGTTCGCCGGAAGTGGTCTGAGCCGTCACCCGGCGGGCCCGGCCGTGCAGCGTGGCCGCGGATCGCGGTTTGGCCGCCTCTCCTCGATGCTATCTCATTTAGCGACGCCATGGCGGGGGAACAACGCCCGGCCCGACCGGAATAGGCGCCTGCCGGACTTGTCCGGGCGCAGCCTAGCTGTTACATCCGCGCGGTCGCGCGCCGTTTCCGGCACGCGTCCACCCCACATGCGGTCGTGGCGGAATTGGTAGACGCACTAGCTTGAGGTGCTAGCGGGGCAACCCGTGGAGGTTCGAGTCCTCTCGACCGCACCATTACGAAGATTTGCCGTTGTTTTCATTGATCTTTTTGCCTTGGCGGTCGCACCTTCTGCTGGGGTGCGACAATAGAATTTCTCTTTTCGTTCGCGGGGCTGGTGAGCTTGCGCATGCCGCCAAGCGCGAGCCGGCGTCGATCCGCTTCGCGGGTGTAAAGCGACGCCATGGCGCCGCCGCGCCCTTGCGCAGCTTCTCGCGGCGCTGGGATTCGAGGGTCATCGGCTATCCGCGCATAAACGGAAACGCCGGAACCCACCATTCCGCGCAAGGCGCGGTCAATCATCCGGTCGTCGCTGTCCACAGACGTGCATCGATGCCACAGACGCGCACCGTGCCGTATTCTCCTATCATCGGCGATCGTCGGCTCGCTGATTCGCTTCGCAACGATGCATGGCGCTGATGCTCGACAACCCGGAAAAAACCGCCCGGCTGCTCGCCGCACTCAAGGCGCAAGTGCCATTCGAAGTTGAATTAGTGTCGTCGCTCGTCAATTATCTCCGAGCGCAACGCATCGCCGCCGCAGATCAAACCCGGCATGTCGTCTCGGACGTGTCATATGCCGGCGACGAAGGTGGCATCGTGTGCCACATCGTCCCACCGAGAAACCGCGAGGCGCTCGTTGTCTCGCTCACTCAAGTCCGGGTGCCGCGATCGATGCCGTTCGCCGCCGCCGTCGCCGATTATCACAACCATCGGGTCAAAAAGCTAAGGAAGCAGGCTCGGGTATAGATCAACTTCGACGGGTCTGAGCTCGCTCAGAGTCAAGCACACGAACCCGCAGCAGCCATCAGAGGACGCTTACGGATCAGGCAGCGCGTGCGCTTGACGCACATTGGCAGTTTTGGAGGGCGAACCGTTAGATCAGGTGGCGATACGTCCACCCAAATCTTGCCGCTCGCTCGGAAACTGCTCCGGAAATACATCGAAAAAAAGCCTGTTGGTTACACGTAAAATCGGCTTGTCACGTCCTGCAGCCCACCGAATGCCAAAGGCTGCTAGCACTCCCAACACAACTCCAAATATAAGGCATCTTGGTAGCTCGCGTTACCCTTGAGCGAATAGAGGCATGCCAAGATAACAAGCCACAGAAGAACGAAAAACATAGTAATGGCGAAAATATAAGTGACGCGGATCGAAACGTTCCCACTTCTCTTTAAAGAAACTCTGCGGCATTCCAAAAAGCTTCCGCGAAACGATCGTGCCAGTCAAATCGGCGAAGCAAAACGAGAAGGCCGTCAAAAAAACAGCGGCTTCGTAGATTCCGTATCCGCTCATGACGTCAACTCCTCCGTTCAAGATCCAATGGCATTCCAAACTCGAATAATTAGGCGAATTAATCCAGGCAACATCAGCGCGATAAAGGCGGGCAAGGCGGTCCAACTGTCCAGTCGCCTTGCCCTATGCGGGCCTCGGCGTCGGTGCCCATCGAAGGCCGGGCTTTGCATCTTTTTTGCGGCTCAGCGACCGGTGGAGCCCGCTGATGCGTTGAACTTAGCCTCGGTGTCGATCCGCCCTTATCCTGCATCGGAGCTTTATTTGTTGCAGGCTTTTAGGCTTATGCCATAGCGGTGTGCGGTGAGCGCCCGGTTTTTTGCCCCTAAGAGCTCTACAGGCTTTGCTGCGCCCGCGCGACGAATGCGTATAGGGGGGAGTGATGACTGGTTGGTATCCAGGCTGGCATGTGGCCGTCGCTTGGTTGTTGGCAGTGGTCCTGGCCGGTTTAATCTACTTTGTTCCGGTGACACGGCTCGTTGATAGCTTGAGCGACCATTCCGCTGCGATCACGGCAACCGAATAGAAATTGGCAGGCCCCGGCTCTGGTCTCTCCAGGCGAGACTGACGGTGGCTATTAAAGGCAAGTCGCCTCGTCGCTAGGCCTTGGCCGCGGGCGCGTCGCTGCGCTCGGAATTGCTCGCAGAGCGAGCCGGCAAGCCAGCTTGACAGTTTCCGGTAGTAACGTAGGGTCGGGGGCGATTTGCCGGAAAATCGACGTCCGATCGGCGCAAAGACCGGGATAGGACGCCAAAAGGGAGGGATATCGACGCCGTTCCGGCGGATCGACTAGCTATTCGACACAGAGCTTCGGAACTGACGCAAAGCGCGCGTTGCGCTGACGCGGCTCTGCCGGGCTTGTGTTCCGAACTGGCGGCGGGCCCCTTTTCGATGGCTGCGGCGGGGCATTGACCAGCCAGAACTGGCGAGACGGATATTACCCAAGGGAGGAGTTCCATGAGTCTGCTAGCAAAATACAAGGCGAGCGCAGCGACACTCGTAGCCGCGACCGCCGCGGTCGCTGTTGCCGGAATGCTGTTCGCAACTGGCGCCCATACCGAGGATCTCAAGTCCTACGACTCGAGCAAGAAAGACTTCTGGCTGCATCCGCCAGACGACTGGTTCATGGGCGACGAAACCAAGGAGCAGAAGGGCACGCATGTGCTCAACACGCTGCCGCCGCCGACCGGCTTCACCGACGAAGAAATTCTCGCCAGTCTGAAAAACATCAAGCTGCCGCCCGGCTTCAAGATCGAGCTGTGGGCGAGCGGTCTGCCGCAGGCGCGCCAGATGGCGTGGGGCAAAGACGGCACTCTGTTCGTCGGCTCGTTCCTGGCCACCAACGTCTATGCGGTGACCGATCAGGGCGGCAAGCGGACGGTCAAAACCGTTCTCAAAGGCATGAAGATGCCGACCGGCGTCGCTTACCGGGATGGGGCCCTCTACATTGCCGACATCGACAAGATCTACAAATACGATAACCCCGAAGCCAATCTCGACAACATGCCGCAGCCGCAGGTCGTCTATGACGACATGCCGCCTTACCCGCCCCATGGTTGGAAATATCTGGCATTCGACAAGGACGGCTGGCTCTATGTCCCGTTCGGACCGCCGTGCAACGAATGCCTGCCACCCACGTCGACGTCGCAGATCAGGCGTGTCAATCCGGCGAATGGGTTGGCGGAAATCGTCGCGCTTGGCGTGCGCAACAGCGTCGGCGGCGATGTCGATCCGCGCACCGGCGATTACTGGTTCAGCGAAAATGCCCGCGATTGGCTGGGCGACGACTTGCCGAACGACAAACTCAATCACATCACCAAGATCGGCGAACACTTCGGCTATCCATATTGTCACCAGGGCGACATTCCGGACCCGAAATTCGCCATGGGTCACAAGTGCTCCGAGTTTTCGCCTCCTGCGCTCAAGCTCGGCGCGCACGTAGCTCCGCTCGGGATGAAGTTCTATACGGGAGATCAATTCCCGGCCGAGTATAAGAACAACATCATCCTGGCTGAGCACGGATCCTGGAATCGTCATCAGTTCCAGGGCGGGCGTTTGATGCGGATCACCGTCGATCCCGACGGCAAGAACGTGAAGCAGACCGAATTCGCGTCGGGCTGGATCGGGCCGGACGGCAAATATCGTGGCCGCCCGAACGACGTGCTGCAGGCGAAGGACGGTTCGCTGCTCGTGGCCGATGATTTCACCGGCGCCATCTATCGGATCAGCTACGCCAAGTGATCGATCGTTCGATCGCTCCTGCTCTGCGCACGGGCGATCGGCAACACAAAGCCTCGGTCCAAGCCGGAGCCTCCGGCTTGGACTTGTTATTTTGGTGTCCAGTATGATGACAGCGCGGTTTGTTTCGGCAACGCTCGGCGCCGCGATTTTCATCGCGATTGGGGGACGTGCACCGGCCGTGGATGTGTCCGCCGGCCAAGCGCTTGCCGAAGGCTGTGCCGCTTGCCACGGCGCCGATGGTGTGTCGCAAGTCGAGCTCACGCCTTCACTGGCCGGTCAGCCAGATGAATTCGTGCAATGGCAACTCGTCTATTTTCGCTCGGGCGTCCGCAAGAGCGACGTGATGGGGCCGATCGCGGAGGCGCTGAGCAACCAGGATATCCGCAACCTCGGCGCCTACTACGCTTCGCTGCCGCCGCCGCAGCCTTCAACGGCACCCGACGCCGTGGCGCAGAAGGGCGAGCAGATCGCACTTCAGCACCGCTGCCGCTCCTGCCACGCCGACGATTACAACGGTTTTCGCGCGGCTGCGCGCCTGTCCGGTCAGCGCGAGGAGGTGCTCGACAAGGCGCTGCACGATTTCAAATCCGGCAAGCGCGTCGGTTCGGGTGTCGCCTCGATGGCGGATGTTACTTACGAGTTGAGCGACGCCGATATGCAGGCTCTCTCACACTTTATGGCGACGCGCCGGTGAAGGCGCCCGCTTTATCGAGCGCGTGGGCGCGCGATCGACGGACGCCTGTTCACACTTGGATCAACGATTATGAGTAAGGCTTCATTTTAGAGTTTCGGCTTGCTCGGCACCGACGCTCAAAAACAAAGACTTTGAAGATCTCGACTCGGCGAGCGAGGTGACGCTTTCGCCGCCGCTGAAATAGTGCGGGATCTCCGGCGCCGGAAGTTGCGCCTCGTCGGCGCCGATCGCGACGCTGGCCGGCGGATCGGTCCATTGCGGCACGGCATCAAGCGCGAGGTAGACGGCAGTCTCCGAGCCGTCGGCCAATTTCACCGTGCGCCAAGGACGATAGTCAGTGCTGAAAGACTGCTCGTCCGGGACCGGCAGTTCACTGTGCTCGTCGGCTGATAACGCGACAACGGGCTTCGGCCAATTCGGGTCGTCGGGATCGCTTGATGTGTCGCTTGCCATCTGGGGCGCTTCCGCGCTCGTCGGCGTATCGGATGCAGGCGACTGTCGATCGTTTCGTTCAGGCGGTGCCGCAACATTCGCGTTGGCCGTCTGATCGGCGCCTGGAACGACACCAGGCGTCTGCTGAGGCACCTCACTGCGCTTCATCGGCGAGCTGTCCGCGACTGCCACTTGCCCGCTGGGCGTTGGCGCAGCAGCAGCCTGCCCATTCGCGTTGTCGGGCTCGTGAGCGGGCGAGGCGTTTGCGACAGCGGCTTGGCTATTCGTCGATGCGTTGGGCGTCGATTGACCAGCATCGCTTCGCTCCGGCGGCGCGGGACTCTTTGCAACAGCGGCCTCAACGGCGCCGGACGGTGTTGCCGGCGACGGCGCGCTCGCATTGCTGGGCGCGCCCGCCGGCGAAGCGCTCGCGATATCTGTCGGTTCGCCCGTCCCAGGCACCACATGCACGACGTGAAAGCCCGCCGCCTTCAATTTGCTCAGGAGCTCCGGCAGCGCCGCGACGGTGACGTGGTGGATATCGTGCAGCAGCAAGATGCCCTTGCCGCGCGCTTCGAGCCGGCTCAGCGCCAGGCGCGTGATGTCCGCCGACTTGATTCGCCGATGCCAATCGTCGGCGACGGTGTCGGAGCTGAACACCACCAGCGAACGGTCGGCCAGCTCCTTCTCGATCGCGTCGCTGCGCGCCAAGCCCGGAATCCGGAAGAATGGGGCGAGATCTTTTTGATCCCAAAGCGCTCCGCCCACATCCGCAATGCCACGATCGATCTCGGCGCGAACCTTGTCGATCGGCAGCTTATGCATGCGAAGCGGATGATGCTCGCTGTGCGTTCCGATCGTATGTCCTTCCTCGTGGATGCGGCGCACGATGGAAGGAAATTCGCGGGCCATTTCGCCGACGAGAAAGAAGGTAGCCTTGACGCATTGCGCGGCAAGGATATCGAGCACCTCGGTGGAGTGGGGCGGCAGCGGCCCATCGTCGAACGTGAGCACCACTTCTTTGTCGGCCAGCGGCAGGCTCTGCGGATACTGCATCACTCCGACCCGGCTGATTTTCGCAGGATCGACGACGAGAACGCGGCTCGTGCCCAGGGCGTCCGGATGGCCGGGGCATTCCTCGGCCAGCGCCGACGCGGGGATGCAAGCTGGCGCGACTAAACCCAAGGTCGCACCCAGAACAGCGCGGAAAATGAGATTTGCCGACTTTCGAGGGGACTTGTGCATGTCCTCGTTCCTGGCGCCGCGTGCCGCCACCGCAGACTAGGGGTTGCCCAATTTAAAGCAATGTTAACGATAGCGGGCACGTGTTTCGGGTTGTTGAAAACTGCCTAGTCAGTGCACCGAGGTTTTTCCTTGGCGTTAATCAGCACCGCATAAGTCTAGCGATCGGCAACTTAGTGAAGGGCGTTGGAATATGGTGGTCGATGCAGCCCGACGATGGTGGGCGGCACTCCGGCTGCGCCAATCCACCCCGCCCCCCCGTCCGGAAAGTCCCCAAAAGGCAACCGTTACGCGACTAGCCCTATTCCTGCCACTGGTCATCGTCGCCGCGGTATTGCTGTGTGCGGCGACCGGATTCGTTGCCACGCGAATCAGCAAGGGCCATATCGAAGCCGAGCAGCGCGCGGCCCTGCAACAGGCGCTCGACGAATTTCACGCCCAGTTCGTCGATGGCGATATCGATGCGCCCGACGACGTGCAACTGCGCGCCATCGCCCGTCGCAGCGGCCTCGCCGACCTTCGCTTCGATGCCAATCCGATCGGCGAGGTGGGGCGGACACTCCAATCCCTGCATGACCCGCGCGGGCGGATCCTGGGCTGGTTCAGTTGGGCGGGCGATCGCGGGCTTGCCGGTGCCATGGACCGGTTGTGGGGCCTGCTGGCATTGCTCGGCGCAACCCTCGGATTGTGCACGTTTGTCGCCATGCGTGCCGCCAAGCACCTTTTGCGTTCGCTCAACCGTAGTGCCGACGATGTCCACAAACTCACGAACCAGGATCCGTTGACCGGACTGCGCAACCAGCGCGTGATGCTCGACGAGCTCGGCGAGGCGTTGGCCAGACGGCGCTCCGGCGTGGTCGTGCTGGCGCTTGTCGACCTCGATGGATTCCGTGAAGTCAATGACACGCTCGGACGCGCTGGCGGCGATGCATTGCTCACGAGCATCGCCGAGCACCTCAAGGCCGGCTTGCTGCCCGGCGCGATTTTGGGCCGCTTCGAAGAGGACGAATTCGCCGTCATCGTCGAGCGGGACGATCCTGGCGTAGAGGATTTACTGATCGAGTCGCTCCGCGCTGCGCTGTTGCGTCCGATCTTCATGGACCGGATGTGGCAGATCACCGCCAGCATCGGCGTCGCCCAAGCGCCGGACCACGGCACCGCCGGTGAGGAGATCGTGCGCCGTGCCGGCCTTGCGCTGCGCGCCGCCAAGCGCGCCGGCCGCGGCAGCGCCCGCCGCTTCGAGCCCCAGATCGAGACCGAGTACGCCGAGCGGCGTTTTCTGTTGCACGAACTGCAATCAGCGATCGCGCTGCAGGCCTTCGATCTGGAATATCAGCCGATCGTTGCGGCCGACGGCGGTAGCATGGTCGGCGTCGAGGCGCTGTTGCGCTGGACGCATCCGAGCCGGGGGCCAATCGCGCCGTCGGTCTTCATTCCGCTTGCCGAGCAAAGCGGATTGATGTCCCAGCTCGGCGAGATCGTGCTGCGGCGGGCGCTGTCGGACGGCGCGCGCTGGCCGACCTTGTCCGTGGCGGTCAATCTTTCACCCTTGCAGATCCGCGATCGCTGGCTGGTCGATCTGGTCGCCAACATCATGGCGGAAACCGGAATTGCCGCGTCGCGCGTCGTGCTTGAAGTGACCGAGGGCGTTCTGATCGACAATCCACAGGAAGCGCAGGCACGTCTCGAGGCGTTGCGGGCGCTCGGCGTCCGGCTTGCGCTTGACGATTTCGGCACCGGCTATTCGAGTCTGAACTACCTGCAGAAATTTCCTTTCGACCGGCTCAAGATCGACCGCACCTTCGTGGCCTCACTGGGCACGTCGGGCAATACCGGCGCGATCATTCAATCGATCGTTACCCTCGGCCACACCCTTGGTATGAAGGTTCTGGCGGAAGGCGTGGAGAACGACGAGCAGCGCGTGCTTCTGCGGCTTGCAGGCTGCGACGAGATGCAGGGCTATTTGTTCGCCAAGCCGAAACCTGCCGCCGAAATCGATCGGGCGCTGGCGCGCGAAACCCGCTTGGCGAGCGCATGAGCCTTTCCCGGCGCTGACAGCGCGCGGGTCAATCGATATCGTTGGGAGCTTTGACGCTGTATCGGCCAGGACCGACTTCAAGTCAGGCTTCGAGACGGGGATGGAGCGTGCCATGATCCGTAACACTCTGCCTGGGCTGGATTTTGCGCTCGGCAGCGATGTCGACATGCTGCGGGAGACGACCGGCTCTTTTGCGCAGGCAAAGATCGCGCCGCGAGCCGAGGAGATCGACCGCTCCAACAAATTTCCGCGCGACTTGTGGCCGGAACTCGGCGCGCTCGGTCTTCTCGGCATCACGGTGGAGGAGGAGTGGGGCGGCTCGGGTCTCGGCTATCTCGCTCATTGCGTCGCCATGGAGGAGATTTCGCGCGCGTCGGCCGCGGTTGGGCTGTCTTACGGCGCTCATTCCAATCTCTGCGTCAATCAGATCAGGCGCAATGGCAGCGCGGAGCAGAAGAAACGGTATCTGCCCAAGCTTATCTCCGGCGAGCATGTGGGCGCGCTCGCGATGTCGGAGCCGAATGCCGGCTCCGACGTCGTCTCGATGCGCACGCGCGCCGACCGGCGCGGCGATCGCTATGTGCTCAACGGTTCAAAAATGTGGATCACCAACGGTCCGCTCGCCGAGACGATCGTGGTGTACGCCAAGACCGATACCACCGCAGGCTCGCGCGGCATCACGGCGTTTATCGTCGAAAACAGCTTCAAAGGCTTCTCGACTGCGCCGAAGCTCGACAAGCTCGGCATGCGCGGGTCCGATACCGGCGAGCTCGTATTCGCGGACTGCGAGGTGCCGGCCGAGAACGTGCTCGGCGTCGAGGGCAACGGCGTCAACGTGCTGATGTCGGGCCTCGATTACGAGCGCGCGGTTCTGGCGGCGGGACCGATCGGCGTGATGCAGGCCTGCCTCGATCTGGTCATTCCTTATGTGCACCAGCGTTCGCAATTCGGCCAGCCGATCGGCCGCTTTCAGCTCATTCAAGCCAAGCTCGCCGACATGTATGTCGCGCTCAGCACCACGAAGGCCTATGTCTACGCAGTGGCCAAGGCCTGCGACCGCGGCGAGACCACGCGCGAGGACGCCGCAGGCGCCATTCTCTATGCCGCGGAGCGCGCTACCTGGATGGCGCTGGAAACGATCCAATGCCTTGGCGGCAACGGATACATCAACGATTATCCGGCCGGACGGCTGTTGCGCGACGCCAAGCTTTATGAGATCGGCGCCGGCACCAGCGAAATTCGCCGCATGCTGATCGGCCGCGAGATTTTCGAAAAGACGCGGTGATCGCGTCAGCTGAGCCGCCGGTCGTATTCCAGCACGGCATTGAGCAAGACCTGTGCGCCAGCCGCGCATTCCTCGAAGCTCGTCGACTCCGCTTCGTTGTGCGAAATGCCGCCGGCGCAAGGAACGAAGATCATCGTGGTAGGCGCGACGCGCGCGACATAGGCGGCATCATGACCGGCGCCGGAAATGATATCGCGCGACGAATAACCGGCCTTCTGGGTGCCGATGCGCACGCATTCGATCAGCTCCGGCGCAAATTTGACCGCCGGCGAATTCCAGATGCGTTCCTCTTTATAGGTGAGCTTGAGCGGCGGCAGAAGCTCGGCGAGCGACGCCCGCAACTTGCTCTCCATAATGTCGAGGACTTTGTCTTCCGGGTGGCGGAAATCGATCGTGAAAAAGACTTCGCCGGGTACGACGTTGCGGCTGTTCGGCTTGTTCTCAATGAGCCCGACCGCGCCGACCGCGTTGGGCGCGTGCTCCAACGCAATGGCGTCAATGCGCTCGATCATGCGCGCGGCGCCGAGAAGCGCATTCTTGCGCAACCGCATCGGCGTGGCGCCGGTGTGCGCCTCCTGGCCGGTCACGGTGACCTCATACCAGCGCATTCCTTGCACGCCCTGGACGATGCCGACCATGCGGTGTTCGTCTTCCAGGATCGGACCCTGCTCGATGTGCAGTTCGAACATGGCGCCGAATTTGCGCGCGCCGGCTTTTTCCGGGCCCTTGTACCCGATCCGCTGCAACTCATCGCCGAACGTTTTGCCTTCGCGGTCGGCACGTGAATAGGCGTAGTCCGGCGTGAAGACGCCGGCAAAAACGCCGGAGGCCAGCATCGCCGGCGCAAAGCGCGAGCCTTCTTCATTGGTCCAGTTGACGATCTCGATCGGCGCGTTGGTTTCGTAGCCGGTCTCGTGCAGGGTGCGCATCGCCTCGAGCGCGCCAAGTACGCCGAGTACGCCGTCGAACTTGCCGCCGGTCGGCTGGGTGTCGAGATGCGAGCCCATGGCGATCGGCGCGAGCTTGTCGTTCTTGCCCGGCCGCCGCGCAAACATGTTGCCGACTTCGTCGACGGTGACTGTGCAGCCGAGCGCTTCGCACCTCGATTTGAACCAATCGCGCACCTGGTGGTCGAGGTCGGTCAGCGTCAGGCGGCAAATGCCGCCCTTGGGCGTGGCGCCAAATTTCGCCGTTTCCATCAGGGTGTCCCAAAGGCGCTGGGCGTCAATTTGCAGATTTTGCATGGGCTACTCGCTTCAGGGCAGCAGGTGTGACGGCATTTTTGGCGTCTTGCGGGCGTTTCGTCAAAACTTGTTGATGCGCCGCGGGACGTTCGGAGCGGGCATCAATCGACTCGCCTGATAGACGCCCCTAGAATTCCGAGTGAGGGAGACAGGCATGAGGGGCGGTTGCGATCCAAGGAGTCGGACCATGGCAGTTTCATATTCGCGGCGGAATATTCTCGTTGCGGCATGTTCGGCGGGTTTGGTGATGTTGGCGCAGCCGGTAAATGCAGCGCCAGTCGCGTTCAAGGTGGACATAAACGGCGCGCAGCAGGTGCCGCCGGTACAAACTGGCGCCACCGGCACGGCCGATCTGACTTACGATCCCGCCTCGCGGGTGCTAACATGGAATGTCACCTATAGTGGTCTCTCTGGCCCTGCGACCATGGCTCATCTCCATGGACCCGCCATGCAGGGCAAAAACGCGCCGCCGGTGGTGTGGTTGAGCGAGAAGGGGACCCCCGTGAGTAACCCCATCAAAGGCCAAGCCACGCTCACGCCAGAACAGGCGCAGCAAATGATGGGCGGCGAGTGGTATATCAACCTTCACACCCAGGCCAATCCAGGCGGCGAGATCCGCGGCCAGGTGACGCCACCCAAGAGCTGAGACGACTGCAACATGAACGCAAGGTCGGCCGCGCACCGCTGCTCAAATTTTTCGGCGGCCCATGGTCGCCGTCACAGCTAGCGCATTGGCCTAGTCAACCGAACTCTATTCGGCCACTGACCCTTCGTCCGTGGCCCATTCGCTGAATTTGCGCCGAATCAGTTATCCTGATGCAAGCGGGGAAGGCTGGAGCGAGCGCCATGCTTCGCGTGCGACTGAAAGCCGACGGACGTTTGGTCGAAGTCCTGCCGGATGGCGGCGAGCGGCCGATTTCCTTTGCCGATGAGCAAGCGCGCGCCCGCCCCGACACTTCCGACCGCTTCCAGGACGCCGCCTACGCGCGCAATGTGCGCGGGCGAACCGGGCTGACGCAAGCGGCTTTTGCTGCGCAAATCGGCGTGCCCGTCGAGACGGTACGAAACTGGGAACAGGGCAAGCGCTCGCCGCGTGGCCCGGCCCGTGCGCTTCTCAAAGTTATCGACGGGGCGCCCGAGGCTGCTTTCGCAGTGCTCGGCGGAAAATCTCGCACCGCGCTTTAGCGCCGCCGAGGCCGAATTGAACGCAGACAGTCAAAACGTACCGAGCGTCGAAGCCAAAGGCGCGCGCATTCCCTTGCTCGGTCTCGGCACCTGGGATTTGCGCGGACGCGTTTGCGCGCGCGTGGTCGAACAGGCCTTGCGGCTCGGCTACCGGCACGTGGACACCGCCGAAATGTACGACAACGAACGCGAGGTCGGCGAAGGGCTGCGTGCATCGGGCGTGAAGCGCAACGATGTCTTCGTCACTACCAAGATCTGGCCGTCGCATTTTGCGCCACGCGAGCTTGAGCGGGCCGCGCGCGACTGCCTGGTGCGGCTACGGTTGAGCGAAGTCGATCTCCTCTTGCTTCACTGGCCCAATCCGCAGATTCCGCTTGCGGAAACGCTCGGCGCGCTTTGCAACGTCAAGCGCAACGGTCTCGCCCGTCACATCGGCGTGTCGAACTTTACGGTGGCGCTGATGGATGAAGCCTTGCGACTGAGCAGCGAGCCGTTGGTGTGCAACCAATTCGAATGCCATCCCTTTCTCGATCAGTCGAAGCTGATTACAGCCTGCCGGCAGCACGGAGTTGCGGTTGTTGCCTATAGCCCGATCGCCAAGGGCAGGGTGCGTGACGACGAAACTCTGTCCCGCATCGGGGCCGCCCACAAAAAGACGGCCGCACAGGTCTGTTTGCGCTTCCTGGTTCAGCAAGACATCGTCGTCATTCCGCGCACCAGCAAAGTCGAACGGCTGGCGGAGAATGCGGCAATCTTCGATCTTGCCCTTAGAGCTGAGGAGATGACGGATATTTCCGCGCTCGCACGCCGCGACGGCCGTCTCGTCAATTCTGCCTTCTCTGGCCAGCAAAAATGGGATTGAGCTTAGGCCGCCTCATTCCGCCGCGTTAACGAGGCGGGCGATTCTTGCTCCCCCAAAGCTCGCATGAATTTCGCCAAGTGTTCGCGAAAGCGGCCGGCGGCCACCTCGTCCATCCTGAACACCGCCGTGGCCTTGGGCGCCTTGCCGGCCAAATCCTGCATTTGCGCGAAGGTGCTCTCATTGCCGCGACCGCCGAGCGTGCAAAAGAACGCCACGCGAGGAAGATTTTTCTCGTTCCCCATGAGATAGGCGCGAACCGGAGAGGACACCGACCAAGCCCAGACTGGCGTGCCAATGACGACCAGATCGTATGACGGAGCGTTGAACCTCGTCTGGTTGATAGCCGCCGGCTGCCGGCGCATGGCCTCTATCAACGAACTCACGACTCCAAGAAAGCCAACCCGGCTTTTAATCGTGACAATTTCTTCGATGTCACAGCGCAGGTCCGCTGCGAGCGCCTGAGCAATCGTCCGCGTAGTGCCAGAGCGTGAATAAAAAACCACAAGAATCTTCTGTGTCATGATGCAACTCCGAGGACTGCCCAATGCAACCCCGACTCGATCTGATCGCGTAAAGCAGCCAGCGCCGACAAAATTGCTTTGTAAAGGCCAACCAAGGACGCGCTTTGACCTGGGTCAAAGGTCAGACTTCAGCGAACGGCGACGTGGAGCAGTAACGCCAACCTTGAAGGAAAGGCCACGACCCTACTGCCCGCCCGATCGCATTCTTAGAACTCGACGTCGAGCTCTTCCAACTCGTCCGGCTCGACTTTCGCCGCCGTGATCCATTCCTGCATCAGCGGCAGCGCCATGATCGTGCGGCAATATTGCGCCGAAACCGGATCGACCGCGACGTCGTAGGTGCGAAAGCGTGTGCAGACCGGCGCATACATGGCGTCGGCGGCGCCCGGCGCCTCGCCGAACAAATAAGGCCCTCGGTAGGCTTCGATGCACTCGCGCCAGATCGCGGTGATCCGATCAATGTCGCCGCGCGCGCCGGCCCAGGATTTGAAGCCCGGGAAGTGCGCCTTGATGTTCATCGGCAGGGCCGACCGCAAGTTGCTGAAGCCGGAATGCATCTCCCCGCAAATCGAGCGGCAATGCGCGCGCTGCGCGCGGTCCGAAGGCAATAGAGCGGCATCGGCATAAAGCTCATGCAGATATTCGGCGATCGCCAGCGTGTCCCAGACCTTCAGGCCGTCGTGGGTGAGCCGAGGCACCAGAAAAGACGGCGAGAGCAGCAGCAATTCGGCCCGTGTCGACGGATCGTCCGTGCCAACATGGTGCTCTTCGAAGTCGATGCCCGCCATTTTGCAGAGCAACCATCCGCGTAAGGACCATGACCCGTAATTCTTGCTGGCAATGGTAAGGATGGCCTTGGACATGTCAGGAAGATCTCACAAATCGCAGCTTTTTCAAATGTTTACAGGCTGGAATCTACGGCAATCCTCAGCCCGCTCCGATGCCCCATTCGACGCCCTGCAGTCGTTGTGCAGGATGTTCACAATCTTGTCGCAGCGCAACAAGAAATGCACTAGCTTTTCCTTCTAAGGGGGCCGGGGTCTCTGTCGCTAGACGGACTACGGCGCCCGTGGGTAACGGATGCTGTACTTCGCCTACCAGACCCAATCCGACATGATGGCTCCGCTCCGGGCCTGGGCGTCGATGGCGCTTGCGGCTGGCGCGCAGCCGCTCCTCGGCGACGATACCCAGCGCAACCTGAGCGCCGCTTACGAACTGATTTCGCGCGCGGGTCTTACCCACACGCGGCCGCCTTTTGGCATAACCCACGTGACCACGGGCAACCGCGAGGTGGAGGTGCGCGAAGAGCCTGCCGTGCGCACGCCGTTCGGCACGCTTTTGCATTTCAAAAAGGACATCGCGGCAGCGCAGCCGCGGGTGCTCGTGGTGGCTCCGCTGTCCGGGCATTTCGCGACGCTCTTGCGTGCGACGGTCCGCACTTTGCTGCCCGAACATGACGTGTTCATTACTGACTGGCATAACGCCCGCGACGTGCCGATCACCGCCGGCCGCTTCGGCATCGATGAATATGTCGAGCACCTGGTCCAATATCTCGAGCACCTCGGTCCCGGCTCGCATGTGCTGGCGGTCTGTCAGCCCTGCGTCGCCGTGCTCTCGGCGGTGGCGCTGATGGCGCAATCGGGCAATCCGGCGCAGCCGCGCAGCATGACGCTCATGGCCGGGCCGATCGATTGCCGGATCAATCCGACCAAGGTCAACGAATTGGCCAACAAGCGCGACATCGCCTGGTTCGAGCGCATGCTCACGGCGACTGTGCCGATGCGCTATCCTGGGGCTTTTCGCCATGTTTATCCGGGCTTCGTCCAACTCGCCGCCTTCATGACAATGAACATCGAGCGGCATGTGAAAGCGCATAAGGAGCTTTACGACAATATCGCCAGCGGCGAGCATGAAAAGGCGGCGACCACGAAGGCGTTCTACGACGAATACTTCGCCGTGCTTGACCTTACCGCCGAGTTCTATCTCGAAACGGTGCGCCACATCTTCCAGGAATACGCGCTGCCGCTCGGCAGGTTGAGATGGCGTGGCGAAACCATCGATCCGGGCGCGATCCGCCGTACCATGCTGCTCACCGTCGAGGGCGAACGCGATGACATCTGAGCGGTCGGCCAGACCGTCGCAGCACACGACCTGTGCAGGAAGCTGCGTCCCTATCTCAAGCGCCACCACATGCAGGCGGGCGTCGGCCATTACGGCGTGTTCTCAGGAAGGCGCTGGGAAAACCAAGTCTACCCGATCGTCAAGAACGTGATCCTGTCGAGCGATTGAGCCAAAGCTTTTTAGTGGAGCATGATCTTTTCGGAAAGCCGGGCTCCCCCCGGATCAAGCCCCGGGGGAGGCTTCTTCCGGATCATGCGCTAGCGCATCGCTGCGGCGATATTGCCGCCATCGACGGTGGTCACGTCGGCGGTGGTTTTGAGCGCCAGCGCCTGATGCAAGAACGCCTGCGCAACGTCTTCGGCGGTGACTTCGCGGCCGAGCAGATTGCCGCTCATATAATCTTTTTCACTCAAGCCGCGCGCTTTCGCGCGCGAGGCGATCATGCCGTCCGTCAGCAGCCCTGAACGGATGCGGTCGGCGTTGACCGCATTGGCGCGGATGCCGTCGGCGCCGTAATCGAGGGCGTATTGGCGCATGAGCGCGAGCAGCGCTGCCTTCGGCAGGCCGTAGGGGCCGAAATTCGGTCCCGGATTGACCGCCTGTTTCGAGACATTGAACAGAAGGCAGCCGCCGGTGCCTTGCGCCAGCATGATCTTGACTGCGGCCTGCGCCACTCGCTGATGGCCGTAAAAATTCAGTTCGAAGCTCTTGCGCAAAATATCCTCGTCGACCTCGCCGATGCGGCCCTGCCAGGCGGCACCGGCATTCGACACGACAATATCGACGCCACCGAAATGCGCCGCCAGCTGTTCGAAGGCCGCGCGCACCGAGCCGCCATCGGTGACGTCGCAAGCAAGCGCAAGCGGCGATCCGCCGACCAGCTTCGCCTGCTCGCGTGCGGCCGCGAGGTCCAGGTCAAGCAGCGCGACTTCCGCGCCGGCGCTGGCGAAAGCCCTGGCGGTCGCAGTGCCGATCGCGCCGGCGGCGCCGGTGATGGCAACGATTTGGCCGGCCAGCGCCGGCTCCCTGCGCGCCCCGAGCTTGGCTTGTTCGAGTGGCCAATATTCGCAGTCGAACATCTCGGCTTCGGAAATCGACTCGAACCGGCCGATGCGCTCCGCGGCGCCGACGACCGCGACCCATTCCTCGGCAATGTCGGCGGCGATGGCGGCGTCGCGCTTGCGCCGGCCCAAGCCGAACAGGCCCAAGCCGGGCACCAGCGCGACGCGGGGCAGGGGATCGAGCTCCTGCTTGCCGCCGCCGACCCGCTTGTTCTCGCGTGCGAAATAATCGTGGTAGTGGCAGACGAATGCGTGCACTGCTTCGCGCGTCGCCTGTGCGAAATCGGCGAGCTTGCCGGCATCCGCATGCGGCAACACCAGCGGCCAGTTTTTGGTGCGGATGGTGTGATCGGGCGTGACCACGCCGCCTTGGCTCAGGCGGGACAAGTCTGACTGTAAGGCGCTCACAACTTCAGCGCCGCCGCGAAAGTCGAGCACGAGCCGCCGCCACGCGCCCTCGATCTTCTCATCTTTTTGGCTGCAGGCGCCGCGTACGATCGGCGCCACCGCCGCAACCGGCTCCGGCTCCCGCCACAAGGTCACGAGGATGCGGGGCTTGGTGTTGCGCGCGATAAAATCCTCGGCAAGCGAGACCATCTCGATCATGCGCTCGTAGGCTTCGCGCGCGTTGTCGCCGAAGGTGACGATGCCGTGCTGGCCGAGGATGAGGCCGTCGCTCGGTCGCGTCCGTTCAAAGACCTCGATGGCTTTTTTGGCGAGCCCGAAGCCCGGCATCAGATACGGCACGAAAACTACCCGGCCGCCAAACGCTTCGGCGCATTTCTTCTCTCCGTCCGGCTGGTCGATGATGCTGAGCACTGCGCCGGCATGCGTGTGGTCGACGAATTTATGCGGCAAGAAAGCGTGCAGCATCACCTCCACGGATGGGTTGGGCGCCGCCGGATCGATCAGATTGGCGCGTTCGATGGCGACCAGCTTTTCGTCTGCCACCGCTTCGAGGGCGCGCAAATCGCGTAATGGTGCAAGGCGGACCGCCGGCAGTCCCTCCGGTTCGATCGCGGCCATATCGGCGCCGGAGGCCTTGATCCGCAATACTTCGATCTCTTCACCGAGGAGATCGCGGGCGCGCGTCTTCAAAGAAGTATTGCCGCCGCCATGAAGCACCAGCCTGGGATCGCTGCCGAGCAGCCTGGTGCTGTAGATGCGAAGCGCCAGATCCGGCTCGATGCCGGCCTGGGCGCCGCACGCCACGCATTCGGCCGCTTCGGCTTCGACCCATCTGCTTTTCATGGGCGCGCGTCTCGGAAAAGAACTGCCCCGGATTTGGTCCGGGGCAGACAGGTTTTCTCCGAAAAGATCATGCTCCACCGCGCGACAGCGCGCCCATCATCAACCGCCGGCGAAGCGTCGCGACCACCAGCCGCTGCGGCGGGGCCGATCCGTGCTTTCACTTTCGCCGATTTCAGTGATGACCGGCTGCGGAGCAGGAGAGGAGGACGGCATCGGCGTCGCCTCCGCCGCTTCGCTCGCGCCCGTGATTGGCGCCGGTTCGCGCACAGTCGAACGGCGGCGCGGCGATTCCGCTTGCGGGGGTAGCGACGCCTGCGAAGTCGCCAAATCCGCCCGCTCCGCGGGCGGTGACGCTTCGGTCGGCGGCGCATCCAGATCGGCGACCGCCTGTGTCAGGTCCGGCTCGGTTGCCGGAGCGGCCGCCAATTCCTCGGCCGAGCCGAATTCATCCTGCTCGTGCGTGCCGGGCTCGCTTTCAGCCGGCAGGCCTTCGCGTTCACGTCCCATGCGATTGCGACGGCCACCGCGGCGGCCGCGACGGCGTCGCCGCCGCTCGCCATCGCGCGACAATTCGTCGGCCTGGGGAGCGAACGTCTCCTCTTCCTCCGCCGCGCCTTCGTCCGTGGCGATCTCGGCGCCCTCGGCGACGAACTCTTCTTCCGTCTTGCCGGCGTCGTCGAGACGATGGTCTTCCGGCGCATGCCCTTCGCGTCGATGGTCCTCGTGTCGCTGGGGCGCTCCATGAGCCTCGCCGCCATTGCGTCCCCCGCGCCGCCTGCGGCGCCGCCGGCGCCGCCCGCCGCCTTCGTCTTGTGGTTCGGCGGCAGCTTCTGCCGGTGCTTCCCCGTCAGCTTCTTCGTTGACCCCCGCCGTTTCTTCGAGCCCGTCTTCCTCTTCCAGCGGCGCGACGGCGGCCTCGGTCTGCTGGGCGAGCGCCTTGGCCGCTTCAAGCGTATGCACCTGCTCGCCGCGATCGATCGCAAAGGCCTGCGGCGCCGCCAGCGTATCGTCGGCCGAGACGGTGATCGTGATGGCAAACCGCTCTTCCAGCGCCCGCAGATGCGCGCGCTTCTGGTTGAGCACATAGAGCGCCACGTCGGGCCGCGTGCGCGCGACGAGATTATGAGTGGCGCCGCGCATGAGCTGATCCTCGAGCGCACGCAACACCTGCAGCGCGAGCGAAGACACCGCGCGGACATGGCCGCTGCCGCCGCAATAAGGGCAGCGCTCCGTCGAGCTTTCCAAGACGCTGGTGCGGATGCGCTGGCGCGACATTTCCAAGAGGCCGAAATGCGAGATGCGGCCGACCTGGATGCGCGCGCGATCCTGCTTCAAGCATTCTTTCAGCCGGCGCTCGACCGAGCGGTTGTTGCGCTTCTCGTCCATGTCGATGAAGTCGATGACGATCAGCCCGGCGAGATCGCGCAGCCGCAGCTGCCGGGCAATCTCATCGGCCGCTTCGAGATTGGTCTTGAGCGCCGTATCTTCGATATGATGCTCGCGCGTGGCGCGGCCGGAATTGACGTCGATGGCAACCAGCGCCTCGGCCTGATTGAGCACGATATAGCCGCCCGAGCGCAGCTGCACGACCGGCGAGAACATGCCGTCGAGCTGGTTCTCGACGCCGTAGCGCGACAACAGCGGTTGCGTGTCGGCATAAAGCTTCACGTTCTTCGCATGGCTCGGCATGAGCATGCGCATGAAGTCTTTGGCTTCTTGGTAAGCGTCGGATCCGGCGACCACGATTTCGTCGATCTCCTTGCTGTAGAGGTCGCGGATCGAGCGTTTGACCAGAGAACCTTCTTCGTAGACGAGCTTCGGCGCGGTGGATTTGAGCGTCAGGTCGCGCACCGTTTCCCACAGCCGCAGCAGATATTCGAAATCGCGCTTGATCTCGGTTTTCGTGCGGCTCGCGCCGGCCGTGCGCACGATCACGCCCATGCCTTCCGGAACTTCGAGCTCCTGGGCGATTTCCTTCAGCCGGGAGCGGTCTTCGCCGCTCGTGATCTTGCGGCTGATGCCGCCGCCGCGCGCAGTGTTGGGCATTAGTACCGAATAGCGGCCGGCAAGCGAGAGATATGTCGTGAGCGCCGCGCCCTTGGTGCCGCGCTCCTCCTTGACCACCTGCACCAGCATCACTTGCCGGCGCTTGATGACTTCTTGGATTTTGTATTGTCGGCGATAGCGGGGCGCCCGGTCAGGCACCTCTTCGAGCGCATCGGCGCCGCCAACTGATTCGACGATTTCTTCCGGCGCTTCGTCGTCGTCGCTGTCGGCATGGTCGCCGTGCGAGCGGGCCTCGGGAGCCCCGATTGCCTCCTCGGCCAGGTCGGTGGCGAGTTCGGCCGCGGCCTCTCCGCCTTCATGACTTTCCTGGACGTCCTGTGCTTCGCCCAATGCAGGCGCATCGGCGCTGACGACGACTTCGCCAAGCTCCATCTCTGGAGGCGCAGGGGGCTCGGCAGCGGCCTCATTGTCGCCCGTTGGGACGATTTCCGCAGCGACAGGCGCGGCTTCCGCCGCCGGCTCTTGCGTTTCTGCCACAGCGGGTGGCTCGGCGAGCGTGGTCGGTCCTTCGGTATCTTCGGCTTCGATTGCCGCCTCGTCTTCGACGGCAAACTCTTGTGGCGAAGCCTCGGCGAGATCGTCCGCATCTTCCGCCGCCGCGGACGTCTCGCCGGCCGACGCCTCCGCTGGCTCGCCGCCGTGCACGACGTCTTCGTCACGTCGCGCGGAAGGGCGATTGCGGTGACGATTGCGGCGCGAGCGGCGATCGTCTTCGTCCTCGGCGGCGCGCTGGGCGCGGCCTTCTTCGTCGATCAGCGCCTGCCGGTCGGCAACCGGGATCTGGTAATAGTCGGGGTGAATTTCGCTGAATGCCAGGAAGCCATGGCGATTGCCGCCATAGTCGACGAAGGCGGCCTGCAGTGACGGCTCGACGCGCGTCACTTTTGCCAGATAGATGTTGCCTCTGAGCTGCTTGCGCTGCGCGGACTCGAAATCAAACTCTTCGACACGATTGCCGCGCAAGACGACCACCCGGGTTTCCTCCGGATGGGTCGCGTCGATGAGCATTTTGTTGGCCATTTGCAAATCTCATGAAGGCTGGCTTGCCGCGCACTCCGTGCCGGAACGGCGACGAATACAGCGTGCTGCCAGTTTGTCTGTGAGGGTAACGGATGGAGTACTCCGAGGGCGGACAAGGAACCTCGCGCCGGCAAGCGCGCGTCGCATGAACGCTGCGATGCCGATCCGATCGAACCTGTTGCGCCTCGAACATAGACTTCAAACCGTAGTGGACGGCGACGTTGGGCCGCCGCGATACTGCTAAGCTGACGGTATTCGGCCACGCGACCTCGGCGGCATACGCCGCCAGCACATGTCCCGCACCGCAGGCTCCGGTTGCCCTGCTCCTTTTAGGGCGTCAGCGGCCAGCTCTTCGTCCGCTTCAAAAGCGCGCGAAATCGCCGGAACTAGATCGAAACCGCGCCCGCCTGCGGTCTCTCGTTCCATTGGAGACATCGCAGCGGACGTGCTGAGGCCCTGACGGGACACAACCGGAACATTCACCGTCAGCCACCCCTTCATAGAGCCGCGAGACTGGAATTGGCAAGCCGCCCGCGCTTTATGTCCAACGGGTGCTGAGATCGGGGGGGAAATACCCTAAAATACGCCCGCAAGTGCCGCACTACCTCATATATGGGAGCGTAAGCTTCGATTAACCACGCCTGCCTATTGGAGTAAGACTGGCACAAAGGGTGGGAATCCGATGGCTGTCCGGGCAGCGAACTGGGCTTTCCTCGGCATGCTCTGCGCCATGGGGGCTCAGGCGGCGGATTCGCCGGTAGCTCCAACGGCGTCGTCAGCCGATTCGCTGCCGGTAGCAACCGACGCCCGCCTCGGCGGCGACGAAGGGCAGACCCGTTTCGTCATGGATTTCAGCCGCAAGATCGACCTGCGGGCCTTTACGCTCGCCGATCCGTACCGAGTCGTCATCGACATGCCGCAGGTCGCATTTCAGTTGCCGCCGAAGACGGGTGAAAGCGGACGCGGCCTGATCAAGGCGTTTCGCTTTGGGCTGGTGATGCAGGGCGGTTCGCGCCTGGTGTTCGATCTCGCCAAGCCCGCAAAGATTGAAAAGGCCTTCGTCGTCGATCCGACCGAAGCGGCTCCGGCCCGGCTGGTCCTCGATCTTGTACCGATTGATCGAGAGGCGTTTTTACGGCGCGCCGCCATCGACAACCGCGCCGCTCGCGCCGATTTGCCGCGCGTCGAGGCTCCGCAAGCGAAGGATGCCGACCCGCGTCCGCTCGTTGTGCTCGATCCCGGACACGGCGGCATCGACACCGGCACAAAGGGTCCCAACGGCGAAGAGGAGAAAGACATCGTGCTCAATTTCGCCCAGCACCTGCGCGAGCGCCTGGAGAAATCCGGCAAGTACCGGGTGCTGCTGACCCGCACCGACGACACGTTCGTGCCGCTGGCTGATCGCGTGCGAATCGCGCGCGAGGCAAACGCGGCGCTCTTTGTGTCGATCCACGCCGACGCGCTGCCGCATGGCGAGGGCGATGCGCAGGGCGCGAGCGTCTACACGCTGTCCGACACCGCCACCGACTCAGAGGCGGCGCGCCTCGCCGAGAAGGAAAACCGCGCCGACGTGATCGCCGGAGTCGATCTCAAGAGCGAACCCGATGACGTTGCCGGCATTCTCATCGATCTCGCCGAACGGGAGACAAAAAGCTTCTCTACACAATTCGCGCATAAACTCGCCGGCGAAATGAAGGCGGTAACCCGAATGCACAAAAAGCCACTGAAGTCTGCCGGCTTTCGCGTGCTGCGGGCGCCCGACGTGCCGTCGGTACTGGTCGAGCTCGGTTACGTTTCCAATCGGCAGGATCTGCAATCGCTCTTATCTGAAACGTGGCGGAACCGGACGGCGGATTCGATGGCGCAGGCCATCGAGACCTTCTTTTCCGCGCACATGGCGGGAGGTCATGCCGGGGCGAACTGAAGCCGCAACGGCCTCAGTTTGAACAAAAACCAGAGCGACGACAGACCTGCCGAGCCGGGTGTCTTGCGGGGTGTCTTGCACCGTTCCTTGGCCGTCGAAGGCAAAAGTGAGATAAGGACCGTTCGCAGCCTGTCGCGGCGCGAACCAATGGGGCGCGAGCGTGACTGGGCGGGGCGTTTAGCATGAAAATCTTGCTCCGGTTTTTCGGCTTCCTGTTCGCGGCGGGGACTATCCTTTTCCTTGCCGGAATCGCGGCCGTCGCCGGCCTGATGTGGCATTTTTCCAAGGACTTGCCGGATTACACTCAGCTGCAGAATTATGAGCCGCCGGTAATGACGCGGGTGCACGCAGCCGACGGCTCGCTGCTTGCCGAATACGCCAATGAGCGCCGGCTCTATCTGCCGATCCAGGCCATCCCGAAGCTTGTGACCAATGCCTTCGTCTCGGCCGAAGATAAGAATTTCTACCAACATCCCGGCGTCGACATCACCGGCATCGGCCGCGCGGCCATGGTTTATGTACAGAATTACGGCGGCGGGCGGCGGCCGCAGGGCGCTTCGACCATTACCCAACAGGTGGCGAAGAATTTCCTTTTGACCAACGAATTGTCGATGACGCGCAAGATCAAGGAAGCGCTGCTCGCCTTGCGCATCGAGCGAACCTATTCGAAGGATCGAATCCTCGAGCTTTATCTCAACCAGATCTATCTCGGCTTGGGCGCCTACGGCGTTGCCGCGGCTTCGCTCCTCTATTTTGACAAATCGGTGCACGAACTGACGATTGCCGAGGCCGCTTATCTCGCGGCACTGCCCAAGGGGCCGAACAACTACAATCCGTTCCGCCGCCGCGACGAGGCGATCGCCCGCCGCAATTATGTGATCGACCGCATGGTCGAGGACGGCTTCATTCCCGCGGCAGCCGGCGACAAGGCGAAGAAGGAGCCGCTGAACGTGGCGGTGCGGCCGACCGGCGCGCACACGTTCGCTGCCGAATATTTCGCCGAAGAGGTCCGCCGCTACATCTTCGAAAATTACGGAGAGAAGAAGCTTTACGAAGGCGGCCTGTCGGTACGCACCACGCTCGATCCCAAGATGCAGGTGTTGGCGCGCAAGACCATGACCGACGGGCTGATCAATTTCGACGAGACCCAGGGTTACCGGGGCCCGATCGGCAAGATCGAGACCGAGGGCGATTGGGGCATCAAGCTTGCCGACCATAAATCGCTGTCCGACATCGACCCCTGGCGGCTTGCGGTGGTGCTCGAGGTGAGTGATCAGTCGGCCCGCATCGGCCTGCAGCCGGCGCGCGATCCGGGCGGAGCCGTCGTCAAGGCCCGCGAAGTCGGCATCATTCCGCTCGACGGCGTCAAATGGGCGAAGCCCGCGGGCGGGCCGGCTAAGCCGATCCAGAAGGTCAGTCAGGTGCTGTCGCCTGGCGATATCGTCTATGTCGAGTCGGCGAAAGAGCAGGGCCAATTCCGGCTGCGCCAGTTGCCGGAAATTTCCGGCGCCATGGTGGTGATGGATCCGCACACCGGCCGCGTGCTCGCGATGGTGGGCGGCTTCTCCTACGATCAAAGCCAATTCAATCGCGCTACCCAGGCGCTGCGCCAGCCAGGCTCCTCGTTCAAGCCGCTGGTTTATGCGGCCGCCATCGATAACGGTTACACCCCCTCGACCGTCGTGCTCGATGCGCCGATCGAGGTCGACACCGGTCAGGGTGGCGGGGGCGTATGGAAGCCGGAAAACTATGGTGGCAAATTCTACGGACCCTCGACGCTGCGCTTTGGCCTTGAGCAATCGCGCAACGTGATGACGGTGCGGCTCGCGCAAGACATCGGCATGCCGTTGATTGCCGAGTATGCCAAGCGCTTCGGCGTCTACGACGATCTGCCGCCCTATCTTTCCTATGCGCTCGGCGCCGGTGAAACCACGGTGCTGCGCATGGTCACCGCCTATTCGATGCTCGACAATGGCGGACGGCGGGTGAAGCCGACATTGATCGATCGCATTCAGGACCGTTACGGCCACACCATCTTCCGGCACGACCAGCGCGAATGCGTGGGCTGTGACGCCGATAAGTGGAACGGACAGCCGGAGCCGACGCTGATCGACCACCGCGAACAGGTCATCGATCCGATGACCGCTTACCAGATCACCTCGATGATGGAAGGCGTAGTGCAGCGGGGCACGGCCACGGTGGTGCGTGAGGTCGGCAAGCCGATCGCCGGCAAAACCGGCACGACCAACGAAGAGAAGGATGTCTGGTTCATCGGCTTTTCGCCCGATATCGTCTGCGGCGTCTATCTCGGTTTCGACAAGCCCCGGCATATCGGGCGGCTCGCGACCGGCGGCCATCTTGCCGCTCCGGTGGTGAAGGACTTCCTCAAAGTGGTGCTCGCCGACAAGCCGCCGATTCCTTTCCGCGTGCCGCCTGGCATCAAGCTGATCCGCGTCGATGCCAAGAGCGGCATGCGCGCCGGCCCCGGTGATCCGAAAGTGATCCTCGAAGCCTTCAAGCCGGGCACCGCCCCGCCTGACAGTTACTCGGTCATCGGCACCGAGGCCGCGAGCAGCGGCGGTGCCATGTCGGTTTCGCCGGATTCCGCCGCCGGCGCGGTGCGCACCGGGACCGGCGGGCTCTATTGAGGCGTCCCGCTTCTTCGCCAGAGGTTCCTCGCCGCATGCGTTGCATCCGGCTCAGCCAGCCATTAAATCGCTGATCATCATGCGCGCAGAAATCGAAGCCATTGTCGGTGATATCAAGCAGTCGGTCGGGCTGCTGAGGAGGCATCTTTGACGTCGACAAGGCGCGCGCGCGGCTTGCCGAACTGAACCGGCAGGCCGAAGACCCCGATCTCTGGAACGATCCGCAGCGGGCAAGCCGGCTAATGCAGGAGCGCACCTCGCTCGAGGATCAGCTCACCGCTATTTCCCACGTCGAGCAGGAGCTCGACGACCAGGTGACCATGATCGAGCTCGGCGAGGCCGAGGGCGACCAGAGGGTCGTCGCCGATGCGGAAGCGGCCCTGCGCAAACTCAAAGCCGAGGTAGCCCGCCGCGAGCTCGAAGCGCTTCTGTCCGGCGAGGCCGACGCCAACGACTCCTACCTCGAAGTGCATGCCGGCGCCGGCGGCACTGAGAGCCAAGATTGGGCCAACATGCTGCTGCGCATGTATGTGCGCTGGGCCGAGCAGCACGGCTTCAAAGTCGACTATATCGAAGAGACCGAC
>Ga0187781_10000471_pt1 | contig 28566 bp, 27 predicted proteins | sample 0715_SJ02_MP02_2_FD_132447 | JGI IMG/M metagenome (GOLD analysis project Ga0187781, IMG submission 132447) | Tropical peat soil microbial communities from peatlands in Department of Meta, Colombia - 0715_SJ02_MP02_20_MG | ecosystem: Environmental > Terrestrial > Soil > Wetlands > Peat | place... | reverse complement strand
TATCCCTTACAAAGTACTGTATCGTAGGAGTGGGTGCCACACCAACGTTGATTACTTTACACCCTGTAGCAAGCAATCCTGCAGTTGCGGCATAGCTGAGCATATTACCCGATATTCTTGTATCCTGTCCTATTGCTACTGTGCCCCGCATAAACGTGCCGAGGCTCATTGAAAGCTTCATCGCAAGTTCTGGTGTGAGGTCTTGATTAACCACTCCTCTTACGCCGTTTGTCCCAAATAGTTTCATCGGTAAAACCTCTCAATAATTATAATAGTAAACAATAGCTGAGCTTAGAAGCCACGTCACGGGTACTCACTATCTATCGTTTACTTAATTCAAACTCCGATCCAATGCCCACCAGCTTGGGTGAGCTCCTTTTTCCAAATCGGCACTTCTGATTTAATCCTCTCTATTGCCTCGCGTAGCGCTGCAAATCCCTCCTGTCTATGGGAAGCAGCTACCACTATGTACACTATATCCTCCCCAAGACTGATCCTACCAGACCTGTGATGTATTTGCACGTCAACTATCCCTTCCATACGTCGCAAATCATTTACAATCGCCTCAATTCTTTTCTGTGCTTCGCCCTCGTAGATATCAAATAAGAGCGCATCTGCTTCGCCCCTTACAATCCCAGTAAAAGTAAGTATCGCACCTGCTCTATTGATAAGCGGATTTGCTTTCACAGCTTTTACAGCCATTCCGAGAGTCATCCACTCAGGTGTGGCCTTTATCCGCTCTAGGTGGATTTCGAACTCATTTGACATCTCCCCCAAAGATGCGTTGTAGACTTCGGGCTTCTCGATTAGCCTAAGTGGGGGCTCATTCCAGCACACGATTGTAAAATTTACTTCTTCTTGCTCAGCAAGCCTGTTAAGTTCCCCCATGATCTGTCCTTCATAGTCGCTGCTGAGACTCCTGAAAGAACATCCCACCAGTGACTGAACACATAGGACATCTTTTGTGTCGCCAAGTGAGTCGCATCTAACTTTAGGTTTAGGCGTTCGTTTTATTGTGGCAGTCGTGCCATAACGCGCAAGCTCTTCAACAAATCTCTCACATATATTTAAACTCCCTGTAGCTACAATTACCCTCACATATAATAAAACACGATTAGTGGATAAATACATATTGATGAGTTACAACGCAAACGAGCTCTGTGAATCGATAAAGTCTTAATGCAACGTAATAATTGTTTTTCAGAGGGGTTGATAGTTTAGTCGTTGCAGCCATGGTAAAAAAGGCGCTTGGTGATCGAGCTGTAGCCGCAACCTGATAATGTCCTGTTAAGAGTGGAGACGTTGAGGGGCATCTCGATTGTGGCACAGATCGGTATTCGCTACATACTGATAAAGACAGACACTTTGTCGCTCCCTGAAATGAATACAATGTGCTCGAACGGTGTTATCACCATAAGACGCTCAGGTTCAGCGTGTTTCGGTCACTCGCCCATGAACTTACATTAAAAGCGGTCTTGAATAGGATAGTCGCGCTGGATCTTTTGGTATAGGTAAGGTATTAACGCTCTTCAAGAACTTGAAGCGAGCTCCCCGTTAATAACTTACCATAAAGAGGAGGTTGAGAGGTTACTCGTGAACTCGGGTTGTGATAGCAGACTGCCCTCCGATGGCGCGTCTTCTCACATTTTTCCATACGACACTAGTATAACGCAAGAAAAGCTTGAAAGGGTCAGACATGTAGAAGAAGCCCGGCAAACCTTGGGCATCAAACCTTGGGCATCACACAGGTACGAGTTCGGTATCACGATGACATTGCTCGCATTGACATTAAACGAAAAAATCACTCACGTTTAACCGAGCGTACGGCTATGGTGTCAGAGACGTTTATAACGAGCGGGTTTCACTACGTGACGCTGGATCTGCAGTGGTTCCAACTCGGCAGTATATAATAGAAACGTGGTATATGTAAGTTATGAGCAATTATCGCTCACATTATTCATTTACCTAATTGAACTATTCACTCTCAATCGATGACGCAGCTCCATCACTTATTGACTATGAGTACAAGCAAAATGAACAGATTTCTGTTAGTGCTCAACGAATTTTATCCTTCCCGCGCATTGAGAGCAGATCCAGAGCACACTCTCCCCTTTCTTTTCGCGTCTCAAGATTTTGATGCGACCTACTTCTGATTTTTTAAATTCGCGCTTGCAAAGTCTGCAGGTCTTAGTCGTCTCAGTACTCACCATCTAAAAGCTCCTGCAAATGATCCTAGTCGTAAAACTGATGTGGCATGCAGCAGTACATAAGCGAACGTACTAAATAACATTTTACCATCCGGGACCATAGGCAGCAAATATATGCTATACTTGTGATATTTCACTCATATAAAATAGCGATGACTTGTTGCAATCTCACAAAACAAATTGCAAATATAAATCTGCTCTGTCACCGTGTCTAACAATAATTTTTCATAGTTTTGATCCATTTACCTACTTGATGATGGAGGTAGACGGGAGCATCGGCGAAGGTGGGGGGCAGGTTTTAAGAACAAGTGTGGCACTCTCTGCTCTCACACAGAAGCCCATTATAGTTAAGAATATCAGAGCCAAAAGGGACAAGTCAGGGCTACGAAATCAACACATGACGGCTATAAAGGCAGTAGCCGCCATTGTGGATGCTGATGTGGATGGACTAGAGCTTGGTTCGTCTGAAATAACCTTTGCTCCCAAGCGTTGGACGGGTGGAGAGTTTAAGTTCGACATAGGAACTGCAGGGAGCACCACACTCGTGTTACAGGCCCTTCTTCCTGTTCTCGCATTTTCGAAGCGACATTCCAACATTACGCTCATTGGTGGAACGAATAATCCAATGGCGCCACAGATCGACTATTTCATTCACGTTTTGAATCCCATATTGGCGAAAATGGGCTTTTCATACGAGCTCACTCTTATAAGAAGAGGATTTTATCCGAGAGGCGGCGGTCTCATAACTATCTCTGTGGAGCCAATATCTTCAATAGAGCCTATTAATATTATAGAATTGGGATCCTTGGAGAGCATAAAAGGCCTCTCTCATTCGGCTAAATTACCCGAGCACGTGGCGTACCGGCAAGCTGTTGCTGCGAAAGAGTACCTTGCGAGCACAGGGTACTCTGATGTAACCATTGAGATTGAGGTGCGGCAGGAGACAGAGGTATTTTCTGCTGGAAGCGGGATTGTTCTTTGGGCCGAGACCTCAACCGGTGGAATCATCGGCGGGGATGCCCTCGGCGAACGCGGAAAACCCGCAGAAAAGGTGGGAAGAGACGCCGCAATTGACCTTGTAGGACAACTCAGAACAGGAGCACCCATCGACAGGCATCTCGGTGATCAACTCATCATTTGGATGGCGATGGCTGTGGGGCCCTCAGCGATAATGCCCACAGAAATAACGCTTCACGCATTAACCTCAATGAAGATCGTCGAGCAACTGACAGGTCGTAAGTTTACGGTAACGGGTCACGAAGGCGCTCGAGGAGTGATACAGTGCGCGGGCGGCGTCAAACTGAGATAGTTTTCTTATAATAAGAGACTGCCCGCGAACCCAGCTAGTCACACAATCAGACTTTCTCGTGTCAACGTTTCGCACGCAAACGCGCGTACTCTTAACAGCACCATTGCATCAATAATAAAAAAAATCATAAAACACACACTCTACTTTCTATTCTCGCGTTATCATTCCTAATGTGGCTTAATTGCTATTTTTGTGCCCATCTTGATGCAATATTTCTATGCTACAGCCGCGAGGCTTAGTTATGAGTTAATGCAAGAAATGTGCCATACTGTATGTAGTATGTGTCTGCACGGCAGTCTCTTGACATCACTGTACAATTCTATGTATCTATTTGTGTTTGATGTTAAAGCTATATGATCTTCGGGGATTTTTCATCAAAAATGCACTCGGAGAACAACCTTCTCTAGATAGTCAGTAAGACACGCGATGTCCCTTGAAAAGGTACCATTTCGCTAATTGTGGAATATCTGAACAATTGGAAAACGCTTAATTACCATAACGCTTTTTATGCAGACATAATGGATACAGGCCCTCGCTTCCCTAAAGTACACGATTCTGTGATAGCATTTTTTGAAACCGCTGAGTTGGCGCTTTATTGGGCAGTAGGACTGTTACTCATCGTCATTGCGCTCATCTCCCTCTTTGGTGAGGCGGGAACTATCTCGAGTTACCTCGCTAATGAAACACCAATATTAGGGTTAAAAGAGCTCTTTGCCACGATAATTGTTCTAGAGCTCTTAATGACGGTAGTCGGCTACATGAAGACGAAATCGATCAATCTTGGGCTTCTGATTGGTGCGGGCCTTACGGCGATGATACGGAAAATTATCACTGTCGGGTATGAGCCCCTTGTATTTCAGGATTTCGTACTCATATTACTTGCAACGGTTATTCTGGTGGTGGCTATTGTTTTTGCAGGCGATAAAACAATCAGTAATAGATGACGACCAGCTTTCGTTACTTTCCCACCTATTCCGATATCGGCCTTCAACAGATCTATTTTCGGAATAGCAGTGATTAGTAATGCAAGTTCTGCTAAGATAAATGTAGATAAGAATAAGCTCCCTTTCGATATGTAGCCATTCGCCGGACGTCAGTCAACAAGAGTTGCTATCGCACCCAGTAGCTGAGGGTAAAAATAAAGTGAGATACCAAAGCATTGATGTCCTACACGTCAACCCATTCACAACAAAAACTTCTTTTTATTAGACCCTTAAATGAACAATGTAGAGCATTCTTTGTTCATCATTGAAGTCCATGAATTTGCGGGCTTCTATGCTCCACGAGGGGTCTCGTGAGATGTTCTTGAACAAGGGGAATAGATCGATCACTGTAATGCGTTTGTCCCATCTTGCAATTTCGTTTGCATCTTCAACGCCCATTTACGTAGCCCTCGGTTAGAGAAGGCTCTGAATTCACGTAGTGTCTCCTCCTTTTCCGGAGTGCTGAGACGTTCCCACCATGCTGTGAGATCAGCACACTGTGTGCCGTGTGGTGCGGTCTGAGTTTTCAGTGTGGCTATTAGCGCATCCTTCTGGTTCTGTGGCGCTTTCTGCCAGCAACCTTTCAACGCCTCATTCTGCGCTGCTCTCAACGTTTTCTGCTTACCGGGAGGCAACTGCGTAATCCATGCCTCAAAGTGACCATCTAATGTTGATTGCACGTCAAATACGATCTCACTGTTAGGAAGATTCTGCTAACATTGAGAAAAACTGTTTTACCCGCTCCTTCTGAATGAGAGGGAATACCCCTCCGGCTGTCATGAATATTCCATCTTCAAAGTTTTTGATGTCTTTGTACCAACTCGAATCGAGGAAGGATTTTGCGATGCACGTTGTTCGATCAGTTTCAGGGATCAGCAGTTTTCTAAGTTCGATGACAGCAGGAAGGTCAAGGTCATACCACTGGATCGGCCCGTTATCGATGCGATAAAACGTCGTGTCAAGTATGCTCCAATGTTTACAATTGATGCATGGGGGTGCTCTGCGATGTACGCTTTTATCTCATCATCAAATCGCTTAGCTTTTAGCACGAGTAGTAAGGGTAAATCACTTTCAAAAGGAATTATGCCGAATGTCGAAAAATCATAATCAAAAGTTAAAAAATCATAATCTATTCTCTCAACGATTTCAATAGCTTTCGTGTCGTTAATTAATGAACTATGCTTCTTGCTTAATTGTGTTCGACCCCATAGGGGAATTAATAAAGTCTTCGACACGCCACTTAGCTTAATTTTTATTTTATCTTGGGCATAACTGTCTCTGACATCCTGAGCTTGAAGAGATACGAACCGTATAATACGCGATATGGACATTTATAGTTTAACGTGATTCACTTCTTACGTGAAGATACAGCAGCTGCGTAAAGGGCCTCTTGATAGCTACACGATCTTTCTGTTGCCCCGACTGCATACATTGTATCGTTTGTAGCATCGGCAAGTTAGTTAATATTTAAGGATTAAAGTTTGAAAGGACTGAGTGTATGTGATTGGTCATTAACTTTGGGATGGGGTGGGCGAGGAATTAAAAAGCTCCCGAAGGATATCAGTGTGAACAGGTTCGACTTCACGGACGAATAAGAGCCTTTTAATGTACTTACAGACGAGTTTGTAGTGTTTTACGAACTCGAGAGGTAGATGGAAGCAAAAACTAAAAAGGTATAATAGCGATGTGAGAGAAAGTACTGTCTTCGCTCATTCACGAAGCAAAATCCTTAGCAACTTCGACCGCTCAATTGTTCGCACCATGTGCTTCCTGTTCGGCGACATGAGGATATATTCTCCCTCTCTCACGCGGTGAGGGGTCCCCTCAATGGTAAATTCAATTTCACCTTCAACCACTGCAATCATCGCGACAAGCGGAGTGGAATACTCTTCTCCCTCTTTTCCATCGAGGGCTACGAGCGTCGCCCCCCCTCACGCTGCATAATTGTCGTGCGGATCACTGCACCTGGTTGATATTCGACAGAATCTTTCAGGTTTAATACCCGTTCAAAGGCAGTCTCCATTTTTATTCGCCTCCCTTCGCTTTATTGAAGTCGTGTGGGGCGTGTAATTGTACGACCTCTTTTGTATTAAGAGCTCTCCATGATCTTAAAAAGCTTTCACTTATGTAAGGTCATTCTATTACTCAGACTCTAATTGCAGCCTCGCTTCTGTCATAGTGCTTCTTTTATACCCTTCTTTTCTATGATCGCTTAATGCGTTTTGTAGACGAGTACGAATCTGCAAGATCTGCTAGATCTAATACAAACTCCAGTGCATCGTCTACTGTTTTGTGCTCACCTGTCTCATTCTGCAATTTTGCTGCGTATTTAAGCAAGCGCTCTCTACTCAATCGGTTGATTCTTATCATTACGGTATCAGCCATTGCCCCTCCTGTTTCGTAAAACTATGAGCATATCTCTGTTATTCGTGGCACTACTAGCACAACAGAGATATGTTAGTAGGTTCAATAAGTAAACAATATTTGCAGTATAACTATCTACAGTATAACTTTTTTACTCAGATATAAAGGTGGACCGTGGCAACACAATAAGAGAAGGATCGACACGATGCTATATTCGTTTCAGTTTAAGGGAAACAGGTTTCTGCGAAGGTTTACAGTTCGCGGTGACCACCGCCTAACAAGTCGTCCACCGGAGGAGGAGCTATGACTGGAATAGTAGGTGGCAGAAGAAAATCTCCAAACCGGGCTATTATTGGACCTGTTGAGGTGCATATCATGGAGTTACTCTTCACTCTTCTTAGCGATAAAACACTTTACACCCGTATTCAAATTAGAAAAAAAGTACGTCACTCGTTGCATGACGTATCAGATGAAGAGTTTTGCGCGGCCTACAACGAACTATCCTGTTATTCAAGGCGCTTCAGACGGGTATTATTTAGGATAATGCACAAAGAAACAAATATTTGAACATATGGGGATGCAGTAACAAATCACTGCGATAGAACTCTAAGATTTTCTAGACAGATCCTGAACTATGCTTCCAAAGTCCCATTTCCACAGTCTGTCTATAGATTCTCTATTTCACGACCCGGTTTCTTTCGTATCACCCTTAGGTAGTTTTAGCTAATTCTTTCTTAACTCAACAGAAGACTAGCTTATAAGGATACGCCCGCCTGCTTAGAAAGCTGTTGTGTAACTCCGATCCATGATTTTAAGGTTGCCGAGTCTTCGGCGCTGAGGAGTCTTACTACAAGCGTACTCGCTGCTTGGAATGCCTCTGGCGTGTATAAGCATGAGCAACCAGAAGATAGGTGAGCCTTTCTATATTTATGACAGCTAATAATACGCTATTTAGAACATTTTTCACTGGATACGCCCGCGTACAGTTTTCAAATCAATACGACCACATATATACCTCCTATGCGTATAGTACGTTAGAACAAAGAAAAGGAGGTGAAATTTTGTACAAGAGTAATTTTAGAAGCAGTTCTAACGGCGGGTATAACCCATTCGAACGAGCGGCGTCGCGTGAAGCTCCTGTTGAAATTGGGAAGCAGTACGACGTCAAGATCGAAGAAATCGCGAGACAGGGCGATGGGATTGCCCGTATAGAAGGTTTTGTAATCTTCGTGCCGAGCACGGAGATTAATGACGAACTTAAGATTGAAATTAAAGCTGTTAAGCGCACCTGTGCAATTGGCGAAGCGGTATAATTTTGGTTTTTAGAGAGAAGTATGAAAAATTGACGATGGGGAAACTGCTTGCTGCTATACAGTTGCGCTAAAACGGTGTGTAACGGATGTTGTTCTTTCCATCAATTTTTAAAAAATCAGGTTTCAAAACGCTACCTAATAACGCTATTTCATTATAATTCAAGTTTTGCGCACGAAGGTGTATCACGATGTTCTCACGTCTTTTAGATTCCAATGGCGCATCTAACATAATATCGTTCATTTCTACTGGTGTCGAGTCTGGTCCGTTGAACTTTGTATTTCGTTACGACTACAATATGAGGATTTGTCTGCTACGGGAGTAACTATGAATGGGCAAGTAGACCACAAGAGAAAATCTCCAAACCGGGCTATTATTGGGCCTGTTGAGGCACGCATCTTGGAGGCACTTTACAAACTTAACAGAGGCGATGATAGATTCTACAACCGCATTCAAATTAGAAAGACAGTCCGCTTTCTGTTGGAAGACATATCAGATGACGATTTTCGCGCGGCCTACAACGAACTGTCGTGTTATTCAAGGCGCTTCAGAAGGGTATTAGCCGGTATGATCTATAGAGAGACAGACGTATGACGACGGACGATACTCATATTGCCTAGATTCGCAGTAACGAAACTTCTGCGCGGCGTGAAACCACGAAGTAATCCCTGCACATTGCAATCCGCACTTCATATTATTAGTAGAGAATTGTGTGCACCCCTCTCATTGATGTTTTCTGTATCTATACTTTCCATCAATAGCGACTATGTCGACGCTATACGCATCAACTGCATTAACAAAAAAATTGAATCATATGGGCGATGCTATATAAGCTTGCACTTGTTTTTACCCCAGTCTAAAAATAGTGAGTTCTAACAGACATTCAATTTACACAATTACTTAGCGCATTTAATTTTTTTAATTCTTGCTTATTAAGATTCCTTCTTAACTAGCAACATTTAAACTGCTCGAGTGAAACTTATAATGTTGCCTCTACTTCGAGCCTCATCATTTGGACATGGATCTGGCCCTTGCTGTCCAAAGGATATTGCTCAACGTACCTTTGCACGGTTTCTGCAACAAACTCGTCTCGGAGAGTTTCAGGAACTCGTTCAATGTAAGGAAGCCACGTCGTTCGCATCCATCCTTCCAACCCCTCTATTCCTTCGTATACCATATCTTTCGGAACTAGTTCAATTCGCTGGGGAATGAGACCAGCTTGGCGCAACAGCATTTCATATTCCTCAGGACTACAAAACGTCCATATATAACCGAAGTCCTCAAAATAGGGACTCCATTGTGGACGTACCAGCACGGCTGCCGTGGCGTCTAACACTGATGTTGCGTTCCCCTTCCCCCCGAACTGTAGCACTACCTTGCCGCCGGACTTGAGACTCCTTCTTACGCCGTTCAGCACAGCAACGTGGTTTCTTACCCAGTGAAGGCAGGAAAACGAAACGACGAGGTCAAAGTCGTTGTCAAAATTAAGCATGGTGGCGTCTCCCATCTGGAATAAAAGGTTAGGGGCCCTCGTCGGTGGGAACTTCGCTTTAGCAAACTCGATCATTTCTGCAGAGGTGTCAATGCCTAAAACGCACCCACTTGGCACGCGAACGGCAAGCTCAGCAGTCACCTTACCATCGCCGCAGCCAATGTCCAATATTCGTTCATCTCCACGAAGGTCGAGGTGCCCTATCATCCCCTGCGCCCACAATTGTTGTGATGATGAGTGCAGCTCATACTCTGCAGCATTCCAATTGTACATCTCTTGCTTAGATTTTTTCATTTACTTCACCATCAGCGAGTCTCGAGTAATCTTACTTTCTTTTTTATAGATAATACTTGTACCATTTTAACTAATGCTAGTTGAGCAACAGGTGAATACTTCGAGCTGAACGACTTCTCGCTACCGCTTCTAAGTAATTCAACGAATGGATCTGCGAGGTGTCCATCGAAGTATTTTAATCTTGATTGCGCACAGAACAATGTTCTCCTAGCCAGCGGCCAGCCCAAGCAATAACCAGATCGTCATGAACTATTCGTCTGAACATGCCATTTAATACAATAAAAACGCCCACTTGGCTTACCTTATTGTCCAGAGATAGTATTATTATGGGCATAAAAAAGAAACATGCAATGAGGCATCAGTAGTTGTGTGGCGGTCTTGTTCAATGGCAACCTACTGGGTGAGCCTAGCAACAAGTCGAAACCAAGCAGCTATAATGATGAAATAATTAGCTTCGCTAAGTTGAATGTATCGCTCCATCATATTATAACAAAATCAGCAATCTTTTCGGAAACATCAGCCAGTGCCTCACAAATATCGTGTATCTGCGTTCGTAACTTGTTGTGCATAATTTGATTACGGCAGTACTTTGATTTTAATTGTAATTGTACTGCTTCAAGTGTATCCAGCAATCCATCATATTCAGCATATAGTGCTATAACTTGTTTTGTCGGTGTTATCATTAGTTGCGTCGTGTTCGTATCAGTCAACATGTTATCACATTGAATTTTGTTAGCCGCTCTTGCTGTTACATCAGTGGTATGTGTGATGTATATAAAAATGTGCGTGATAGTAATTTGTCATCACATTGCTTTATAAATACGTAGAAACGACAGGTGTAACGCACAGTACTAGATGCGCCTCATCATTTGTTAGAGACATATATAGTATACTACAGCGCGCGAAAAAGAAGGCGTTGAGATAACACCAAGAACAAGATAATGGGCCCCGCTCCTTTATACTGGACGGTTGAACTCGCACTTTAACGTCTGTTTCGACATTCATTTTTTATGGTGAAAGAGGGGAAGCTGTACAAAATTGGGCTAGCTTTATTATCTCCTCTGTACTGCATTGATACACGTTATGAAATGACAATTGAGTGATGCCTTACACTAAGCCCACACTGCAGTATAAGGTTAGATGCACTATGAAGAAAGAAGTGATATGCCTTTTACTAGTGATTCTTATGGCACTCATCCTATTTGAGGATCTACATTACGTTACACCCCGCAGTGCCGCTTTATCCACTGGGGCGAGCGCTGAGTCTCCGGTAGATATCAGCCTAGCAGCGCTTAATCCTCTTTTAATACAGTACCAACTAGGTTTAACGTCCAGTAGAGCTGTCACCCAAACGAACCACTACCACAGACTCGGCAGTATACCTCCACCCGTTAACTCCTCATGCCTTATAGACAACACACCTCCGCTGCGCGCAGTAGCTATCCACTCATATACGATCTCCGCGTCCAAGGAAAAGTTGTCTCTATCAACGATCAAGGTACTTGTAGAAGCTCTTGAGCCTTTGCAACTCATGGCTCTCTTGAGTCTTACCTACTTTTATTAGAGGCAAAGGATTTTTCAAAAAAAACTCGAAGTTAACTGTACTTGGATATATTCACATTTTGTAACTTTCGAAAATTCGTTGAGATTTTCTGAAAGCCCTTTTATGTCCATCCACCTTAACTTAGCGAAAAACTGTATGATGTGGACCACAAACAGCGAGAGGCTTTTTGTAAGTAGTGCGGAAAAACCTGCCTCAAACCAAATGGGGGCGGAAAAGAGCTCAGCATGTTCGAAAAACCGGACATGCAGCGGTGAAGGCGTGAGCCACTCGACTCTAGCCTAGCTGAGAACCTTAGCAGTGAATGTAGCAACGTGGACTTGGAAGACATGCGTAGTAACTATCTCCTACGTGTCAAATTCGCAAGTGAATATTTTTTAAGCTCTCATCTCTATCATTATCTCTTATTAATTTCCAGGCTTCTGTACCTCATGACGGATCTCGTGGAACGTTTTTTGAACAGTGGGAACTGATTAACCACAGTAATTTGACTGTCCAATTTATAATTTCATTCACATTACACAAACTTAATTAACTATGCGGACACCGTATAGCGATATTGGACAACCAAGAAGCAAATTAAACAAGAAATGAAAAAATTACTCGGAATCTTTTTCGTGGTAGCATTAGCCCTCCCCACGATTGGCGTTATCGCCACACCAACGCACCCATCACTCACTCCAATCGTATTCATAAGCAACGTTCGACCGGTAGACGGCCATCCAAACTATCTCCAGTGGTATATAAATAATACAGGAGATGTCGATGCATGGGTCGCACCCTATGCAGTATCCTACCAACGAACTGCGACGCCATCAGCATACGTTAAAGGTGATGAAGCTGTTGGCTTTTACAGAAACGATACAGGTGACAATTTGATGCAATATGGAGGATATGGCTGGGTCGACGTTCTGCCGAATACCTCCATAACGATCTACTCCAAGGCAGTTGTCCCCATCGACGTGGCACGGGTAGTATATAACGCATGGCTTTACCACAATGGAACCCTTCATAGCTGGCTGTATCCAGGTTGGGGTAAATATGTTGACGTGGATAGGCAAAGCGAAACACCGAAAAAATACGTTATATTTCGGGACGATGACATCGCCCCCTGGAATCAACTTGATACGTTAAAACGGATAAACCAGATTCATATAGATAAGAATATTCCGGTAACATTGGGTATTGTCCCCCACCCATCGCTCATTAAGCCGGGAAATTTGTTCTACGCGGATTCAAAGTTTTTCGATTATATGAAATCGATCTCCTCAAACCCACTCTTCGAGTTCGCTCAACATGGGTACACGCACCATGATAACTCGAGCCCACCGCACCAAAGCGAGTTTTACGGGTACCCTTATTCTGACCAGTATCAAACGATCAAAAAAGGGCAATTAGATTTTATAAATGCCTTCGGGGTGAAGCCTACCACGTTTATCCCTCCCTGGAATAAAGGCGATGATAACACTTTAAAAGCGTTAAAAGCCCTTGGATTCTCCGAGTACAGTTCGTCTTCTGACGATTTTAACATAGACGCCGGATATAAAGACGGCGTGTGGGTAGACTCGTACTCAATTGTACTCGATGATATGACGCTTCCATCGGCAAAGGACATCACGGAGCATTTACTTAACGATGACCATACTAACACTATTATTGTATTCTATCACTTTTGGAGTTTCAGTCAAAGTGGAAGTGGAAGTGGACAAGGGAATCCAATAGACAATAATAAAGTGCGATTGTTCGAGGATTATCTCGACTATCTTAAAAATAGGAGCGATGTGGTATTTACGAAACTTGACCGCTCCTATTCGGCCGAGGGGCAAAGTTCCGTCAATTCGCCCCCTGGCATCGCTCTTACTGTCAACAGTATGACATAGCGCTCGTGAGAACGGTTCGACGAAACAAGAAAAATGTAATCATCAAGTAGAGTAGGGGGCGTTGGAGGTCATTCTGATTTGATCGACGTTTGCCGTTTTTTGGCATCTTATTAATCGCCATCGAGTAATGAGAGAAGATGCAGCCTTAAACGTTAAAGTTAAGCGAATCGCATGTTTGTAGTGTAATGCCACACCGAAGTATTGAATCGTTAGGTAAATTTACCTAAGCCGCTTTTATATAAAGTATTTCAAAATGTAGTACGGTGATTATCCGTGATGGAAGACGTAAAGAAAAAGGCCAGAAAGATGAGAGAAAAGCGAATTGAATTTCTCTATCGACTATATGATTTGGCAGACGGCGATGTACGAAAATGGGTAGATGCGTTCCATATTGCGAGGGAACTAGAGTTTGATGAGGCTACCATTGATACCATCATTGTGTATTTCCGGATAAAAGGATTCCTTCAGACCGAAGGTTTTGGTCGTTTTTTCTATAATGTTCGCATCAGCCCGGCCGGCGTCGATTACATCGAGGAGACGATGGGAGAATAAGGCAATTGGTACGGTCCCGGGCGGTAGACTTAAGCACATGCGGTCAGTTCAACACGACATCTGCCAGAGCAAGGGGCTGAGTAACGTGCCTTCAGCGCCCACTTTGAGTGCTCCGTGCTGGAGCATAGTTAAATAGGATTTGTTGTCCCATATTGTACGTACAAAGGTATGGCAACGACATCGTGCCTGAAAAAGTGAGAGTGGAATTCTTTTATGACGCTGGAAGTTGTGGACCTCGACGATGTTAAGTGTATACTAGGACGTACGAATATAGGCCTTTTTAAGCACTATTTGATCGATACCACAATTACAGATCTTCCGCTTACCCTAACGGCCATTTGCATAACTCACGGACATGGCGACCATTTTACGTGGGCACGCGCGATAAAAAGAAGAACCGGGGCTGTTGTCGTTGCGCCCAAAGAAGATGCAATGTTAATTGAAAATCCTGAGATAAATGTGCGCGGGTTGTTTAACTGGGCAAGGCCTCCAGTGGAGATGACAACGAGGTTCTTTCTTGGAGAAGCCTGTCGGGTAGATAGTTTTGTCGAGGAGTATGCATTTGATGAGGGGATTACGCCAATTCACTTACCGGGGCATACTGTTGGGCATACAGGATATCTTTGTCATGGAGTCTTTTTCACCGGTGACGCGTTGTATCCAGAAGAAGTGTGGGAAAAACATACACTGCCCTATACGATAGATGTTGAGCTTACCCGTCGGTCGATTGATGTTATCAAGAGCGTAAAATATGAGTGGTTGGTCCCAGCACACGGCGGGATCTTATCAAAAGAGGAGGGAGATCTGAATGCAGACATCCACCTCGCCAGACTCAAAGCGATAGATGACATGATACTTAGCCTACTGAGCAAGCCGAGATCTACAGAAGAGCTGATCTGCCTTTTGCTTAAAGCACTCAACATTGAAGATAATCTTGCAAAATACTGGCTTTCCGTCACCACCATCAAGGGCCATTTGAGCGGACTTGTCAGCGCATACAAGGTCACGTATGATATTACCAACCATAGGGTGTATTGGAAAGCCATAAAATAAACTAGGGGACTTTAAAGAGGGGTACATGTCGATCTAAAGCTATAGCTAAACAATGTGAGCACTACGTATATCCTTTGAGTCATTTACGTATAACTACAATTGTTTATCTGTAGCAATCAACATTAAAAGAACGAAAAAAAGCATTACAGTGGATTAGGGGTGCAGTTTTTATTTTTTTACAACAGTATTCCTATGTGCCGTTCTGCTTCTATTTATTGGAAAGAATTTCCAATCCTAAAGTATCGCATCTTATCTATGTCTTAAAAAGTATAGGGCTTCAATCTTTCCAGTTCCATGATAGCAACCAAAAGAAAGCACACAATATAGTTTGTTTTAGACGCTAAGCGCTCAGATTTGAAAAGAAGCCCTGTAATCTTTAAATAACAAAACAAGTTTATTTTAATTAATTTATCAAATAGATACTATTTTTGAGACAATTGTTGATTGCATAGCGCACCCGTAAAGTATCAAAATCATTCAGACCAAATATGGAAACCACATTACGCATTTTTTATTATAACGCTTCAAACAAGGACTTGCACCACACGACGGATATGTATAGTCCTCGGGCTCGTCTCCAGACAGAATGCTTTCAATCACCTCTTTGTAGATCCATTCGCTAACTAGTAGAAATTGACTGAGCCAGTTAACTTTCTGATTCTTATATATCAATAAAATTATAAATATGCATATTATAAATATCTTATATTGCTCCCAACATTCCCAAGCTATCACAGGATGAAGACAAAATCAGACGATATCACTCCAGAGACCCAGCTAATGCACAAAGAACGAACAGCCATAACTAAAACAAGGCAATCAACATTGTCGGATTATATCCCATTTGAACTCAAAGAATTACGCTACCACAGCGATAATTGGAAAATTGTAAGTCAGTTAAAAAAAGAACCGGGGCTCACTGCATCAGAACTCTCAAAAAGGTGTGACGTGTTGTCAAGGGGAATGTCACGTCGGTTGCGTTACTTAGCGTCTAATGGTGTTGTCAAATGTGTCGTTGCGTGTAAAACCATACGCGGCGATGATTTGGAGTTGTGGTACTTGACCGTCTAACTCGTTTTCCCTGTGCGCGATTTAGAAGACTAAATTATGGATGTAAGGACGTAAGGAATGCCAGACAAATGAAGGTTATCAGCCGCCTCGGTTTTACCGAAGTGACAAAATAAGCGGCAAGCTCTTCCGATCTGAATCCACCGACATTGTAAATGTTAGTATCGCTGATCAGAATCCAAATCAACTTGTTAATATATCCTTTTTTGACACTTCCAAACGCCTTCTCGTATTGTGTCAGGTAGCAGTTGATAATAAAGCGTCTAAGAATGCATCTTATTCATGTTCATTCGCAGTTCTGAAAGAAGATATTTTCTCCGGGAGCAGGGAACGGACCCACTCACGTTCTGTCCAGAGCGCGCAGCCTCCCGCTGTTTCATTGAGTTGGCTATGGTTTTGACGAATGGCCCGCAAGAAGTGGGATTGCAATCCCTCTTTAAGCGATACGTCCCAAAGGTTAGCATCAGAATACGGCGAGAATGGACATGGTTCAAGATTCCCCTCCGGACTAATGTGTACAAAGCCGCGCCCAGCAGCGAGGCAGCCGCCAAATTGCTCTTCGTCACCCGGGAAGGCAATGAATAGGCCTGGAAGCGTCGCGCGAAATGCATTCGTAGAAGCCAACAGATCGGCTCGTTGCTCCTCAGTGAGCACCCAGTTCTCAGTTCCCTCGTTGACTGAAACATATTCAACGAAGAAGAAGATTTTGCCACCCGCTTTAATGAGGTCTTGCATAAAACGCTCATCTGTTATCGTCGAAACGTTTGAACGTGTTATCGTCAATGAACACCCGAAGAAGATTCCGTTATCTTTTAGCCTTTTCATTGCTGTTTGAACGCGCTGGTAGACGCCATTACCTCTACGCCCGTTGGTATCCCTCTCAAGACCTTCAATGCTGAGAACCGGCCATACGTTCCTCTGCTCTTTTAATTTCTGGATTAATGCGTCATCAAGCAGTGTTCCATTAGTGACTACAGGGAAAATGATTTCAGGGAAATCTCTAGTGATGGTTGTCAGCTCCTTGCGAACGAACGGTTCGCCGCCAGCCAAGAGTATCGCCGAGATCCCCAGTTCACGTGCCTCTGCGATGACGCTCCGCAATTTGTCTTCACTCAGTTCTGATCCCAGCGGCCTGTGTTGTGCGTGAGCTTGCGCGTAACACCCTTTGCACTGGAGGTTGCACCTGTTCGTTACACTGGTGATCAGGAATGGGGGGACGTGAAGACCTTCTGTCTCCCACTGCTGCCGTGTCTGAGCTGCTTCTCTCTGTGATCGAAGCATACGGAGGAAAAAGCGGGCTTGTGATGGGTCCTTGAGTGTGATCCTCACCGCGTCCTTAAGGTATCTTCTAATTGCTGTATTAAGGGGTTTGACGTACGCTTCATTCTCTTTCATGCCTGCACCTCTCGATCCCTATATACTTCTTTCAGTTTGTGTTAAAATGTGGTGAAACATTCGCTTTATCAACGATTTGCTCATGGCAAGAAGTATTGCACTTAGAAAGGTTATCTTCCGACAATCCCGTGAATTTAGGGAAAAGAGGGGCTCTCGCTCCATAATTGTGCGTGTTCGTCCGTGTTCTTATTCATTTAATTAACCCTTAGTCTTTTTAACGAACTGTTAGTCGGTTGCTTTACATCTTGCGATTCCAACTTGATAAAGGAATGATGATGTTAAAATGTTCCCTCAATACTGTACTTAGGAGAATATAGTTAAAATCAAGTTTTAGCACCTTTTCAACGTCCTTATAATATATAAAATTAGCAGGTTATTCACAAACAACTGAGTTGCAGTTATAATAACTATCTGCAGTGTTAGCGGAATTTCATAGTATGAAGAACTTAGTCACTACAGTAACTGATCCATAACTGGACTCGATGACTCATATCCTGGCGTACTATTACTTGTTACACGTATGGTGTTAATTCCTTGCTCTAACGAGCGATTTATAATATAGACGTAAACTTACGTTGTAATGAAAAGGTAGTTGCTACGAGATCATAGCTACCATAACACATCGCGTCGTAATTACAATTCAATAGTCCGGATCCGGATATTTGTGTACGCTCTCACAGCGTTTTGATTTACAAACGGTGATTAGATCTGAAATTGCGCTCTAAACTCGTAATTCCCATGAAAAAAATATCTTTATGCGAGATTAAGTTTATCAACATTATACCGAAATGTTGCATTGTGATACGTTATGTCAAAAAAACCTTTAGCAGGCATCTTTTTGGTAACCCTGATGATGGGAGCTATAGTTGGTGGTGTCTTAAACCCACTAATAGTCGCGCAAGGGCAATCCTCTCAAGGACAGATATGCGTTACAAAAGCACAAGTGGATTTAAAGATGGAGATGCGGAAGCTCTGGGAAGACCACATTATGTATACACGAATGGTAGTCGTAGAAATAGTCGCTAATAGTACAAATGACGCCACAGTAGCGCGGCTCCTCAGGAACCAGGATGATATCGGCAACGCGATAAAGCCGTATTATGGTGACGCAGCCGGCAACAAATTAGCTGACTTGCTCAAGCAACACGAGCTGCTCGCTGGTGGCGTAATAAACGCAGCCAAGGCGGGAAACAGCACTGCGTTCGATGCTGCAAATAAGCAGTGGTTTGCAAACGCTGATCAAATTGCTGCGTTTCTAAGCCAATTGAACCCTACCTACTGGCCAGAACCAGCGATGAAAAGCATGTTCTATGAGCACCTTCACCTTGTAACAGCTGTAGCTATAGCGCGGCTGCACGGAGATTCGGCGGCTGATATACAGGCGTACGACAATGCAGTTAACCAAGCGCTGATGATGGCAGATATATTTGCTAACGGTATTATGGGGCAGTTCCCGGCACAATTCTGTTAAACAGAACTAGTGGCACCAATTACGACGCATGTCCTCAGCTATACCAAATAGTATTCCCGTGACAACTGGACCTCGATGCTGAACAGCACGCAGATTCTGGACGAGCAATTTTTCCATAACTGCAGGAGAAAAATAGATAATACGAACAAACAGATGCTCTGCGTTATTCGGATGAATTTTCGCGGTGGGAGCGGGCCGACTCATATCGTCACGTCTGATTAATATAGTCATGTCTTATAGTACACAATTTCTCTCAGTAGATTTCAATAGAACGATGATGTGGTCTTCGATCTCTTATGTTAATCTCTCGTTAAGTCTACGATTAAATCTTGAAATTGTGGGTAAAACTGTAGCAACTCGCCTCTGTGTCCTATTTCCAGATCAGTAAATTCAAATCCAGGGGCCACGGTCGCTCCCAAGAGAGCATATTCTCCGCCTCGAATAAGTCGGAACCCTTGTCACATCCCACTCGACACTGCGACCTGTAGGTGCATCCCAGTCTTGATCTCGTTGCCAAGCCTGATCACTCTACCTGAGCCGCCGGGCAGAAGCTGCAGCATCTCGACAGGGTCACTAAGATAGAAGTGGTACACCTCATCAGATAGAAGTGGTACACCTCATCAGTCTTAAGATGGTGGAGAGCAGAAAACGTGTCAGGGGTTAGTAAGTAATAAATCGCCGTGCCGTAGGTTCTGTCTCCTTTATAACGATTAGGTAGTACGTTGTCCCGAATGGTCTCCACGGATCTATAGGTCTCCCGGTAGTATCCTCCCTCTGGATGGGGCGTAAGGCCAAACATTGTTATTATCTCTTTAACAGTGATCATGATAAACCCGTCTATGTCAGCAACTTCATCCATAATCCTATTCTAAGGGTATCTTATTTTAGAGTTAATTTGCATAAGATTTGGAACAAACTAGGCACGTTTTTAGACACCAAATTACTTACTACTTTGAGTCCGATTGATCTCCAAATTTATAATTTTCTGATTTAATAAGTCTGTAATTTTTATCAGACTTCTATATTATCGACTTCATTTTCAAGACCATCAGCAGCCCCAAGAATCCCTTTGAGATGCGGTACTGTCTTAAAACTTCCCCCCACTACTGTGGGTTATTACGTTTAAGACTATGCTCTTTATCTTCTCATTCTGCATTCAAAGTTCATTTTTATACGTTAAGTTCATCATTCGTCATAGTACGCCGTTTTCTCATCGTTGCACAAGAAGCAGTATCATGACTGTCATCATGTATAACCTCTCTTTTACTAAGCAATTGTGCCTGCGATTTTTTATGCTCGTTGAAAATTACCCCATACGATTAAAAAATAAGAGAATGAGAAATAGAGGTCCGAAAAATCATCTCCATTTTAAAAGACACACTTAAAGGTTTCAGGGTAAACTCTTGCAGGGATGAGGTGCAGTAATTGCAGAGAAAAAAACTATTGAATGGAAAAAATTCAGTGAAATTAACTATATTACAAAGAATATTTTTGTTACAAATGATATTATATGAAATCATTAATATTATTAAATAATATAAATAGCATACGATATTATATAGAGTTACGATTATAGAAAGCCACACATTAAACAAAGATTTAACCAAATCACAAAGACGCAAAACCATTTTTATGGTCTAACTACCGGTTTGAAGTTAGTATTAACGCATGATTTTAACCAATTTTTCAAAACCTCATTCACTTTACAAAAATTACAATGCATCAATTAGTGATAGCTGGGTGCACTTTACTTGAAAGAATGTTAGGTAATTTATATAGAACAAAATAGGGGCGATCTAGTTGCAAATAGACTTTTATTTAGAAATGGAGCTAATAGAGATGAGGATTGACTCATTGCTAAAAGAAGTTAGGGGGCCAGATAATATAGAACTGGACGTTACAGAGTACTTCCCATCAAAACAAGAATTGGAACTAACTTATCAATCAACTAGTACCGAAAATGCGAATATTACGGAACGACACGTCGGTCAAAGTTACTGAGCACCACCCATTAAAGCGAGGATAGAAACTAGATTCAGCATTCTTAGGTCTATTTTGTTTCATCGTGTCACAAACCCCTTATCCTCGGAAATATAGAGGTTATGTTCACACAGAAAGATATGCCGACGTTACTCGTTGATCTTAAAATTCGACTGCGAAGGTTCCAAGATCAATGAATAAGCACAAGTGGATATTAAATGGGCTACTGCACGTCTTTAATTTCAAGTACTGTAATTTCGTATGTAAGTGGTGCACGTCCGGCCATATCTCCAGAAAATTTCGTATTAAACTCGTAAGTGAAAGATGTTTGATACCCTGCATCTATCGCTGAAATCCATTAATCTTTGAACATCTATACTCCATGAGAAATCTTGCGGGACATCCTCAAACAATCCTCTGCTCCAGGAGGGATCCCGCGGAATGTTTTTGAACAACGGGAATTGATCTAACACTTTGATGCGTTTGTCCCATTTTGTTATTTTGTTCGCATCTCTCAAAGCCCATTTAAACTCAGCCGAGAGCCCAACTACTCGTATTTTTCTTGACGGGGCATCAAATACAATCTCACTACGAGGAAAGTTGTCCGCTAACAACGAAAAGAACAGTTTAACTTGCGACTCCTCATAGTAAACAAGCACCCCTCCAACTACCATGAATACACCATCTTCGGTATGTTTGATGTCCTTACACCAATTCGGATCGAAGAGGGATTTTGCAATGCACGCTGTTCTATCAGAATCAGGAATTAACTGTTGTCGAATTTCAATGACTGTAGGAAGGTCGAGGTTGTACCATCGGATGGTTCCGTTATCGACACGATAAAATGTCGTGTCAAGCCCGGCACCTATATTTATAACAGAGGCACGAGGGTGTTCTGCAATGTAAGACCGTATTTTATCGTCAAACTGCTTCGCTCTTGCTACAATGAGTAGATCGACTTCAGGAGGAATTTTATGATCAATTGTTGAAAAATCATAATCAATCTGTTCAACAAGTTCGATTGCTTTAATGTCATTTAGCACTGGATTACGTTCTCTACTTAGTTTTGCTCGACCCCATAACGGACCTAGCAGGGTTTCCGATACGCCAGTTAAATTAATCTTTATTTTATCCTGTTTCATACAGACTCCTGAATTTTAAGCATAAATGAGTACACTCCACGTACTACGTCATGTAAACACTTATAGCTTGAGATAATTTAACGAATACTTTAAGATCTGCTAGATACTAGATCATTGAGATGTCCCCTGACCTGAAGAAATACTACCGTGAACCGCTCTATCGTAACTCACTTTCCATCATGCTCACTCAAGTGTTCGGGATATTTTTCGCTCTAATATTCTGGGTGGTCGTGGCGCGCACTATGTCGTCAACGGCAGTCGGACTTGCGACTGCCGCATTCTCGTCGACAGTTCTTATAATCAACCTCGCGCCATTGGGCTTGGACGCCGGGCTTACGCGTTTCTTGCCGGGTTCGAACAACAAGTGCGGACTCTATTCGACCACCGTAATTATAACATTACTTGCTTCACTCGCGTTCATGGTCGTATTTCTCAGTGGCCTTGGAGTCTTCTCGCCGCAGCTCATGTTCCTGCGTGAAGGGTGGCTCCTCATTGCACTCATTGCATTCGCAGCCGTTACCGCAATCTCTACAATGCAGAGCACTGCACTCATCGCAGCGAGGCAGGGCCATCTCTATTTAATCCAAAATACTATTCTCGGTATACGAGTACCATTGATAGTTGTTTTTGCATCGCTCGGTACATTAGGCGTCTTTCTATCGTGGGACGTCGCATTTTTAGCAACAGTACTTTTCGGCACACCTGTACTTTACTATTATGGACTCTCCATGAAGTGGGAAATTGACACAAAATCCCTACGAGAGATCTTTAGGTTTTCTTTGGGCAATTATACCGCTGGAATCTTCCAAATGGCTCCTTTGATAATTCCAGTAATGATCGTCAACGCTGTCGGTGCACGGGAGGGCGCGTATTATTACATTGCACATACGCTGGCTATGGTATTTTTTACAGTTCCAGCTGGTGTTAGTCTCGCTCTCTTTGTCGAAGGATCTCATGAAATGCCTATGAGGGAGAGTACAATAAAGTCCTTAAAGTTCTCGGTGCTGATATTGATTCCTGCGATTGCTGTTGTATTTTTGTTCGGAGACAAACTGTTGCTCATCTTCGGCGCGCAGTACTCAGCAGCGAAGGCCGTTGAACTGTTGTGGTTGCTTGCGGTATCCAGTCTCTTATCTGTAATCCCTTCGATTTATTCGTCGATTTTGGTCGTTCAGAAAAAAATAAAGATGCTCAATTACATAAGCTTCGCAACATCAGCGTTGATGTTAGGAGTTGGGTACCCACTTCTATTGAAGTTTGGAATAATTGGGATGGGATATGCGTGGGTACTATCGTATGCTCTGGTGTCTATAGTTGTAGCCTGGCTGGTGATATGGAGGGACCGATGGTTATAGGTCACCAACTTTGGAAGATGCTGAAAATAGGATCTAAGGAGGGGACTCGTGAGTCTGTCGATTGAAGTCGGGACTTATTGATGCGGACAGAGGATATTTCAACTAGATAACGTAGCTCACCACCTCAAATTTCTTGAAATCGATTGGACATCCTGTATTATCACCCTTCGCCCATTCTTGGACCGAACTGGCTGACGAGGGGTGCATTACTGGAATACTCAAGTCTTAACATTACGAAGGTGTGCACTGGTCGTAGGATTAGGATTTACGAGAGGCATACAACTACCTTGCATCTTGAATAAGTCAACTGAGGCAATGATCAACCATCGAAGTGCTAAAGCGCCATAATTGCATTTTTTAAAACTACAACAATGTGGTGGTTTCGCTGACGGTCAAGAGGAAAACATCCGGAAACGACAGGTAGAACAGAAAAGAGATACATATTTATACCCCTAGGTGTCTTCAACCAAGTCATGGGCTTACTGTTAGATCTCCTCAAAATAGCATTTGTTCTGGTAATCGTCCTCCTCGCAATCACCCTCATTGTGCACTTACTCCCGTTGCTGATATTTATTGCAGCAGTGCTCCTTGTGGTATGGTTTCTGTTTTACCGAAATCGTTCGCATTGACCGATCGGTTTCGACAATGCTAAATGAGACCTACAAATTCGAGTGCTTATCAAGTAAAAAAGACTCATAAATGGGTTCACGGCAACATTAGTATGTATATGTGTTAATCGGGAGAAGCAGAGGATATCAGTAACACAGATATGATTGTTTTTGATGCGATGTACATCAGATTCAAAGAGGGTGACGACACCGATAATCTTTTAATTCCTTTTATCGAACGTGGATGTACTTATACTGGTAGGTCTGTCAGACGTCAGCTGCATATTGAACGATGCTTCATCATAAGATCCTGTAGGACTAATGACTCTTTTGTGACAGCAAAACAAAAGGTAAAAAAGTGAAAATCTTCTTGTCTGGGCGTACCTCTCATGTCGGGTCAAGTAAGAGTAGTTAGATCTCTGTAAGCATAAATGTTTGTCAATAAAATTTATGTCTATTCCAGCGACGGTATGATTGGTGCACCGGTACAGTGCGTCCCATTCAAGATTCGCCTCGTGCGAATGCATCATGGGGCGAACGCCGCAATACCGTAATTATAACATATTCTAAACGTTTTTCCGTCCATTACTCACACAAAAAGGGATTTTATTTATATATATAAAGGGGTCTTTTTATAACTGAGGAGAAAAGTGATTTATGAGTGATCCGAAAGACACCATCAAGATTGAAAACGTTGTCGCGTCAACCGGTATCGGGCAAGAGATAAACCTTAAGGCGGTAACGTTGGCCCTCGAAGGCGCTGACTATGACCCGGAGCAGTTCCCAGGTCTTGTTTACAGGACAAAAGATCCAAAAACTGCAGCTCTTATTTTTCGTTCAGGCAAGATTGTCTGCACTGGCGCAAAGAGCATTGAAGATGTCTATAAAGGGCTTGACAAAGTATTTGAAAGCTTGAGAAAAATTGGAGTGGAAGTGAAAGGCAAGCCCGAGATTAAAGTTCAAAACATCGTAGCATCAGCAGCACTTGGTTCAGTTTTAAACTTGAACGCAATTGCAGTGGGATTAGGTCTAGAAAATATAGAATACGAGCCGGAACAGTTTCCAGGACTCGTCTATCGTCTGTCAGATCCAAAAGTCGTCGTTCTTCTGTTCGGTTCAGGGAAGCTTGTGGTGACAGGTGGGCGGAAACCCGATGATGCTAAGGAAGCAGTCGATAAGATCGTAAAGGAACTAAAGAGTTTAAGCTTGTTATAAAACCCCTTCTTACCTGTATTCATATAACAATCATATTGTACGTTTCACATGATAATCCCCGAAGAAGAGCGTTCAAGCAAACCGCTTAAAGGAGAGAAGGTCTTCTCTCATCCTGATATGATCAGGGCCAACGAGTACGTGCTGACAGAGTATGTCGCGCCAGTGCGAGATATGTGCATTTTTGTGCCGTGTGCCAAGGTGAAGCCCTATCATACCAGTCCAAGCCATAAAAATTACGATAGGGTAATCCTCGGCATTTTAAAGCCTGAACAGGTTCATATTGTTACATTCGGAACGTGTGGCATCACTCCGAGAGAACTTGACGCTGAATATCCATTTACTAGTTATAGCTTTGTGCTCGGCAATTGTAACGTGACGTCAGTTAAGGAGCAGTTCATAGAGCTCGAGAGCGAAAGGCTGTATAGGTACCTCGAAAAGACTCGACATAACTATAAGCACAGAATAGCCTACTGCAGCGGCGATTTCAGGAAGGCAATGCTGAAGGCGCGTGAGATGACGGACATCGAGGTGGCAATCGTGCCAAAAGATGAAACACTTGAGAAGTACCGCGTGCGTGGGCGGAAGTTTGAGTACGGAAGCCTCAGCAAAGTCCAGTACTTAAATGATCTAAAGGACGCTATCTCGTCGAAGTATCCCGATGCCCATGCAGACTTTGACTTCGAGGATGAGAAGAGACCGTTGCTTGACAACGACTGGTATTTAGTGTAGCACGTGTGTCATGACACGCGTGGCAAAAATGGAGTATATATGCTGGGAGAGGACAACAGGAAATGAATACTGTTAAATCTTTTTACTCTCGTTATCTTGAAAGACACGTGCGGATTGTTGCGAATGACGACGTCGTACGTGAAATCTCGTTCCATACGGGGTGGCCAAGAAATCTCCAGACGGGGAGGCTGAGAGATAAAGATCCGAGTTTAGCAACGAGCGTTGCTGAGGATCTTCATGAATACCTTAAGGGTGGAGATGTTGACTTTAGAAAATATGCGTTAGATCTCGAAGGTTTTACAGATTTTGAAACCTCAGTGATAAATGAAGCTCGGAAGATATCTAGAGGGAGCGTAATGACCTATTCAGAGCTCGCACAAGTGTCAGGGCGCCCGAGAGCTGCGAGGGCGGTAGGAAATGTCATGCACAAGAACGTTCATGTTATACTCGTGCCATGTCACAGGGTTGTCGGAAAGCGTGATCTTGGTGGATTTTCATCAGGTCTTGAAGTAAAGCGCAAATTGTTGAGACTTGAGGGGTGCCTGAAGGGCATGTAAGCGCGCCACATCAATCAATCGTCGGTCGGATCGCGAGAATAGTACTATCATGTGGCGGGCTATACATCATACAGTCTATTGATTCCCCTTCTATTATTCTCGTAAATTAGAAATCAATTTTAACGTCATCCCCGACCTGCAGGTTAAGCTTTTTTGCTGCGCTTCCCCTGTTCATCGCTATTTCCATTAAATCGAAGCTACCTATCACGAGTAATAGTTCCCCGTCCTCAACGTAATCGTACGTTTCGGCGAACCGTAGCTTAACTGAATCGTTTAATGTGTGATAGCCTCCAGAATTCTTTTTTGAGGCAATTATACTCCCGCTAACATTCGTTACACAATTTCCGAACCGGTCGATGTACAAAACTTTTCCTACCACTATCTCTTCACGCACTGAGGGCTCTTGGATCACTACGTCGACATAGCTTGAAGTCTTTGTTAGATGTTCCATAATACCTATTGAAAGGAATGCACCGATCGGAGCAAAGACGTCCCTTCCATGGAACGTGTGCGACTTCGCCGATATATTTATAGCCAACGTCTCAAAATCTCCGAGGTATCGAGCTGCGGGAATCAGGAGTCCATTATCAGGTCCTACGAGGTACTGACCTCCGGCTTCCACAACGAGTCCCTGTCGCTCTGTTCCGACGGTTGGGTCGACAACGGCGATATGGACCGTACCGTGCGGGAAGTACTTCACAGTTTCACGTAGTATAAATGACCCCTCAGTTATGTTTTGAGGTGACACGTCGTGGGTGATGTCTATGACGCTAACGGAAGGGGCAATGTTAGATATTATCGCTTTCATGACGGATGGGTAAAACGACCCGAAATCTGTTAGAAGAGTAATGATTCCCATATTATTTAATTGAGAATTACATCATAAAAGGTTTAAGTCTCTTGCGATCTCCTGCGCCATGTGAATTTCGTCCTCTCGCAAGTACCTGTTGATTTCAGGATAGTGAACGACATTGTAGGGGGTGTATTGGAACATAAGGTTGAATTTAACCCTCGGCATGTTTTCTCGTACCCATTCTACGATGGGCTGCGTGCAGCACTTGATATGTCCAGGCATAACGAGATGTCGTATCAGCAGTTTATCTTTGGATGATAACAGATTCCTAGTGACGACGTCAACATAGTTATCAACTTTGGAATAGCGTTTTGCGCACGTATTATTTCCGAACTTGAAATCGCTTAGATATATATCAATTACTCCATTTAGCAACTTTGCAGACTCCGAAGAGTAATAAGCATTGGAATTAAATACCATTGGGACATTCAGGCTGTCCGCCTCTATCTCTTGTTTTTCTGCGAGATCATAGAATGCTCTTATTGCTCTTAGAATTGTATAGATATGCGGGGTGGGGTCGCCTCCCACCCAGTTTACGTTACGGCTCCCCTGCTTAGACCTCTTATACATCCTGAGTGCAAGAGTCTCTGGTAAAGCTTTTGTCCCTTCAAGTGGGGCCCTTGAGATCTCCCAATTTTGGCAGAAGACGCACGAGAATGTGCAGCCGGTGAAGAAGATCGTATGAGAAGGTAGGAGCTCTCGCTCTTCGCCACAGTGGAGAAATTCAGATGAATAGTTGGAGTACGTAATTCCGCAGAATCCGGACGTTGCATTGCGGTCTGCATGGCATCGCCTCTCGCAGAAGTGGCAGTCATGAAATATCCGCCGTGCTATTTCGATTTTAAGATCAAGAAGCGATGTTTCTGGTGGCTCAGATTTAGCCGCATTGTCGGCGTTATCGTGTATTTTCCAGAGCTTATCAACCGGAGCTTTCAAATCCGCCCTAGTTTCAACCCTTTGTGCATTTCTAAAGAGTGGAAGCATTTCCCTGCGCATAACATCCTAATTCTCTAGGTTATGGACGTGGTTTGAAATTATAACAAAACAGATTACTGAGGAACCGGACCTACGTGGCTTATCAAGTCGCGAGGATCTATTGCAAATTTCTTGAGGCGCTCGAGTAACCCGTCACGTTTTCTTCCTATGAGACTATTTTCGAGAACGTCGCTGATCGTAGTGACGGGGAT
>Ga0187781_10000470_pt1 | contig 28572 bp, 27 predicted proteins | sample 0715_SJ02_MP02_2_FD_132447 | JGI IMG/M metagenome (GOLD analysis project Ga0187781, IMG submission 132447) | Tropical peat soil microbial communities from peatlands in Department of Meta, Colombia - 0715_SJ02_MP02_20_MG | ecosystem: Environmental > Terrestrial > Soil > Wetlands > Peat | place... | reverse complement strand
TCAACAACCGCAACACGATCGCGAGCCTGCCGCTCGCCAACCAGCGCAATTTTGCCGACGCAGTGCATGCCGTGGCCGCGATGATGCGCAAGGACACCGATGTCCTGCTGTTGCTGATGACGTCGCACGGCACGCCGCGCGGCTTCGCGCTGCGCCTGCCGAGCGCGCTCACCAGCGAACTGACGCCGCCGGAAGTCGCCGGAGCGCTCGACAAGGAGGGCATCAAGAACCGCATCGTCATCGTGTCGGCGTGCTTTTCCGGGACGTTCGTGCCGCTGCTCGCCAACGACGACACAATCGTGCTCACCGCCGCCGACGCCTGGAGCACGTCGTTTGGCTGCGCCGCCGAACGCGACTGGACCTATTTCGGCGACGCGTTCTTCCGACTGAGTTTGCGTCCGGGCACCGATCTGCAGCGCGCGTTTGACAACGCGCGGGTCCTGATCCACGGCTGGGAGCTGATGGATCACGCGCCGCCGTCAAACCCGCAAGGTCATTTCGGCCAAGCGCTGGTCGCGAAGCTCGCACCGTTCTTTCAGACGCCCTCGCCCGCAGCGCCTTAGCAGCGGATTTCGTGACGCCGCGGCACTTCACGCCACGCGGCGCACCCGTCCCCACGACTTGAGCGAGAGCCACAGCTTGCGATCGAGCCGGAACCGGTCGGTGGGCGCGGCCGAGTTGATGGCGCGGATGCGCGTCAGGCGCACGCCGGTCCATTGGAAGCCGCATTTCTCCAGCACCCGGCGCGAGGCCGGATTGCTGACGCGGGCGCCGGCGACGAGCGCCTCGTGCTCAAGCTCGCCGAACGCATAGTCGATGAGCGCGCGGACCGTCTCGGTGGCGTAGCCGCGGCCCCAATACGCCGCGCCCAGCCAATAGCCGATTTCAGGTCCGCTTTCGCGCGGATCGATCCCGCAATCGCCGATCAGGACGCCATCAAGCACGATCGCGAACGCGACCTCGCCGTCACCGCGATTGACCGCCTGGACGAACTCTCGCGCGTCCTCGATGCCATAGGGATGCGGGATGCGCGCCGTATTCGCGGCGATGCGGCGATCATTGGCGATGAGCGCTATCGCTTTTACGTCCTCGAGACGCGGCGCGCGCAAAGTCAGCCGCTCGGTCTTGAGGACGGGAATACTGCGCTCTCTCGCGGTCTCGTCTCCGATATCTTTACATCGCGTCATGGCACGGGCTCCTGCGCAAAAAACCGAAAGGGGGAGCCGGCATCCCGGTCTCCCCCTTTTCGGAGCCCATTCGGGCCCGCCGGTTCGACTGGATGCCGGCGGACCTCATATGATCCACCGTTCTACTGGGCCGCAGCCTCGGTCGTCGGAAGTACCGACACAAAGACGCGGCCCTTGGCTTTGGTCCGGAACTGGAGGCGGCCGTCGATCAAGGCAAACAGCGTGTGATCGCGGCCGACGCCGACATTGCGGCCGGCATGCCACTTGGTACCGCGCTGGCGCGCGATGACGTTGCCGGCGACAACCTGTTCGCCGCCGAAAATCTTGATGCCCAGGCGTTGGCCGCCGGAATCGCGGCCGTTACGCGACGAGCCGCCTGCTTTCTTATGAGCCATCGCTGGCCTCCGAACCCTTCTTGATCGTGTCCCTACATGGGATTCGTGACAAAAGCATCACTTCTCTGCATCACTTCTTCTTACCCTTTGGCGGCGGTTTTTTGGCCTTCGCCGCCGGCGGCTTAGATTTCGGCTTTTCCAGCTTCTTGGCCGGGGCCTTGCGCTTCTTCGCCGCGGCCTCCGCGGCCGGCGGCGCAGCCTCGGCGGCGGCTTTCGCCGGAGCCTCCGGCGTCGCCGGCGCAGGCGCCGTCGCGCGTTTCGGCCGCGGCGGAGCGGTCTTGCTCGGCTTCTTGCCGTCGGTGAGGATTTCGGTGATGCGCAGAAGCGTGAATTCCTGGCGGTGGCCGCGCTTGCGCCGCGAGTTCTTGCGCCGGCGCTTCTTGAAGGCGATGATCTTCGGCCCGCGCGCCTGCTCGAGCACCTCGGCAGCCACAGTCGCGCCAGCGACAATGGGGGCGCCGAGCGTCACGCTGTCGCCGCCGACGACGAGCACCTCGCCGAACTCGACGATCGCACCGGGCTCGCCCTTGACCTTGTCGACCTTGAGTACATCTTCGGCCGCCACCCGGTATTGCTTGCCGCCTGTTTTGAAGACCGCGAACATCTTTGCCCTCGTGTTCGATCCCGGTGCTCGGATTGGACCGGACCGGCTTTTTCCAGTCGTTGCTGCTGGCTAGAGCGCGCGCCGGCAAACCTTAACGGCTTGCCCGAGCGGCGCCGCGGCCGTTATGGCGGGGCGCCAAATTCCTGTCAAGAAATGCGTCGGACCGCGCCAGCCGGATTGAAGGCTTTAGTCTCCGCTTTTGACGTCGGTGTGGGCGCTGACCGCCATCTGCCACTGACCGTTGCGTCTGGTCCACAGCCGCACGGCACGGAAACGCGCGCGCGCGTCCGGCTTTACGTGGGTCGCGATCATCACCGCACCATCGCCATAGGCCGACACTTCCATGTGTTCCACTTCGCCGACCGTCACCGCGGCCTTGCTCTCCTTCTGACGCTCGATCAGCGCGATGCGTGCAGACTTCGAGACCGGCGCGCCGCCGCTGCCGTAGAGCACAAAATCGTCGGCGACATGCTTGCTCCATTCGCCGGCGTCGTGGGCGGCCACGGCCTTCGCGATCGCCTGGAAGGAGTTGATGATGTCCTGCTCGGTCGGCGAGCGCACCCGATAGGGAATCGTCTCGCAGGGGTTTTTGCATTCGGGCGGATTTGCCGGGGCGGCCGGCGTCGTTGTGGAGGCGACCGCATCGGCTACGGCAAGTGGCACGTCCTGCATCACCAGGGCGCGCCAGGCCCGCTTCTGCCTGACCCAAATATCGAGAAAACGCGCATCGTCGCCCAACGCCGATTTGTGCTGGCCGGTGACCAGGGCCACAAGCCCATAGATTTTCACATCGACATCGGTTGCCGGGCCGGCGGCAACGGCTTTGAGATCGGCGAGAAAATCCTTGCGCGAATGGATCTTGCCGCTCGCGTCGACGAAGGTGAATTCCAACGCCAGCAGCCGCCTGGCAATCCCCTTGTCGCCGGCGCGGATCGCGGCGCCAAGGGTTTCGTCGGCGGCAACAACCGGCGCGCCGGCGGGTGGCAGCGGCGGTCTGGGCTGCGCCTTGGGTCCAACGATGAGAACCGCGATCAGAGCAGCGGCGACGAGCGCGCCAACCCAGCCCCAGAGGATGGCCCGTCGCAAGACTATCGATCGGGCTGCTGATCGGGGCGCCGAAGTCGCGCCGGACATACGGCTCCTTCCCGCTACTTCGCCTCGGCAGCGGCCGATTGCCCCGACCGCCCGGCGCTACACCTTGGCATTTTTCGGCCAACAAAAGCTTTGGTTGGTTACCGCGGGCGGCTCAGCCGCAATGACCCTTGTGGCAGTGCTTCACCCCCCGATGGTAGTAGTGGCCTCGGCCCTTCCACCCTGGGTGCATGGCGTTACGGCACTCTGCACTGAGCTGCGGCCGCTTCGCCAGCATGCACCTTTTGACCTTTTGCTCGTCGGGAATGAAGTCGTTGCAGAGGCGCAGCGCATCCGACACGCAAAGTTCGCGGGGATCGCCCTGAGCAACGGCCCCGTTCAAACCGCCAAGAAGTACGATCATGGGCAGGGCGACGCCCAGGACAAGACGCAGATGACGCATGGGTTTAACCCCCCGAAACGACGCGAGCCAACTCCCGCACTGACGCACCCTAGCGGGGCTGCGGGCCGCCGTCGATGGTCTCTATCCTGGTGAAAGTCAAACCCAATGGGAGCTCGAAGATGACGCAATCGCCGGCGTCAGCGTCCCCAGGCGAAATTCGGCGCGCGGCTCTTGCGCCCGCGGGTGAGCTCGTCGGCACATTTCTCGACTGCGCCCTCGGTCAGTTCCGCGGTGACGTTGTCGAAGGACAGGTGCCGGCAATATAGGCCGTCGGGCATGGCATAGACGATGGCGCCCACCCGATTGGTCCCGCGCGCTTCCGCCGCCGCCTGCAGAATCGGGTCAATCACCACCCGGCCGCCGATCAAGAGCGCGGCGGTAAGGAGCACCAGGAACAGGGACAAGACGACGGCAAGGCGTGCGGACTTGGCGCGCAGATCCTCGCGGTGAGCGCGCGCAGCCCGGCGCGCACGCGCGCTGGCGTGGTCCGCCGCCGCGACCCACGAAACCGTGTCGGTCCCTATTTGCTGGCCTGCGCGCATGGCCGCCACGATACGGTCAAATCATGCAGCGGCGGATAAACGACTTGTTTTCAATTTGATTCGAAATTCCATCGCGGCCGCAACGGATGCTATGGTCGCCCATGCGCACGAAAGTCGTCATCGTCGGCGCCGGGCCGGCCGGCTTGCTGCTCGGCCAGCTGCTGCACCGTCACGGCATCGACAACATCATCCTCGAGCGGCAGACCGGCGCCTACGTGCTTGGCCGCGTTCGCGCCGGCGTGATCGAGCAAATCACCATCGACCTCCTCGACGAAGCCGGGGTCGGGGCCCGCATGCATGCCGACGGTCTCGTGCACGAAGGGGTGCAGATTTGCGTCGACGGTGTTCGCCACCGCATCTCCTTCAAGGAGATGACCGGCAAGGCCGTGATGGTCTACGGACAGACCGAGATCACCAAGGACCTGATGGACGGTCGTGCCGCCGCCGGCGCGCCGACCGTCTACGCCGCGCAGGACGTGGCGCTGCACGACGTCTTCACCGACAAGCCGCGCGTGAGCTATCGGGCCGACGGCAGAGCGCACGAGACCGTCTGCGACTTCATCGCCGGGTGTGACGGGTTTCACGGCGTCAGCCGCAAGAGCGTGCCGCCGGCCGCGCTCATGACGCATCAGCGGGTCTATCCGCTGGGCTGGCTCGGCATCCTCTCGGAAACCCCGCCGGTCTCGGAAGAGCTGATCTATGTCCGCCACCCCCACGGCTTCGCGCTCTGCTCGATGCGCTCGCCGACGCGCAGCCGCTACTACCTGCAATGCAGCCTCGCGGAGGACATCGACGCGTGGCCCGACGAGCGGTTCTGGGAAGAGCTCAGGCCGCGGCTCGACGAAGAGGCGCGCGCTCGTCTCGTCACCGGCCCGTCATTGGAGAAGAGCATCGCGCCGCTGCGCAGCTTCGTCGCCGAGCCGATGCGCTTCGGTCGGCTGTTCCTCGCCGGCGACGCCGCGCACATCGTGCCGCCGACCGGCGCCAAGGGCCTCAACCTGGCAGCGAGCGACGTGCGCTTCCTGTCGCAGGCGCTGATCGAACACTACACCGACAAATCGGACGCCGGACTGGAGCACTATTCCGCGCGCGCGCTGGCGCGAGTGTGGAAGGCGGAGCGCTTTTCCTGGTGGATGACGACGCTCCTGCACCGGATTTCGGAAGATCCTTTTGATCAGAAAATTCAGCTCGCCGAGCTCGACTATCTGTTCCGCTCCAAGGCCGCCGCGACGACGTTCGCCGAGAATTATGTCGGGCTGCCCTTCTAGGCAAAGCGGACGCCGGTGTGCATGAGTTTCTCTCTCCGGTCGTTCTCCGCATGCACCGAGCGGAACCAGCACGAAGCTCAAACGTTACCTTATCGTTCGATCCACAACGGAGAATGGCCATGCCTGCTCTCATGTGGATCGCGTTTTGGTCTTGCATGATGGGGGCCGCGACGTGCTGGCAGGAGTCGGCACAAGCTATTCGCGCTAAGGGGCCGGACCGGCGCGATCCCCCGACCGCCTAGTCGCCCACCGATCAAATCGGCACCTCTCGACTGCATCTACGCCGTCCGGTGAAACTGGTCGATCGGGGATGCGCGAAAGAGGACGCGCGCCGCCAACTCAGGTTGCGGCCCGCGCACCGCGCCGGTATCTATACGCGCCTTTTCGCGCGGCCCTACGGCTCGCGCTTGCCCAGGTTAAAGAGCGCCACGACCGTCATGGCCCGGCTGGTGATGAAGTTCGGCGGAACGTCGGTCGCCGACATCGACCGCATCCGCAATGTCGCGCATCACGTCAAGCGCGAGGTCAATGCCGGCCACGAGGTCGCCGTCGTGGTCTCGGCGATGTCGGGCGTGACCGATCAGTTGATCGGCTGGTGCGCGGCCGCACTGAGCAACCGGCAGATTTTCGACGCGCGCGAATACGACGCCGTGGTCGCGACCGGCGAGCAGGTCACGGCCGGCCTCTTGGCGATCGTCCTACAGGACATAGACGTCAACGCGCGTTCGTGGCTCGGCTGGCAGCTGCCGGTCCTGACCTCGGACGCGCATGCCTCCGCACGCATCCTCGAAGTCAATGGCGGCGAGGTGATCCGGCGCTTCGTCGAACGCCAGGAGGTGGCGGTCATCGCCGGCTTCCAGGGCGTGTATCAGCAGACCGCGCGGATCACGACGCTCGGGCGCGGCGGATCGGACACCTCGGCGGTCGCGGTCGCGGCCGCGATCCGCGCCGACCGCTGCGACATCTACACCGATGTCGATGGTGTCTATACCTCCGATCCGCGCGTCGTGCCGCGGGCGCAGCGGCTCGACAAGATCGCCTTCGAGGAGATGCTGGAGCTCGCCTCACTCGGCGCCAAAGTGATGCAGGTACGCTCGGTCGAACTGGGTATGGTGCATAATGTGCGCATCTTCGTGCGCTCGAGTTTCGACCGGCCCGAGGATATCGATCCGCACGGCAAACCGCCCGGAACTCTCATTTGCGACGAGGGGGAGATCGTGGAACAGCAAGTGGTTACCGGGATCGCGTTCTCGCGCGACGAGGCGCAAATCTCGGTCCGCCAGGTCGAGGACAAGCCGGGCGTCGCCGCGGCGATTTTCGGTCCGCTCGCCGAGGCCAACATCAATGTCGACATGATCGTGCAGAACGTCTCGGCCGACGGCAAGACCACCGATCTCACCTTCACCGTGCCGGCGGCCGATTATCAGCGCGCGCGCGACGTCCTCGTCACGGCGAAGGCGGCGATCGGCTATGCCCGGCTCGACGGCGCCACCGATGTCGCCAAGATCTCGGTCATCGGCATCGGCATGCGCAGCCATGCCGGCGTCGCCGCCAAGGCGTTTCGCGCGCTTGCCGAGCGCGCCATCAATATCCGCGCCATCACCACCTCGGAAATAAAGTTCTCGCTGTTGATCGACGCCGCCTTCACCGAGCTCGCGGTCCGCACCCTGCACTCGCTTTACGGCCTCGACAAAGCGACCGCGTAGCCGGCTGAGATTCTCGCTGCAGCGCACAAACGCCGGCCGCCTGCGTCATCGCCTTGTCTTCGGCTTGCGATTTGCATACCGCATTCGATATAGCCTTGAGGATGGTCGCCGCGGGCAAGCTCCCGGGCGAATTCCTCTTTGATGACGCCGGCGCGATGCGGGCTGCGCACCGGTCAAAGTAAGGCCCGAGGGACCTCACGCCATGCGCGGCGCGCTCGGCGGTCCGCGCGTGCTGTTGCGCCGGCTTCGCGAAGTGATGGCGGAGCCGGTCAGCGCGCAGGAACGCCTCGACAAGATCGTGGTGCTGATCGCCGCCAACATGGTTGCGGAGGTGTGCTCGGTCTATGTGCTGCGGGTCGATTCTACGCTCGAGCTTTATGCAACCGAAGGTCTTAACCGCGACGCCGTCCACCGCACGGTGATGCGCGCCGACGAGGGCCTCGTCGGCCTCGTCGCCAGCCAGGCGAGCGCCATCAACCTGTCGAATGCGCAGGCGCATCCGGCCTTCTCCTACCGCCCGGAGACCGGCGAGGAGAACTATCATTCCTTCCTCGGGGTGCCGGTGCTGCGCGCCGGCAACACGCTCGGCGTGCTGGTGGTGCAGAACCGGGCGCGGCGCACCTATTCCGAGGAGGAAGTCGAGGCGCTGCAGACGACGGCGATGGTGCTTGCCGAGATGATCGCCTCCGGCGAGCTCTCGGCGCTGGCGCCTCCCGGCGCCGAGCCGGCGGCGCGGCGCTCGCTGCACGTCAAGGGCGCGGCGCTGAGCGAGGGCATCGCACTCGGCCATGTCGTTCTGCATGAGCCGCGCGTCGTCGTCACCAACTATATCGCCGACGACGTTCCCAGGGAGTTGAAGCATCTCCAGGGGGCGGTCGAGACGCTGCGCGCCAATCTCGACGAACTCCTCGAACACGGCGACGTAGTCGAGGGCGGCGAGCACCGCGACGTGCTCGAGGCCTATCGCATGTTCGCCTACGACCGCGGCTGGCTGCACAAGCTCGAGGAAGCGGTGATGACCGGGCTTACCGCGGAGGCCGCGGTCGAGCGCGTGCAATCCGACACCCGCGCGCGCATGCTGCGGCAGACCGACCCGTTTCTGCGCGAGCGCCTGCACGATCTCGACGATCTCGCCAACCGGCTGATGCGCCAGCTCACCGGCCGCGATCATGCACCGGCGCGCGACAGCCTCCCGGAGAACGCCATCCTCGTCGCCCGCTCGATGGGCCCGGCGGCGCTCCTCGACTACGACCGCAAGCGGCTGCGCGGACTCGTGCTCGAGGAAGGCGGCCCGCATTCGCACGTCACCATCGTCGCCCGCGCGCTTGGCATTCCGGCGGTCGGCGGCATCGACAACGCCACCGGCATGGCGGACCCCGGCGACGCCATCATCGTCGACGGCGCGGCCGGCGATCTGCACGTGCGGCCGCTCCCGGATATGGAGGCGGCCTATGCCGAGCGCGTGCGGCTGCGCGCCCGGCGCCAGCAGCAATACCAGGCGTTGCGCGACAAACCGTGCGTCACTAAGGACGGCGAAGAGGTGACCCTGCTGATCAATGCCGGGCTGAGCGTCGACCTCCCGCACATCGCCGACACCGGCGCCGCCGGCATTGGCCTGTTCCGCACCGAGCTGCAATTCATGGTGGCGCCGAATTTTCCGCGGTCGGGCGAGCAATATGCGCTTTATCGCGCCGTCCTCGACGCCGCCGGCAACAAGCCGGTGACGTTCCGCACCCTCGACATCGGCGGCGACAAGGTGCTGCCCTATATGCGCAACATCGAGGAGGAGAATCCGGCGCTCGGCTGGCGCGCGATCCGGCTCGGACTCGATCGGCCGGCTTTGCTGCGCACGCAGCTGCGCGCGCTGTTGCGCGCCGGCGCCGGACGCGCGTTGAAGATCATGTTTCCGATGATCGCGGCGGTGCAGGAATTCGACCAGGCGAAGGATCTGCTCGAGCGCGAACTGACGCATCTGCGCCGGCACGGCCACAAGCTGCCGGACGAGGTGGAGGTCGGCAGCATGGTCGAAGTCCCGGCGCTGCTCTATCAGCTCGACGAGCTCCTCGAGCACGTCGATTTCCTCTCCGTCGGCTCGAACGACCTGGTGCAGTTCCTCTATGCGGTCGATCGCGGCAATCCGCGCGTTTCCGGCCGCTTCGATCCGCTGTCGGCGCCGGTCCTGCGCGCGCTCAAGGAAATTGCCGACAAGGGCCGCGCGCACAACAAGCCGGTAACGCTGTGCGGGGAGCTCGCATCGCAGCCACTCGGCGCGCTCGCCCTCGTCGCGCTCGGCTACCGCTCGCTGTCGCTGACGCCGTCGGCGGTCGGACCGGTCAAGGCCTTGCTGCTCGACCTCGATTGCCGCAAGACGGCCGCCTTCCTATCTCCGCTGATCGAGAAAGCCGCCGGCAGCCTGTCGATCCGCGGTCAGCTCGAGGCTTTTACCGCCGACAACGGCTTGCAGGTCTGAGAGGACAACATGATACCCGGCCCGAGCCGGGCGTCACCACAGAGAGGCCATGCTCCCGGACCAGAAACTCAACGCCCTCGTCGCCCGCCACGCGGCGCTCGAACGCGACCTCGCGGCGGCGCTGCCGCCGGAGACCTATGTCAAGCTGTCGCGCGAATTCGCGGAACTCGCGCCGGTAGTCGAGGCGGTGAAATCCTATCACGCCGCGCGGCGCGAGCTCGACGGGCTGACTAATATGATCGCCGATCCGTCGACCGACGCGGAAATGCGCTCGATCGCCGAGGCGGAACGGCCGGAACTCGAGGCGCGCCGCGTCGCGCTCGAGCAGCAGCTGCGCCTCGCGCTCCTGCCCAAGGACGCGATGGACGAGCGCAACGTCATTCTCGAGATCCGTGCCGGAACCGGCGGCGACGAAGCGGCGCTGTTCGCCGGCGATCTGTTCCGCATGTATGAGCGCTACGCCGCCAAGCAGGGCTGGAAGGTTGAGGTGGTGACCGCGAGCGACGGCGCGATGGGCGGCTTTAAGGAAGTCGTCGCCGAAATCCGCGGCCGCGGCGCCTTCGCCAAGCTCAAATACGAATCCGGCGTGCATCGCGTGCAGCGGGTGCCCGACACCGAGGCTTCGGGCCGCATCCATACCTCGACGGCGACGGTTGCGGTGCTGCCCGAGGCGCAGGAAATCGATGCCCCGATCAATGACGTCGATCTCAAGATTGACACGCTGCGCTCGAGCGGCGCTGGCGGCCAGCACGTCAACAAGACCGAGTCGGCGGTGCGCGTCACCCACATCCCCTCCGGCATCGTCGTGATGATGCAGGAGGACCGCTCGCAGCACAGAAACCGCGCCAAGGCCCTCGCCGTGCTGCGCACGCGGCTCTACGATCTCGAGCGGCAGAAACAAGAGGCGGCGCGCGCTGCCGAGCGCCGCGGCCAGGTGGGCACCGGCGACCGCTCCGAACGCATCCGCACTTACAATTTCCCGCAAGGCCGCGTCTCCGATCACCGCATCAACCTGACGCTCTACAAGCTGCCGCAGATCCTGGAGGGCGAGGCATTGGGAGAGATCATCGACGCGCTCGTCGCCGAGCACCAGGCGGCGCAGCTCGCGGCCGAGGAGACCGCTTGATGCCGGCAGCAGCCGATCTTGTCGTCGCGCCGGCGACCAGCGGTGCCGGCGCACTCACCGTTGCGGCCGCGCGCCGCGCTCTGGCGCGGGAGCTCCGCGCCGCCGGCATCGATTCGCCTGAGCTCGACGCCCGGCTTCTCGTCGCCCACGCCCTCGGGCTCGACCATGCCGCGCTCGTTACAGCCGGGCCTCGCCTCCTTGATCGCGGCGAGGCGGAGGCGATCGCGACGCTTGGCCGCCGCCGCCTTGCGCGCGAGCCGGTGGCGCGCATTCTTGGCTTGAAGGAGTTCTGGAGTCTGACGCTGCGAATCAATACCGCGACGCTCGTGCCGCGGCCGGAAACTGAAACCGTCGTGGAGGCGGCGCTCGCCGCGCTCAATGCGGCCGGAGCGCGATCGCATCCGCTGCGGATCGCCGATCTCGGCACCGGCAGCGGGGCGCTTCTTCTCGCGCTCCTCGCCGAGCTGCCGCATGCTTTCGGCGTCGGCACCGATACGAGCCTCGGCGCGCTCGCGGTCGCCCGCGGTAACGCCCGACATCTCGGACAAACCCGCGCGGCGTTCCTCGCCTGCGACATGGCGGCAGCGCTTTGCGGACCGTTCGACCTCATCGTCGCCAATCCGCCTTACGTCCGATCCGGCGATATCGCCGCGCTCGCGCCCGAGGTCCGCAATTTCGATCCCCGGTCCGCGCTCGACGGCGGCCACGACGGGCTCGACTGCTATCGGACGATTGCCGCCACGGCGCGGCGATTGCTGGCGCCCGGAGGTGCCGTGGTCGTTGAAATCGGAGAGGGTCAGGCGGAGCCGGTTTCGACATTGTTTTCGGCGGCAGGGCTTGCGGGAGCCCCGCCGCGCCCCGATCTTGGCGGCATGCCGCGGGCCTTCTTGGCGCGGAAAACCGCGACCGCAGGGGCATGAGCGCAAAGCATTGGCCTCCGGCAAAAAGGCAGCAAAAAAGCGCTTGGAATATTGGCCGGAACCGACTAGCTTGCGCCCACGGAATCGGCCCGAGATCATGCCGCGCCGCTTTGAACGCCGAGGGCGTCCCTCTTTAACGAGAGAGGTTGGCAGCGCAGGCTGGGTGAACAACGAAAGCCGGAACTACGAAAGCCGGATCGGACGACACGGGATCGCCATATTACGACCGAGAAACCTATCGGTTCGACGCGCATTCGTGCGGAGTGTCGCGCAAGATGAGGGGTTCGCAGCACCGCGGCGGAGCCGCCGGTGAGGGCTGTATTGCGAAGGATTGGCACGGTAGCTAACGGTGATGCCAGCGCGTACGCGGCGGGGACTGGTGAACCCGGCGACGACGTCGCGGGTTAACCGTCATGTCGCGCGGGTTTTGAGATGGAAATGACGGGCGGCTAACGTGCCGCTGCAAATCAAGGGGGTTGGCGGAACAGCGAACCATGAGAAACGGTCAGAACAAGCGCATGCGGGGTCGCAACCGCAAGGGTGGCCATCACCAGAATCCGTTGTCGCGCATGTACGAGTCCAACGGACCCGACGTGAAAATTCGGGGGACGGCGTCGCATGTTGCCGAGAAATATCTCCAGCTCGCCCGGGACGCGCAGGGCTCCGGAGACCCGGTTGCTGCTGAAAACTATTACCAGCACGCCGAGCACTATTTCCGCCTGATCGCGGCCGCGCAGGAGCAGTTTCGCCAGAGCCAGCCCTATTATCAGCAGGGCGGCGGCGAACAGCGCGGCAATGTTTCCGACGACGGATATGACGACGGCGAGAACGAGCAGCCCTCGCTGGGCGGCGAGCCGTTCGCGCCGCGCGAGCCGCAGCCGTTTTACCAGCGCGAGCAGCAGCCGCCCCACGGTCAGCCGCAACACACGCATCAGCCGCACGTTCAACCGCGCCCGCAGCAGCACTTCCAACCGGCGGGCGAAGAGGGCGTCGAGCGCCTGCCGTCGTTCATCACCGGTGGCCAGCCGCACCAGCAGCCGCAGCAGAGCCAAGGCTCGAACAGCGCTAACGGACCGAACAGTCCGAACGGCTATGACGGATCGCCGGACCGCTTCCCGCTGCATCGGCGGCGACGTCGCCATCGCGGCCCGCGCGATCATTCGATGCAGGGCGGCGAGGGCGACGCACCGACGCCGCCCGGTCAGCGCCCAATCGACGATTGATTGCTACCGTCCGGGCGGCCGCAGCCAGCAAGCCCGGAGGCCGTATTCAAAAACTGACTAATGAGATTTTCCGGCGCCAATCGGGAGCGCGGGCTCAGCCGCCGCGCGGCGCCTTGAGCAGCCGCATCAGGAACCAGATCGGCAAGACAATCACCGCGCCGAGCAGGAAATACTGCCAGAGCCAGCGCACCGCATCGAAGCCCATATTCCAGATGTGCTGCACCAACGTGCGCACCGACTCGATGATGTTCCAGGGATCGAGGCCGACCGCGGCGAGAATGACGCCGACCAGGATTGAGAGCAGAATGAGCCGGCCGATCACTGCAAGCGGCGGGCCGCCGAAGAAGCGGTGAACAAAGTCTGGCGCCATGGCGAAAATCTCCGTCGCGTCAAATACGCAACTTGCCGTGGCTTACGCAAGCGCCACATTGCGTGTGATGGGAGGGCGCGCGAGGCGTTGCCTCGGCTTTGCGAGTGGCGTTAAGTTGCCCCTGCCCAAGCCGTTTCCGGCACTCCGAGGATGCTCATGGCCAAGATCGAGGACCGCGCGCCGGTGTCGATGGCGAGCCTCAACGACGATATCGGCGAGGAAAAGCGGCTCACCCTGTACCGCGTGCAGGTCGAGATCCGCGAGGCCGAGCAGCGCGCCTATGATCTGTTCCTGCAGAACCTCGTCAAGGGCACGAGCCATCTTTCGCTCGGCCAGGAGGCGATCGCCGCCGGCTTTGCCACCGCGATGCGGCCCGGCGATCTCTCGTTCTGCACCTATCGCGGCCACGCCCATACGCTGGCGCGCGGAGTACCGATCGCTAAGGTGCTGGGCGAACTGATGCAGCGCGACACCGGGCTGATGCGCGGCAAGGGCGGCTCGATGCACCTGACCTCGGTCGATCACGGCGTCATGGGCTCCTACGCGATCATCGGCGCGCATCTGCCGATCGCCTGTGGCGCGGCCTGGCGCGCGCAGTACAAGGGCGATAACGACGTTTCGGTCTGCTTCTTCGGCGACGGCACGACCAACATCGGTGCCTTCCACGAGGCACTGAATTTCGCTGCAGTGTGGAAGCTGCCGGTGGTGTTCGTCTGCGAAAATAATCTCTACATGGAATACACGCCGATCGGCGATGTCACCGCGGTGCTGCACCCGGCCGCCGATCGCGCCGCGAGCTACGGGCTGCCACGGATCATCGTCGACGGCAACGACGCCGATATCGTCTACCGCACCGCGACCGCGGCCTACGCCAAGGGGCGCGCCGGCGGCGGACCGTCCTTGATCGAATGCCTGACTTACCGGCACAGCGGCCACTCGCGCGCCGATCCCGCCAAGTACCGGCCCGAGGGCGAGCTGGAGCGATGGAAAACGCGCGACCCGATCAAGACCTATCGCGAACGACTCAAGCAATTCGGCATCAGCGACGATGTGATTGCCGGCATCGACGCCGACGTCAGACGCCGCGTCGACGAGGCGACCGAACTGTGCAAGGCGGCGCCGCCGCCCTCGCCCGACATCCTCACCACCGACGTCTATGCCGACGGAGGCTTCGCGTGGCGGAACTGACTTATCGCGACGCGGTGATCCGCGGCATCGCGCAGGAGATGACGCGCGACCCCGACGTCGTGTTCCTCGGCGAGGATGTCGGCAAGCCGGGCGGCGTGTTCAAGGCGACCGTCGGCCTTTACGAGCAATTCGGCCCGGTGCGCGTGCGCGACACGCCGATTTCCGAGCAGGCGATTCTCGGCGCCGCCATGGGCGCGGCGATGACCGGATTAAAGCCGATCGCTGAGATCATGTTCTCGGATTTCATCGCGGTGTGCTTCGATTACATCGCCAACGAGTTCGCCAAGAGCCGCTATATGTCGAACGGCCAGCTCAAATGCCCGCTTGTGGTGCGCACCGGCAATGGCGGCGGCGCCCGTTTCGGCGCGCAGCATTCGCAGAGCGTCGAAAACTGGTGCATGATGATTCCCGGCCTCAAGGTCGTGGCACCGTCCTCGCCGCGCGATGTGATCGGGCTGATGGCGGCGGCGGTGCGCGATCCCGATCCGGTGATCTTCTTCGAACACAAGTCGCTCTACCCGACCAAGGGCGAGGTCCCGGACGGCGAGATCGTCGACACGCTGGGCACTGCAAAGATTGTGCGGCCGGGCAAGGACGCGACCATCCTGGCGTTGGCTTTAATGGTGCCGCGCGCGCTCGCGGCGGCGGAAAAGCTCAAGAGCGAGCACGACATCGACTGCGAAGTCGTCGACGTGCGTTCGCTGGTGCCGCTCGACACGCGGGCCATTCTCGGCTCGGTCGCGCGCACCCATCGTTTGTTCACCGTCGAGGAGAATCCGCGGCTTTGCGGCTGGGGCGCGGAGCTCGTCTCGATCGTCGCCGATGAGGCGTTCTACGAGCTCGACGGGCCGCCGGTGCGGATCACGACGCCACATATTCCGCTGCCGGCCGCCGATGTGCTCGAGGACATGGCGCTGCCGAGCATCGAGCGCGTCGCGGAGCGGGTGCGGCGTTCATTGGAGAGCTGATTAGCAGCGGTCATCACCGGGCTTGTCCCGGTGACCCCGATCGATTGGCACTGTGCGCCGAACGAATCGCGGGACGGCCAGATAAGCCGGCGATGACGCGAACGGAAACCGAGGGAAACGCCATGAGTGCGATGTACGACAATCTCCTCGCCAACGTGCCGACCGACCTGTGGATCGGCGGCAAATGGCGCAAAGCCTCCGACGGCGGCCGCTTCGACGTGATCGATCCGGCGACCGAAAATAAGATCGCCTCGGTCGCGAGCGCGACCGTCGAGGACGCCAAGGCAGCGCTTGACGCCGCCAGCGCCGCCTTCCCCGGCTGGGCCGCGAAGAAGCCGCGCGAGCGCGGCGAGATCTTGCGCAAGTCTTTCGAGCTGATCATGCGCGACGCTGAGCGGCTCGCGAAGCTGATCACCATCGAGAACGGCAAGGCGCTCTCGGATTCGCGCGGCGAGGTCGCCTATTCGGCCGAGTTCTTCCGCTGGTACGCCGAGGAGGCGGTGCGCAACATCGGCGAAGTGAGCCGCGCGCCCTCCTCCGGCGCGCGCATCTTCGTGCATCACAAGCCGGCCGGCGTCGCCGTGCTGGTCACGCCGTGGAATTTCCCGGCGGCGATGGCGACCCGCAAGATCGGCCCGGCGCTCGCGGCCGGCTGCCCCGTAGTGCTCAAGCCTGCCTCCGACACGCCGCTCACCATGCTCGCGCTGATGCCGATCCTGGAAGAGGCCGGCGTGCCGCCGGGTGTTGTCAACGTCATTCCCTCGCGCTCTTCCGGCAAGGTGGTGAGCGCCATGCTGCACGACCCGCGGGTGCGCGTCGTCTCCTTCACCGGCTCGACCGAGGTCGGCCGCAAGCTTCTGCACGAGGCCGCCGACAACGTGGTCAAGCCGGCAATGGAATTGGGCGGCAACGCGCCCTTCATCGTCTTCGACGACGCCGACATTGACGCCGCGATCGAGGGCGCGATGGTCGCCAAGATGCGCAACATGGGCGAAGCCTGCACGGCCGCCAATCGTTTCTACGTGCATGAGAAGGTGCACGACGAGTTTGCCAAGAAACTCACCGCCAAGATGTCCGGGCTGAAGATGGGCAACGGTCTCGACGACGGCGTCGCGCTCGGCCCGCTGGTCAACAAAGGCGGCCTCAACAAGGTGATCGAGCTCGTCGACGACGCGGTGAAGAAGGGCGCCAAGGTGCTGACCGGCGGCAAGGCGCCGGGCGGTCCCGGCTTCTTCTATCCCGCGACCGTGCTTGCCGACGTCTCGAACGACGCCAAGATGCTCAACGAGGAGATCTTCGGTCCGGTAGCGTCGATCCAGACTTTCTCGTCCGAGGACGAAATCGTCAGCCGCGCCAACGACACCGAATACGGCCTTGTCGCCTACCTCTACACCAGGGATCTGACCCGCGGCATGCGCGTCTCGGAGAAGCTCGACTTCGGCATGGTCGGCGTGAACCGCGGCCTGGTCTCCGATCCCGCCGCGCCGTTCGGCGGAACGAAGCAGAGCGGGCTCGGCCGCGAAGGCGCGCATGAGGGTCTGATGGAATTTTTGGAGACGCAGTACGTCTCGGTGAACTGGTGAGCTCCGCGCGGCCATAATGAACATCCTGATGCCGCAGCTCGGCGAGACCGTCGCCGAGGGCAAGATCACCAAATGGTTCAAGGCCGCCGGCGACGCGGTGCAGCCGGGCGACAATCTGTTCGAGATCGAGACCGACAAGGTCTCGATGGAGGTGCCGGCGACGGAAGCCGGCGTGTTGAGCGAAATCCGCGTCGCGGAGGGCGAGGTCGCGCCGGTCGGCGCCATCGTCGGCGTCATCGGCATTGCGGTCGGTGCGACTGCCGCGCAAACGAAGTCAGCCCCGGCGCAAGCGCCCGCCCCGCCTGTCGCCGGCTCGCCGGCTAAAATCTCGGCTGACCCGCCGGTCACGCGGCCGATCAAGCTCGATCCGTTCTTCGAGGTCCGCACGCCGGCCCGCAATTTCGGCCCGGCGCGGCTCTCGGGCGGCATCACCATCACCCCGCTGGCGCGGCGGCTCGGGAGCGAAGCCGGCATCGACCTTTCGCGTCTGCGCGGTTCCGGACCGCATGGGCGGATCACCGCCCGCGACGTTGAAAACGCGCCGCGAACGGCGCCGGGCGCCCGACTCGGCGCGCTGTCTCGGGGTGTCACCGCTGACGAGGTCAAGTCGCTCTACGATCCGGCAAGCTATGAGGAAGTGCCGCTCGACGGCATGCGCCGCACCATCGCCGCCCGGCTGATGCTGGCGAAGCAGACCATTCCGCATTTCTATCTCACCGCCGACATCGCGATCGATCGGCTCAAGGAACTGCGTGAAGATGCGAACGCATCGGCGCCCGAGGGCCGCAACGGCAATCCCGCCTTCAAGCTCTCGCTCAATGATTTCATCATTCGCGCGCTCGCGTTGGCGCTGCAGCGCGTCCCGGCGGCGAATGCGGTCTGGGCCGGCGACCGCATCCTGCGCTTCCGGCATTCAGATATCGGTGTCGCCGTCGCGCTCGACGGCGGACTGATAACGCCGGTCATCCGCGCCGCCGAAACGAAGTCGGTGAGTGCCATCGCCACCGAAATGAAAGACCTCGCGACCCGCGCCCGCGACAAGAAACTCAGGCCGCAAGAATACCAGGGCGGCTCGTCCGCCATCTCCAATCTCGGTATGCATGGCATCCGCGAGTTCGCCGCGATCATCAACCCGCCCCATGCCACGATCCTCGCGATCGGCGCGGTGCGCCGGCAGGCGGTGGAGAAGGAAGACGGCGGCGTCGCCTTCGCCAGCATGCTCACGGCGACGCTGTCCTGCGACCACCGCGTGGTCGACGGCGCGCTCGGCGCCGAGCTGCTCGCCGCGTTCAGGGGCTATGTCGAGAAGCCGGTGACGGCGCTAGTCTAGGCCAGCCGCAATAAAGTTTGGGGGAAAACGTCATGAACAAACTCGTCATCTCGGCGATCGTTATGTTCGTCATGGCGCTGGCGCTGAGCTATTTCGTCCACGGCATACTGCTCCATGACGACTATATGCAGATGCAGAGCTGGATGCGGCCGCAAGCCGACGTCAACGCCCGCTTCTACTTCATCGTCATCGCCCAGGCGCTGTTTGGCGCGGCGTTCGCCTGGATCTACGAACAGGGCCGCGAAGACAGGCCCTGGCTCGCGCAGGGGGTGCGCTTCGGCATCGCCATCGCGGTGCTGGCCGTCGCACCGTTTTATCTCATTTATCACGTCGTCACGCCGGTGCCGCTCGTCGTCGCGATCAAACAGATCGTCTATGACGGCATTCGCGTGCTGCTGATGGGCATCGTAGTCGCCTGGATCAACAGGAGCTGATCGCGGCACATGGCTAGAGTAACATCCGACATATTGCTGATCGGGCCGTTGCGGCCGGTGTTTGCCAAGGGCTTCGCCGCCCTTACCCTGCATCGCCTCTCAGGCGCCGCCGATCGCGACGCGCTCCTTGCCTCGGTCAAAGACGTGCGCGCGATGGCGGTCTCGGCCCCGGTTGAGCCGATCGACGACGCGTTGCTCGTGCGCCTGCCGCGGCTCGAGATCATCGCCAGCTTCGGCGTCGGCTACGATCATGTCGACGCGGCCGCGGCGGCAAAGCGCGGCATCATCGTCACCCATACGCCGGACGTGCTCACCGAGGAGGTCGCCGACACTGCGCTGGGTCTCCTTCTATGCACGGTGCGCGAGCTGCCGCAGGCCGAACGGTATCTCCGCGCCGGCAAGTGGCTCGAAGGCGAGTATCCGCTGACCAAAGCGTCGCTGCGCGACCGCAGCGTCGGCCTCGTCGGCATGGGGCGCATCGGGCGGGCGATCGCGCGCCGGCTTGAAGCGTTCGGCGTGCCGGTCGTCTATCACACGCGGCGGCCGCGACCCGAGCTTGCCTACCGGCACTATCCGGACCTGATCCAGATGGCGCGGGCCGTCGACATTCTCCTCGTGATCGTACCCGGCGGGCCGGCGACGCGGAATTTGATCGACGCCAAGGTCCTCGAAGCGCTCGGCCCGGATGGCATCCTCATCAACATGGCGCGCGGCTCGGTGGTCGACGAGCCGGCGTTGATCGCCGCGCTTGCGCACGGCACGATCATGTCGGCGGGCCTCGACGTGTTCGCCGGGGAGCCGCACGTTCCCAAGGAGTTGATCGCCATGGACAACGTGGTGCTGTTTCCCCATCTTGGCTCGGCGTCGGTATTCACCCGCGCCAAAATGGATCAGCTCGTGGTCGACAACATCCTCGCCTGGGCCGCCGGCAAAGCGCCGCTCACCCCGGTGCCGGAAACGCCATGGAAGTCGTGGAATAAATAGCTGCGGGACGCCCCGTCACTCCGCCGCGATGCGCACCACCGGCGCCGCGTCGCGGATGTCGGCCTCGACATGCGGCTCGAACTGGACGAAGTTCTCCTGGAACATGCCGACCAGCTTGCGGGCGGTCTGATCGAACTCCAGCTTGTTCTGCCAGGTCTTCTGCGGATAGAGGAGATGCGGCTCGACGCCGGCGACCTGCGTCGGCACGGCAAAACCGAAATAGGGATCGGTGCGGAATTTCGCGTTCTTGAGCGAGCCGTCGAGCGCGGCGTCAAGCAGCGTGCGCGTCACCTTGATCGGCATGCGCCGGCCGACGCCGTAGATGCCGCCGGTCCAGCCGGTATTGACCAGCCAGCAATCGACCTCATGCGCGCTGATGAGCTCGCGCAGCAGATTGCCGTAGACCGAGGGATGGCGCGGCAGGAACGGCGCGGCGAAGCAGGTGGAGAATTCCGGCTGCACGCCGACCAGACCCTTCTCGGTGCCGGCGACCTTCGCGGTATAGCCGGACAGGAAGTGGTACATCGCCTGCGCCGGCGTCAATTTGGCGATCGGCGGCATCACGCCAAAGGCATCGGCGGTGAGAAGCACGATGTTGCGCGGCTGCCCGGCGCGGCCGCTGCGTGAAGCGTTGGGGATGAAATCGAGCGGGTAGGCGGCGCGAGTGTTCTCGGTCTTCGAATCGTCGTCGAAATCGCAGATCCGCGTCGCCGGATCGAACACGACGTTCTCCAGCACGGTGCCGAAGCGCTGCGTCGTGGCGAAGATTTCCGGCTCGGCCTCGGCCGAAAGCTTGATGCACTTGGCGTAGCAGCCGCCCTCGAAATTGAACACGCCATGCGGGCCCCAGCCGTGCTCGTCGTCGCCGATCAGCGTGCGCTTGGCGTCGGCCGACAGCGTCGTCTTGCCGGTGCCGGAGAGGCCGAAGAACAGCGCGACGTCGCCGTCCGCTCCGACGTTCGCCGAGCAGTGCATCGGCATCACGCTCTCGGCGGGCAGATAATAATTGAGCGTAGTGAACACCGACTTCTTCATCTCGCCGGCATAGGACGTGCCGCCGATCAGGATGATGCGCCGGTTGAAATCGAGCGCGATCACGGTCTCGCTGCGCACCCCGTAGCGCTTGGGATCGGCCTTGAACGAGGGCAGCGAAACAATGGTGAAGTCCGGCACGTAGTGCGCAAGCTCGGTGCGCGCCGGCCGGATCAACAGCGCGCGGATGAACATCGAATGCCAGGCGATCTCGGTGTAGACGCGGGTCTTGATCCGGTATTTCGGATCGGCGCCGCCATAGAGATCCTGGGCGAACAGGGTCTTGCCCTTGGCGTGGGCGAGGAAGTCGTCGAGCAGCAGCTGGAATTTTTCCGGTGCGAGGCGACCGTTCTTCTCCCACCAGACCGTCTTCTCGGTTTGCGGATCGACGACGACGAATTTGTCTCTCGGGCTACGGCCGGTGTGGGCGCCGGTCTCGGCGCAGAATGCGCCGCCGTAAACGAGCGCGCCCTCGCCATTGGCGATCGCGTACTCGGCCAGCACCGTGTCGGGCAAATTCCAATGGACCGCAGCCAGATCTTTGAAGCCGAATTCGTCAACGCCGTGCGCTGCGTTCCGCAGACCCGTTTCCTTCACGCTCGCCTCCGCAACTCGTCCGACGTGCGGGCCGGAAGTCCTGTGAGCTCAGGGCCGCACGAAGCGCGGCCGCGCGCGGCGATGCCCGCCAGCCGGCGCGCGCGACCTATAAGTGGCATCCTAGCATTTGCCAAGGCGCTTGCCCAACCGTCGTTACCAGCGCCGCACTGCACTGCAACAGGATATAGCTGCAGCGCGGGCCGCTAACCCTAACGCGCGAGACGAAGAAACGATCGTTGTGGAAAGCACCGGGCACCTCGCCGCGCTCAAGGCTTCCCTTGTGCGTCGTGGGCGAGATCGACCAGCACCTTGCGCAACGCTTGGGCAGTCGTGACCCGCGCCGGGAACGGCAGTCGCAGCGTCTCATCGCCGCGCGCCAGATCGAGGCCGTCCGGATCGAGGCCGGTGAGCCGCCACGATCCATCTTCAGCGCCGAGAAGCCGCGTTGCGTAGAGCCGCACGGCATCGGCATGATCGTCATTCATATGCGCGATTGCGCCGGCCTCGCTTTCGATCAAATTCTCCGCGCCCGCGACGTCCGTCATGACCTCGGCGGCCTTAAGATCGGCGGCCCGGGCAAAGCCGGCATTGAGATGCGCCGACACGACGCCGAGGCGCCAGAACGAGAAATCGGCGAAGTCGGCATAAAGCTCCGATTTCGGGTGACGGGCGAGGAAGCGCCGGCGCAGCCGCGGTGCGTCGGCATCCTCCCGCGCAACCGGCGCGAAGGCGCCGATGATCGTCAGGCGCGGGTGGGCTAGCGGGTCGCCCTTGCCGACGGACGCGAAAAGGAGCGAAGCGCGGCGGTCCGCTTCGAGATTGGCGGTATGGGTCGCGAGCCGCGAAATTAGGATTAACGGCGAGCCGTCGACATCAGTCGCAACGTTGACGAGAGAAACGAAAGGATGGCCGGTATTGCGGTCGATGGTCGCGAGCGCGCCCGACCGTACCGAACGCAACAGGGCCTTGGCGACCGCTTGCGGGTCAAAATCCGGTGCCGGGGCGTCTTCCGGCAGACGGTTGGGCATGACCCCTGGCAATGGAACCGGAAACGGAACTGTGTTGTCAGCGTCGGCCATTCGCTGCCTCCCGCTACCCCACCGCTGCCACGGTAATTGCCTCGATTCTGCCTTGTATCGTCACACTTCCGCCTCTACATGGGGATTCAAAGGCTTGTGGGGCCGGGGCGGGTTATGCTGCGGCCGACTCATGGTAGAAGGCCGCCATGCCGACCATCGCTCTCGTCGATGACGACCGCAACATCCTGACCTCGGTATCCATCGCGCTCGAGGCCGAGGGGTATCGGATCACCACTTATACCGACGGCGCCTCCGCACTCGACGGTTTCAAAACCGCGCCGCCCGACCTCGCTATCCTCGATATCAAGATGCCGCGCATGGACGGCATGGAGACGCTGCGCCGGCTGCGGCAGAAATCCGACCTGCCGGTGATCTTCCTCACCTCGAAGGACGAGGAGATCGACGAGTTGTTCGGCCTGAAAATGGGGGCCGACGACTTCATCCGAAAGCCGTTTTCGCAACGCCTCTTGGTCGAGCGGGTCAAGGCGGTGCTGCGGCGCGCTTCGCCAAAGGACGGCGTGGTGCCGAAGGAAGCCGACAGCAAGGTGCTGGAACGCGGCCTCCTGCGCATGGATCCGGAGCGGCACACCTGCACCTGGAAGAACGAGCCGGTGACGCTCACCGTCACCGAATTCCTCATCCTGCAGGCGTTGGCGAGCCGCCCCGGGGTGGTCAAGAGCCGCAATGCGCTGATGGACGCCGCCTACGACGACCAGGTCTATGTCGACGACCGCACCATCGACAGCCACATCAAGCGGCTGCGCAAGAAGTTCAAGGCGAGCGACGTCGAGTTCGACATGATCGAGACGCTCTATGGCGTCGGCTACCGCTTCAAGGAAGCCTGACCGGAGCGACGCCGACCCGCGCGCCGGCGGATACCGGCCGGCGCCCGCCAGGTCGACCGGAGCCTGGACCGCTGACGGTGGCCCGCCCGGGTCCTGTAGAATGACTGTCGTGCCCTGAGGGGCAGGCAATGAATCCGGCAGACGACGTGCTCGACCGAACCGAAGACATCGCCCGGGCCGAAGCGACCGAGGCCCCGGCGCTGAGCCCTGCTGACAGCGAAGGCGCCGACGGCGTCGTCGAGGCCGTCGCCCGGCGCCGCGGCCTTGGCGGGATCGCCGACTTGCTGCGCCGCGTCGGACAGTTCTTCGTCGCGCAGACCTTCTCGAGCGTGACCCGGCGCATCGTCTCGCTCAACGTCGCCGGATTGCTCGCGCTCTCGATCGGGATTATCTTCCTCTCCCAGTTCCGCGCCGGATTGATCGACGCCCGTATCCAAAGCCTCCTGGTGCAGGGCGAAATCATCGCCGGCGCCATCGCCGCATCGGCGACGGTCGAAACCGACTCCTCGATCACCATCGACCCGGACAAGCTCCTGGAGCTGCGGCCCGGCGAAAGCTACGGCCCGTCCGAGGACGCGCTCTATGGCATCAATTTTCCGATCAACCCGGAGCGCGTCGCGCCGGTGCTGCGCCGCCTCGTTTCGCCGACCAAGACCCGCGCGCGCATCTACGACCGCGACGGCGCGCTTCTGGTCGACAGCCGCAACCTGTTCGGCCGCGGCGATGTGCTGCGCTACGACCTGCCGGCGCCGAACGCGGAACGGCCGGGGCTGATCGAGCGGGCCTTCATTGCGGTGCGGACCTGGCTCGGCCGCGGCGACCTGCCGCTCTATCGCGAACTCGGCGCCGACAACGGCACGGGCTATCCGGAGGTCGTGCAGGCCCTGAACGGCCAGAAGGCGAGCATGGTACGCATCAACGAGCGCGGCGACGTTATTGTCTCGGTCGCGGTGCCGGTGCAGCGCTTCCGCGCGGTGCGCGGTGCGCTGATGCTGTCCACGCAAGGAGCCGACATCGACGATATGGTGGAGGCCGAGCGGCTCGCGATCCTCAAGGTCTTCCTGGTCGCCGCCGTGGTGATGGTCGTCCTTTCGATTCTGCTCGCCGGAACAATCGCCGAGCCGGTGCGCCGGCTTGCCGACGCTGCCGAGAGCGTGCGCCGGCGGATCCGCTCCCGCGTCGAGATTCCCGACTTCACCCGCCGTCGCGACGAGATCGGGCACCTTTCGGGCACGCTGCGCGACATGACCAACGCGCTCTACAGCCGGATCGAAGCCATCGAAAGCTTCGCCGCCGACGTCGCGCACGAGCTCAAAAATCCGCTGACCTCGCTGCGTTCGGCGGTCGAGACCTTGCCGGTCGCCAGGACCGACGAAAGCCGCGCGCGGCTCCTCACCATCATCCAACACGACGTCAAGCGGCTCGACCGTTTGATCTCGGACATTTCCGACGCCAGCCGCCTCGATGCCGAGCTGCAGCGCCAGGAGGCGGCGCCGGTCGATCTTGCCAAGCTTCTCAACACGCTGGCCACGGTCGCCAATGAGGTGAAGCGCGACGACGGCGTGCGCGTGACGCTCAAGTTCGAGGGCGGCGGCATCCGCGCCTTCGAGGTGCCGGGACACGATTCCCGTCTCGGCCAGATCGTCGACAATTTGATCGAGAATGCCTGCTCGTTCTCGCCGCCCGGCGGCACGGTGCGCATCACCTGCCGGCGGCTGAAGAGCCAGGTCGAAATTCTTGTCGACGACGACGGACCGGGAGTGCGCCCCGATGCCGTCAGGAAAATCTTCGAGCGCTTCTATACGGACCGCCCGCATCAGGGTTTCGGCCAGAATTCCGGTCTCGGCCTCTCGATTTCCAAACAAATCGTCGAAGCGCATGGCGGCGCCATCTGGGTCGAGAACCGGATCGGGGCGCCGGGCGCGGATGGGACCCGCAAAGTACTCGGCGCGCGTTTCATCGTGCGCCTGCCGGCGGCGTAACCCGCCCGAGCCGATATGGCCGACGTAACGGCGGCAGAGCGGGAAACGGTGCACGCGTCGGCGGTGCTCGTCGGCGCACGGGCGGTGCTGATCCGCGGACCGTCGGGCTCTGGAAAATCACGGCTTGCGCTCGATCTGATCCAGGCTGCGCAAGGCAGCGCACTGCTGTTTGCACGACTGATCGCCGACGACCGCGTTCATCTGCAAAGCAGCGGCGGGGGATTGCTGGTTCGTCCGGCCGAGGCGCTCGTCGGATTGATCGAGGTGTACGGCGTCGGCGTATTGCGGCTGCAATACGAGCCCAGCGCCGTCGTCGGACTGGTGGTTGATCTCGCGGCCGCCGATAGCGAGCGACTGCCAGACCCTGCAGGCCGGACGACTGAAATCGCCGGTATCGAGCTACCGCGACTCGCAGTCGCATCGGACGGCGCTGCCTTGCCAGCCGTCCTCGCCGTCCTCAAATCACGTCCCGAGGCGTGGATTTGATCGACCTCGAAGCCCCGCGCCGGGTTCTTGGTTGGAAATTGGTAACCCTAACGCCGGTAGACTCTACCCCATTCGGCCGTTCTTCGGTCCGCGCGATGAGCAGTCCAAACTGACGTTTCCGAGCTCCAATTGGACTTTGTCCTACCGCAATGCAACAACGTCCAGAACTTCCCAATAATGGCTCTTGCGCCGGGACTTTGGATGGTCAAGATGAGCACCCTTTCGTGCGGTGCACCCGGGACGCGCCCGCGGGGAGTTCCATGATCGGCCTTGTGTTGGTAACCCACGGGCGGCTCGCTATTGAGTTTCGCGCGGCGTTGGAGCACGTGGTCGGACCGCAGGGTCAGATCGAGGCGGTCACCATCGGCCCGGACGACGACGTCGAGGAGCGCCGCAAGGACATCATCGAGGCCGTCAAGCGAGTCGACAGCGGCGACGGCGTTGCCATTCTCACCGATATGTTCGGCGGCACGCCTTCGAACCTTGCGATCTCGGTGATGAGCCGGCCCAAGGTTGAAGTGCTCGCCGGCATCAATCTTCCGATGCTGGTCAAGCTCGCCAAGGTCCGCGACGAATGCCCGCTCGCCGAGGCGGTCGCGGCGGCGCAGGATGCCGGACGAAAATACGTGACGATCGCGAGCCGAGTCTTGACCGGAAAATGAGTGCGCCGGGCGAAGGCACCGGCGAAACCGCTGCCGAAGAAGGGCCGTTCCGCGAGGGAGCCGTGGTCCGCAAACTCGAAATCTGCAACCGCAAGGGACTGCATGCGCGTGCCTCGGCCAAGTTTGTGCAGACGGTCGAGAAATTCGATGCCGACGTGCGGGTGATGCGCGGCGGCGAAACCGTTGGCGGCACCTCGATCATGGGCCTGATGATGCTCGCCGCCGCACCCGGCACCTCGATCACCGTCGAGGCGACCGGCCAGGAGGCGGCGGCGGTGATCGAGGCTTTGACGGCCCTGATCAATTCGCGCTTCGGCGAGGACGACTGATTGGCGTTGGCCGAGGAGGAATCACGGAGGAGCAAATGGCTTTCGAACCGCCCAATCGCGGAGCCGCGAGAGAAACTGCAACGCCGGCGACGACACCGGCGACGTCGAGCGTGCAGCGGCCGGGGGCGACGATCCGTTACCTCGATCGCCCGGAGATCGCCGAGACCTTCGCCGATTCGGTCACTGGAGTCGTGTTCGACGGCCAGACGCTGCGGCTCGAATTCGCCGTGACGCGGCTCGACGAAGTCAAGCCGAGTACGCCGATCACCGGCCGCCGCTATCCGACCTGCCGTGTGGTGCTGCCGCCGACCGCGGCAATCGATCTGATCAACCGCATGCAACAGATCGCCGCCGCCCTGACGCAGGCCGGCGTGACCAGAGCGGCGCCGCGGCCGGGTGAGGCGCCGCAAGGCGGCTGATCTCAGCGCGAGCCTTCGCGCGCTTTCGGCTCCGGCTTGACTGCAGCCGCTACCTTGAGGTCGGCGACAAAACTGCGGTAGGCCGTGCGCCGCTCCGCCTCGTCCTCAATGCGCAGCAGCGCGGACGGGTGCACGGTGATGATCAGGCGCGTGCCGTCCGCCATGTCGAGGGGCTTGCCGCGGATTTTTCCGATGGTGACGGTCTTTCCGGTCAGGCTGCGCGCCGCGGTCACGCCGAGCGCGATGATGGTTGTCGGCTTGACCAGATCGCGCTCATTGTCGAGCCAGATCTTGCAGCGCTCGATCTCGTAATTGTTCGGACGTTTGTGCAGCCGGCGCTTGCCGCGCATCTCATGCTTGAAATGTTTAACCGCGTTGGTGACGAAGGCTTCTTCCCGCGCGATCCCGGCGTCATGCAGCGCTTGGTCGAGAACGCGGCCGGCGGGGCCGACAAAGGGCTTGCCGGCGATGTCTTCGTTGTCGCCGGGCTGCTCGCCGACCAGCATGACGCTGGCGCCGACACGGCCCTCGCCCGGCACTGCCTGCGTCGCGTCGCGATAAAGCAGACAGCGCGTGCAGGCAGCCTCCGCTTCAGCCAGGCTGCGCAGCGATGTGATCTCGTCCTCGGCCATAGCCGCCATCATAGGGGCAATGATCGGCTCATTGGGCTGGAGCATTCCGGCGGCCCAATGGACATAAACGTATCTTTATATCTTTATTGTCGTCCTGGCGGCAGCCTGCTATACGGCCGTTCGGACAACCGCCCTCCTCGGCCGAACCGAGCCGCCAAGGATCAGCATGAACACTTCAACTAAGCCCAAAACTTCATCGCCCGACTTTGTCGTCAAAGACCTCGGCCTCGCCGATTGGGGCCGCAAGGAGATCTCGATCGCCGAGACCGAGATGCCCGGCCTGATGGCGACGCGGGAGGAGTATGGACCGGAGCAGCCCTTGCGTGGCGCCCGCATCGCCGGCTCGCTTCACATGACCATCCAGACCGCCGTGTTGATCGAGACCCTCAAGGCGCTCGGCGCCGACGTACGCTGGGCCTCCTGCAACATCTACTCGACACAGGATCACGCCGCAGCGGCAATCGCCGCCGGCGGCACGCCGGTGTTCGCGGTCAAGGGCGAATCGCTCGACGATTACTGGGCTTACACCCACCGCATCTTCGAGTGGCCCGGCGGCGGCGATCGCGGCCGCGGCCTGGTCCTGGGTCGAGAAGATGTTGCACGAGGACCAGCGCACCGTGGCGCCCAGCGCCGTCAGCGTCTCGATCAGCACGGCCGTCTGGATGGTCATGTGGAGG
>Ga0187781_10000469_pt1 | contig 28594 bp, 23 predicted proteins | sample 0715_SJ02_MP02_2_FD_132447 | JGI IMG/M metagenome (GOLD analysis project Ga0187781, IMG submission 132447) | Tropical peat soil microbial communities from peatlands in Department of Meta, Colombia - 0715_SJ02_MP02_20_MG | ecosystem: Environmental > Terrestrial > Soil > Wetlands > Peat | place... | reverse complement strand
GGTTCGTCGACCCGACGGACTATGAAGGGCTCCAGGCCGGCGATATCTTGCAGCTCTGCCGCTTGCGGCGCTGCCTCGAGGAAGGCGGCTCTATCACGATCAACTGCGCCGGCCGAGCCATGGAGACCCGGCATGATCTTACGGCCGATCAGACCGAAATCATGCTCGATGGCGGCGTCGTGAATCACCGCCGCCGGCAAGCAGCTTGAGCTCGTTCCAACCAAGCCCAAGACTCATTCGAGATGAAGAATGACGTGAAAATATGTCGCCCATAGCTGCGCGCTCTACATAGGGGTCGCCCGGCGCGTCAAGGCGCATCGAGGCCGTGAGGCGAGCGGTTCGCATGCGAACGCGGCCGCTTTGTCGAGCGTAAAATAAACGGGAGGCGCCAATGAAACGAACCTTTCTCGCGCTCATGAGCGCTTTCGCGATTTCCTTGAGCCACGCTGCAGCGGCGGAAGAAATCGATACCCACAAAGTGTTCCTGCCGAAAGACCTCAAATGGGCCTCTGCGCCGGCCGCCTTGCCCGCGGGCACCGAAACAGTCGTGCTTTATGGCGATCCGCAGAAACCGGCGATGTTCGCGATGCGCCTCAAAATGCCCAAGGGCTATCGAATTCCTCCGCACATGCACGCCCAGCCCGAAATCATCACCGTCATTTCCGGCTCGCTGAGCCTGGGGCTGGGGCAGGCTGCAGACCACGCCACCGTCGAGACGCTGCCTGCGGGCAGTTTTTCCTCGATGCCGAAGGGCGTCGTTCACTATGTCTTCGTGACCGAGGACTCTGTCATTCAGATCAACGCCATCGGTCCGTGGGGCGTCGAATACGTCAATCCGAAGGATGACCCTCGTCTCAACGTCGCGCCTGAGACAAAGCGGCCGTGATCGCATCGGCAAAAAGCTCCATCGCCTGCGCTCCAATCCGCGCTGGTCGGGAGCGCGACCCTCAGGGATAGCGCTTCGATGACCGGCCCGCTATTCATAGGCGGCGAGCCTCCGTCTCCAACAGCATCTCTTTCAACCACTGCATGTACGGCGTGCCGCCCGTGCCGCGCGGATCGTCGGTCCAGCGATTGATATAATCTTCCGCCCAGCCAAAGTGAATCCGGCGGAAATCCGCAATGGCGTCGAGCACGCCGTTATAGGCTTCCTTGTGCGCCGCGCGGCGAACGTCCGGCATCGCCTCGACCTCCTTGATCAGCGCGCGATGCTGAGCGGGCATGTAGTTGCGCATGTCGTCAAGATGATCGGTCAGCTCGGATCTTCGATGCGGGATCTTCATGAAGGCGATCAACGTCGGCATCACGCTGCTCTGCGCGCCGGTCTCGCCACGAAAGGTTATGGGCATGGCGCTTTCAGCGCCTTCATAGGTCACATTTTCGAAGTAGCGGATGTAAGGCCGAAACGTTTTGTAATATAGGCTGGCGTTCATGTGCTCCGGGATGCGCCGCAGCACGGCCGCTTGGCGCCTCACCGCGGCTTCGATGGCGTTCAATTCGGCTGTGAGGTTTGCGTTCGTATCCCCTGCCAGCTTTCGCTTCGCGGCGGCGATCGCCCTCAAGATATGGGCCGCGATGGCCTCGATTTCGACGTGCACGAGGATAAACCAATGCTCGTCGTACATGTGGACGAAATTCTGGATCGTGTCGATGTTGCCGAGCTCGATCGGTTTGTCCTTGCGAAACCGCTTCCAGTTGTAAAGCGCGTAGCCGTCGTAGCTCAAGATAGCCGGGCGATCGAGCAGCATCGCCGCCTTCACCAGTGGCGTGGCGATGTTGCGCGGCAGCATCGTCGCCGGCTTCTCTCCGACTTGGTTCACGTATGCGGAGGCGAGAAACCCAAGCCGCAAATAGTAAAGACGAAGCGCTGGCAAATTCATCTCGTTCGCAGACCCTTGCCAATTCGGAATGCTCAGTTTGCGCGCATAGTCTCGAAAAGCGGCATCGTGAAGCAGACTCGGCAGATCGCAACCGATTTCGTCCAGCGCGGCGTATGGCGAGCCCGGCGGAAAGGCCGTGAGAGGATCCCGTTCGGGAAGAAAGCCTCGCGCCGCATAGACTGGCTTCGTCAATTCGCTGTCGGCGTCGGCCATTGTTTTTCCGTGAGCTCGGCGGCTTCCGTGACGAGTGGCGCCGGCGCCTCGACGCCGCCTTTCATGGGGGCGCCGATAAGCGAGATTTAGGCCCTGCTTCACGGATTCAAGCGGTCTTAAGTCCGAGTGAAGCGCCTCACGAGGGGGCGCACTCGAGCGCCGCGAGCGCGGCGTCGATGTCGGCCGGGGTATGGTCGGCGCCGATCTGAAAACGAATCTCCTCATCGCCCTTCGGCACCACCGGATATGTCAGGCCGGTCACCAGCACGCGCTGGCGGCGAAGATGGGCGACCAAGGCCAGGGTGCGTGCGCCGTCGTGCGTCAGCAGCGGCACGACCGGATGCTCTCCGGGCAGGGTCTCAAAGCCAAGCTTGACCAGCCCGGCCTTGAAACGCGCGGTCATGGCGCGTAAATGGGCAAGCAGTGCAACGCCTCTTGGGCTGTCCAGCATCGCGACGGCTTCACGGGCGGCGGCGGCTTCCGCCGGCGTGATCGGATTCGAATAAATATAGAAGGGCGACGTCTCGCGCAGGTAGCGGATGACGATATCCTCAGCGGCGACATATCCCCCGTTCACGCCGAACGCCTTCCCGAGCGTCGCGACGAGAACGTCAACCGGCGCGGAATTCGTATATTCTTCGGTCCCGCGACCGCGGGCGCCGAACGCTCCGACCCCATGCGAGTCGTCCGCCACTACAATCGCGTTTTCGGCGAAGGCGCCGTCGTAATCGCGCGCCAACGACGTGATGCGATCCAGGGGCGCGTGATCGCCGCGCATGCTGAAGACGCCATCGGTCACGATGATTGCGCGACTGCAGCTCTTCGAGGCGGCCTCCAGAGAGCGCTCCAGCTCGCTCATGTCCAGGTGGCGATAGACGTGCTTTTCGGCGGGCCGGGCCAAGGCGATCGCATTGATGATGCAATTATGGTTAAGCTCGTCGCTGATAACCGCCGTCTTCTCGCCGGCAAGCGGCAGGATCAGCCCCATGACCGCGGCATAGGCTGAAGAGAACAGCATGGCGGCGGGGCGACCGTGGAAAGCGGCGAGCCGCCGCTCGAGAGCAACATGCGGCGACCACGTTCCGCCGATGAAGCGAACCGCCCCTGGGCCGGCCCCATATCTTTCCGCCGCCGCCGCCTCGGCGGCGACGACTTCCGCGCGCCATGACATCCCTAGATAGTTGTTGGCGTTCATGCGCAGGAATGGCGCGTCGCCTTCGCCTTCGATGAGATAGCGCGGACCATCGCCGCCGCGCGGGGGAATGAATCCGCAAATCACGGTCTCCGCTCCCTTGAGCCGTCCCGCCTTCGCGAATTCGTCCAGCCGTGCGGCGAGAGCTTCAGTGAGTCCGAGCGTCGACATGGAGCCCCTCGCTTCTCAACTTGGCGTCGCCCGGCCCGGACGACTCCGCCCGCAGCCGACGCAGCATGTCCTTCGTCATCGCTGCGAGATCGAAACGCGGAGCAAACCCCCAGTCTTCTTTCGCCGCGCCGGCGTCGAGCGACTGCGGCCAGGAATCGGCGATGGATTGGCGAAGGGGATCGCTGCGATAATCCACGAGGAAGGCCGGCGCGTGCTTGCGAATTTCCGCGGCGAGCTCTGCGGGCGTCGCGCTCATCGCGGTCACATTGTATGCGTTGCGAAACCTCAAGCGCGTCGCATCCGCGTCCATGAGCTCGATCATCGCGCGAATGGCGTCTGGCATGTACATCAGGTCCAGGCGTGTGCTCGCAGCGAGGAAACAGGTGTAGCGCTCGCCGGAAACGGCCGCGTGAAACATCTCGACGGCATAGTCGGTCGTGCCCCCGCCGGGCGAGGCGCCATGGGAGACGAGGCCTGGCAAGCGAAGACCTCGTACGTCGACGCGAAAGCGGGCCGCGTAATAGTCGCCGAGCAGCTCGGCGGCCGCCTTGGCGACGCCATAGATGCTCGTCGGCCGCTGGACCGTTACTTGCGGCGTGCCCACGCGTGGGGCCGAAGGCCCGAAGACGGCGATCGAGCTCGGGAGGAAAAGCTGACAGTCGAACTCGCGCGCGGCTTCGAGCAGATTATAGGCGCCGCCCATGTTCACGCTCCAGGCCGACTGAGGTCTCTGCTCGGCGAGGGCCGAGAGGAGCGCGGCGAGATGATAGATCGCCCCGATGTCGTGTCGCCGTATCGCCTCCGCGATCATCTGCAGCTGGGTGCAGTCGAGACGTTCATAGCTCCCCGCCGCTTCGGAGGACGGCCGCAGATCGGAAGCGACGACGCGCTCTTCGCCATAGCGTTCCCGCAGGGCGGGGACCAGCTCGGCGCCGATTTGACCGAGCGCGCCGGTTACCAAGATTTTCCGCATGCCCTTTCGTTGCATTAAGCCGCCCCCACGACCGCCGCCGCCCCTGGCGCGCGGGCGCACTCCTTAGGTATGGCTTTTCGCCGGCGCGCCAATCTGCTTGGCGGCTAAATTTCGCGTGCTCTGGGCCTCCCCGGTGTGGCGAGCCCCGTAACGCCTTTCGTCGCCGCGGCTTTCTTCGGCGCGGCTCGCGGTTCATCCGGACGCTCGAGCGCTGCGCGTCGCCGGGTCAGCTCCTCCCGCAGAACAACGGCGTTGTTGTGAGCGACATCCTTCGCCGCGAAAAGCAGGGTCGCCTGTGGAATGGGCTCCAGCATTCGCTGCAGCTCGGCAAGCGCCGCGCAATTGGCGAGCTCAACCCGGTAACGCCCCCGGAATTCACGCCACCTTGCAGGATCGTGATTAAACCAGCGGCGCAGCTCGTCGCTCGGCGCAACTTCCTTGAGCCAATAATCGACCCTCGCCGCAACCCGGCTCAAGCCGCGCGGCCATATTCGATCAACCAAGATCCGCCTTCCATCTTCTGGAACGGGCGGCTCGTACACGCGCTTGATTTGAATTTGCCTCATGCGGCTGCTGGTCCGGCGCTCCACGTTCAGCGTTCTGGCGCCTGATCTCGCTAACTGCCCCTTGATCCTAGCCTGAGGCCAACGGACGCAAGCCCGGCGAGAATCTTCATTTGCCGCTAAATAGCGAGTGATCTCCCCGCCGTAAACGTCATCCCTAGCCAAGACGCGCTGCGCGCAAAGGTTCTGTGGTGTGCTCGCCTTTGGCGTTCTCGGCTCACACGATCAATGGCGTCGTGATCACGCGACCTGCAGCGTGCTCGCGGCCATCATGGCGCCGCTCGCCATCTCTGTTCACAGCATCGTCGGCCTCGACTTTGCAGGTGCGGCGATTGTCGGGGCGCGCGCGCAACACAGTTGCCGCCATGCTTCGTCTTCAGCGCCTTGCTCTGTGGCTTCACCACGGCGTTGTTCTTGGTCATTGCGATGCGCCGGCAGCTGAGCTTTCAGGACTTCACCACTGAACTCCGCCTTGGCATCCTATGCAAGATGCAGCTCGCGTCGAGCCTATGCCTCTCCGCGCCAAAAATTGGTGCCCATAAATTCGAATAGGCGTATTGTCCTGAGAAAATCTCGGCCCGAAGCTTGCGGGCTCCGCTTGAACCGCTGAATGCATTTCTTTCGCCCATGCCCTACGCCAGCAACGATCAGCTTCCGGAGAACTTGCAGCGGCTGCTTCCCGAGCACGCGCAGGATATTTTCCGCGAGGCCTTCAACCACGGTTTTGCGGCCCATGCCGACGACCCTCGCCGCGAGGAGGCGGCGCGTCGCATCGCCTGGGCCGCGGTCAAGCGCGGCTACGTCAAGACGGAGGCCGGATGGGTAAGACGCGACCGGTAGCCGGCCCGAGAACGCTGGATCTGCCACTATCCAAAGTTCATGGCCTCATGGAGCCCGGTCCGGTCGTCTTCTTAACGACCGCCGACCGTGGTCGCGCCAACGTCATGACTCTGTCCTGGCATATGATGGTTGACTTCACGCCGCCGCTCGTCGCCTGCGTCGTGAGTTGCGCCAACTTCAGCCAGACTGCTCTGCGAAAGACGAAGCAGTGCGTGATCGCGATTCCAACCAGAGAGTTAGCGCCGCAGGTCGTCGACGTCGGCAACTGCTCGGGGAGAGACATTGACAAATTTGCGGCGTTCAAGCTGACGCCGCTGCCGGCTGCGCGCGTGACGCCGCCGCTGATCGCCGAATGCTACGCCAATCTCGAGTGCGAGCTCGTCGATACGCGTCTCGTCAACAAATTCGATCTGTTTGTCTTGGAGGTCGTCAAAGCCTGGATCAATCCCGCCTACAAGGATCCGAGAACGATCCATCACCGCGGCTTCGGCGAATTTGTCGTCGACGGAGAGATTTTAAAGTTCAAATCAGAAAAGCCCTGAATTCCTCGCGGCGGGGGGCGCGATCTATCTGCCTTGGCTTTGCGTCGCCGCAAGATATTCGTCGATGAAGCTGCCAAGCTCTCCCCAGTCGGTGTATTCGACGTCAGGCGACGCATCGGCCTTGATGCCGCCCGGTCTCACCAGGTAACGCAATAGAGCGCGCTTGAAAAAATCATATTGCGCATACTTTAGCGCGCCCGCGACCAGTCGGGTCATATGCGGCTTCAATCCCGTCTCACTGAGGAAGGCGTCGAGGCATTTTTGCGCCTCAGCCCGCGACAAGGGATCATGATGCAGCATGGCGAGATTGACCGAGAGCACGGCGGTCGGAATCGCGTTCAGCCAGCCCAGATTTTCTTTGACGAAATGCGTAAGCGCGGTCTGATGCCTGTCGTAATGCACGGAGCCGAGAATGAACGCGCCGGCGTAAAATGGCGTGACTTGCTTGGCCTCGGGAGACGCGCTGTCTACAAGGTCTGCGTTCTTGCCGGCCTGGCGTATTCGCTCGGCGATGTAGTCGGCGATTTTGCGCGTGTGGCCTTCGGTCGTGCCATATACAACCAGGATCGGTTTCATGGGTCGCCTCCCTCTCAAGGGGCGCAATCGCGCCGCGCCTCTCTTTTCATCCGGGATGTGAGCAGCATAGCGTTACGATCGACAAAGGCTAGCCGGCGCGCCCACGCTGCGCACGTGGCGATCTTCAAGCTTGCGGGTTCGGCGTTGGCACAGCCTCCACGCGAATTGAACGCAGGGTTTTTGGATCCGCGTTCAGCCCCACCAGAATTTCGAACGCTCCAGGCTCGCATCGGCGCTGCATATTCTTGCCTGGAAAGGAGAAGCTTTCAATCGAAAGCGTAAAAACGGTCGTCTTTGCGGCGCCGGCGTCGAGAAACGACTTGGCCCAGGCTTTGAGCTCCATGGCAGGCCGCGCCACGCTCGCCACAGGGTCGCGCACGAAAAGAAACACCGTCTCCTCGGTTGCGATCGTGCCCCGATTGGCGACATCGACTCGCACTTCCAATTCCGCATCGTCGCGGATTTCGAACCGCTCGACGTTCGTGCGCAGATTGTAGAGCTGAACTTGCGCGTAAGAGAGGCCGTGGCCGAAGGGAAACAGCGGCTCCGTCGGGATATCGAGGTATCGGCTCGTGAAAGGGTTTCCGGCATCCGGCGGACGTCCGGAAGAGCGCGTCGCATAGAAAATCGGGATCTGGCCAACTTCGCGCGGCCAGGTTGCGGCCAGGCGGGCTGTGGGGTTGAAGCGTCCGGTCAGCACGTCGGCGACGGCTTTTCCAGCCATGTCGCCCAGGAGCCAAGTCGCCAGCGTCGCCCGCGCGCGCTCGATGAGCCAGCTCGCAATCAGCGGCCGGCCGGAGCTGAGCACCGCAATGACTGGTGCGCCCGTCGCGAGGATCGCTTCGGCGAATTCGCGCTGACGCCCCGGAAGCCCAGGCGAAGCTCGGCTCGCCGCTTCGCCGCTCATGCCCGCCGACTCGCCAACGCAGAGCACGACGGCGTCAACGGTGGCGCAAAGCGCGCAGGCGGCGTCGACGCCGCTGCAGTCGTCACCTTCGATCGCGACACCGGGGTGGTGGCGGATCTCGCGGGCGGGCAGCGCGGCTCGCAAGCCTTCGAGGATGGTGACGCAACTTTCCGCACGGCCGGCTGCGTACCAGGGACCGAGCATCTCGGCGCGCGCGTCGGCGAGCGGGCCGACGACGGCGATCCGGCGAACGTCCGCCGGAAGCGGCAAGATGTCGCGGTTCGTGAGCAGCGTGATCGAGCGCCGCGCCGCCTCGAGCGCCAGCGCCCCATGATCGCAGGTCGCCGCCTCGCTCGCATCGAGCCGCCGATACGGATTTTCGAAAAGTCCCAAGTTGCGTTTGAGCGTCAGCACGCGGCGAACGGCAGCGTCGATGTCCGTTTCTTCGATGAGCCCGCGTTCCAGCGCCTGGGGCAGGCCATGGAGATAGGCGCCGCTGACCATGTCGACGTCGATCCCCGCCTTGAGGGCGAGCGCCGCCGCTTCGACGAGATCGGCGGCGACGCCGTGCTGCACGAGCTCCGGAACGGCCGTGTAATCACTGATGATCACGCCTTCAAACGCGAGGCGGGTCCTCAGATATCCGCGAAGAAGCTCGGCGTGCGCGGTCATCGGAACGCCCGCGACGCTATTGAAGGCGGGCATGATCGCGGCGCAGCCGGCAGCGACGGCCGCGGCGAAGGGCGGGAGATAGACTTCGTGAAGCGTTCGTTCCGAGATGTCCGCTGCGGCATATTCGCGCCCGGCGAGCGCGGCGCCGCCGCCCACAAAATGCTTGGCGGTCGCCGCGATCGAGCCTTGAGCCGAAAGGCCCTCGCCCTGGAAGCCCTTCACCTTTGCGGCGGCGAATTCGGCGGCGACCAGCGGATCTTCACCGGGGGCTTCCACGATCCGTCCCCAACGCGGATCGCGGGCCACGTCGAGCATGGGCGCGAAGGTCAGATCAATGCCGTCAGCCGCCGCCTCGACCGCCGCGGCGCGCGCCGTGCGCCCCCAGAGCTCCACGTCGAAGGCCCCGGCTTCCGCCAACGGGACGGGAAATATGGTGCGGTGCCCGTGCAGCACGTCCAGCCCGAAGAACAGGGGGACGCTAAGCCGGCTTTCCTCGACGGCGAGCTTCTGCGCGGCGCGAACGGCGTCTCGGCCCCAGAGATTGAAGACGCCACCGACGAAGCCGGCGCGGATGTTTTCGGTCATGTCGCCATTGGCGACGGGGCCGGTGACGGCTTGGCCGGCGGTCACGAGATTGAGCTGGCCGACTTTTTCTTCCAGCGTCATTTCCGAGAGGATACGGTTTATCAGCTCCATCGTGTTCCTTTCGAGCCCGCGCGGAATGCAAACCCGATTCCAAGGAAAGGTCAGTTTTCAATATAGGCCCAAGAAGGCATTATGGGGGCCCTGGGACGATGGTGAGCTGGAGAGCACGGAAAATGGCGGAAGACGCGCCCTCGATCCTGCAAAACATTTCCTTCCGCGGTCGGGTCAGGCCTAGGCTGAGCGCGGAAACAATCGGCATGCTGCAGGCCCTACTCGCCTCCAGCGCGCGCGGTCCATTAATTTGGTTGGGCTTGGCTCTCGTCATCGTGATCGGCGTCACCGCCTATGGGCAGATCGAGCTCAACGCCTGGAACAAGCCGTTCTACGATGCGCTCTCGCGCAGAGACGTCGACGAGTTTCTGGTTCAGCTCGGCGTTTTCGGCGTCATCGCCAGCGCCCTGCTCGTTCTCAACGTGGCTCAGACCTGGCTCAATCAAATGACGCGTATGAAGCTGCGCGAGGGGCTGACGCGCGACTTGCTCGCCCAATGGCTCGCCCCTAAACGCGCCTTCATGCTCGCCGGGGCAGGAGAGATCGGCGTCAATCCGGACCAGCGCATCCACGAGGACGCGCGGCATCTGGCCGATCTCACCACGGACCTTGGCATAGGTCTGCTGCAGGCGGCGCTGCTGCTCGCCTGCTTCATCGGCGTGCTCTGGAGCCTGTCCGGCGGCGTGACCTTTCACTTTGCGGGAAAAAGCTTCGTCCTGCCCGGATATATGGTTTGGAGCGCGCTGCTTTATGCCGGGGCGGCGTCGTTGGCGAGCTGGATCGTGGGCCGACCGCTTGTCGAGCTCAACGCCGAACATTACGCGCGCGAGTCCGAGCTGCGATTCGCCCTTGTCCATGTCAACGAGCAGAGGGAGGGAATCGCGGTCTATCGCGGCGAGGCGGAGGAAGAGCTGCGGCTGAACGCGAATTTCGACAGCCTGCTCTCCCTGTTGCGGCGGCTGGTCCTCGCGACGACCAATCTGACCTGGGTCACGGCGGGCTATGGCTGGTTCACGATTGTCGCGCCGGTCCTGGTCGCGGCGCCGGCCTTCTTTGCGGGCGATCTCACCATCGGCGGCCTGTTCATGAGCGTCGGGGCCTTCACGCAGGTGCAGCAATCTCTGCGCTGGTTCGTCGACAATGCCGGCGCGATCGCGGATTGGCGCGCGACCCTCCATCGTGTCGGCGCCTTGCGTCTTGCTTTGCTCGAAATCGATCGCATGGGGCGGGAAGCCAGTCGGATCGACGTCGGCGCGAGCGCGATCGACCGGCTGGTCATCGACGATTTGCGCGTGTTTCTGCCTTCCGGCTGTATCCGCTTGAACGAGCCCAAGGTTGAGATCGCGCGGGGAGAGCGCGTGCTGATCGTCGGCGAATCGGGCTCGGGCAAGACATGCCTCTTTCGCGCGATGGCGGGGCTCTGGCCCTGGGGGGCGGGTCGCCTGACCCTTCCGCGCGAGGAAAGCGTGTTGTTCATGCCCAAGCGCCCTTTCATTCCCGATGGAACCCTTCGCGATGTTCTCGCCTATCCCTCGCCGCCCGAAGCTTTCACTGAGCAGCAGTTCGACGCAGCTTTGACACGTATGGGGCTGGCGCATCTATCGCCGGCGCTGGATCGCGACGCGCGTTGGGACCAGGAGCTGAGCGATCCGGAACAGCAAGGTCTCGCCTTCGCGCGTCTGCTTCTCCATCAGCCGGACTGCGTCGTCGTCGACGAGGCGATCGAGGCGCTCATCCCGGCGGCCCGGGATGCGGTGTTCGACATTTTCGCCAAGGAGCTTGCCAGCGCTTCGCTGCTCTACATAGGTGGCCCCCATTCTATGCCAGCGCGCTACACGCGCGTCCTGCGCCTCGTCCTCGATCCCGGCGAGCGCCGCCTCGCGCGCCTGGGCGTTGCAGCGGGGGGAGGCTGAGGTGTCCCCTGTCCGCGAAAGCAGATCGCGAGCAAAGCCGGGGCCGGCACTCTCGGACGAGGCGTTGGTGGAACTCGTCCAGCGCCAAACGTTTCGCTACTTTTGGGACGGCGCGCACCCGGCGAGCGGTCTGGCGCGCGACAGTTGCGGCGTGAACGCGGATCTGGAGAGCGACGTCGTAGCCGTCGGCGCCTCGGGATTCGGCCTAATGGCCATCGTTGTCGCTACTTCGAGGGGCTGGATCGCGCGCGAGGAAGCCTTGGCCCGTATCGCGCTGATGCTCGATCTGCTCGAGCGCGCCACGTGTTACCACGGCGTCTTTCCGCATTTCTTGAATGGGCGCACGGGTGCGACCGTCCCCTTCTCGCGCAAGGATGACGGCGGCGACCTAGTTGAAACCGCTTGGCTATGTCAGGGCCTTCTGTGCGCCCGCCAGTATTTCGATCGTGACGGCGCCCAGGAGAGGCGCTTGCGCGAGCGTCTCTCGAATCTTTGGGTCGAAGTGGAGTGGAGCTGGCATTTGCGCGAGGGCGCTGGCGTGCTGACCTGGCACTGGAGCCCCAACAACGGCTTCAGCCTCGCTCACGAAATCCGTGGTTGGAACGAATGCTTGCTGACTTATGTGCTCGCCGCCGCGTCGCCCCGCTACGCAATCGACCCTTCGATCTATCGGCGCGGCTGGGTCGAAAGCCGAAGCTTCAACAACGGCCGTCGCTACTATGACATCGAGCTGCCGCTGGGTCCGGCCTTCGGCGGACCCTTGTTTTTCGCCCATTACTCCTTTTGCGGTCTGGACCCGCGCGGGCTCGTCGATGAATTCGCCGACTATTGGAATCAAAATGTCGCGCATGTCGAGATCAACATCGAGCACTGCCGACGCAATCGGGGCGGCCATCGCGGATTCGGCGAGGCGTGCTGGGGCCTCACCTCGAGCGACGATCCGGGAGGCTATCGGGAGCATTCGCCCGTCGAGGACAACGGCGTGATCGCGCCGACCGCCGCCCTCTCCAGTCTCCCTTATAAGCCTAAGGCTGCGCTCGCCGCGCTGCGCACTTTCTATGAAAGGCTCGGCGGCGAGCTTTGGGGTCGATATGGCTTTGCGGATGCGTTCCAGGAAAGCTCGGGCTGGGTCTCGAAGCTCTATATCGGAATCGACCAGGGTCCGATTGTCGCGATGATTGAAAATTACCGAACCGGTTTATTGTGGAGCCTGTTCATGAAGGATGCCGACGTCAAGGCGGGGCTTCGTCGTTTGGGCTTCACCAGCCCACACTTGCGATGAGCCGGCGCGGCGAGGAGAAAGCGATGACCGATCCTAATGGACTCCTGGACTGGTGCGCAGAGCAATATCGGTTTTCCGCCGAGGCGATGCTGCGCGCCGTTTCCGCGACCGGCATCGTCAAACATCGGCCGCAGCTTGGCCAGACCATTCGGCCGGCGCGCGGTTCGATCCTGGCCTCGCCCGAGATCGCCTCCTACGACCCGAATCCCGACTATTTTTTCCATTGGCTGCGCGACTCGGCCATCGTCGCCGACGCCCTGCGCGAGTTCATCGAGGATCAAGCTCTTCCCGCGTCTGCGGTCGATCATCTCGTCGACTTTGTCGATTTCAGCCTGGAGCTGTGCCGGCTCGACGGTCCCGCCTTCCTGCGGCGCGGCGATTTTCGCGGCGCGATCGATCCGGCCTTTCTCAAGAACGTGCGCTCCGATGAAGAGATCGCGGCGATCACCGGCGATCGAGCGCTCGGCGAGGTCCGCTATAATGCGGACGGAGGCTTCGATCTGCTCAAATGGTCGCGCCCGCAAAACGACGGTCCTGCGCTACGGGCGCTTTCCGTGCTGCGCTTCTTCAGGATCGAAGCTTTTCGCCGACGCGGCGGAGAGCGGGCGGCGAAGCTGCTGGAGCGTGACCTCGATTACACCTGCTCGCATTGGCGGGAGCCCTGCTACGATCTTTGGGAAGAGGTCTCGGGACGGCATTATTATACGCGGCTCGTTCAATATGCGGCGCTCGCCGAGGGGGCGCCATTCATGGCTGCGCGCGGCGACGTCGCTCGCGTGGAGGCGTGTCGGCGCGCGGCGGAGGAACTCTTTCCCTGTCTCGACGACCATTTCGATCCTGGCGACGGCGTCTATCTCAGCCGCCTGCCGGAAGCGCCGGAGCCGCCTAGCGCCGCGCCCGCGAGGCGACTGGATATCGCGACGGCGCTCGCCGTGATCCATACGAACAGGACCAGCGGCCCCCACAGCGTCGTCGATCCGAAAATGCTGGCGACGATGGCGCGCATCGAACAGCTGTTCGCAAAGGACTATCGCATCAACCGCGAGCGCCCCTCTTTCTGCGCCCCCGCGCTTGGTCGCTATGCCGGCGACGTCTACTACAGCGGCGGCGCCTACTATTTTTCGACGCTCGGGGCCGCTCAATTTTATTTCCTGTTGGCGGAGGCCGCCGCGCAGGGGCGCGAAATTTCGGCGGCTTTGGAAAACCGGGACGCTCTGGCCGCCCTTCTTGGCGAAGCGCCGGCGCAGGGCGCGCTCGCGGCGCTGGACCGGAAGAGATTGGCGAGAGCGGCGTTCGCTCGCGGGGATATGTTTTTGGCGATGGTCCGCCGGCACACGCCGGATTCGCGTGAAATGTCAGAACAATTCGACCAAAACGACGGGTCGCAGACCTCAGCCAAAAATCTCGCCTGGAGCTACGCCTGCTTCGTCACCGCGGTTGCGACGCGCGCGCGGGCGCTTCGCGTGCTGGGCGATTGATCGCGCTCGCCGCTGCGAAAGGGAGGGACCGCTCATGATCTCAAGAGACCGGGCAGCCTCAACTCAGCGCTAAATTGACGCATGCCGATTGCTTTTTTCTCGATCGTCAATAATTGCGCTTTGAACGCCCAGGCGCGGGAGAGCGCGGGCATCCGAGCTGCGACCGAGGAAGTCAGGCGCGATGTCATCCGGCAGTCGTATGAAGGGTATTCCCTTCGAAGTCGGCGCGCTGATGGAGCGGGCGTCCGGGATGATGGCAGGCTTGTAGGAGAAGCGGTTATGACGACACCGGAAAATGTCTCCGTGGCGCGCGAGGCGGTCGGCGTGTTTGGCGATTCCGCCGCCATGGACGGCGCGATCGACGAGTTGCTCATTTCTGGCTTCGATCACAGCGACCTGAGCCTGCTCGCGGCGGCGGAGACTGTCGAAGGGAAGCTTGGCCATAAATACAAGAAGGTCGAAGAGGTCGAAGACGACCCCGCCGCTCCCCGCACCTATTACGTGTCGCAGGAGGCCATCGAGGGGGTCAAAGCGGCTCTCGTCGGCGGTCTCGTCTTTTTGGGCGCTGTCGGCGCGATCGGCGCCATCGTCGCTTCGGGCGGCACATTGGCGGCGGCGGTCACGGGGGCCGCGCTGGGCGCGGGAACATGGGGAGTCTTCGGCGAGGTGCTCGCGAAGCTCGTCGGCGGCGAGCATGCGGATTACATCCAGGAACAGCTGGCGCATGGCGGGCTGCTACTGTGGGTGCGCTGCTCCGATCCACAGCTAGAAAAGCGCGCGATCGAAATCTTAACCAGGCACTCGGGGCGCGACGTGCACGTGCATCAGCTTCCACTGGCGGCATAGCGCCCCAGCATGATCGGGACGACAAGCGTCAGTGCGGCGCGTTTTCGGCGAGCCGGGCGACCCGGCTCGCCTGGGGGCCTTTTTCGCCTTCTTCTTCCGTGAAAGTGACGCGTTCGCCAATCTTCAAGCCATCGAAGCCAGGCTCGGCGACGCTGTTGCGATGGAAAAAAATTTCCCGCCCGTCGGTGCTCTCGAGGAAGCCGTAACCGTCTTCGAGCATCAACTTTCTGATCACCCCCTCCGCCGCTTCCGCATGGTGCTTCACCTTGCCGCGCATGCGCCGCACCTGGTCTTGCAGCTGCCGGCCGGCGCGGTTGAACGCGTCGTTGAGGGCAAAGTCAAAATCCTGAAAGCGTTCATCTTGATGAGGCGTGTGCTCGACCGCGACTTCCCGCTCGTCTGGAAGGCTCAAATGTATCTTGACCTCGTATGGATCGCCAGTGTGGCGATGACCGCTCGGTCCTTTGATCGTGACGCGGCACCCGGTGACGCGCCCATAGCGCTCCTCGAGCCGCGCGAGATGATGCGCAACCTTGTCGTGAATCTCCGGCGAAGCCTCGATTCCGTGGAAGTCTATGTGCGGGACCGTTTCCATGGTTTCGTTCCCTCCCAGACGTTGTGGGCCGCTCGGCAAGCTCGATGAATTTCAAACCTCGGGAATTGCGCTTTGAAGGAGAGAGCACGACATTATCTTTATCAGCCTCACAAGAAAGGCATGCGGCGAAGAACGCGACAAGGGTGAGATTCGGGCGATGGCGGGAAATTTCAAGAGCGTCGAGGTCGCGATTGGAGCGCGGGAGCTCGAGGGAATCTTAAATCTCCCGCAAGCGCCGATGGGGCTCATAGTCTTTGCGCATGGAAGCGGCTCGTCGCGCTTTAGTCCGCGCAATAACTTTGTCGCGGAGAGGCTCGTGGGTTGCGGCTTTGCGACCCTTCTGCTCGACCTGCTCACCGACGAAGAGGCCAGGGATCGGCGCAACGTCTTTGACATCGAGCTGCTCGGCGCCCGCGTCGACGACGCCATGGCCTGGGCCGCGCAGGCGTCGGATTTTCGAGATCTGCCGATCGGCCTCTTCGGCGCGAGCACGGGGGCTGCAGCCGCGCTGGTTGCGGCGGCGCAAGCGCCCGAGCGGGTCGCGGCCGTCGTCTCGCGCGGAGGACGACCCGATCTTGCGGGCGCCGCGCTGCGTCTTGTGCGAGCGCCGACGCTGCTTATCGTAGGCGGCGCCGATTACGAGGTGCTTGAGCTCAACCGGGAGGCGCTGCGCCAGCTTTGCTGCGAGGCTCGCCTCGACGTGGTTCCGGGCGCTACCCATCTTTTCGAGGAACCCGGGACTCTGGACCAGGTGGTCGCTCACGCTTCCGATTGGTTCGTCGGTCATGTTCCGCAGAAGCGAAAACCGCAGGGATGAGGGAGAGCTGGGCTGAAGGTTTGGAGGGTCCATGTCCTTTCACGACAGGGCTGAAGCCGGAAGGAAGCTGGCGGCGCGGCTTCTTAAATACAAAGGGGAAGAAGTTGTGGTGTTCGCTCTGCCGCGCGGCGGCGCGCCTGTAGCGGCGCCAATCGCGATGGCGCTCGCTGCGCCGCTCGACTTGGTTCTCGTCCGCAAGATCGGCGTCCCCTTCCAACCGGAGCTCGCGATGGGCGCGGTCGCGGACGGCGGCGAGCCGCTGACGGTCCGCAACGAGGACGTGATCCAGATGAGCGGAGTCAGCGAGGAGGAGTTTGAAGCCGTTCGGAGCCGCGAGCTCGGTGAGATCGAGAGGCGGCGGAGCCTCTATTTCGGTTCGCGGCCGCGTCCCGAGGTGGAAGGAGGCGTCGCGATCGTGGTCGACGACGGCATAGCCACCGGCGCCACCACGCGCGCCGCGCTGCGCGCGGTTCGCTCGCGCCGTCCGAAGAAGCTCGTGCTCGCGACGCCGGTCGCGCCGCCGAGCACGCTCGCCCAGCTCAGCATCGAGGCCGACGAGACGATTTGCCTGGAGGTCCATGAAGACTTCGGCGCGATTGGATTCTTTTACGCCGATTTTCGCCAAATCAGCGACGAGGAGGTCATCTCGATCCTCGATAGCCTTGGAACAAAGGAGCCTTCCGGGAGGACAAGTCCGCCGTTATGATTTCCTCGCGGAATGCGAGGCCGAAGCGAAGCCTTTGCCGATCACGAACGCGGGCGCTGCTGCTCGTCGAATTGCTTACGAAGCCGAACGTTCTATCTTAAAGTGAAAGAGAAAAGGCCATGCGGATTGGGGTCCCCAAAGAGATCAAGGACAACGAATATCGCGTCGGGCTCACGCCCTCCTCAGTTACGGAGCTCGTTCAGCACGGGCATACAGTTGTGGTCGAAAAAGGCGCCGGGGTCGGGGCCGGGTTCGGCGACGACGCCTACGAGCTGAGCGGCGCTTCCCTCGTCGAGCATGCTGGCGACGTCTTCGAGGGGACGGATCTCATCGTCAAGGTCAAGGAGCCTTTCGCCGCCGAACGCAGGATGTTGAGGCGCGGGCAAACGCTTCTCACTTATTTGCATCTCGCGCCCGACCTCGAATTGACGCAAGATCTCCTGCGCAGCGGCGCGCATTGCATCGCATACGAAACCGTGACCTCTTCGGACGGCGGCCTGCCTCTGCTCACGCCCATGTCGGAAGTCGCAGGAAGGCTCGCGCCGCAAATCGGCGCGCACTTCCTCGAAAAGCAAGCCGGCGGGCGTGGCGTTCTGCTCGCGGGCGCTCCGGGCGTGCCGGCCGCCGAAGTCGTGATTCTGGGCGCGGGCGTCGTCGGCAGCCACGCCGCGGCGATCGCGCTCGGCATGGGAGCCAATGTCATCGTGGCCGATCGCAAGCCGGAGGCGCTTCGCCGTCTCGACGCAAGATTTCGTGGCGCGGCGCGCACGGTGTTCTCGACCAAAACCGTGATCGCGGAACTCGTCAAGCGCGCCGATTTGCTGATCTGCGCGGTTCTCCTGCCAGGGGCGCGAACGCCGAAGCTCATCGCCTTCGAGATGCTGGCGACGATGAAGCCGGGCGCGGTCATCGTGGACGTCGCGATCGATCAGGGCGGTTGCTGCGAAAGCTCGCGACCGACTTCGCATTCTGATCCGACCTTCGTCTTGGACGGCGTCGTGCATTATTGCGTGTCGAACATGCCTGGCGTCGTTCCGCGCACGTCGAGCTTCGCGCTCAACAACGCCACGCTGCCTTTCGTGCTTGCGATTGCGGACAAGGGCTGGCGCCGAGCGCTGCGCGAGGACCCCAATCTCCGCGCCGGTCTCCAGGTTTCGGATGGAAGGGTCGTTTCGATTGCGGTCGCTCAAGCGCATGGATTGGCCTGCGCCCCTATCGAAACGGCGCTGGAAGAATAGCCAGGGCGCGGCGTCGAATCTGGCGCCTCGCCCGAGTCAGTCTACACTCACGCCGGCCTCGGTCATTTCGGTTTTCGCCGCCTCCCCTGCCGCCATCGTGATCGGGCGCGTAGCCTCGAGCGCGACGTGGGTTTCAAAGCCCGCCTGCGCCGCGTCGAGGGCGCTCGCGCGCACGCAAACGTCGAGCGCCAGGCCGCAGACAACGACGCGCCGCGTTCCGCGAAGACGCAGCGCCTCGATGAGGTCCGTCCGGTCGAACGCCGAATACTGATCCCTGTCGCGGTCAGCTCCTTTGGACAATACGAGCGTTTCTGGGGGCAGGCGGAGATACTTGTGGAACTCTGCGCCCACGGAGCCCGCCACGCAGTGCTCGGGCCAGGGGCCGCCCTGCGCCCGGAAGCTCGCGTGACCCGTGGGATGCCAGTCGCGCGAGGCGACGATCATCGCGCCCGCCGCCGTCGCTTCGCCAATGAGCCGATTGATAGTGGGGATGATTTCGTCCGCGCCGGCGATCGCCAAGGCGCCGCCGGGGCAAAAGTCGCGTTGGACATCCACGACAATCAAGGCGTCATCTTGACGAAACCGCATAAATCCGTCCTTCCCTAAGGGATCACGGCCCATACGTTGACTCGGCGGGCCCGTGACGCCAGCCGCTTGGCTCTGCTATCCGACGTGTGGAACGACCGATGAATTCGACAGTGAGCACAGCCGCCAGCGCCTGCGTCAGCCTTGCCGATAAGTTACGCTTTCTGAGCGATCCGGCAAGCTATCCGCAGAGGCCGCAAAAGGTGCGAGTCGTCGAAACGCATATGTCTTTCGTGTTCATCGCCGACGAAAGAACCTACAAGCTGAAGAAGCCCGTCCGCTTTTCTTATCTCGATTTTTCGACGCTTAAGCTGCGCGAGGCGATGTGCCGGGAGGAGCTGCGGCTTAATCGCCGCCTCGCCCCCCATGTCTATCTCGACCTGCGCGCTTTGACCGCGACCGAAGCCGGCGCTCTGGCGTTCGGCGAAGGCGGCGTCATCGTCGATTGGCTGGTCGAAATGCGCACCTTGCCTGCGCAGCAAATGCTGGACGTCATGCTCACCGAGGGGCGCGTTTTTGCCCATGAGATCGACCTTCTCGCGCAGAGGCTCGCCGAATTCTACCGCAAGGCCGACCGCTCCACGATTGCCGCCGCCGACTACGCCCATCGGTTCTTTCGAGAGCAGCAAAAAAACCGCGAAATTCTAACCGCCCGCGAGTTCAACCTCGATCATGGCCGCTCGACCCTTGTGCTCGACCGTTTGGACGCGCGCCTCGCCGCGGACCGCGCTCTGCTCGAAAAGCGCGTGCGCGCCGCCCGCATCGTCGACGGTCATGGCGACCTGCGTCCCGAGCACATCAACTTTGCGGACGGCATCGCGATTTTTGACTGCCTGGAATTCAACGCCGAGCTTCGCCAAGTCGATCCATTCGACGAGATCGCGTTTCTTGGGATGGAATGCGCGCATCTTGGCGCGCCTGAAATGGGATCCAAGCTCGCCGAGGAAGTAGCTCGCCGGTTGAACCTTCCAGTTCCCGAGCGCCTGATGCCGCTTTACGCCGCGTGGCGAGCGGCGCTGCGGGCGCGGCTCGCGGTCGCGCACCTGTTGGATCCGGCGCCGCGCACGCCGGAGAAATGGGAGCCGTTGGCCGGGCGCTACCTTGCGCTTGCTGAAGCGGCGCTCGCGTGACCGAAGCAAAGCAAGGGCGCTCAGCGTCGTTGCAAGCGCGCGCGCGTCTCCTGCTCGAGCAGGGCGAGCTTGCTGCTGATCGCGACAGGGTAGGGCGCTGGGGGCGCCGACAGGCCTCGGCAATCTTTAGGCAAAGCGGCTAGCGCCTCTCTCGCGTGGTTCTGACTCTCGGCCAGCGTCAGGCTCTCGCTCTTGACGCGGCGGCCGGCGATCATGACGGGACGAAGCAACGGGGAGCCCTTCACGGTTTCCTCGCGAAGCGCGATGACGTCCCTAACCGCAACGCCATCGCTGAACTCCCGAAAGACCTGCTTTCTCCCGGGCAAGGAGCGCTTGCCGGCAGAGAGCTTCATGCGCGGTTCGCCCGCGTATTCCGTGAGCTTATAGGCGATGTCGAGCGTGGGCGCGTCCGCGGACGCCGCCATGTCGGATCCGACGCCGAAAGCGTCGATGGGCGCGCCATCCGCCAGAAGGCGCTCGATCGAATGCTCGTCGAGCCCGCCGCTCGCGACGATCGCCACATGAGAGAGGCCTGCTTCGTCGAGGAGCTTCCGGGCGCTGCGCGAAAGCTCGGCGAGGTCGCCTGAATCGAGCCGGATTGCGCGAAAGGGGCGATCTCCGCCCTGCGCCTTGGCCATGGCGATCGCGTTTTCTACTCCTGCAAGCGTGTCGTAAGTGTCGACGAGCAGTGTCGCGTTCGGAAAGATCTTGGTGAAGCCTTTGAACGCCGCCCGCTCGGAGACGCAAGCCTCGACGAAGCTATGCGCCATAGTTCCCTCAAGCGGCAGGCCATAGGCTGCGCCGCTCGCGACATTGGAGGTCGAGGCGACCCCAGCGAGATAGAAGGCGCGGGCGCCCAGGATAGCGGCGTCGATCCCTTGCGCGCGCCGCGCGCCGAAATCGCTCACCGGCCGGCCCTGCGCCGCCGCGACAATCCGCGCCGCCTTGGAGGCGAAGATCGTTTGAGATCCGATTCGGTTGAGAATCAAGGTTTCGATGAGTTGCGCCTCGGCGATCGGCGCGGTGACCTCCAGAATGGGCTCTTCGTCGAAGAACGGCGTTCCTTCGCGCATCGCGAAGATTTCGCCGCTAAAACGAAAACTCCGCAGCCACTGGAGAAAGGGCTCGGAGAAGTCGCCAAGAGAGCGGAGATAACGGATTTCATCGTCGCCAAAGCGCAACGATTCGATTTCGGCGAGGAGATCGCTCAAGCCGCAGGCGAGAAGAAAATTGCGCGGGGCGGGCAGCTTTCGCACGAACAGGCTGAAGGTCGCCTCCTGCGTCAAATTCAGCTCGAAATAGGCGCGCAGCATTGTAAATTCGTAATAATCCGCGAACAGCGCCTTGATTGACATGTGCACTCCTCGCCTGCCTCGATCTCACGCGCCCTCTTCCAGTAGCTTAACGATCGAGCCGCCGCCGTGGCAGCATCGAATGGCCTGAGCGACCAGATTGGCGATGCTCAAGACCGTCAGGCGGCGGCGCAACGGCTCAGTATCCATATAGGCCGGTAGCGAGACGCTGTCGGTGACGACAATTCGATCGATTGGCGCGCTTTTGAGCACCGAGACGGCGTGGGCCGAAAACACGCCATGCGTCGCCGCGCACCAAACCTCCTTCGCGCCCTCCTTGCGGCAAGCCGCTGCGACGCGCGCCATCGTGCCGCCGCCGCTGATGAGATCGTCGAGCACGATCGCGATACGGCCCGCGACCTCGCCCGCGAAAATATCGCCGACGACCTTGCCCTCGCTGCGGCGCTTGTCCATGAACGCCTTCGCGACGGGCCTCGCCAGCATTCGCTCCAAGCGCTCGCGAAACAGCTCCGCACGCTTCTCGCCGCCGAGATCCGGCGATACGACCGCGACCTCCTCCTTGCCGACGAGCCGGATGAAATGACGGGCGAACAGCGCTTGCGCGTCGAGATGCTCGGTGTCGCAGCGGAACGCGTTCTGGTAGGCCGCAAGATTATGCGCGTCGATCGCGATCACGCGATCGGCTCCCATCGCCTCCAGCAATTGCGCAAGATAGCGCGTGGCGATGGGATCGCGCGGCTTCGTCTGCCGATCCTTGCGCTGAAAGCAAAGGTAGGGCGCGACGAGCGTCACGCCGCGCGCGCCGGCATCCTTCAAGACGCCGATGAAAAACAACAGCCGGCATAGCTTGTCAGAGACGCTCGCCTCTTGCTCGCCATAGAGGCTGGAAATGACGAAGACGTCTCGGTTTCGCACGTTCGTCAGTGGCCTGATCTTAAACTCGCCGTCCTCGAAGCGGCGCTCTTCATGTGGCGCAAGCTCGAGGTGGAGCAAGCTTGCGACTTTCTGCGCAAGCTCCCGGTTGGGGCCCAGGGCGAACAGAGCAATATCCACCTCGGACGACCTAGCCCCCTCGACCATCAGCGCCCCGTCTTTGATGATCTGTGTCGAGAATCCGCTGAGAAAGGAATCGATCCGATGTCCGTCTTCGGAGAGTGGGGCGATGAGCGCGTCGACGACGGCGCTGTCACGCCCCTGCTTCTTGATGATGAACTGAGCGAAGAAGGGCGCGCCCGTCCGGAGCGCCTCCTCGAACAATCGGCGCAGGCGAACGGCGGTCCGACGATTTTCGGCGCGGCTCAGCCGGCCGTTGGCGCCGAGCGATCCAAGAACGGCTTCCGCCGCCGCCAGTCCGGCGGCCAGAGCGTAATCGCGCTCGCCGTCGAGGCGTTGGAAAACGAAACCCGATGGAAAACCGCCCGGCTGCTTTGCGATGGCGCTCGCGCGTGGGAAGGGCGCGTCGGCGCGTGCGGCGTTCCATTGCTTGAGCAGCAGCGCCAGGATGCCCTGCGCCGGCGCGGGAGCGAAATCCAGCCGGTTGAACAGCCGCAAGAGAGCGGGCGGCGCCACGTCCATCGTCGTCATCCCGCACCCCTTTTCTTGACTCCAATTTGGCGGCCGGCGGCCTTGCCCTTTCCTGTCCGCCGCCTCGCCCCAACCTGAGGAGAATTTAGGCGCGGCGACGATACAGCGAAAGGCTTCCGGCACCTCGAACGAGGTGAGACAATGCGCCGCGACGCTCGCGCTTCGACTCGCTTTGCAACCTTTAGCAGCCTCTGGTTGAGGCTGAAAGCGGGGGCTCTTCTGCTTGTCACATCGTGGCTTTCAATAGCGTTCGCAGCGCGGGCAGCGGTCGGGTGTTGAGAATATCGCTCTTTTCCATCCATCCGCGTCGCGCCTGCCAGACGCCGAATCGCAGATTGCCGAAGTCGTCGACGCGATGCGCGTCCGTGTTGATGCTGACCAGAACCCCTTCGGCCCTCGCCATGCGGCAATGAACGTCTGACAGATCCAGGCGATCAGGATGGGCGTTCAATTCCAGAAAGCAGCCCCTGACCTTGGCGGCGCGGATGATGCGCTGCATGTCGACGTCATAGGCGTCTCGTTCGAGAAGCAAACGGCCTGTGGGATGCGCGAGGATCGAGAAATGCGGCCGCTCCATGGCCCGTAGGATGCGCTCCGTTTGCTTCTCGCGCGACAACTCGAATTGGCTGTGGATCGCGCCAATTACGAGGTCCAGCCGGGCGAGCGCGGCGTCGGGCAGATCGAGGGCGCCATTCTCCAGAATATCGGCTTCGATTCCCTTCAAGACCTTGACGCCGGAATGGGTCTCGTTGAACGCGTCGATACGGTCGATCTGCGCGAGCAGCCGATTTTCATCGAGGCCATGAGCGAACGCCAGTCGCCGCGAGTGATCCGTCACCGCGATATAGCGCAGTCCCATCTTTTTGGCGGCCTGGGCCAGCTCGTCGAGCGTGTGCGCGCCGTCCGTTTCGTTCGTATGCGCGTGAAGGTCGCCTCGGATATCGGAGAGCCGCACCAGCTTCGGCAAGGCGCCGGTTGTAGCGGCCTCGATCTCCCCTTGATCTTCGCGCAGTTCCGGCTCGATCAACGGAATATTGATCGCGCCGTAGACGGACGCCTCGGTATCGCCGGCGATAGCCGTGTCGCCCCGAAACACCCCGTATTCGTTGATCTTGAGATCGCGGCTTCGCGCCAATCGCCGCAAGGCGATGTTATGCGCCTTGCTGCCCGTGAAGTAGACGAGGGCGGCGCCGTAGCTCTCCTGAGGAACGACGCGAACGTCGATCTGCAGACCGGAGCGGAGCGTCGCGGTGGCGCGGGTGGTTCCCGCCGAAACGACCTTCTCGATTTCAGGAAAGCGCGTGAACCAATCGATCACCGGCGGCCCGGGACGAGCTGCGACGATGATGTCGAGATCTCCGACAGTTTCCTTGCGTCGCCGGAAGCTGCCCGCGACTTCGCCCTTGTCGAAGCCGGGCGCCCGGCGAAGATGAGCCAGCACAGCATCGGCGTAGCCTTGAACGGACGCAAGCTTGAATCGCTTTTCCTTTTTTAGGTCGGCGCTGGCCAGGCTGTTCAGCAGCGCCAGCTCGAGCTTGGCGCCGAACCCCGAGATCGACCGGATTTTCCCCGCTCTCGCCGCGCGTCTTACGTCATCGAGAGTCTGAACGCCAAGCTCGTGGCACAGACGCATCGCGCGCCTGGGACCGATGTTGGGAAGTCGGGTGAGCCGAAGCGCCAAGCGCGGCGCCGTCGCGGCGAGCTCCTCAAGCCTCGCCGAATGTCCAGTGCGGGCCATGTCGGCGATCTGTTCCGCAAGATCCTCGCCGATGCCAGGAAGCTCGGCGAGGTTTTCGCCTCGCCGCAGCATTTCGCCGACTTCCGTCGCGAGGCCGCGCAGCACGCGGGCGGCGTTGCGATAGGCGCGAATTCGGAATGGATTCGCACCCTCGAGCTCGTAAATGTCGGCGATTTCGTCAAGGGCGCGGGCGATGTCCTCGTTGTGCGCAAGAATGGCCCCCGACGGCTCAACCGACCGCTCCCGCACAGCGGGTTTGTGTCGGCCTGACGAGCTTCTTTGTATTTTGGATCCCATTGCGGGTCCCCCGAACGCCCGCCGAAAAGATAAGCCTTCGAACCGAGGCGTCAAAGGCGGCGGAAGGGAGCGATTGCGAGCCATTCATGTCGTCCTTATCTCTATTTTGTTGCGTCAGCGAAGCGTTGGCGCCGACCCATAATGTTCTCCGGACTCCGAGCATGGCCCCTGACAAGGGACGACCTTCTCATCAGCCGTCGGCTGGCAGAAAGCTTATCCGTCTCTTTCTATGTGGAGACGTCATGATCGGCCGCGGGATCGACCAGATTTTGCCCACGCCGTGTCCACCTGCGCTGCACGAGGACTATCTGTCTTCCGCACTGGATTACATATGGCTTGCGGAACAGGTCTCGGGCCAAATTCAAACGCCGGTTGGTCTCGACTATATTTGGGGCGCCGCGCTCGACAGGCTGGAAGATAAGCAGCCAGATGCGCGGATCGTCAATCTTGAAACCAGCGTCACTCGAAGCGAAGCCTACGAGGCGAAAGGCATAAATTATCGGGTGAGCCCGGCAAACGCGCGATGTTTGAAGAGCATCGAGATTGACTGCTGCACGCTCGCGAACAACCACGTTCTCGATTGGGGCCGGCCAGGCCTGCTCGAGACTCTTCGCACGCTCGAGCGCATGGGGATCAAGACGGCCGGAGCCGGACGCAATCTCGACGATGCGTGGCGTCCGGCGGTCTTGGATATCCCGAGCAAAGGGAGTGTGATCGTCACAGCGCTCGCCTTGCCGAGCAGCGGCGCGCCGCCGCATTGGGCGGCCGCACTCAATTCGCCCGGCTTAAGCCTGCTCGCCGATCTCTCCGACAAGAGCGCCGAGCTCATTTGTGAGAGATTGAATAGCGCGCGCGCCACGGGCGACGTATCTGTCGTTTCGATCCACTGGGGGCCAAATTGGGGCTACGAGATTGGCGACGATCAAATACGCTTTGCGCATAGATTGATCGACGACGCCGGCGTCGCCGTCATCCATGGTCATTCCTCGCATCACCCGAAGGCGATCGAGGTCTACCGGAATCGACTGATTTTGCATGGGTGCGGGGACTTCCTCAACGACTACGAGGGAATCGCGGGCTACGAAGAATACCGCGGCGACTTATCGCTGATGTATTTTGTAGATATTGACGCGGCGAGCGGCGATCTCGCCGCGCTCGAACTCTCGCCGTTGCAAATTCGGAGGTTCAGGCTGGAGCCCGCAAGCCCGACGGACGCCGCTTGGCTCGCCCGGAGGCTCGCCCGCGAGAGCGCGCCATTCGGCGTCGCTGTCAGTGAAGCGTCGCCCGAGAGCCTGACCCTGTCCTGGGCCGCAGCTGCTCGGGACAATCGCGCGGATTTCAGCTGAATCATTGCCCGCCACGGGGGCATTGGGTAAGCTTTCGGCGCTTGACGTTCGAGAAGGCCGACGAAGTGGGGAAGGACGATGCGCGAGAACGACGACGCGTCCCGCTACGCAACGATCCACAAGGATCCGGCCTCGTTCCGCGTTCCGCCGAACCTTGTCGACTACGACGCCGTGCGAGCGTCGTTCTGTTGGGAGTCAGCGCGGGCCGGACTGAGTGGCCTCCCCGGCGGCGCGGGTTTGAACATCGCCCATGAAGCAGTTGATCGCCACGCCCAGGGGCCGCGCGCGAGCCGGGTGGCGCTGCGCTGCATCGGAAAGGCGGGGAAACGGCGCGACCTGACTCATGTCGAGCTCGCTTGCGCCACGAACCGTTTCGCGAACTTGCTGCGAAGCTTGGGTCTGAACGCGGGAGACGGCGTTTTCGTTCTGCTTGGCCGCGTTCCGGAACTTTATGTCGCCGTTCTAGGCGCGTTGAAGAACAAGAGCCTCGTTTCGCCGCTGTTCTCCGCTTTCGGGCCTGAACCGCTCGCCACAAGGCTTGAGCTCGGCGGAGCGCGCGCCTTGGTCACGACGGAGGTGCTCTATCGGCGCAAGGTCGCGCCGTTGCGGGAGCGCTTGCCCGAGCTTAAGCATGTCATTCTGATCGACGCCGACGAGCATGGCGAATCGACGCTCTCGTGGCCCAAGCTGATGAGCGCGGCGCCGGAGGCCTTCGAAATCCCTCCAACCGATCCACAAGACCCCGCGCTGCTGCATTTCACGAGCGGCACCACGGGACGTCCAAAGGGCGTCATTCACGTGCACGAAGCCGTCGTGACGCATTATGCGACGGGGCTCTATGCGCTGGATTTGCACGATGAAGATCGCTTTTGGTGCACGGCTGATCCCGGGTGGGTCACTGGCATGAGCTATGGCGTGATCGCGCCGCTCGTGCATGGGGTGACCAATCTGGTCGTCGAAGCCGAATTCGACGCCCCCACATGGTACGGTGTTCTTGCGGACGAGAAGGTGACGGTATGGTACACCGCGCCCACGGCGATCCGCATGATGATGAAGCTCGGCGCCGATGCGCTGAAAGGTTATGATCTATCGAGCTTGCGATTCGCCGCGAGCGTGGGCGAGCCTTTGAACCCCGAGGCGGTGGTTTGGGGCCTCGAGGCCTTTGGCCTGCCTTTCCACGACAACTGGTGGCAGACAGAGACGGGCGGCGTCATGATCGCCAATTACGCCTCCATGGACATAAAGCCTGGCTCGATGGGCCGTCCGCTGCCGGGGATCGACGCCGGGATCGTCCGCCGCAAGGCCGAAGGCGGCCTCGAAACAGTGGAAGCTTCCGACGTGGAGGGCGAACTCGCGCTTAGGCCTGGCTGGCCCTCGATGATGCGCGGCTATCTCCACGAAGAGGAGCGCTACCGCAAGTGTTTCGTCGACGGCTGGTATCTGACAGGAGACCTCGCACGCCGCGACAGCGACGGCTATTTTTGGTTCGTCGGCCGCGCCGATGACGTCATCAAATCGTCGGGCCATCTGATTGGGCCCTTCGAGGTCGAAAGCGCGATCATGGAGCATCCGGCAGTGGCCGAGGTCGGCGTGATCGGCAAGCCCGACCTGGTCGCGGGCGAGATCGTCAAGGCCTTCGTCGCCTTGAAGCAGGGCTTCGAAGAAAGCGAGGCGATGCTCAAGGAGCTGCTCGGACACGCGCGCAAGCGCCTCGGCGCGGCCGTCGCCCCGAAGGAAATCGAATTTCGCGCCAATCTCCCCAAGACGCGCAGCGGGAAAATCATGCGCCGCCTACTCAAGGCGCGCGAGCTCGGCCTCCCGGAAGGAGACTTGTCGACGCTGGAGAGCGACGAGCGATGACCCATAAGGTTCATCTCGATCACGACCATCTTCGTCATCTGTTGAAGGCGATGATCCGCATCCGGCGGTTCGAAGCCAAATGCGTCGAGCTCTATCAGGCGCAGAAAATTCTCGGCTTCCTCCACCTTTACGACGGCGAGGAAGCAGTGTCCGTCGGCGTCATGGAGGCCCTGGAGCCGCAAGACGCCGTCATTGCGACCTATCGCGAGCACGGCCAGGCCTTGGCGCGCGGCGTCGATCCCGGCTGTCTGATGGGCGAGATGCTGGGCAAGCTCAACGGATGCTGCCGCGGGCGCGGGGGCTCCATGCATTTTTTCCACCGCGAGCATCGCTTCTATGGCGGCAACGCCATCGTCGGCGGCGGCCTGCCGCTCGCGCTCGGCGTCGCGCTTGCCGACAAGATGCAGCGGCGCAGGGCGGTCACGGCCTGCTTCTTCGGCGACGGGGCGGCGGAAGAAGGCGAATTCCACGAGACGCTCAATTTCGCCAAGCTGTGGCGCCTGCCTATTCTGTTTATCTGCGAAAACAACCTCTACGCCATGGGCATGGCGGTCGAGCGCGCCGAAGCCGACACGGACTTCGTCCACAAGGCTTCGAGCTTCAGGATCGAAGGCGAGAGAGTCGACGGCATGGACGTGGTG
>Ga0187781_10000468_pt1 | contig 28610 bp, 25 predicted proteins | sample 0715_SJ02_MP02_2_FD_132447 | JGI IMG/M metagenome (GOLD analysis project Ga0187781, IMG submission 132447) | Tropical peat soil microbial communities from peatlands in Department of Meta, Colombia - 0715_SJ02_MP02_20_MG | ecosystem: Environmental > Terrestrial > Soil > Wetlands > Peat | place... | reverse complement strand
CGAGAGGCAAGGGATTCAAACGCCATCCCTTGCCCCTCGCGCTCCCCCATCCCGGCTCAAACCGGACAGGGAGCAGCAGAAATTTGTCGTATTCTTACGTGAACGAACGCAGGGGGCAGGTCAGACGCCCGCTTAAGCGCTGCATCCTACCTGCAGTTAGTTCGGATGACGTCCACTCTGTTGTATAGGCTCGCCACGGCCAGGCCCGAAGGGACGTTGTCGATTCCAATCGCCGCATCGCTAATCGTATTTGCGGATACGGTGGCACTCGTACAGAAGAATTCGATCGCGACGTTGCTGTTAGTGATTTTGTTGTCTTGGACCGTCGCGGTCGTGTCTGTAATCCAAATGCCCGACCCGTTTTGGTGATTCATTATCGTATTGTCCCTGGCAATTTCCCCCGATCCCTCAAGGAAGATCCCGACAACATTGATATTCGCTTCCGTGTTGCTGATGGTGTTGGCCGATATTGAAGCGGTAGCGCCACTCTCGCCGATTATGCCGAAGCTGGAAGCGTCGGTCACCACATTGTCCGTGATACTACCGGCCACGCCCCAGGAAGTGATGCCCCAAGTAGGCCCGGCTGGTCCCCCCGCGACATCGTTCCCTTTCACCGTGACGTTGAGCGTTGGCGGCGTCTGGTTGCTCCCGACGAAGATTCCAGTATTATCCGCATCGTGGGTGTCGCTGTTTTCGATGGTTACCGACTCGGCCGTCGAACTTCCATTCTCCACCCAGATTCCGACACCGCACCCGTCGTTGATCTGCTGGCGAGTGGTGACCTGATTCACCGTTCCGGAAGCTCCGGTGGCGTAGTAAATTCCGTACAGTGATGCGGAACAGTTAAGATTGTTCCCCGTCCCATCCACCGTGATATTTGTGATGTTGACATTTGGCGCACTTACAATGACTTGTGGATAGACCGTTCCGCCGAAGATGACATTGGTTATGGAGGTCGTTAAGCCCCCGGTGGGAACCTCGATCACCGCGCGAGCTCCGTTCCCGCTGGTGATTCCTTCGAGCGTCAGCGAGGTCGAAATAGTGACCTGCTCCGAGTAGATTCCCGGGCAAACCATGACCGTCGAACCCGATGGCACCGTGCCCACCGCGGCAGAAATCGTCGGATAGCTTGGCAGCCTCGGCACGCACGTTCCCACCACGTAGTTGGCGGCCAACAACGCTTGAGGTCCTAGAAGCAGTCCTACTGCAAACAACAACAGCAACGTGAGGCTCTTCATGTTCATTCTTCTCCTGGGATATTGCTACCGCAGTTCTGAAGCTGGAAATTCAGGAATCCGGTCTCAGTCATTTCGCTGCTGTACTGTCAGCGGGATGGCTGCGACGGTGACTTGAGGGCTTCTTGCGTGTCCCCGAGGGTCATCGATGACGAAGACACCAACTCCTGTCATGCAGCAGGCGCTTCTCTCCCACGCTTTTGTTATCAATCGGCGCCGGCGCTGGCTGCGACCGGAAGACGCCATTCGTCACATTCCGTGCACGGTTCGAGTTCTTTAACTGCACGCGGGCTTGCGGTTTTTTCCTTGCGGTTTTGCACGTAGATGGCTCCGAGAAGCCATCCGATGGCGAACGTCCATGCCCCTAGCATGAAGCAATCGAAGTACGTCATAACGTTCCTCCGTCATCCTGGGAATTCAGAGTTCCGTCTTCATTGGGTAAATCGGAAACGGCGGATCAAAGACGACAAGGTACTGGAAAAAATTCCCCACCAATCGACTTTGGCAAGGTTCATGTCAGCAACGTTTGCGAGGAACATCTATGGTCGCGTGTCCTCATCCACAGTCCCCTCTATCTAGTAAGGCGGGAATTGAGAACAAAAAACCGCAACGGGCAAAAAAATTCCCCCTCGTCGCACATGCGAGGCTAGGCTTTTCCCCCATTTTCGTTGTAATGTATTGAAACCACGGAGGGTTGGATGACCCTGCCTCCCACCCATGAAGTCACTCAGCTACTCAAAGCGTGGACTGCCGGGGACGAGCAGGCTTTGGAAAAGCTCACCCCGATGGTGTATCGGCAGTTGCACCAAGTCGCGCGACGCTATATGGGTGGAGAGCGCTCCGGCCATACCCTGCAAACCACGGCGCTGGTCAACGAAGTCTATCTCCGGCTGGTGGATTGCGGACAAGTAAGATGGCGGGATCGGGTGCATTTTTTTGCCGTGTCGGCGCAACTGATGCGGCGGATTCTGGTCGATTTTGCACGCTCTCGCGGGTACCAGAAAAGAGGTGCGGGCATTGCCCCCCTGTCTTTGGACGAAGCCCCGTCGGTGTGCAATGAACCCGATGCCAACCTGGTGGCGCTGGATGATGCCTTGCAGGGGCTGGCAACCGTCGATGAGAGGGGAAGCAAGGTCGTGGAGCTGAGATTCTTTGGCGGGTTGAGCAATGAAGAAACCGCTGAAGTCCTGGGGGTTTCAACCGACACCGTGCTGCGAGAGTGGAGATTGGCAAGAGCTTGGCTGCTGCGGGAGTTGAGCGGGGAAAACTGAAACATGGAGTCTGAGCATTGGCGTCAAGTCAAAGCGGTTTTTCAGCAGGCTTTGGAATTAGACGAGAGCCGCCGCGCTGAATTTCTCGAACGCTCCTGCGGCGACGACGAATGGCTGCGTCGTGAAGTGGAATCCCTGCTGTCTCAGGACAAGAAAGCCGACCATTTCATTGACTCGCCGGCGCTAGAGTTTGCGGGCAAATTGGCCGCCCACGACGCGGCAAAAGAGAGTGGAGCGAAATTGGTCGGTCGCACAGTTTCCCATTACCGAATCATTGAAAAGCTCGGTGGTGGCGGAATGGGCGTTGTCTACAAGGTTGAGGACACCCGCCTCGAGCGTTTCGCAGCGCTCAAGTTCCTGCCGGACGAAGTCGCGCAGGACCCGCAAGCCTTGAGCCGTTTTCGCCGCGAAGCGAAAGCGGCATCCGCCCTGAACCACCCCAACATCTGCACCATTTACGACATCGGCGAACAGGATGGCCACGCATTCATTGCCATGGAGTTTCTGGACGGGCTCACGCTAAAGCACCGCGTTGCGGGCAAGCCTTTAGAGATGGAAACAGTGGTGTCGCTGGGGATCGAGATCGCCGACGCGCTCGACGCTGCGCACGCCGAAGGCATCGTCCACCGGGACATCAAGCCCGCCAACATTTTCGTCACCAAACGCGGGCACGCAAAGGTTTTGGATTTTGGTTTGGCAAAGGTTACTCCTCTGAAAAGTTCTGCGATCGGAGCGGCCACGGGGTCTTCCCAACCCACCGAACCGAGTGCCGACCAACTGACGAGTCCGGGAATGGCGCTCGGAACGGTTGCCTATATGTCGCCGGAGCAAGTCCGAGTTAAGGAACTGGACACACGCACCGACCTGTTCTCGTTCGGCGCCGTCCTCTACGAGATGGCAACGGGGGTGATGCCTTTCCGGGGCGAAAGCACGGGAGTCATCTGTAACGCGATTCTGGAACGAGCGCCGGTTTCGCCAGTACGGCTGAATCCCGACTTGCCCGCCGACATGGAACGGATCATCAACAAGTGTCTGGAAAAAGACAGAAACCTCCGCTACCAGCACGCGGCCGACATCCGCACCGACCTGCAACGGCTGAAGCGAGACACGGAAAGCGGTGGCACAGCAGCCCCTCCCGCTCAGAAGAACAAGCGCTGGAAGATCTTTGTTTCGGCAGCTGTGGTGGCTGCCGCCCTGATCGGGGGCGGGATTCACTACCCTTGGCATCGAAGCAAACCGCTGACCGAGAAAGACACGGTGGTTCTCGCCGACTTCGATAACAAGACGGGCGATACCGTCTTTGACGATGCTCTCAAGCAGGCTTTAGCCGTGGAACTCGGACAATCTCCGTTCCTGAACGTGCTTCCCGAGCGGAAGGTGAGCGAGACCCTGCAGATGATGGGGCGTCCCGCGAACCAGCGCATCACAGCGGACGTCGGGCGCGAGCTTTGCCTGCGCACAAGCAGCAAAGCCGTGCTGGGCGGGACGATCTCGGGCTTGGGCAGCCATTATCTGATTGACCTCAATGCGATGGCGTGCAGCACGGGCGACACCTTGGACAAAGAACAGGGTGAAGCCGCCAGCAAGGAAGATGTACTCAAAGCCCTGAGCAGAGCTTCTTCCGCTCTGCGCACCAAACTGGGAGAGTCGCTGCCTTCGGTGCAGAAGTTCGATGTTCCCATCGAAGCCACGACCTCCTCGCTCGAAGCCCTGAAAACCTATAGCATGGCGGTTACGATCAAGCGAGAAAAAGGGGACGCACCGGCCATTCCGTTTCTGAAGCGGGCGATTGAACTCGATCCCAACTTCGCGCTGGCGTATGCCGCATTGTCGACAAACTACGGGAATCTCGGGCGGCCGTCGCTGGCACTTGAATATGCCACGAAAGCCTACGAGTTGCGCGACCGGGTCACGGAGCGGGAGAAACTGCGGATTACTGCCGTTTATTTCGGCGCAGGCGCCAGGGGAGAACTGGACAAGTGGGCGCAGACCTACCAGCTGTGGGCCGCAAACTATCCTCGGGATTACGTTCCGCACGTCAACTTGGGCGACTACTACCAGATCATGGGGCAATATGACAAAGCTCTGCCGGAGCTACAGGAAGCGCTGCGCATTGAGCCGAATGAGGTCATGGGCTATGCAGATCTGGGGGCAACCTACCTGCAGCTTGACCGGTTCGATGAGGCCAAAGCGACTTTGGATCAGGCATTGGCACACAAGCTAGATAGCGGAATATTGCGCGAGTACCTATACGCTCTTGCTTTTCTGCGGGAGGATGCAGCGCAGATGGAGCAGCAGCTCGCTTGGGGCGCGGGGAAGCCCGGAGATGAAGACCCGCTGCTATCAATACAGTCCGATACGGAAGCGTATTACGGACGGATGAACAAGGGACGGGATTTCTCCCGCCGAGCGGTGGACGCAGCGGTTCGCGCCGACTCCAAGGAAACGGCGGGGTTGTGGCAGGTCAATGCGGCGCTGCGGGAAGCGGAGTTGGGCAATGCAGTCCTGGCGAGGCAAGGAGTCGCCGCGGCTCTGGCGCAGTCTCCGGGGCGGGATGTGAAAGTGGTCGCAGCTCTCACGCTGGCTCGTACTGGCGATGCTGCCCGAGCCAAGGCGTTGGTTGCGGAACTGGAGAAAAACTACCCGTTGAATACCACGCTCAAGCTCTACTGGCTGCCGAGCATCAATGCCGCCGTCGCACTCAGCGCGGGCAATTCTTCGCAAGCGATTGTGGATTTAGAAGCCGCTGCTCCTTACGATCTGGCCAGTCCGCCCCCTTTGCAGGTGGGAACGCTATACCCCGCTTATTTGCGCGGGCAAGCTTACCTGCTGGGACGCAACGGCAGTGCGGCAGCCGCCGAGTTCCAGAAGCTTCTTGACCATCGGGGCATCGTCGTGAATTTTGTAACCGGATCACTGGCTCATCTTCAAATTGGTCGCGCGTACGCGATGGCAGGTGATACCGCCAAAGCGAAAGCCGCCTACGGGGATTTCCTCACTCTCTGGAAAGACGCCGACCCCGATATCCCCATCCTGAAGCAAGCCCAAGCCGAGTACGCCAGGCTGCAATAGCGACGGCCGAACGGGGACTCGCACCTTGGTGAACAGGATCATTGCCGGCGAGTGTCGAAAATGATAATTTTGGCGCAGTGAAATGCGAGCGGCTACGGCTTGGCAGAGCAAACTGCGTAGCGCAATGAATAGCACCTCAACAGAACAGAGCGCAGCCGAGCTAAGGCACCGATTCAGCGCCCTCGGGCGGCTGGTTGGGAATACTCCATTCCAGCGATCGTGGATTTATCGAGCTTGGATGAAATCCTTCAGGTCTCGGACGGCGATTCGATCATCATGGCGCAAAAGCTCGCGTCCAGTCTCGGACTCGCGGTGGGAAGTTCCTCCGGCTGCAATTTTCTGGTGGCCATGGTGGTACAGGAACAGCTTGGTCCTGATGCCGTCGTAGTCACCGTTTTCGCGGATGGCAATAAGAAGTACTTAAGCACGGACCTCATGCGTGAGGAGCCGGTGCGCAGACACTATCTCGCTCCGCAGGTCGAACTGTCTGGACTCGACGCTACCCAGCGAGTCCGCGCCTTTTGTCAGGACCTGGCGTAAGCGGAGCCCGGGGCCGGGATTTGCTGCTGGCGCACTTTGGCGGTTGCGCTGAGCGTGTCCGAAAACTAAAATGGGCGCCGAAATCTCAGCAAACCTATTTTGCAATCCCGACCCGCCTCCCCTCGGGTCGCGGTTCGGCCTTGTGCTCTAGTCAACTCCCCAACCTGATCCTTCTTCTGCGAAGGGCAAAGGAGCACATCATGTTTGCACGCATTGTAGAGAGCATCCCCAAAATCGAAATGTTGGACAGGAGAGACGTGGTCCTCCGCATCCTCAAGAACGACGTGTTGCCGATCATGAGACAGCAGCCTGGCTTCCTTGAATTTCTCCCTCTCACCCCGGAGATCAAGAACGAGAGATTCATCGATATCACTCTCTGGGCCGACAAGAAAGACGCGGAACGGTATGAGCGGGAAGGATTCCTCAGGGTGCAGGAAATCCTGAAGCCCTACCTGGCTGCCCCAGTGACCGTGAGGAACTACACCGTGGAGACTACCCTCTGCGAGCACTTCGAGAAAGCGTTGGCCGCCTGATTCTGAACCCGGTTGTTCCTCCAAGCTGGAGCAGCACCATGCTGCTCCAGCTTTTTTCAATACGATTCGCCGATTTACCACTAGCAACCTGGGCACGTCAGGCGAGATCGTCACGGGACAGAAAGGGCCGCAGGCAGCCAACGTTCGTCACGCCGCTTAGAAGGCACGTGGTGCAGATCATGTCTCGTGAGCCCGGACGGATTTCATTTCGGGCGCGCGCAGCGGGCCGCTCTAGAAGACTTCGCTGGAAAAAGCTGTTAAACGGCTATTTACTGAGTTCCTTTTACTGGATGTCAGCGGAAACTCGCGCTGCGAAGAGGCGAGGTGGTGGTCAAGCGGTAGTTGTTGTTCAAAAGAGAAAAGGCTGTGACATTGGTTACGCTCTAGCCGCCAACTCCTGCGAGAGAGCCAACGACGTGGACGCGTGTACCGTCACAGCCTTCGATGCGATCACTGCTTTCGCAGTACCAAACCCCGGCGTCTCCTCGCAGATCCGTCGGATTTTTCAGGTCTGGTCTCGAGCGAGTCGCCCCGCTCTTCGAATCACCCAGCCTACTTCGGACTGGCAACGATTTATGGAGCCAACCCTTTCAGCCGTCGACGAAACACATCATATTCCGTTCGTAGAAGTTGTCAACGCCCGTTTCTAGTGCAATTTGCAAAATAAAGTGGAAAAGCTCATCTTCCGAACGCGCAGTGACTCAGCGTGTTCGAGAACCAAAGTGGAAAAGCTGTTCAAAACGGGACTGGAGAGCTGTGGAAATCGTTTCACTCGAGCGTTACCAAGGAACCATGAAAAGTTCTTGACGCCGGACACCATTTTCACTCATGGTGTGTCAGGAAGTAAAAATTCATATGTCTCAATTGGTAGCCTACGTGGACGGCAGTTCGCATGGAAATCCTGGGCCGTCCGGCATAGGGGTCATCGTAGAAGTAGCGAGCGGGGACCGGATCCGAATCGCCAAATGGATTGGCTGGCAAGACAACAACGTAGCCGAATACGCGGCACTACTCGAGGCTCTCCAGTGTGCGGTTGCTAGGAAAGCGGATTCGCTGCGCGTTTACTCGGATTCGGAGGTGGTCGTCCGGCAAATGTCCGGGGACTATGCCTGCAGGAGCACCAGGCTTTATTCGCTGCACTGGATCTGCCGGAAGCTGGCACGCACCCTGGAGTTTGCTATCACGCGGATTCCCAGGGAGCGCAACATCGAAGCAAACCATCTCGCGAACAGTGCTGCCCGCTGCGCCAGCTTTGGAACGACGCATGTCGACCTTGGCAGAAGAGGCAAGTGCGCGGTGTCTGCGCCAGAGTAAGAGTCGAGGTTTCCCCTCAAGACTTTGTCTCCTGCCCAGCGTGATCCGCAAGAAATGGTTTGTTGTCGCGAACACCCGAGCAAAATTATGTCGTGAGCCATTGACCCCGCGAACGCGCACCCCAATTTTTTCTTCTATTGTGTAGAGAGACCGACCGAGAGGCGGGATTAATTACGTTTACCTTGGTTACAACAATCACAGCGCCGACCGCCTGAATTTCCGCACTGCAATGGACAAACTCCGCGCTTTCTTCCGCATCTCAACAGCGGATCGCTGTTAGGTTGATAAATCGTGAATATCCTCATCGCCGACGATAAACCGCACATGCGCCGACTGATACGAGCCATGGTGCAAACCCACGGCTGGGTTGTCTGTGGCGAAGCTGAAAACGGCCGTCAAGCGATCACTCGAGCCAAGCAATGCAAGCCAGACGTGATCGTGCTGGATTTCGCCATGCCCGAAATAAACGGCATCGAAGCTGCCCGCCAGATTTCACCGTCTACGGCGCACTGGCAATACGGCGGAGTGTCCTACCATGCAGGCTACGTGCTCGAACTGCCGAGCGCCCACCAGGGTAACTTCACGAACTACATTGGATTGGTGATGCGGGAGGCTCCGTCCTATCCTGTTTTGTTTGAATGGCGCGTCAGCTTTGGCTTTCTAGGGAAAGGGGTAGACATGACTTTGGCGCACGCCAGGGAGGTCGAAATCCCTACGAATAGATTCACGTGGAAGATCGCTTAAAACTCATGGCCCACTAAGCCACAGTCGAGGACTTCGAGGGATCGTTCACATCGTGTGCCTCGGGCCGGTTAGTTGAGTTCGGTCGTTTCCGCTCGGCCATACGTTCCGCTAAACTAATCGCGAATTCAAAACACTGATCGCACGAGGGTCAACCTTTGCGCAAGTTCACGCTTTTATTTCGCGGCGGTCTCGTCTTGCTGGTCTCCATGGTGGTCACGGTTGCGGCGATGGCACAGGCAGTGCGACCCGATTTATTCAGCGGCCTAAAGTGGCGTTTGATCGGACCATTTCGGGGCGGGCGCGTGGTGGCGGTGTCCGGCGTGCCGGGCGATTCCACGACGTTTTACTTCGGCTCAGTCGATGGTGGCGTGTGGAAGACGACTGATGCGGGGGTCGTCTGGACGCCAGTCACTGACGGCTACGGAATCGCCTCGATTGGCGCGCTGGCGGTCGCGCCGTCCGATCCAAATGTCATCTATGCCGGTACCGGCGAGAGCGATATTCGCAGCGACCTCACTTCAGGCACGGGTGTGTACAAATCTACCGACGCCGGCCGAACCTGGACTTCCCTCGGCCTCAATGAGACGCGACAGATCAGCAAGATCGTAGTCGATCCCCGCAACCCCGAGGTGCTTTATGTAGGTGCGCTTGGCCATGCCTATGCACCCAATCCGGAGCGCGGCGTTTTCAAGTCCACTGATGGCGGCGCGCACTGGGAGAAGGTTTTCGATCAGGGGCCCGAAATCGGCGTGGCCGATTTGGCCATCTGCGCGGACAATCCCCAACTGCTGTTTGCCGCCGCGTGGCACACGTGGCGCGCGCCATGGTATATCTACCCCACTATCGATGGCCCGGGCAGCGGCTTGTTTCGATCCTCGGATGGCGGAAAGACGTGGACTCAGCTGAGCGGCGGCGGTTTGCCCGCGGGCGACTGGGGCCGCAGTGGTGTTGCCGTGGCGCCGAACGGCAAGAGCGTTTACGCGCTCATTTCTGGGAGAAACGCCGCCGCGGACTTTCATTCGGCCGGCCTCTATCGCTCCGACGACGGCGGCAACACGTGGGTGCACGCCAACTCCGATTCGCGGCTGACAGAACGCGCGTGGTATTTCAGCCGCATCACAGTGGATCCGAACAATGCCGATGTGATCTACATTCCGAACGTCGCACTCTATCGCTCCGAGGACGGTGGCAAGACGATTTCGGTCTTGCGCGGCGCACCGGGCGGGGACGACTACCACGAACTCTGGATTGATCCGAAGAACTCGTCGAGCATGGTGCTGGGAACCGATCAGGGCACGACCGTGAGTCTGGATCGCGGCCGCACCTGGAGCAGTTGGTACAATCAGCCGACCGCGCAGATGTATCACGTGATCACCGACAACCAGTTCCCGTATGTGGTCTACGGCACCCAGCAGGACACTGGCAGCGCGGCCGTGCGAAGCCGCACTGACCACGGGCAGATCACGGCCCGCGACTGGTTCCCCACCGGAGGGAGCGAGAGCGGATATGTGGCCTTCGATCCGGAGGATGCAAGCGTTGTCTACCTGACCGGCCCCGGCGGCAGCGTGTCGCGTTACGACCGGCGCACCGGATTCAGCCAGGACGTCACTCCGTGGCCGCTCTTCATCTGGACTCAGCCGAACAACGAACGCAAGTATCGCGCTCCGTGGACGCCCGTGCTGGTGCGGTCGGCGGCTGAGAGCAAGGCGCTATTTCTTGGGACGCAGTATGTGATGAAGACCACCGACGGCGGATTGCATTGGGAAACGGTCAGCCCGGATTTGACCGGAGCGAAGCCGCAGAGCACTGCCCAAGGGACGACAACAGCGGAAAACGCCAAGTATCAGGGTTTCGGCATAGTTTCTACGATCGCGCCCTCGCCCCTCAATCGCGATGTGATCTGGGCGGGGAGCGATACGGGACTGATTCACGTCACGCGCGACGGCGGTAAGACCTGGACAAATGTCACGCCGCGCGGGCTCAGCGACTGGAGCCGCGTATCCATGATCGAGGCGTCGCACTTTGAGCCGGCAGTGGCCTATGCGGCTGTCGATCGCAGTATTCGCGACGATCGCAAACCCTACATTTACCGCACGCGAGACTACGGCGCCTCCTGGCAACTGATTGCGAGTTGGCTTTCGGCACCGGCTTTTGTGCGCGCAGTGCGCGAGGATCCGACGACGCGGGGTCTGTTATTTGCCGCGACCGAATTTGGCGTCTCCGTTTCGTTTGACGACGGCGACCACTGGCAGTCCTTGCAACTGAATTTGCCTGCGACCGGTGTGCGCGATCTCGTGATCCACGGCGACGATCTGGTAGCTGCAACCCACGGTCGCTCGTTCTGGATTCTCGACAATATGAGTCCTTTGCGACAGATGGCCGACGCCGGTAAAGCCCCGGTAGTGTGGCTCTACCGCCCTGCGACTGCGGTGCGCGTGGACAACGACGCGTTCGTCGGTACCCCGCTACCTCCCGAAGAGCCGACGGCCGACAATCCGCCGAATGGCGCCATGCTTGACTACTGGCTCAAGGGTCCCGCAGATAACATCAACTTGGAGATTTCTGACAGCCAGAAAAATCTGGTATGGAAATTCTCGTCTGATGCGCAGCCTCCGAAACATGGAGAGCTTCCTTTGGCGGAGCGCTGGTACCCGAAACCCGAGATCCTGGAGAAAGCGCCGGGCATGCATCGATTTGTGTGGAACTTGAGGTGGAGAAGTCCGGAAGAGGCCGAGGTTGACGAGGAGTCCAGTTCGTCTACTCCCGTTGGGCCGAAAGTGGTTCCGGGTGCGTATCAAGTCAAATTGACAGTCGATGGCAAGGTCTACACCCAGCCGTTTGAGGTGATCATGGATCCGCGATCGCCAACCACCGCACAAGTGCTGGCCCAGCAACTGCAGCTTGGCAAGCAGATTTTCGAAGACACCCTGGAAGCGCACGTCGTTGTGGCGAAGATTGGTTCCCTACAAAAACAACTTGCCACATTGCAGCCGCAGGCGGACGAGAAGTCCTCTTTAAAGAAGGCGCTCGCCGAGGCACTGGAAACCGCAGGGCAAATTCTGAAACACAAGGAAACGCCAACGTCAAAGGGTACGGGACTTGAGAACGCCTACCTCGGCTTGACGTCGGCCCTACGCGTGGTCGAAAGTGGAGATCGCTCCGCGCCGTCACAGGCCCTGGAATTGTACAAAGAGTCGAGCCAGCAGGCGGCTGCCGGCATCAGGGAGTGGGATGAGTTCAAGCAGGGCAAGCTGGAGTTGTTGAACCGGCAGTTGAAAGAAGCGGGGCTGACGCCAGTCAGCACAGTGGAAGTTGACGATGAAAAGGAACTGTCGGCGCAGTGAGACTTCTTGCGGCGATTGATCTGAAGCAGCGAAATGTTGAGAACAAGCGCGAGAGGGCGGCATCAGACGGCCCTTTCGCAACTAATCCCTTCAGCTGAGATCTCGCTGCGCGCGACCGGGTAGAGAGTAGCGTTGCGTCGCCGATCCTTTTGTCACCAAGTTGTAAAATCCTTGTCATTATTTCTCCCCAACCCTTCCGATGGGCCAATTTTCACGTTTACATTAGCGATATGATACGGACGGGATACGAGAGCAGGTGGGATGCTCGACACTCCATGCCAGGGGTAATCATGGAAGAGGCTTCGAACCCAGGCGAGAAAATACTTGTCATTGAAGACGATCGGGCAGTCCAGAAGGCGCTGCGCCGGTTGTTCGAAGCGGAGGGGTTTGCGGTCGATGTGGCGAACAACGGGACCGAGGGTTTGCAGAAGTTTCAGACCTGCCCTCCGTCTGTACTCGTGCTCGATTTGACTCTGCCAGGAACACCCGGCCAGGATGTGTGCCGCGCCATCAGTCAAGCCGCACCCGCGTTGCCGATCATCATCCTGAGTGCCAGGGCGGAAGTGATGGACAAGGTTCTCTTGCTGGAGTTGGGTGCGCACGACTACGTGACAAAACCGTTCAGCCCGCGAGAACTGCTGGCGAGGGTTCGAACCGCGATGCGGCGGCGGGCCGTTCCGCCAACAGTTCCGCTGTCGGACGTGTTCAGTTTTGGGGAGGTGCAGGTAGATTTTGGCAAGATGGAACTGCGCCGCAGCGGGGAACTCGTAGCCATGACCTCCCAGGAGTTCAAGGTGCTGAAGTTTATGATTCAGAACGCGGAGCGTGTGCTTTCGCGTGAGGAACTGCTCAATCAGGTTTGGGGTTACAAAAGTTATCCGAGCACAAGGACCGTCGACAACCACATCCTTCGGCTTCGGCAAAAACTTGAAAAGGACAGCGCGAATCCCGTGCACTTTAGAACCGTTCACAGCGCCGGGTATAAGTTTGTGCCGTAGAATCCTGCCGTTTTCCCGCTTCAGCTAACCGGCGGGGTAGAAAGCGTTCCTAAGAGGCAAAGCCTCTTGCAGCAGGGAAAGGTTGGAGTTCAACATAGCACCCCGGGAGATGCGCAGGTTTCGCATACGAACTTCGAGCAAGATATTACGGTTTGCTCAGGAATCGCCGGTCGAAACTCGCAACTTGGCCTTCATGAATGGAATTCGGCTGCGGACAAAGTTCCTGCTTTCGATGGTGGCCGTCTCCGCGACCCTGACATTTGCCACTTTGCTTGCTGTCCAGCACTTCGTGCAACAGCAGGTGCGCGAGGGAATTGAACGCGACCTGGAGAATTCCCTTTCCGCGTTCCGCAATTTCCAGGCACAAAGGGAGTGGACATTGGAGCGTTCGGCTGCACTGCTGGCCGATTTGCCCACCGTGCGCGCCATGATGACCACGCGCGATCCGGCAACCATTCAGGATGCTTCGCGCGACCTGTGGAAGCTGGCTGGAAGCGATCTGTTGCTCCTGGCCAACGGATCGGGGACGGTGGTTGCCTTCCAGGCGGTGCCACAAGAAGTCACGATTCGAAACGCTCAGGCCTTCTTTCCCCAAATCGTTTCCCGGGAGGAAACCCGCCACTGGTGGTACGCAGAGGGCCATCTCTACGAAGTTTTCCTGCAGGACATTTATTTTGGTTCGGCAAACGACCGGCGAGTTCTTGGGTACCTGGTGCTGGGGTATGAGATCGACGATCGTTTTGCCCGCGACTTGAGTAGGATAGCGGGGAGCGAAGTTGCCTTCCGGCTGGGCAATTCGATTGTCCGGAGCACGCTCAAGCCGGGACAGGAAGATGAATTGCTCCGCGTGTTGCCGCCGGACTCATCCGTGGGGAGGCGGCCGACAGATCAGGTTCGGCTGAACGACGAGCGCTACCTCGCAACCTCGGTCAATCTTCCTGCGCTCGGTGAGCCGCGGCTCAGCCTGTGGATTCTCAAGTCTTTTGACCAGGGAACGGCTTTTCTCCGGAGCCTGAATGAGGTCCTGTTGACTTTGGGGCTGACAGCGCTTCTCGTTGGCAGCGCATTGGTTTTCCTGATTTCGCACACCTTCACTCGGCCACTCGAAAACCTTGTCGCTGGCGTACGGGCTCTAGAGCATGGCGATTATTCGTATCCTCTTGAAACGCGAGACGGGGACGAGGTCGCCGAGGTCACGGGGACTTTTGCCCGCATGCGCTCGAACCTGGAGCGAACCCAGCGCGAGTTACTGGATGCCGAGCGGCTGGCAACAATCGGCCGCATGGCCAGCTCGATTTCCCATGACCTGCGGCATTCCCTGGCTGCGGCTATGGCGAATGCGGAGTTCTTGTGCGAAAGCAATCTAACCTCTGAGCAGCGAGAAGAGCTGTATGAGGAAATCCGAGTGGCCGTCAACCAAATGACGGAGTTAATCGAGTCGCTTCTTGAGTTTTCGCGAACGCGAGAATCCTTGCGCCCATCCTTTGGCGATGTTCGATCGGTGGTGGATCGGGCGATCCAGGCGGCGCGGGCGCATCCCGAGTTTCAGCGCGTGCAAATTCGAATTACGAGTGATGGATCCAGCGAAGGGTGGTTCGATTTCAAGAAGCTGGAGCGGGCTTTGTCCAATCTGCTTCTGAATGCCTGCGAAGCCGTGCCTGCGGAGTCGGGAAAAATCGAAGTCAACTTGAAGAGGGTGGCCGAGAATCTGGAGGTTCGCATCGCGGACAACGGGCCGGGCATCGCGGAGTCGGTACGCGCAAGGCTCTTCGAGCCGTTTGTGAGTTACGGCAAGGAAAATGGGACCGGGATGGGGCTGACCGTGGTCCAGAAAATCCTGCAAGACCACGGGGGGGACGTGGTCGTAGAAGCGACTTCGGGGTCGGGAACGGTTTTTTGCATCCGGATTCCGCTGAGTCCTGCGGCCGGACGAGTGCAGGCGGGCGTTAGTTAGATTGGCGGCAGCGCCACGGGACAAGTAAGAACCTGCTTCCCGGCCTCAGTTCTTTGTCTGCGAGAGTTCCTTGCCCGCTAGTCAAGCAATTTGCTGGAGGCGCTATGAGTGTCCGATGGTGGTACGGTTTGGTGCGGCTAACAACGATGCTCAGCATTGCCATAGGGTCAGCCGCCGTCGCGGCTCAGAACGCAGCCAATCCGACGACTCCGGCCGGGAACTCGATCGGCGAGGCGGTCCACGCTCTAAGCGAACAGGTGCGCGCGCTCCAAGTTTCCGTGGCTGAGTTGCGCTCCGATGCCGAGCGCGCGCGGGTGGAAAACCTCCAGCTGAGAAAAGAGATCGAGGCTCTGCGCACGCAGGCTTCGTCGCCGAGAATGGCATTGGCCGACGCGACTTGGATAAGCCTCGACGGTGCGTCCCTCCAAAGGCCGATCTCGCCGGCGTCGTCCCTTGCCGTTCCCGCCGACGAGCCGCATGACGTGACTGATCAAGTCGCCCAGGAGCCGAAACAGACGGCCCAGGCAGCCAGCCTCGAAGAAGAATATGAACTGCTTTCGGGCAAAGTGGACGATCAGTATCAGACTAAGGTCGAAAGCGCTTCAAAATATCGCATGCGGATTTCCGGCATCGTGCTCATGAACCTGTTCAGCAACCAGGGAACGGTCGACAGCATCGACGTGCCCGACCTGGCCTACCCGGGCACGCCCGGCTATTCCAATGGCAGTTTCGGCGCCACCATGCGCCAGTCGCAGCTCGGATTTGAAGTGTTCGGGCCGCAAGTCGCCAGAGCCAAGACCAGAGCCGACTTGCAGTTGGATCTGGCAGGTGGTTTCGAACAGGCGCCAAATGGAATGAACTTTGGGTTGATGCGCTTGCGCACGGCAACCATGCGGATGGACTGGGATAACACCTCCGTCGTGGTGGGACAGGATAACCTTTTTATTTCGCCAAACTCTCCCACTTCGTTTGCTTCGTTGGCCGAGCCAGCGCTTTCTTATGCCGGCAACTTGTGGAGTTGGGTGCCGCAGGTGCGCGTGGAGCATCGCGTGCCGCTGGGCGAGGAATCTAGCTTGCTGTTTCAAGGCGGAATCCTGGATCCGGTGAGTGGCGTAGTGCCCTCAAGTAATTCCTACAGCCAGGCAGGACCAGGAGAGTCCTCGCGGCAGCCAGCCTATGGCACACGCTTGGCCTTCACGCACAACCTCTTCGGCCAGACGCTGCGCGCGGGAGTGGGAGGATTTTATGGCCGCCAGGACTACGGCTATGACCGCAATGTTGACGCGTGGGCCGCGATGACCGACCTGGAAATTCCACTCGGATCGGAGCTTTCGCTCAGCGGAAAATTCTACCGTGGGCGAGCCGTCGGCGGCCTGTACGGCGGTATTGGGCAAAGCGTTCTGTTCAGCGGCAACCCGCAGGATTCCTACTCGGGAATCATCGCGCTCAACTCGATCGGAGGCTGGGCACAACTCAAATACCGCCCTGCGCGCAAGGTGGAATTGAACGCGGCCTTCGGGATCGACAACCCATATGCGCAGGATTTGCATTACTTCCCGCAGCCGCAGTCGTATGCCGAATACCCGTTGTCGCGGAATCGCGCAGGATTTGCCAACGTAATTTATCGCCCGCGCTCGGATCTGCTGTTCTCGGCGGAATATCGCCAAATCGAGACGAATGAGGCAGGAATGGGGCTGAACGGGGCCGGACATCTGAATCTTATGATGGGAGTGCTGTTCTAAGTTTTCGCCTCGGATGAAAATTGACGAGGCGGCGAGTACGGGCCCATGCGGACGAACGGCAGGAGGCGGACGGGCGTAGAAGATGGTCGGTGGGACAAAATTCCGGCGATTGTTGCCACTGGCTCTATTGGTGGCGGCATGCCTGGCGACACAGGCGCAGAAAGTGACGGTCCGCGGCCGCGTGGAAGTTGAGGGGCAAACTCGTGCGGCTGGCAAGGGACGCCGTTCTTTGGATGTTCCCCTGACGGTAGTGTGGTTGACTGCCGCACCGGGCTCCGATGTGCACTTGGACCCGCCGCCCCCCCTCACCGGAGGTCCGGGAGCGCGTCTGACTCAGCGGAACAAAAGTTTCGAGCCGCATTTGCTGATGATCCCGGTAGGCTCGATGGTCGAGTTCCCGAACCGCGATCCTTTCTTTCACAATGTGTTTTCCCTGTTTGAAGGCAAACGCTTCGATCTCGGACTGTACGAGGCGGGGACGTCACGCTCCATTCGCTTCGACCGCCCTGGGATCAGCTACATTTTCTGCAATATTCACCCCGAAATGAACGCCGTCATAATTACACTGGCAACTCCTCTCTATGCGCACGTTTCGAGTGATGGTTCGGTCAGCATCACCAACGTGCCTTACGGCCGCTATACATTGCACGTCTGGAGCCAGGGGATGGCTCCGGAAAGCGATGCGACGACACGGGAAATCGCTGTCGCCGAAACCGCAACTTCTTTCGGCATCGTCCGGGTCCCTGTGGCGAGCGGCCAGCTCCGAACGCACAAAAATAAGTACGGCCGCGACTACGATCAGCCAACTCCGGACACTTCCATCTACCCGCAGCACTAAGGAAGCTCTGATTAAGTCCCTCAGCGGCTGAGCCGTCGGTCAGAAGGGCCGATTTTCGGACGGCCGGAAAGGCCGTCCCCTTCAAAGCGGGACTTAATCAGAGTTTTCCTAACAAATCGACAATCCCGAAGCTTGTTTCGCGCCTGCGGGAAGCTACCCGGCTTGATCGGCGACAGAGCCCCAATCCTCGGGGCTGTTGACGTTGAAGAAACTGTTCTCAGAAAACCCGGCCCCTGCCAGTTCGCCCTCATCGACGATGCGCAACGGCAGATTCGCAAATGCGGCATCCACCTTATATTCTCCCTCACGCAGGGCGCGCTCGGCGGTCGAGGCAAACTCGCGGCGATAGACTGCGCAGAGTGGCTGAAGTCCGGTCCGAGTGCGGGGAACGGTCACGACCGCATTCTTATCTTCAGCGGCAGCGAGAAGGAAATTTATGAGCTCGCTCGTGACGAAAGGCATATCAACGGCAAGAACCACGTTGAATTCCGCGGAAGAAGCGGATAGTCCCGCATGAATGCCACCGAGCGGGCCGCAGTTTGGGAACACATCCCCAACCGCTATGCCGAAACTTGCAAGCGCGACCGGATCACCGACGATCGTTACAGAGCCGCAAGCCTTCCGTAGCACGCCCAACGCGCGGTCTAGCAGGGATTGGCCTGCGAAATTCAGGAAAGCCTTGTTCGCACCCATACGCGAACTCTTGCCGCCAGCGAGCAGAATGGCTGCGCGTGGAGTATTAATCATGCTGCTCAAGCAGGTTCAACCTCGATACCGTTCATGAGTCGACATGAAACCAGGGCGATTCGGCACGCGGCCTATTTAGGTAGGGTCCAGTACTTGTCTCCCGCACAATTTCGACATGTCGGCTGCCCATTTATGAGAACTTCGCGCTGATTGACAATTTCCTCTCCGCAAGTGGAGCAGGCCGTTCGAAGGCCGGGTTTGGCGATTATTGCATGGATGTCGAACGACAGAACGACCTCTTGCACTTGGAAAAGCTCTTCCCTTGACATCCGCTGATAGGCTGCGAGTTGCGCCTGCCAGCGGCTCTTGGCCTCGGGCACACACGCTGCAGCGCGCATGCGGGCGTCCGGGGAAGCGGAGCAGCGCTGGGTTCTGCCGGTCTGGGTATCGACGAAGGTGGAGGCGATTTTCCCGTGATCCACCAGGCGCATGGTGCGATGCCCCATGGAACATCCGGTGGCAATGCCGATGCCGTCGGCAAAGCAGCCATCGGTTTCGACGAACGCGAGCAGCCGCTTTCCACGCTGCGGGAGCTTGAGGGAAAACAGATCGGCGGCATACATGCCCATCCTCACCCCCAGTACCTGTCGCGGACAGAGATGTTTATGCAGGCCCGCAAGCTGCGAAAGGAAGGATTCCAGCGTCGGATCTGCGGTCGCAGTCACCGTCCCATCCCGGAATGAGCTCATCGTCCGCATTCATCCGCCGCTTTCGGATAACAGAATTGTACGGCTTTATCTGCGAATCGTCTCTGTGGGCAGCGGACGATTCACAGGCCGGCGAGGTTAGGAAGCAGCTTCTTGTAGCCGTTGCCAGCAGCCCACAAGTCAAGGGAAACGGCGGCGAGTTCGTCCACCACCGGAACGGCGAGCCCATCTTTCGTCATGTCGACGGTCTTGAAGTAATGGTGGCAGGTCTCGCACGCGTCGACGCGAACATGCCGAATTTTATCCGCTGCGAAGACGGGAAGAGACTCAAACCGATGCTCCCCGCAGGCGGGACAAAGGGATCGCCGGTAGGTCCATTCATTCATGCACAGAGAGCAGACAAGAGATCGGCGGGCACCATGATCCTGGTCGCGGAGAACCGCACAAACAGGTTCCGAGGAACAAACCGGACACACGGCGTGGCTCTCAGTACCGGGGACTCCGTGCCCGGATTGAGCGAGCCATTCCGCATACGGTTGAAGAAATGCAAGCGAGATGAAACACTCGGCAAACGTGTCAGACGATTCTTCTCGCAATCCTCCACTCCAGAAACGCGTGAGAAGATCCACCTGTTGAGTCGCGCTGGAGGCTGCGAGACTCGATATCCGGTCGCGCATCGCGGCCGGGGAAATTTCACCGAGAAAACGCACAAAAGCCGCGAACAGGGGAAAGACTAAGTCCATCTCCAGGGGCCACGAACCTGCCGGTTCGGTTGCACCGCTGCGGTCAGGTGCGTGGTCAGCCCCGGAGAGAGCTCCCACCCCCTTCTTGCCGAGGCTCTGGAAGATGTGCTGCTGATGAAAAGCCAGTCGCGCATAAAAGTTGAGGATTTCGGCAGCGGCGGGCTGGCCAGCGGCCAAGTCATGCGCGCGTTGAATCCGCCGCGCGTAGGAAGGCCGCGGCGGCGGTTCGGGATTGAGTGGACGATCGCCAAGCACGGCGAAGGGCTCATTACCTTCCATTACTCAGATCACCTTTGTAATCGCTGGCTGGAGGCAGGACGATAAGCCCGGGGCAGCGTGTCGGACCAGTTTTCGCGGTTGAGTTTGCTCAAAGGCCATCATTTCTTCGCTATGGCGCCCGTAATACGCTCATACCAGAGCCGGTGATGATACCGTGCCCAGCGCTCGGACACTTCTCCACGGATAACCGACGAAAAGCCACCCCGCACCACGGCAGTGCCCATATAGACATGGATAATAAATCCGCCCAAGGTAAGCAGGAATGCAACGGGGTGGAGAAAAACAGAAATCAGCTGCAAGAAGCGCAGACTCCAGGGCAGGTAATCACTGAACCACAGAATCAATCCCGTGACTAGCAGCGTAATGCCGCCCCAGAACATGAGCCAGAAAAGATATTTCTGGCCAAGATTGAAGCGATCCACGGGCGCAAAACGGGCGAAACCGCGCTCGGCTTGCACCGGATGCATCTCTTCCTCCTCGTTGCGAACGTAGGCGCGAATCGTCTTCTTCCATTCCAGGTCAGTCTTAGTAATACGCATGTCCGGCAGCCACATGCGATACATGAGAACCACAGCCAAGGTGAAAATAAGCCCCATCCAGGGATGAACGGCGCGGCACACCGGACCACCGCCGAGCATCATCGCTACCCACCACATCCAAGGCGTCCAGAAAGCGAGACCGCTAAGCAGCAGGTAGATATACGAAAGCGCGGCGGCCCAGTGCACCAGACGTTCACTGAACGTGTAGCGCAGCACGTTCCCGTAAGCCACTTTGACGGGTTTCATCATGGTTGCCATCAGCGTTTTGCCTCCATCGGCTTGTTCTCGGCGTCCTCAGGAACGTGCTTCGGGCCAAATCGCAGGTAATGAATGAAAGTGCCGATGATTCCACCCATGATGGCAAGATTGCCGATCCACTTCAGGGGCGATTTCCAGAGCTGGACGGCGAACGAAATGTTGGGATCTTTGGGCAGCCCATAAGCCTCGGGATTGTCGCCGTAGGCAAGAATCGTGACCACGCTGGTTCCGCCGACTCCCGGTGGATCATAGACTGCGGCCTGGGTAAATCCGGCCGCTTTGAGTTGCGCAACCCGGGACTGTGCCTTCTGCACAAGCACGTCTTTGCTGCCGAAGGTTAAGCAATTCGTCGGGCAGGCTTTGATGCAGGCGGGCTCAAGTCCAACCGAAACGCGATCAACGCAGAGCGTGCACTTGTAAACCTTCTTCGTCTGCCGGCTCATCTTCGGCACGTTGAATGGACAGCCAGCGATGCAATAGCCGCAGCCGATGCAGTTGTCCTGCTGAAAATCGACAATGCCGTTGTTGTATTGCACAATGGCGCCGGGCGCTGGACAAGCCGTCAGGCATCCGGGATCGGCGCAATGCATGCACTGGTCTTTACGCAGCAGCCAGTGGAACGCACCATCGCTGGTCTCATGCTCGTTGAACTTGATCAGGTTCCAGAGATTTGGCGTCGTCTCGGGCAGCGTCTGGTAGGTGCCGATCTGCACCGTAGTTTCTGCCGGCAGATCGTTCCATTCCTGGCAAGCGACCTCACACGCCTTGCAGCCGATACACGTGCTGGTGTCGATCAGCTTGGCCACGACCGGCGTGCTGCGGATACCGGGCGCCGGCGTCGAAGTTGCCGACATCGCGCGAATTTCGAGGACTTTCCCGCTCATCGTGTTCTCTATGCCTTTTCCAGCTTCACCAGGAAGCCCTTGTACTCTGGGGCGAAAGAGTTTGGGTCGACGACGCTATGCGTCACCAGGTTGGCGATGGAGCCCCTCTGCTCGCCGACACCGAAAAAGCCCCAGTGGATCGGCATGCCGATCTGGTAAACCTTTTTTCCGGCAATCGTCATCGGCTTGATGCGCTTGGTGACCATCGCCTTTCCAACGATTGAACCGCGAGCGGAAGTGACCCGCACATTTTGTGTGCTCTTGATACCTTTTTCCGCAGCCAGCTCCTCGGGAATCTCCACGAAGAACTCGGGCTGACCCTGAATGTTGTATTGGTTGTTCTTGGTCCAGTAGTGGAAATGCTCGGTGAGCCGATACGTGGTGGCGACGATGGGATACTCGTCAGACTTCCCAAGCTGATCCCACTGCGTCTTAAAGGGCTTCGCGGCCGGGTTCGAATTCTGTCCGTCGGGGTGCAGCGGATTTTGCACCGGCGACTCCATGGGTTCGTAATGCTCCGTCCACGGGCCCTCGGCGAACTGGCCGGGCACGAACAGGCGTGCCACGCCTTCCGGATTCATGATGAATGCGCCCATCCCAGCCTCAGGCGGCGAGTCGGGCTTGTAATCGGGAACGTCGCCGACCCACTTGTCTCCGTTCCACTTGATGCCGGCGCGCGTGGCATCCCAGGGCTTGCCGGTCGCGTCCGCGGAGCAGCGGTTGTACATCACGCGGCGATTGGCGGGCCAGTTGAACGCCCACTCCGAGTAGCGTCCCAGGCCACTCGGGTCGGCGCCGTTGCGTCTTTGCGTCAGATTGCCGGCTTGCGTGTAAGAACCTATGTAGAGCCAGTTGCCGCTCAGGGTTGATCCGTCGGCGCGGGCGTCGTAGAACTTGCCCAGCTGATCTCCCGCCTTCAAAGCGACGGTCTTTGGATCCTTCTCATCCATCACGTCGGTCAGCGCCCAGCCATTGATTTCCTTGGCGACCTCTTCCAGCGCCGGCTTGGTCGGGCTGGTATACCACCAGTTCAGGGCCTTGATCGGGTCGGGATATTTGCCGCCTTCGTTCTCGTAAAGTTCGCGGACCTTCAGGAAGATGCGGGCAATAATCTCCTGATCGGGCTTGGCTTCACCGGGTGGATCGACGGCTTTGTACTTCCAGACGATCCAGCGCGCCGAGTTTGTGAAACTGCCGTCTTTTTCCGCGAAGTTGGCAGCAGGCAGAAGAAAGACTTCCGTCTGCACGTCCTTGGACTTGCCGTCGTTCAGCCACTGCACTTCGTCCTTCCAGAAGGAAGCGGTCTCGGTCTCGAAGTTCTCCGTAACGACCAGCCACTTGAGCTTGCCGAGTGCGGCGATGGCTTTGCGCGAGTGCGGCCCGTTGGCAACCGGATTCATGCCGAAGCTGAAAAATCCTTGCATCTGCCCGTCGTACATGTGATCGAAGATGTACGCCCAGCTCCAGTTCTGGTAGGTGCCGGGAGCGGCGCCGACGGGGAGCTTGGGATGGAGATGAAATCCGAAGTCGTTGTCCTGGGTGGCATTCTTGCCGTAATACGCTTTGAACTGGCTGACCGCGAAACGGTCGTAGTTGGCCATGAAATTCATGACGTCCGGGCGCAGCGGCTTGGGGCAGATCACGGCAAAATAGTCGGAGAGCTAGGCGTAGTCGGCTTTGGGAATGGCGATGTAGCCGGGGAGGTTGTGGTATGCCATGCCGCAATCGGTGCCGCCCTGAATGTTGGAATGTCCGCGAAGAGCGTTGAGGCCGCCGCCGGGCATGCCGATGTTGCCGAGAAGAAGTTGGAGCATGGCAGCCGCGTGAATGAGCTGGACGGAGAAGCTGTGGTGCGTCCAGCCGAGCGCATACATGATGGTGCCGGCTTTGTCGGGCGGATAGGTGGAGGTAATGATCTCGGCGGCTTGCTCGAAGCTTTCCGGTGTACAGCCGCAGATGGAGGAGACCATCGCCGGCGTGTAGCGCGCATAAAACTTCTTCATGATTTCGAGGACGCAGCGCGGGTCCTGCATGGTGTCGTCAACCCGGGCAAAGTTGGTCTTGGGGTCGATGTCGTATGCCCACGTCGACTTGTCGGTGTAAGCCTTTTTTTCTTTGTCCCATCCGCTGAACAGGCCTGTTTTCTCGTCGAACTCGTAGCCCTCCTTCACCAGGAACGTGGCGTTGGTGAAGAGCCTTACGTAGTCTTCCTGAATCCGGTTGTGGGTGAGGGCATAGTTAATCACGCCGCCGAGGAAGGCGATGTCGCTGCCGGCGCGAATCTGTACAAATTTGTCGGAGACCGCCGCGGTCCGCTGATAGCGCGGATCAACCACCACCAGCTTGGCGTTGCGGTTGCGCTTGGCTTCCATGGCAAAGCGGAAGCCGACAGGATGATTCTCGGCGGGATTGCCGCCCATGGCCAGAACGACATCCGAGTTGGCGATGTCAGTCCAGCCGTTGGTCATGGCCCCGCGGCCGAATGTGGCGGCCAAACTGGCCACCGTTGGCCCGTGTCATATACGGGCCTGCTGTTCCATGGGGAGGACGCCCAATCCCGCGCGGAACGCTTTCACCAGCAGGTAATTGATCTCATTGGTGTCGGTGCAGCCGCCGATCACGCCGACCGAGGTAAGCCCGTTTACGACGTGCCCCTGCGCGTCCGTCGTGATCAGCTTGTCGTCGCGCGTCTCCTTCAACAAGTGCGCGATGCGGTCGATGGCGAAATCCCACGACTTTTCCTCCCACTTGTCGCTGCCCGGGGCCCGGTACTTCACCTTCGTGAGGCGGCGATCATTGATCACGTCCTGCTTGAGCGTGATGCCTTTCGAGCAGAGCGCGCCACGATTGGTGGGATGATCCGCGTCTCCTTCAATGTGCACAACGGCGGGCTTCACATTGCCTGACTTGTCGCCAAGTGTGTGAATGATAATCCCGCAGCCAACGGCACAATAAGGACACGTCGAGCGCGTTTCCGTCGTGCGCGCGATCTTCATTTCGCGCACTTCGGCATGCGCCGCCGTCAGATCGAATCCGAGAACGGACGCGGCAACGCCGCCAATGGTGCCAATTTTTAGGAAGTCCCGTCTAGAGGTAGCCATGTCTGCAACCCCGAAGTCAGATTAAGGATGCGTCGATAGAATCCCGCGTTGCCCCCGGGGCCATCTTCCGAGTGCAAACCCTACTCGCCGCTGTTGGGTAGCAATCAAACCACTTTTCCGGGGGCGGAGTCAAGCGCAACCCCAGTTTAGGTTCTCTCAGGGAAACCCTTGCCAGAGTTCAATGGAGCCTCGACCGCTATATTTTCGGAGACTATTTTCCTGTGACGGGCGGAACAGGTGCCAGCCTGTCTTCTCGCGAGTAGATCAGGAACCGCTGTCCCCGAAGGAACCCTACCAGTGTGAGCCCAAGTTCCCGTGCGAGCCGCACCGCAAGGCCGGAGGGCGCCGAGACCGAGGCGAGTACTGGAATTCCCGCCACGAGCGCTTTCTGGACAATCTCGAACCCGCCGCGGCCGCTTACCAGAAGCGCGCACTTCGAGAGCGGAAGACGTTTCTCCCGCAACGCCCAGCCGATGACCTTGTCGACCGCGTTATGGCGCCCGATATCTTCGCGGGCAACAATCAACTCTCCTTCACAACTGAACAAAGCCGCCGCATGCAGGCCGCCTGTTCTTCCAAAGATGGCTTGGGCCGAGCGCAATTTATCCGGCAAAGTGCAGAGCAGGCACGGATCGAAGCGAAAGTCTGGATTCGGAGGCTGAATACCGCGTACGCGAATGGATTCAATTGAGGTTTTGCCGCAGACCCCGCAACTTGAGGCCGCAAAGAAATTGCGCCGCATACGCTCAGGTTCGAAGTTTCGCCCAGCCAACTCCACATGGACCACGTTGCTGTCCGCCTCCGCATTGCCTCTGGCCTCTTCCTCCATAGAGGCGATTTCCTCGCGATGCTGGACTATACCTTCCGTGAGTAAGAAACCAGCAACGAGTTCCAGATCATGTCCGGGCGTGCGCATAGTGACACTGAGCGGCGTTCCATGGACGCGGATTTCCAGCGGCTCTTCGGCAGCTAGGTAGTCCTGGATGCCCCGTAGACTGCCTTCCCGCCATTCGAAAACTTGTGTCAGATCGATACGGCGTGAGTGCTTAGGCAATGTTCTCTCCCGGTTTGGCTGTGGGCATGACGAAGATGATATGCCCGTTCCGCTTTCTCGTCTTGAGGTCGCCCCCGCCTACCGGCGAGAAACGAGTGGCTGGCGCAAAATAGTCTGACGGGGGTGACCGTGGAGGGCGATTGGCTGGGTCGGCGCTTCGGGCGATTTTGGGGTCAGCAAAACGGGGCCAATGCGGTGCCAAACCTTCGACCATAGAAACCACTTCACCGAGGTTGTCGGGCATCCGCCGCTGGTTGGCCAGCATTTTTCGTAGCCAGCAACAGGACAATACGGCCTTATACCTGTATAATACCCCCCTAGGGTATAAGGCAACGCCAGAATTCATGGAAGACCAAAAAATGAAAGACAAACCTCTGGCAATCTCCAAGGAAAAACAGAAGCTGTTATCGCGAATCAAGCGGCTCGCCGGACAAATCGATGCCGTCGAACGTTCCGTGGGCGCCGGAGACGAATGTGCCGACATTTTGATGTTGCTGGCGGCGATTCGCGGCGGCGTCAATAGTCTGATGGCAGAGATCCTGGAAGACCACATCCGCCTGCACATCACCCATCCCAACCGCGTAACGGAGTCCCCGGAAGAGTTAACTGAGGATCTGATTAGCCTGGTTCGAGCGTACCTGAAGTAGAAAAACCAATGATGATTGTCCCACGAGGTTCTACGGCCAGAACCTATTCCTCGTGGTTTTCTAGATTCGAACGTCAAGCAAGAATCTCTGAGTGGGCCGTTGCGGGCGGAAGTACAATGTCAGCCGGCATGGATGCGCTCAGGCAACAGGAAGCAGTTTCCAAGTATCTGCCTTCACCGGCCAAGATTCCGAAATCGGTCGGCTTAAGCTTTTCAGGAGGCGGTTACCGGGCCACGCTTTTCCACCTTGGTGCATTGCGCCGATTGAATGAATTCGGCATCCTGCCGAAGCTGACAACCATATCGTCGGTTTCCGGGGGCAGCATATTGAACGGGTTTCTGGCAAGCCGGCTGCGTGCACCGCTCGCGGGTGGCATCGCTGACTTTCAAGACGGCGTGAGCCAGCCAATGCGCGACTTCTGCTCTCTCAATATCAGAAAATGGATTGCTCTCGAGGTTGCTGTACCCGGCACGCACAACAGCCTTAGTCTCGCGAAGCAATACGATCAGCACCTTACTTCTGGCAAATTGCTCCGGCAAATTCCCGACACACCGCTTCACGTATTCTGTGCGACCGATCTCGCCTGCGGCGTGGACTGGATGTTCAAGAGACAGCAATGCGGAGATTACCAAGTAGGATTCCTCGACACTCCTGCGGACTGGCGTGTGAGCACCGCCGTAGCTGCCTCTTCCTGTTTTCCTCCCGTCTTTAAGCCGCTAAATCTCGATCTCGATCCGTCAATCCTCACACCGGGGGAGATTCCGGAGGGTGCCCAGAGGGATAAGTGCATTCGCGAACTGACTCTTTCCGATGGCGGTGTTTACGACAACTTGGGTCTCGAACCAATCTGGAAGGACCACAAGATCGTGCTGTGCTCGGACGGAGGAGCCCTCTTTCGAGTAGGCGGAGATGCGGGATTCGTGTGGGAGGTCGACAGGTTCATCTCCATTCCTGAAAACCAAGCGCTCGCGGTAAGGAAGCGCTGGCTGATTTCGAATTTCGTCGCGAAACAACTCAAAGGCACGTACTGGGGAATTGGGAGCACAGCTTACGATTACGGTGTGCGGCAGGGGTATTCGAACGATCTCGCCCAGAATTACATTTCGGCAATCCGGACCGACTTGGACAAGTTCTCGGATGCGGAAGCTTCCATTTTGGAGAACCACGGATACTGGCTGGCTGACGCTGCGATCAGGAAGTACGTGCCTGAGTTGCTTCCTACAAATATTCCGCCATTGAAGGTTCCACATGCCGACTGGGAGGGACCGGAAGAAAAGATCAAGGAAGCATTGAAGGACAGTGGCAAACGCACTCTGCTCGGACGTAGCTGACTTCGCCGTCGTGCAGCAGCACTTTTTGCGAATGCCTACGAATGCCGCTCCGATCAGTTAGCAGTTGCCCAGTGCCCGCTACGGTTGTCGCAAGGGTTCCCGCGCCCCCTCAAATATCCGCTCTAGTCAGAACCCCTTCCGGGCAGCCATTGCTGTGGAATCGGCATCTTTGAGGGATGCCGCAACCCGAACTGAAAAATGAAAAAACTGAGCCTGTCCTCTGAGCATCTCTTGATTAGGGGGTCAGATGTGAACCCAGCCGCCGATGACGAAAGAGGCTTGAGCGCAGTTCCCCTCCTCAATGCGGTGTTTTGCGTTGAGTGTGAAACCATCAGCAACAGCCCGCACGAGGCATGCACGGTTTGCGGGAGCCGCTCCCTTATCAATCTTTTCCGGCTCGTAGGAGGGACGCTGCGGGGCCAGAAGACACAGTTAGACGGGGACGGAACGAAAACAGCCAAATACAATCTGGAACTTATCGCCAAGGTGCGTGAAGTTCCGGCAACCGAGTTGAGCCATATTGTCGAGTCGATGACTCGATTGGCACGGACAGGGAGGGCGGTGGAGTCTCTCCGCGTCAACGTAGAAACTGTTTGCAATGCCGAAGACGTGCTCAGAGCAGCAAAATCGGCATGATTTCGGCGGCAGGGAGAGAAAGAATAGCTGCAGCCCAGAAAGCGAGATGGGCGAAGGTAAGGGCTGCTCAAGGTCCGGGCCGCTCAAAGATGGCAGCGTAGGTAACTGGGAGCGCCACGACGACGAATTTCGTGTCCGCTCAGCGAATGGTTGCGATAT
>Ga0187781_10000467_pt1 | contig 28621 bp, 23 predicted proteins | sample 0715_SJ02_MP02_2_FD_132447 | JGI IMG/M metagenome (GOLD analysis project Ga0187781, IMG submission 132447) | Tropical peat soil microbial communities from peatlands in Department of Meta, Colombia - 0715_SJ02_MP02_20_MG | ecosystem: Environmental > Terrestrial > Soil > Wetlands > Peat | place... | reverse complement strand
GATGGCCTGCTCCAGACGATCGTTGCCCCAAAAAATTTCCCCGCGAACAACGAAGCTCGGCGCGCCAAAGACGCCTTTGGCCATGGCCGCCTCAACCTCGGAATGAAGCCGGGCCTTGGTGTCCGGAGAGGTCGCGGTCGCGATGACGGGATGCACCGGCCTTCCCAACGACCTCAGGATTTCCGCGACGACGCTTTCTTCCCGAATATCGCGATCCTCGGCGAAATTCGCATGAAACGCCGAGCGCGTGAATTCATAGCACCACCCCTCGGCGGCCGCGACGAGAGCAACGCGCGTCGCGAGCAAACTGCCGCGGGGATAAACCGACGGCCAGGTCAAGGGAATTCCATAGAGCGTGCAGTGCCGCTCCACATCGCGCCTTCGGTAGCGCCGTTGTTGATCGCTTACTTCCTGAAACGGCTCCGAACGCGAGGTCTGCCGCTTAAAGACAGGCCCGAGCAGAAACGGCCTCCAGAGGATCCCTATCGGCGCTTGCCGGGCCGAGAGAAGTCCTTCGATCCTCGAAACCGCCAGGTACGAATACGGACTTGCGAAATCATACCAGAATTCCATTTCGGGGCGGGCGGGCGATTGCATAGGGCACGAATTCCCCCTACCGGACAGGCACGCGAGACCTGACGCTCACGCTCATCGCAACGAGCACCATAACCGCCGCAACAACGGTCGACGGCGTTATGGCCTCGCGCAGCAACACAGCCGACCATAGCAGAGCGAGCATCGGCACCAAAAGATTCAACTGGCCGATGCGTGCTATGCCGCCCATCGCAAGTCCCCGATACCAGGAGACCGATCCCAGAAACATGCTGACGATACCCGTGTACCAGAAGCCAACCCACGCCCCCAACGGTATGGGCGACCAAGCGTGGTTGCGGACTTCTATCACGAGAGGGACGGCGACGAGAGGAGCGAGCATGATCATCGCCCAGCACAAGGTTCTCGTCCCGCCGAGTTCGCGGGCGACGCGGCCGCCCTCGACGTAGCTGAAGCCGACGCTCAGCATGGCCGCCACAAGCCAGCCGTCGGCAAGCTCCACGCCACCTTCGGCTCGGCTCATGGTGAAAGCGGTGATTACGACCACGCCCGCGATGCAGCCGAGCCAGAAGCGCAACGGCGGCCTTTCTCCGGCGCGCAACACGGACATCACGGCGGTCGTGGCGGGAGTGAGGCCAACCACAACGGCGCCGTGAGACGCGGGCACTTGCTCGAGAGCGAGCGCAACGAAGAACGGGTAGCCTATCGCCAGGCCCAAGCCGGTCCAGAGAATGCCGAGCCATTGGCGACGTTTTGGCGACGGCCCGCCGATGAAGAGCAAAGTGATGAGGCCCAGGACCGCCGCAATCTCGATGCGGCTATAGGTTATGATCGCCGGCGTGAAGCTGCGCACCGCCAGCCGCGTTGCCGGCAGCGTCCCGCTAAAGGCGAGCATCCCGAAGCTCCCCCACAGGATCCCCTGGCGCCAACTCGGAGAAACGGTTGCCGCGGCCGGCTCTTGCGCCATGCGTTGGTCCGCGGCGAGGGACCGATCAACAAGAGGAGGCGTCACCCTATCACGCTCCCGCGGCGGCGTCATTCGTCCTAGTCGGCCGGAACCATCTGGCGTTGCTTGTCGCCGCCGAAGAGCAGCTCGCCGTCGGGGGCGTAAATCGCCGTGTCCGGACAAATGATGTCAAGATGATATTGGGTGTAAGGCGTAAGGCCAAGCCCGATATGCAGACAGCCCTCGGTGCCGCCGTATACTTCATTCATCGCCATATTGTCCCAGATGACCTCCAGCGTGGTATTGACCGCAAATCCAAGTTCCCAGATGGTGCGATAGCGGGAATCGACGTAGAACATCCTTTCCAACATGTGGAGCGCGGGCTTCCCCTCCGGTCCCACCGCCCTCACCTCGACAATCACCCCTTTGCTCACCTTTGCAATGATCGGCGACACGTGCATGGATCGCAGGGCCTCAAAAATGCGCCGCTGATCCTCGCGCAGAAAAGACACCTCGCCGGAGTGGAGGATCGGCAGGCCGCGCAAGGCGACTTCGCCATTGATCGCCAAGGCAAGCCGTGCATCGAATTGCCAGATGTCGGCCGGCAAGACGCTGATCTCGCCGGAGGGCGAGATCTGCTGCTCGCCCCAATCAAGAAAGCCGGCCTGAATATTCCACTCATAGTCGCCATTCAGGTGCTCGAAGACCGCTCGGGTGCCGTGACGCTTGTCGACAATCTCCATGTGGTCGACTTTGGGACCGCGATCAAAAAACCGATCGACGAGCATCTGCTGCCGATCGGGGCGAGTACGTTCGATCATGTCGAGAAAATGCGCAACCGCGTGCATTGGCGTAGGCGTGGAATTGCACGCCATTGCCAAAAGCTTCCGCTTTGGGCCGATCAATTCCTGTCTCGGAGAACGGAAGAAGCAATTCGGCGAAACAACGAGCACGTGCGCGGGTTCCGGGATCGAATCGCGCAAAAGCAACTCGATCTGTCCTTCCTCGTCGTAAGGGAACACCCGGTACTCGGGGTAGCCGCCCGAATGCTCGATGGTGATCGAATTCAACAAGCCGCTGTTGGTCACAAGGCAGAAGGTGGCGCCTTCGGGCGGTCCGAATTGGCGGTAGCGCCCCGGACGGATGATTATCTCCCTGGTCTCAGTCATCTCCGCAGTCTCCATGCCCAAAGACGCCGGCGACGCCGAACGCCTGCAAGATCCGGGATCGCGCCGCTTCGGTCGTGATGCGCGTAATGCACAACACTCTGTCGGCGGGCGTCAGATGCTCGTGAAAATATCGCTCCGGCGTGCCAAGGCGCACGCCCGGGGGAAGCTCAGGGTAGAAGTCGGGCGGGACGCTCACTCCCTTGATCACCCCGGACTCCGGCGAAAAGAGCGCGCCGGGACACAGCAGTCCCGCGATGGACCCGGCAAGCTCCTTCATATCCGATTCCTGCGGGCGCCCATCGATCCGCGGATAAATCCGAAAACCCTCGACGCGCGAGAATAGAAGCATCGGCCGGAATGCGGACGGGTTGCACGTCTTGAACACGATGGTGTCCGGAACTCCATGGGGGCCGTCCCTGGCGGCCGCGAAAAGACGCGCCCACATGGCCTTCAACATGGACGTCCGCTGCCAGCGGGTCGCGATAAGCTGCGTCGTCGCGTGAAGAAACCGATTGCCACCCGCCGTGAGGCGCCATCGAGAGGCCAAGAGAGCAACCGCGTCGCCCGTGGCCGCTTCGACGCTGAAGAAGAGATCGTCGTACTCGTTGAACCAATCGCGCTTGATCGTGAAATAGGTGGACATCCTGAGGGACGGCATCGCGCGGACGAGACAGGACTGGAGCCACTGCCGGACATCCGCCGACAATCCGTCGGCACCGGCCACATGATGGACGACGTATCCGCGCGCGCGGGGCTCTTGCCCCCCGCCTTCGCCGCCGACACGCTGCATCAAGGTGTCCATGACGCCCCTGCGGCGGACCCGATCACATGGCCAAAGCCTCGCTCAGGCCGAGCAGCTCGGGAGCGGCCTTCTTCTCCGCCTTGCCCGTGAGCCTGTAGAGCTCGACAAAGAAGGCCACGTAGAGCTTGCCGATGTTGCGCAGGTGTTCGAGCATCCGCGCTTCATCGTCGGGGGTCTTCACGAGCGACGCGAGAACGTCCCAGACGAAATCGTCATGGTCTTCATGCAGGTCGAGGTCCACGTGCCCGCGAGCGCCGCGCACCTTGTCCTTGCCAAGGGCGTTTTCGAGATTATCGAGCCACTTCGGCTGGGTTTTCGCCGTCGTATACTCGACGAAATAAACGCTCGTGATCAAGGCGAGCGGACTTTCCTCGAATTCGAGACCCCATTGGTAGTAGCCGATAAGCAGCTTCGTCGACAGAAGAGGCTCCGTCGAGTAAATCTCCTCTTTCGTAACGCCGATGCGCGCCAGGTCGTGGACGAAAAATTCCGCGTCATGCAGCATTTCGTCCTCGGAGTACTTCGACCAGAGCTTCGCCCGAACCGGATCGCGCTTCGTGAAGTACCGAATGGCGAGCGCATCGCAGGTTCGCTTCATGCGCAGCCGAAGAATGATTTCGATCGTATGCCGCTTGTAATACTCGAGATTTATGTCCTTGCTGGTCATCAGGTGCTTTGCGAAGGGTACGGACTCGTAAAACTCCCGAATCATCGAGTCCATGAGATCGTCGGCCCGGGCCCGCAGATCCGGACGCCGGTCAATGTTCGCGGATGTATCCGGAATTGCAATGAGTTGCATGGATGTCTCCTGATTTCGAGAGGACGCGAAGCCGGTTACCGGGTTCAATCCGCGGCGAAGGCGCACGACAAAACCCATCAATTCCCGTCATGCCCGTGAATTCGCCGCGCCGCCGTGTTAGGGTGCGCAATCCACGCCCGGCGCCGAGGCCGCAGGAATCATGCCGCTGCCAACCGTAGACTGGTCGTCTTTCGCCGAGGTGTTCGACATGTTTCTTCAATACAATCCCGCGTACCAGGAAATCCTGGCCGAATTCCAGGAAGAAGCTCGGAACTGGCCATTGGAGAGCGACAGCGTCATCGTCGACGCCGGAGCCGGAACCGGCAACTTCTCGCTTGCGGCGTCCAGGATTCATCCAGGCAGCCTTACCGTCCATCTGGAACCCGACCTTCGCATGATCGCCCGCGCGAGAGCCAAGGCGGGCGAAACGCCGCCCGCCAATCTGAGGATGGTGCGAGGCCGGATCGAGGACGACTGCATTCGCTCCAACAGCGTCTCCGCGATGATGTGCGTTCACGTGCTGTATTCGCTCCCAAATCCGCGCGACGCGCTCGCAACGATGCATCGCTGGCTGCTTCCCGCGGGACGCATATTTCTTTGCGACCTGGGGCGCATCGTCGACCTCAACGATTGGACACGTTTCTTCATCGGCCATCTTCGCCGGCGCTTCGGCGTCATCGGAACGGCGCGCATTCTGTGGAAGGGCCGCGTCGTGGCGCAGCAAAACCGCATAATTCGCGACCGCCAGCGCGACGGAACCTATTGGACGCATTCGCCGGCCCAGTTCGCGGACATCGTCGAGCAAACCGGATTTCACGTCCTTTCCGTGCGCCCCTGCAACCGCGGATATAGCCATCTGGTGGTCGCCCAGAAATGAATGCGCGGGTTATCGATTCACGACCGTCTCGAGTCTCGATCGATCCGCAGCCGTCGTCGCCCGATCGTCGCCGTAAATGCTCCAATCGATGAGTCGGAGATACATCTCTCCCCCGTCGCGAGCGCCCTGGATCAAGTCGTCCATGTGTCGCGATTCGAGATTCGCGTCGCCCAGCACATCGAGTATGTCGGTGCCGTGGGGGGCGTCGACATGGAGATGCAACATCACGAAACGGGTATTTTCCCGGCGCGCGTAGGGCGCGGAACCGATGATCCTTTGAACCTGGCTCTCGCGCCCGCTCACGATGTTCTCCAGCACACAATGCGCGCCAATGCGGACCAGGGGCCGCTCGTGAACAACGGCCGAGAAATATGCGTGCCAGAGCCTCACATCGAGCGGCGCGTCGATAATTTCGCTTCCGAGAGCCGCCACGTCGCGCTCGGCAAGCTGATAATGCAATTCCTCCTCCACTCCGATTTTGAAAAGGTACTCGCGCAACTCTTTTCGCGCGGCAAAATCGGGATGACTCGCCGCGATGATGAAGTGGCGCTGAACGCCCTTGGTCAAATGATATTGCATGGAGAGATAGCGAACATATTGATCTTCGCGCAGGCTTTCGCGGCTTAGGCGATCCAAGCGGGCGGCCATCGCCTGCTGCGCCGACGCGACAATCCTTTTGAGCTCTTTCATGAGGAACCCTCCCGAACCGAGGGCACGCGGCGCGCGCATGTCATGACGGATAACATCCGCATGGCCCTTTCTTGACCCGCCCCATTCCGACCGCGGCCGTTTCGGAAGCACCCGTACCCCGCAGGGCCGGTCCCGCCAGATGCGCGCCGTCCTTTCCCAGCGCCCGGGTTTGCGGGCACAAGATAATGAGAGCGTATTGCGTAAAGGGCGTGAGGCCGAGGCCCCAATGACAGCAGCCGCTGGGACCTCCGTAGGACTCGTTCATTCCGCAATTCCCGCCGAACAATACGTGTTCGGCGTTGATGCCAAAGCCACATTCCCAAATGGTCGCATAGCGCGAGTCGATCTCGATCAGGGCGGTCAACGCTTCCGCCGCCGGTTCAGACAGACGGTGCGTGGCGCGCACTTCCGCTATTCGGCCTTCGCGCACACGAACGACGACGGCGTGCTCGCGGATCGTCGACAGACTCTCGAAGAGGCGGCTGCGGTCGGGCTCATAGTAGGAGACCGCGCCGCAGTGGACGGCCAGGGCGCCCTTCAAGGCGATTTCACCGTCGAGCGCGAGCGCAAGCGACGGATCAAACTCCATGATGCTTCCCGGCACCACGCTTATTTCGCCGGACGGCGCAATTTGCTGATCGCCCCAGTCAAGCAACGCGGCCTGGACGTTCCACTCATAGCTCTCGTCGAGATGCTTGAGCACGGCTCGAGTGCCGTATTCGTCATCGACGAATTCGAGCCGATCGCTGGCTTCGCCCAATTTGAAGAAGCGATCCACGAACGCCGCTTCCCGTTCGGGGTCCGAGCGTTCCACGACGGCGAGAAAATGCGCGATCGCGTCGCGGCCGCAGGGCGTGGAAGCGCAAGGCATGACGATCAGCTTTCGCCGGCCGAGAGACTGCGCTTCGGGCGACGTCAGAAATTTCTCCGGCGAGATGACCAGGACGTGCGAGGATTCCGGAATTTCCGCGCCAAACAAGGCGTGCAACGGCCGATCGTCGGGCAAGGCCACGATCTTGGCCGACGAGTATTTGCGGGCCGCGCCGAAGGCAAATTTTTCGACCAGACCGGGGTTGGTCACGAGACAGAAGGCGGCCCCGTCCGTCGGACCGAAATGGCGTATTCTATCGGGATTTACGATGAGAGCCCCGGTTCCCGCACCGGGCGTTTCCTGGCCGTCGGCACTTGCAAGCCGGTGTTCGTCCACTTCGTGCTTCTTCTCGACAGGTCGCGGCGAAGCAGAGAGGCGCGGCTGCGCCACGCCTCTCGCAAACCTTGCTCAGCCGAGAAGCGTTCCGAGGTAACGGCTGTTCTTCCGCACTTTCTTCATCGGTTGCTCCTATCGATGGGTGAGCCGGAGGTTGAGTGTATCGCCCCCAGCGATGCCATCATTATAGGGTCCGACTCGGCATGCAACCGGAAAATGCAGTACAAGGAGCAACACATCCGTTTTCGCAAGCGAAGAGCGCGTCATCTTCCTGTTTTATAGCCGTCTCTCGCGAAGCGCTCCCTCAATAGGAGTGCGGCGCCGGATGATCCGACGCCATCGCGATCAATTCGCCAAGCAACGTGCAAACATCTCACCACCCCCGGCCACCGGAGGGCGGCCTTGCCGGACGCGCAGCTTCGGCGTAAAGCCTCGCACCAGGCTCACATTACGGATCCGTCCGAAAGTCAATCCGGCGAATTTGCGTCCGCGATGCTCCAGAGCCGAACCTCTCCGTCGCGGCTGGCAGACGCAAGCGTCTCGCCGCCGGGTGAAAAGCCGACGGCACTAACCGCGCAGGCATGTCCTCGCAAGTCGGCGATTTGCCGGCCAGTCCAAAGGTGCCAAAGCCGAACCGAGCCATCAGCCCCGCCCGACGCAACGACTTTCGCTTCCGGAGAGAACGCGACCGAGTGGATGGCTCGTCGATGTCCTTCGAGAGTGCCGAGGCGCCAGCCGGAAGCGATGTCCCAAATCGTCAGGTTCGCGCTCCAATCCCCGGCGATCAGCGTTTCCTCGTCAGGCACAAACCCGATCGAGGATACAAACGACCCGCTTGCGAATTCCCGCCGCTTTTCGCCGGTCGCCAAGTCCCACAACACAATACCGCCGGGACCGCGTGGTTGACCGCCGGCGGCCGCAACGGTATTGCCGTCAGGCGAAAATGCCACGCTCGACACGATTCCTCGCGTGAAGCGGAACTCGACGCGCTTCGCTCCCGTTCGCAGATTCCAGAGTCTGACCGTCCGATCCCGTCCGGCCGAGGCAACCAGCCGGCCATCGGGCGACACGGCAACGGCCGCAATGGGACCCCCGTGACCCAAGAGACGGCATTTTTCCCTCAGCTTGTCCGTCCTCCATATCCTGACGATTGCGTCGGCACCGGCCGTGACCGCCAGAGCGCCGTCGGCAGAAAACGCGATTGCGTATATGTCGCCTCGATGTCCACCGATCGTCGCGACATGAGTTTTGGAGGCATAATCGAAGATCTGCACAGCACCCGCGCCATTCAAGGGACTCGCCGCAATCGCGCAGCGCGTCGCGTCCGGAAGAAACGCGAGGGAGCGGACCGTCCGCGCTCCAATAAGCGCCACTCGCGCGCCAACGGCGCGGTCCCACCGCCTGATAACATCCGGCTCGGGCGCGGCCACGCGATCCACATACCGCCGGAGCTTCCCTCCTGGCTTGACGATGCCGTCGACACACGAAACGTCGATGGCCACGTCGCCCAAAATCTTGCGAAGCCGGGATTGCAGGCTGTTCCCCGTTCGCTTGGCGTCAACATCCCTTGACCGGGCAACCCATCGAACGGCGAAGCGCGACATTTCCGTCCGTTCGAAGGAAAATTCCTTCACCGCGGGCGCAAGAAGAATTTTATCCAGGGATCGGGTCGAAACGCTTCGGTGAGGCAGTTCAAATCGTCCGGCCTCTCGCGCGGGCAAATCGAATATCGTCTGCCCCTCGAAGCCGCAAGCGCACTTATCGCGTCCAAGCGTGGCGTTATCGCCGGTTCGATATCGAACGATCGGCATTGCCCAGTTGGAAAAATTCGTCAGAACGATCTCGCCGGCGCCATTATCCGCGATCCGCCCGCCCGGCCGCCTGATCTCAAGCCGGACGCGCGATGTCTGGACATGCAAGCCGCGGCCGTGCGCGCACTGCAGAGCGACCAGCCCTCCTTCAACGGAGGTGTATGCATTGTAGACTTTCGCGCCAAACCAGTTTTCCAGCCGCTCCCGAGCGTCCTCAAACAGGTTTTCGCCGCTGACCAGGATCGCCTTGGGCCTGATCCTGCTTCCGTTCGATCGCTCAATTGCATCAAGCTCCGCAAGTTTCTCCAGATAGGCCGGCTTGCCGTAAAGCAAGGGCACCGGCGCATCGCGCAACCGCCGAACCAAAGCAAGATCATCGTCGGCATTTCGCCCCAAGACGCACTTCCGCCAGAGCGCGCATTTCAACGGCAGGATGAGCTGAAAATTTTGGCGGCGCCATGTCTCGTTCGATAGAAGAGCGACGCCGAGACGTCCAGGCCGCATGCAGCGTCGCAGCCCAGGGACGTAACTTGCGACCGTCGCAAACGTCTCGTGGTTCAGGTCGTACCAACTCGCGAGATCGAAATACACGGTGAGCGGGAAACCGGTTGATCCGCTCGTCTTGGCAAAGAAGCGGTTGCCCGATCGAATCGCCGAGGATGAAACGAAGGAATTGCGCTTCGCCGCCAGCTCCGAGCGCGAGATCATCGGGAAATCGGCAAGCGTCAAACCGGCCCGCAATCGGCCGCGACCGAACGCGGATTGATAATAGGGAATTGTCTCGGCGACATACCTCAGGAAGACGCCGTCTCTCTCCGGCGACTCAAGAAGGCGCCGGCGCTCCTCCCACGCATCGGAACCGCTGAGCGCCAACAGCAACTTCGCGCCAAGCTCGCCATGCACCGGTGCCGAATCATCGTTGTCCACGACCAAGATCGCCGTGCCATCCGTGGCGCAGGTTTTGTTGCGCCGAGCCGCCGCCGATACGAACCCCCGCCATAAGCGCGGCCGCCGCCGACACGGTCCCGTCGCTCAATGCCCCCTCGGATCGGGATCCCGATCCGAGCAAGTCACCAGCTCTCGATCAGAGGATCACGGTGAGTTGGCCATCCCGAAGATTCTTCAACTTGGCGCTTGGAATGCGGTTGATCGCGTCAGCGATCATTTGCTTAGCTTCTTCGGGGGTCATTCCCCCCTTTTTCGCAAGCTGAACCGTCATGGCGAGTCTCGGTTTCCGCGATTTGGCTGCCGCCATCTTCCACCCCCTCCTTGCCAGCGCCCTTATAACGAGAAGCAGATTACTATCCGTCTTGCACAATTGCAAGTGGTGATCGGCGGCGGCAACAATCGATGCAATCCGGTTGTCGAGGCTTGATCCCTTCAAAGAACGGCGGCAAAGAAGTTGCGCGCGCCTTCGACCGTAATACACCTATTCCATCGCGGGCGCGGATTGCGCAGGCGCGCGCGAGCAAAGCGCGGTCACTCCCCGGCGGCGAGGCCCTCGACGGCGAGCCGCTGCGTCGCCAGCGCCCGCTCCCAGATGGATTGCTTCCACGCCACCTCATCGCAGTAGAAGGCATCCCTGATCTGCCGCTTGATTGCGCGACCCTTGGATGAATCGACCTCGCCGTGATGGTGCAGCCAGTTGTCGGCGCGCAGCGCAAGCGTCACATCGCCCGCGGGCAGAGTGCCGAATTCAAGCGCTATCATCACGATCTCCGTATGTCTCGCCGCCTTCTGCATGCCGGCGAGGCTTGCGCCGGGCTTCGCGACGGTCACCGAGTTCCCGAGAGCGGGGGAAGCGATATCGCCGTTGTACCAGCGATCCGCCAGCCTGAAATTGCCGCTGTCGACAGGGTGAATGCAAATCCGTTCGCCCTTGCCGCGCGGCCCCAGCCCGGAATGATAGTCGATCACGGCCGCCCGGCGCGCCCTTATCGTGCCAAAAATCCGCTCCAACACGACATTCGACCAAGTCGGCGCCCCGCCGCCGTAAAAGAGCCCGTCCGGATGGCGGTACTGACCGCCGGCGATCGCCCGTTGAATCCGATATCGGCCATGCGCCCTGGCATAGGCGCGAAGCCGACCTTGCGTCTCGGCAATGACCGAATCATTCCATTCTTCGGGACACAAGATGGGATGCAGCGTCTCGTAGTCCTCGTTCGCCGGGGGTTGCGCGAAGCGCTCGATGAAATTGCGATTAAGGTCGACATTCTCGTGCGTCACGCGGCGCAGCCAGGCGAAGCCGTAGGGGTTGATCGCGTGCACGTGCATGAGCGCGACGCCTTCAGGCATCTGCCGGTGAAGGCGCTCCTCCAGCCAACCGGTTTGCAACGCCGACCCGCAAAAACCTTCGACACCATGCGTCGCGGAGATCGTAACCAGCAGCTTCTCGGCATCGGCGGGGCCATAGCGAGCGACATCGGTAAAAAGCCGCTCGCCTCCCGGCCCCGGCAGCGGATATTCGAAGCTTTCCATCTTGCAACCCGCCGTGCCGCCGGCGTCAAGAAATTTACGGCGAGCTTCCCGATAGGTCGCCGAAAAGTGCCGGCTCACATCCATCACAACGTTCCCACCTCGTCGGCGCTGGCCGCGACAGGAAATTCGAACCGAAGGGAGAAGGTATCGATATCGGGCCGCCCGGTCGAGCTTCGCCGCCGCGGTCGCGCCAAACCGCCGCGAGCGGCCCTGTTGAGCCCGATCCCGGCGATCTTGCGCCGGCCGAGACCGAAGGGGGCCCGCCGCGGCGGGCCCCGCTTCTCGTCATTGCGAGACGAGCTGAATCTGGCCGATGGTCGCCTTGGCCTTCTCGTCGGCCTCGCCTTGCGGCACGAGCGACACCGCCGGCGTCGCCGTGAGCTCGCCTTTCGCCTGCAGCGTCTTGACCTTCTCGGTGACGTCGAAGCTGAAGGTGCGCGGCTTCATCGCCGCCATCTTGTCCCGCATCATGGTGACGCCGAAGAAATTGATGGTGCCGACGTAGTTGGGCAGATCATGGCTCGGCGTGGCGCCCTGCGGCAGATCGAGATAGAGGTCGTAATGGACGCCGGGCGGCGACGCAGCCTGCACGTTCTTGAGCACGAGATAGACCTTCCGATTGGGCGGCAAGGCCTTGACTTGCTCCCGCGGCAGCCGCGGCTGCGCCTGGGCCGGCGGCGACAGCATGTTGACCCGCAGCGCGGTGCGCGGAAGGACGGTCTCCGACGCGAGGATGGCGAGGATGGCCGGACTGAGCTTGACGAGGTGCAGCGGACATGCCGCCGATACGGGCTCGAACTCCTGGTAGGTATAGTTGAGCTGGGAGATGTCGTTGAAATCCTTCACCGTCGCCACGACCTTGTTGCCCTGGATATCGGCGAAGACGAATTGCTGGTTGAGCCAGGCGGCATAGGTCGGGTTCTTGCAGCCATGCTTGTTCCAGCTCGCCCACAGCCGGTCGATGTTGCAGTGATGCATCCAGAAGATGGGATCGTTCGCCGCCCAGGGGACGGAGCCCATTCCCTGCGAATTGCCCACCCAGACATGGACGTTGCCGTGGATGCCGAAATCGAGCGTCGCGCAGAACCCCTCATCGGCGCCGTTGGCGCTGTAGACCGTCTCGTTCAGCGCCCCGAGCGTCACCAAGTTGGCGGGAATCTGGCTGCCGGTATTGACCCCGGGATTGCGGTTGACGCGGTAGAGCGGGCTCGAGGTGACGGCAAACTCCGGCGGTATCGAGCGCTGGGCGGGATTCGAGTAGTTCCAGTAGGGCAGCGTGAAGCTCGGCTCGTAGGACGCCTGCCGCACGATCAGCTCGAAGAAATAGACGAACATGCGATGCCACGGCAGGAAGAAATCCTCGTTCTCCCCGCCATGGGCCTGGCACGTCTCCCACATCTGCTGCGCCAAAGCGCGATAGGGAGCCGTCGGCTGCGGATAGATCCGGTTGAGCTCGCTGGCCATCCCCGGCGGCTCCTTGACCCAGTGCGTGTACCACTGGAAGACCCAGGACAGCGGATTTTGCTCGGGCGTCATGGTCATCATGCGGTTCACGCCCGCCTGGTATTTCTCCAGCATCGCCTTGCCCTCGGTGCTTGCGGCGTTGTAGCGCACGCGGGTCCCGCCCTGCGCCCAGGCCTGCTGCTTGATCCAGATCGGGAAGGGAATGGCATCCAACGCGGCGCCTGCCGCGCCCGCTGCCAGCAAGGCGCGGCGAGTCAGCTTCCTCTTCATGGCGGTCCCCCTAAAAGCAGATAAAAGCAGTTCGAATTCGCTTAGAGGTAGCGACTATATCGCGTAGCACGAGAGATGTGAACTGTTTTTCAACAAGGAGTTGATGATCCGGCGCCGTCGAGCCCGGCGCGGATCGTCAGCCCGCGACGAGAGCGACGCGCCCGATGGTGGGTGGGGCCACGCCGCTTCGCGGCGACCCCGACGCCGGAACGATGGTCACGGCCAGGCGGTCGCCCTCCACCCCGCCGGCTGCGAGCGCCGTCAGCGTCGCGGTGACGTCATAGCTGCGCTGAAGCTGCTGCGCCGAAGAGAGCGGGGTGACGCCGAAGAAATTGAGCGTCCCGACGTAATGCGGGTCGCCAGGCCCCGGCACCGGGCCGGGCGGCAATCCCAGATAAATCTCGTAGACCACGCCCGGCTGCGCGGACACCTGCAACCCGCTCAGCACCAGGAAAAGACGCCGGTTCGCGCCGACCGCCTGCAATTGCCGGCTGAACGGCTCCGCCGCCGAGCGCGGCGCCAGCAGCACGCGCGTCGCCTCGGCGCCCAAGGCGATGGCGCCGGCGGGAGCGGCGGCCAAAGTCACCGGCTCGCCTCCGCCCGGCGGCTCGGCGCGCGCGCCGAGCGCGGTCCAGAGCAGCAACGGCACGGCAAGAGCAAAGCCGATCGTTCGACGCGAGAATTTCCGCATGGCACAAGGGTCTCGGGACAGGTGCGATCCGCAACCAGCATCGCCCATCAGATAGGCGGGCGAACCGCGCCCGGCAAGCCGGGCCGGCCGCGAAGTCGCCCCTCCTCCCGCGCGCGGAACGCGCGCAATCGACCGCTCCGACGAGACTTTGATTAAGGCAAGGGACGGATCTCGCTCCCTTCTCTCCGCGCTTGTTGACGCCGCCCAGGGCTTCCCCGCATGGTGCGGCCATGCCGCCGGCCGCGCGCACGCTCACCCCCGCCGAGAAGCTCGACTGGCTGCGGCTCATCCGCAGCGAGAACGTCGGGCCGATCACCTTCTATCAGCTCCTGGCGCGCTTCGGCTCGGCCGCGGCGGCGCTTGAGGCGCTGCCCGAGCTTGCCCGCAACGCCGGACGGCGGCGCCCGCTCGGCCTTTGCGGCAAGCCCGCTGCCGAGCGCGAATTGGCGGCGCTCGAACAGGCCGGCGCCCGGCTCGTCGCCCGAGGCGAGCCCGACTATCCCGCGCTGCTCGCCGCGGTCGAGGACGCGCCGCCGCTGCTGTCGGTGCGCGGCGATCCGGCGTTGCTGCAGCGGCCGGCCATCGCGGTGGTGGGGGCGCGCAACGCCTCGGCCAATGGCAGGCGCTTTGCCCGCGACCTTGCCTTGCAGCTTGGCGCCCAGGGCCTCGTCGTCGTCTCGGGCCTGGCGCGCGGCATCGACGCCGCGGCGCATCAGGGCGCGCTGCCCACCGGCACCGCTGCCGTGCTCGCCGGCGGCATCGACTCGGTCTATCCCGAGGAGAATCGCGAGCTTCAGGCGGGCATCGCCGAGCGCGGGCTGCTGCTGGCGGAAATGCCGGTCGGGACCGAGCCGCAGGCGCGGCACTTCCCCCAACGCAACCGCATCATCTCCGGCACCGCGCTGGGCGTGCTGGTGGTCGAGGCGGCGCTGCGCTCGGGCTCGCTCATCACCGCCCGCTTCGCCCTCGAGCAAGGGCGCGAGGTCTTCGCCGTGCCGGGCTCGCCGCTCGACCCGCGCTGCCGCGGCGCCAACGACCTCATCCGCCACGGCGCGGTGCTGACCGAGACCGCCGAGGACGTGCTCGCCGCGGTCGGAGCGCATCTCGCGCCGACCGCCCCGGCGCGGCCGGTCCCGCCCGCCGAGGCGGAAGCGGCGCCGCCCGCCCCGGCCGAGCTGGCGGTCGCCCTCGACCGGGTGCTGGAGCATCTCTCGCCCGCGCCGGTGCCGGTCGACGAGCTGATCCGGCAATGCCGCCTGCCGGCCGCCGTGGTCAGCGCCGTGCTGCTCGACCTCGAACTCGCCGGCCGGCTGGAGCGGCAGGCCGGCCATCAGGTGGCGCTGGTGGGATAATCCGGAGAGAGAAATTTCTTTATATGACAATATATTGGAAATCTTTTTTCATCCTGATCGGCAATTGCGGCAGCAGCCTCTCCCAAAAGGTAGCCTTGCTTTAACGAGCTTGCGGAACTATCTGTGCCCGGCCTCGGGACGCGAATTAACCCCATGAACGTCGTCATCGTCGAATCGCCCGCCAAGGCGAAAACCATCAACAAGTACCTCGGCAAAGGCTTCAAGGTCCTGGCGAGCTACGGCCATGTCCGCGACCTGCCGCCCAAGGACGGCTCGGTGCGGCCGGACGAGCACTTCGCCATGTCCTGGCAGGTCGACGGCAAGGCGGAGAAGCGGCTCAACGAGATCACCCAGGCAGTCAAGGGCGCCGAGCAGGTCTATCTCGCCACCGACCCCGACCGCGAGGGCGAGGCGATCTCCTGGCACATCCAGGAAGTGCTGAAGCACCGCAAGGCGCTGAAGGGCGTCGACGTGAAGCGCGTCGTCTTCAACGAGGTCACCAAGACGGCGGTGCTCGACGCCTTCCGCCATCCGCGCGCGCTCAACCGCGAGCTGGTCGACGCCTATCTGGCGCGCCGCGCGCTCGACTATCTCGTGGGCTTCACGCTGTCGCCGGTGCTGTGGCGCAAGCTTCCGGGCAGCCGCTCGGCCGGCCGCGTGCAGTCGGTGGCGCTGCGCCTCATCTGCGATCGCGAGAGCGAGATCGAGAAGTTCAAGGCGCGGGAATACTGGACCGTCGAGGTCGAGTTCGCCACGCCCTCGGGCGAGCGCTTCACCGCGCGCCTCACCCATCTCGACGGCAAGCGGCTCGACAAATACGACCTCGCCGACGAGACGGCCGCGCGCGCCGCCGCCGAGCGCATCCTGCGCCAGCGCGCCTACAGCGTCGCGGCGGTCGAGAAGAAGCAGATCCGGCGCAACCCGCCGCCGCCCTTCACCACCTCGACCCTCCAGCAGGAAGCCTCGCGCAAGCTCGGCCTCGGCGCGAGCCGCACCATGCGCCTCGCGCAGCGGCTCTATGAGGGCGTCGACATCTTCGGCGAGACCGTCGGCCTCATCACCTATATGCGCACCGACGGCGTCAGCATGTCGGCCGAGGCGATCGCCGCGGCGCGCCGGCTCATCGACACGCGCTACGGCGCGGCCTACCGGCCGGACGAGCCGCGCCTCTACAAGACGCAGGCGAAGAACGCGCAGGAGGCGCATGAGGCGATCCGGCCGACCGATCTCTTCGGCCTGCCGGAGAAGGTTGGGGGCGACCTCGAGCCCGACCAGCTCGCGCTTTACGAGCTGATCTGGAAGCGGGCGGTGGCGAGCCAGATGTCGCCGGCGGTGATCGACCAGGTGGCCGTCGACATCGCCTCGCCGGACCGCGCGCTGCGGTTCCGCGCCACCGGCTCGACCATCGTCTTCGACGGCTTCCTGACGCTCTATCGCGAGGACGAGGACGACGTCGAGGAGGACGACGAGAACCGCCGCCTGCCGCCGCTCGGCGAGCGCGACGCGCTCCAGCGCGGCAAGGTCGATCCGCAGCAGCATTTCACCCAGCCGCCGCCGCGCTACAGCGAGGCGAGCCTGGTCAAGAAGCTCGAAGAGCTCGGCATCGGCCGGCCCTCGACCTACGCCTCGATCCTGCAAGTGCTGCAGGACCGCAACTACGTCCGGCTCGACAAGAAGCGCTTCATCCCCGAGGACCGCGGCCGCGTCGTCACCGCCTTCCTCGAAAGCTTCTTCGAGCGCTACGTCGAGTACACCTTCACCGCCGATCTCGAGAACAAGCTCGACGAGATCTCCGACGGCCGCATCGCCTGGCGGAAGGTGCTGGAGGATTTCTGGCGCGATTTCTCGGCCGCGGTGGCCGGCACCAAGGACCTCTCGATCACCCAGGTGCTGGACGCGCTCGACGCGGATCTGGGGCCGCACTTCTTCCCGCCGCAGCCCGACGGCCGCGACCCGCGCCTCTGTCCCGCCTGCGGCGCCGGAAGGCTGAGCCTGAAGCTCGGCAAGTTCGGCGCCTTCGTCGGCTGCTCGAACTATCCGGAGTGCCGCTACACCAGGGCGCTCGCGGTCGAGAACGGCGCGGGCGAGACCGGCGAGGCGGCCGGGCCGCGCGAGCTGGGCGTCGATCCCGCGAGCAACCTGCCGGCCAGCCTGCGCAAAGGGCCTTACGGCTATTACGTCCAGCTCGGCCTCGGCGACGAGGGCGAGAAACCCAAGCGCGTCTCCTTGCCCAAGGGCGTCGCGCCGGCCGAGATCACGCTCGACCGGGCGCTCAAGCTGCTGTCGCTGCCGCGCGAGGTCGGCATCCATCCCGCCGACGGCAAGAAGATCACCGCCGGCATCGGCCGCTTCGGCCCCTATATCAAGCATGGCGACGAGTTCCGCTCGCTGCGCGGCGACGACGACGTGCTGACCATCGGCATCAACCGCGCCGTGGCGCTGCTGGCCGAGCCCAAGAAGGGCGGCGGCAAGCGCAGCCCGACGCCGCTGCGCGTGCTCGGCAACCATCCCGGCGACGGCGCGCCGGTCAATCTCTTCAGCGGCCGCTACGGCCCCTATGTCAGCCATGGCGGCGTCAACGCCACCCTGCCGCGCGACATCGAGCCCGAGAGCGTGACGCTCGAGCAGGCGGTCGAGCTGCTCGGCGCGCGCCGCAAGACCAAGAGCAAAGCCAAGGCGAAGCCCGCGGACACGCCGAAGAAGGACAAGCCGGCGCCCGCGGCGAAAAGCGCCAAGAAAGGATCATCGAGCCGTGCCAAGGCGGCCGCCCGGAAGAAAGGGCGCGCGAAAGAGACCCCCAAAGCCGCGGAGTGACGGCTCCGCCCGCGCCGGCCGACGCGCGCTCGAGCGGCTGCCGACGCGCGAGGAGATCGTCGATTTCATCGCCGCGAGCCCGGACCCGGTCGCCAGGCGCGACCTGCTGCGCGCCTTCAAGGTGCCGCCGGAGCTGCGCCTTCAGCTCAAGGCGCTGATCAGGGAAGTCGAGCGCGGCGGCGGGGTCGAGCGCGGCCGTAAGCGGCGGCTCAGCGCCATCGAGGGCCTGCCCGAGATCGGCGTCATCGAAATCACCGGCGTCGATCTCGACGGCGAGATGCTGGGCCGGCCGCTGGCCTGGCGCGACCGCGAGGGCGCGCCCACCATCTACGTCGTGGCCGAGCGCGGCGCGCCGGCGCTGGGAGTGGGCGAGCGCGCCGTCGTCCGCTTCGCCGAGATCGAGCGCGGCCGCTACGAGGCGCGCATCATCCGCGCGCTGGGCGGCGCGCCCGACCGCGTGCTCGGCGTCTTCCGCCGCGACCGCGACGGCGGCAGGCTGGAGCCCACCGACCGCAAGCTCAGGACCGACTTCCGCATTGCCGAGGCCGAGGCCGCCGGCGCCGCCGAAGGCGAGATCGTGCTCGCCGAAGTGCTGCCCCAGCGCCGCCTCGGCCTGCCGCAGGCGCGCGTCGTCGAGCGCATCGGCGACAGCGCCGATCCCCGCTCCTTCAGCCTCATCGCCATCCACACCCACGGCATCCCTACCGGCTTTCCCGAGGAAGCGCTGAAGCTCGCGGCGAAGGCGCGGCCGGTGGCGCCGGACGGGCGCGCCGATCTCCGGGACATCCCGCTCGTCACCATCGACGGCGCCGACGCGCGCGATTTCGACGACGCGGTCTGGGCGGCGCCGCATGAGGAGGGCTGGCACGTCCTGGTCGCCATCGCCGACGTCGCCTGGTACGTCCGTCCCGGCGACGCGCTCGACCGCGCCGCGCGCGAACGCGGCAATTCCGTCTATTTCCCCGACCGGGTCGTGCCGATGCTGCCGGAGGCGCTCTCCAACGAGCTGTGCTCGCTGAAGCCGGGGGTCGAACGCGCCTGCATGGGGGTTCACCTCTGGCTCGACGGCGAGGGCCGCGTGCGGCGCCACCGTTTCACGCGCGGCCTGATGCGCTCGGCGGCGCGGCTCACCTATGAGGAAGTGCAGGCCGCGGTCGACGGCCGGCCCAACGAGGCGACGCGGCCGCTCATCGAGACGGTGCTGCTGCCGCTCTACGGCGCCTGGCGCGCCTTCGACCGGGCGCGCCGGCGGCGCGGCACGCTCGATCTCGACCTGCCGGAGCGGCGCGTCCTGCTCGACCCCGGCGGGCGGGTGGCGCGCATCGAGCCGCGCCGGCGCCTCGACAGCCACCGCCTGATCGAGGAATTCATGATCGCCGCCAATGTCGCGGCGGCCGAGGAGCTGGAGCGGCTGCGGCAGGCCTGCATGTACCGCGTCCACGACCAGCCCGACCCGGCCAAGCTCGCGGCGCTCAGCGCCTTCCTCGACGGCATCGGCATCCACGGCCTGACGCTCGCCCGCGGCCAGAGCGTGCGCCCGCGCCATTTCAGCGAGATCCTGCGCCGCGCCGCCGGCACGCCCTACGCCCAACTGGTCAACGAGCTGGTGCTGCGCAGCCAGGCCCAGGCGGTCTACAGCCCGATCAATCTCGGCCATTTCGGCCTGGCGCTGAAGCGCTACGCGCATTTCACCTCGCCCATCCGCCGCTACGCCGACCTGCTGGTGCATCGCGCGCTGATCGCCGGGCACGATTTCGGCCCCGGCGCCTTGCCCGCCGCCGAGGAGGCGAGGTTCACCGAGACCGGCGAGCACGTCTCCATGACCGAGCGGCGCGCCGCCGCCGCCGAGCGCAGCGCCGTCGACCGCTATACCGCCGCCTTCCTGGCCGAGCGCGTCGGCGCCAGCTTCGCCGGCAGGGTCAGCGGCGTCACCCGCGCCGGCCTCTTCGTCACGCTCGCCGAGACCGGCGCCGACGGGCTCATCCCGATCCGCACGCTGCCGAACGACTACTACGATCACGACGAGACGCGCCATCGCCTCGTCGGCCGCCGCTGGGGCCGGATCTATACGCTCGGCGACGAGGTCGGCGTGCGCCTGGCCGAAGCCAATACGGTGACCGGCAGCCTGCTTTTCGCCCTCGCCGACGCGGCCGAAACGAGCGAAGGCCGGCCGCATCGGCCGAGCAAGGCGCGGCGCGGCCATGCCTCAACCCGTCCTTAACCTCCCTTATGCATGAATAGCGTAGCCGCCCGACCCCGCCGGGAATCCCCTTGCCAGAGTCGCGAATGCCACGCAACAATGACTGGCTTTTACGCCGCGAGCGCGCCGCCTCTTGGCCGCATCGGACTTTCCCGGGAGCGACTTTCCGTCTTGCGATGAGGACCTGCCGCGAAGCCCGTTGCCGCTGGCGCCTGATCGCAAGCTTGGGCCTCTTGGCGCTTGCCGGCTGCGGCGCCGCACCGAGCGCGCCGGCGGCCGACGATCGGCGGACGCAACTGCTCGAGGAAGCCTATCGCGGCATCGCCAAGTATTACATCGAGCCGGTGACGCCGGGCGCGCTGGCGCTGGCGGGACTGCGCGGCCTCGCTAAGGTCGATCCCGGCATCTCGGTCGAGCAGCAAGGCAATCGGCTGGTGGTGCGCCAAGGCGGGCACGTGGCGCGCTTTACCGCGCCGGCAAGCTCGGATGCCGAGGGCTGGGCGGCAATGACCGAGCAGGTCGCCGCGGTTGCCCGCGCGGACTCGTCCGAGCTTGCGGAGCTGTCGAGCGACGGCCTCGAGCAGACCCTGCTCTCCGGCAGCCTGACGCTGCTCGACCGCTTCTCGCATTATTCGCCGCCGGCGCTGGCGCAGGACCGCCGCGCCGCCCGCGACGGCTTCGGCGGCATCGGCGTCACGCTCAACGCCGAAGGCGCCGAGGTCCGCATCGTCGAGGTCCAGCCGGAGACGCCGGCCGCCGCCGCCGGCTTGCAGGCCAACGACCGCATCCTGGCGATCGACGGGACGGAGATCGCCGCGCTCGCGCGCGAGGACGTGGTGCACCGCCTGCGCGGCCCGGCCGACAGCGTGGTGGCGCTCGACATCGCGCGCGGCGACGGCGGCGACCGCTTCACCTTCTCCATGCACCGCGCGCTGATCGTGCCGCCCAGCGTCGTGCTGACCGAAGAGCGCGGCATCGCCCTGCTGCGCGTCACCAGCTTCAACCAGCAGACCGGCGAGAGCGTGGCGGAGCTGCTGCGCCGGGCGCATCGCGATCTCGGCGGCGCGCTGCGCGGCATCGTCCTCGACCTGCGCGGCAATCCCGGCGGGCTGCTCGACCAGTCGGTCGAGGTGGCCAGCCAGTTCCTCGACGGGAAGCCCGTCACCTCCACCGTCGGCCGCGTGCCCGAAAGCGTCCAGTATTTCACCGCGCCCCATCGCGAGGTCGAGACGCTGCCGCTCGCGGTGCTGGTCAATGGCGGCTCGGCCTCGGCCTCCGAGGTCGTCGCCGCGGCGCTGCAGGACGCCGGACGGGCCGTGGTGATCGGCACCGCCTCCTACGGCAAAGGCACGGTGCAGAACGTGCAGCGCCTGCCCAACGACGGCGAACTCACCATCACCTGGGCCCGGCTGGTGGCGCCGGGCGGCTATATCCTGCACCAGCACGGCGTCATCCCCACGATCTGCACCGCCGATCTCCCCGACGATGCCGACGGCGTCGCCGCCGCGCTGACGCGCGGCGCCGCCGGCGCCTCGGCCGCACTGGCGCGGCCGCGCGCCAAGCTCGACGACGCCGCCTGGACGCGGCTGCGCGCGCTGTGCCCGAGCCGGCATGAAGACCGTCAGATCGAAGTGACGACGGCCGAGACGCTGCTGACCGATCCCGCGCTTTACGCCCGCGCGCTCAATCTCACGCCCACCGCCGCCGCGCGGCCGCTGGCGGCGGCGGGGGTGGTGCGGTAGGCCGGCGCGACGCGAAGCGTCGTCGCCGGCGGGCGGCAGCGGTTGCGCAGCAACCGCGAGAGCCCGCACGGGGCGGGGGATTCTCCCGAGTTTCTCCTGCTCTGCGCGGCTCTCGCGGTTGCTGCGCAACCGCTGTCGCCGCCTTCGACAAACTCCCTCCGGGAGTTTGCTCAGGCCCCACCCGCGCTGCAGAAATGCCATTCGTTGCCGCGGTGGGCGTAGAGCAGCACGTAACGCTGGGCGCCGGTGTGGTCGATCAGCACCGCCAGCTTGTCGCCGATGCAATGGTCCGGCGGGTTGCCGATGGCGCCGAGCCGCTTCGCCTTGGCGCAAGTGGCAACGCTCGCCGGCAAGGCGCCAGCGATGGCGGAGGGCGGCTTGCCGTTGACGTTGACGGCGTAATCGACGGCCTCGCCGTTCTTCACCGTCGCCATCACCTCGATCCGGCCGAACCGCGATTTATAAAGCCCGGCATTCTGCTCGCCGTCGGAAAGGCCGGACGGCACCGGCCGGAAGGTGAGCGCGGCGCAGGCCGGCGGCTCCTTGTCCGCGGCGCGCGCGGCATCGACGGCGGCGACAAGAAGAAGGGCGGCCACGGCAGTGATGACAGGTGCTGAGTGCATTTTTGCCTCTTCGCTCCAGGGAACGCGGGACAGCGTGATTATGGCGGGAGCGCGGCACGGGCGGCAACCCTTCACACGGCGGCGGGCGGCGCGCCATAGAATTGACCAACTCTGCCGTCCATAGTCTCTGGCCAGGAAGCCGCCGATGACGCCCGCACGCCCCGTTGCCCTCGCCCTCCTCGCCGCCTTCGGCCTCGCGGCGCCACCGCCGCAAGCCGCCAAGGTCGATCTCGCGCTGGTGCTTGCCGTCGACGTGTCCGAAAGCGTCGATGCCGAGGAATACACGCTCCAGCACGAAGGCATCGCCAGGGCCTTCGAAGCGCCGCCGCTGGTCGAGGCGATCGGCGGCGGCCGGAACGGCGCCATCGACGTGCTGGTGATGGAATGGTCGGACCGCGACAAGCAGGTGGTCACCGTCGACTGGACGCGCGTCAGCGACGCCGCCAGCGCCGGCGACTTTGCCGCCAGGGTCCGGGCAAGCCAGCGCAGCTCGAGCGGGCTCACCGCCATCGGCGACGCGCTCGCCGCCGCCGAGCGCGTGCTGGCGCGCGCGCCCGACCAGGCGGCGCGGCGCGTCATCGACGTCTCCGGCGACGGCATCGCCAATATCGGACCGCCGCCCAAGCAGATCCGCGACCGGCTGGTGGCCCAAGGCATCACCATCAACGGGCTCGCCATCCTCAAGCACGAGCCCTGGCTCGACGGCTATTACGACCAGAACGTGGTCGGCGGCGAGGGCGGCTTCCTGATGCAGGTGGAGGACTTCCCCTCCTTCGTCGCCGCCATGCAGCAGAAGCTGCTGAACGAAGTGCTGGCGGCGCGGCCGATCCGCCGCGCCGCCCTCGCCTGCCCGCAACGCCTCAGATGCAGTAGGTCTTGATCGGCGCGAAGCCGTTGAAGCCGACCGAGGCGTAGCTCGCGGTATAGGCGCCGGTCGACAGGATCTGCACCTTGTCGCCGACCTTGAGCGCCATCGGCAGCCGGTACTCGGTCTTCTCGTAGAGGATGTCGGCGCTGTCGCAAGTTGGGCCGGCGAGCACCACCACCCCGCTCGGCCCGCCATCGACCGGCGTGCGGATGCGGTATTTGATGCTCTCGTCCATGGTCTCGGCGAGCCCGTTGAACTTGCCGACGTCGAGATAGACCCAGCGCTTGGGGTCGCCGGCCGCCTTCTGCGAGATCAGCACCACTTCGCTCTGGATCACGCCGGCATCGCCGACGATCGAGCGGCCGGGCTCGACGACGATCTCCGGCAGGTCGTTGCCGAAATGCCGGGTGATCGCCGCCATCACCGCCTGGGCATAGCGCTCGACGCCGAGCACCTCGCCGCGGTAGTGCGCCGGGAAGCCGCCGCCGATATTGACCATGCGCAGGTTGATGTCGGTCTCGGCCAGCAGCGAGAACATCGCCGCGGCGCGGCCGACGGCGCTGTCCCACTGCTCGAGATTGGTTTGCTGCGAGCCGACATGGAAGGAGACGCCGTAGGGGTCGAGCCCCGCCGCCTTGGCGCGGCGCAGCAGCTCCACCGCCATCTCGGGCGCGCAGCCGAACTTGCGCGAGAGCGGCCATTCGGCGCCGGCGCCGTCGACCAGGATGCGGCAGAAGACCCGCGCCGAGGGCGCCGAGCGGGCGAGCTTCTCCAGCTCGGCCTCGCTGTCGAAGGCGAAAAGCCGCACGCCCTTCTCATAGGCGTAGGCGATGTCCCGCTCCTTCTTGATGGTGTTGCCGAAGGAGAGCCGGTCGGCGGTCACGCCGAGCCCGAGGCAGAGATCGATTTCGCACCGGCTGGCCACGTCGAAGGCCGAGCCCAGCCCGCGCAAGAGGTCGACGACTTCAATAGCGGGATTGGCCTTGACGGCGTAGTAGACCCTGGCGATGGGCATGTAGGTGCGCAGGAGCTGATAAGCCTCGCCGACCACCTCGAGGTCGACGACGAGACACGGCGTCTCCGGCTGCTTCTCCGCGAGGAACTTCTCGATCTTGCGGTTACGCTCGATTTTTCGGTCGATTTTCTTCTTCATTTCTGCTGGGTGTCCTGCTCATCAGGGCGCGCGCCAACGGCTCACCTCGCCGGCGCGCTCTACCGCTGCCCCCCAAGCCAGGAGGGCGGTGGAGCGAAGCTATTGTCCGAGCACGGGGACGATCCGCCGCGTCCTGGACGAAGCCGCTCAGCTCTGACTACTGGGTTCGTTGGCGCCCCGACCGCCGCTGCCGCGCGCAGCCCTGATGAAGCGAGGTGTCTCGTCAGGCCAGGGCGCTGCGGCCCTGAGTGCGATTGCAACCATATCGACCTCCCTCTCGGGACCGGCCCACAGTGACCGGCTCTGCCAAAAAGGACGCGTTACGTCGTTGCATAACCACAAGGGCCATAGGCACGTGCGAGTGCGTCGTGGCTTCGATACATACGCTCACTGCGCGGCGATGCAAGGGAAAATTCGCGCCGAGGCGATTTTTTTTGCGCTTTTGTGGCAGCGAGAGCGCAGCCGGAGGCCGGAGCGGGCGCGCGCCGACGCGCGCGCGGCCGATCGGCGCGGCGAAAGAATGCGCGCCGGCGCGATCGATGCGCCAGCGAAACGAAAGACGCGCCGCGAGCGCGGTCCGAGTCCGCGCGAGCGCCACATGGTTTATGATTTCTTTATGGCCGCGCGTCAGGCGTCGCGCGCGGTGGCGATGAAGGCTTCGACGTCGGCCTGGCGCGTGTCGAAGGCGGTGACGAGACGCAAGCAGGACGAGCCCGCGCCGCCCCAGCGGTAGAAGCCGAAGCCGGCGGCGCCGAGCGCGGCGATCGCCCGCTCCGGCAGCTCGACGAAGACCTCGTTGGCTTCGACCGGATGCCGGAGCCGCGCGCCCGCCAGCGCGGCGAGGCCCGCGGCAAGCAGCGCCGCCATGCGGTTGGCGTGGGCGGCCTGGCGCAGCCACAGCCCGTCGGCGAGATAGGCTTCGAGCTGCGCCGAGAGGAAGCGCATCTTGGAAAAGAGATGGCCGCCGCGCTTGCGCCGATAGGCGAAGCCCTCGGCCTTGGCAGGGTCGAAGAACACCACCGCCTCGGCGGCGAGCGCGCCGTTCTTGGTGGCGCCGAGCGACAGCACGTCGACGCCGGCGCGCCAGGTCAGCTCGGCCGGGCTGCAGCCGAGCGCCGCCACCGCGTTGGCGAAACGCGCGCCGTCCATATGGAGCGCGAGGCCGTGGCGGCGCGCCAGCGCGCCGAGCGCGGCGATCTCCGCCGGGCGATAAAGGGTGCCGGCCTCGGTCGCCTCGCTGATGCTGATGGCGGCGGGCTGGACGTGATGGACGACGCCGCGCTCGGTGAGCGCCGCCTCGACCGCCGCCGGCGTCAGCTTGGCGTCGGCGCCGGCGAGCGGCAGCAGCTTGGCGCCGCCGGCGAAGAATTCGGGCGCGCCGCACTCGTCGGTCTGGACGTGCGAGGCCTCATGGCAATAGATCGCGCCCCAGACCGGCGTCAGCGTCGCCAGCGCGAGCGCGTTGGCCGCCGTCCCGGTCGCCACCGGGAATACCGCCACCTCATGCTCGAAGAGCGCGGCGACGGCGGCGGCAAGGCGGCGGGTGACGGCGTCGTCGCCGTAAGAGGGCGCCGTGCCGAGATTGGCGGCGGCGATGGCCGCCAGGATCTCGGGCGCGATGCCGGCGACGTTGTCGCTGCGGAAATTCATCGCGCGGCGCCCGCCGTCGCCGGCCGCAACTCGACGGTGCCGAGCCGCGCGCCCGTGCGCGGATCGATCAGGATCAGCGCCTCGCCGCCTTCGGGCAATTCTACGCGCACCACCAGGCGCTCGCCCGCCGCCTCGACGCCGATCACGCGCCCGCCGGGCGGCAAATCGACGACGCTGCCGTCGAAGCCGCGCGGCGCGGCCGAGGACGGGCCGGCGCGATGGCCGGCGCGGTCGATGATGGCGAGGATGAGCGCCGCCGTGCCGCCCACCAGCAGCACCCCCATCACGACGACCAGGACCTTGAGCGCCCGCATGCTTCCCGTCAGTCTAGCACGATGAGCGAGCGACCCGAGGCCGAGGCTTCGCTGATGCAGGTGACGGCCGAGGCCGGCGACGCCGGCGAGCGGCTCGACCGGCTGCTGGCGACGCGGCTTGCGGCGCTGTCGCGCTCGCGCCTGAAGCAGCTCGTCGTGACGGGCCAGGTGAGCATGGGCGGCGCGACGATCCGGGACCCTTCCCTCAGGGTCAAGCCCGGCCAGACCTTCGTGCTGGCGCTGCCGGCGCCGGCCGCCGACCGACCGCTGCCGCAAGCGATGGATCTCGCCATCGTGCACGAGGACGAGCATCTGCTGGTGATCGACAAGCCGGCGGGCCTCGTCGTCCATCCCGCGCCGGGAAATCCCGACCGCACGCTGGTCAACGCGCTCTTGGCGCATTGCGGCGAAAGCCTCGCCGGCATCGGCGGAGTGAAGCGGCCGGGGATCGTCCATCGCCTCGACAAGGACACCAGCGGCCTCATGGTGGTCGCCAAGACCGAGCTCGCCCAGATGCGGCTCTCGGCCGATTTCGCCGCACGGCGGATCAACCGCGCCTATCAGGCCGTGACCTGGGGCGTGCCGCGGCCGCGCGAAGGCGAGATATCGAGCCCGATCGGACGCAGCCCCGCCAATCGCAAGAAGATGGCGGTGCGGCGCACCGGCGGCAAGCCGGCGGTGACGCGCTACAAGGTGCTGCGCGCCTTCAAGGACGTGGCGGCGCTGGTGGAATGCCGCCTCGCCACCGGCCGCACCCATCAGATCCGCGTCCATCTCACCGAGCGCGGCCATCCGCTCATCGGCGATCGCAGCTACGGCAATCCGCGCAGCCTGGGGCGGCTGCGCGGATTGCCGGCGGAGCTGCGCGGCGCCATCGCCGCCTTTCCGCGCCAGGCGCTACACGCGGTTTTGATCGGCTTCCGCCACCCCGCGAGCGGCGAATACGTCCAGTTCATCAGCCCCTTGCCAAAGGATATTGCAGATTTGATAGGCTTCTTAGATCGCATCTAAATTGGACAAGCCCGCGACCCTCGGCTAGGATGATGTTGCGTTGCGGCGTGCGCCGAGCGAGGCGCGCATCGAGGGACCGCTGCGTCAAGGAAGCGGATGGCGTCCACCACCTACGCCCTGCCCAGCATCTCGTCGGAAGGAAATCTTGCGCGGTATCTTCAAGAGATCCGCAAGTTCCCGATGCTGCAGCCGGAAGAAGAATACATGCTCGCCAAGCGCTGGCGCGAGCATGGCGATCCGGACGCGGCCCAGCGCCTCGTCACCAGCCATCTTCGCCTCGTCGCCAAGATCGCCATGGGCTATCGCGGCTACGGCCTGCCGCTCTCCGAGCTGATCTCGGAAGGCAATGTCGGCATGATGCAGGCGGTGAAGCGCTTCGATCCCGAGCGCGGCTTCCGCCTCGCCACCTATGCCATGTGGTGGATCCGCGCCTCGATCCAGGAATACATCCTGCACTCCTGGTCGCTGGTGAAGATGGGCACCACCGCCGCGCAGAAGAAGCTGTTCTTCAATTTGCGCAAGCTCAAGGGCCAGCTCCAGGCGATCGACGAGGGCGACCTCTCGCCGGAGAACGTCAAGAAGATCGCCAGCGAGCTGGGCGTGCCCGAGGCCGACGTCATCAGCATGAACCGGCGGCTCGCCGCCCCCGATCATTCGCTCAACGCGCCGCTGCGCAACGACAGCGAAGGCGAGTGGCAGGATTGGCTGGTCGACGAGGTTCAAGATCAGGAAGCAAGCCTCGGCGAGCGCCAGGAGCTGGGCCTCAGGCGCGACCTCCTGCGCGGCGCCATGTCGCATCTGACGCCGCGCGAGCGCGACATCCTGGTCGAGCGGCGCCTGCGCGAGGCGCCGACCACGCTCGAGGACCTGTCACAGAAATACGGCATCTCGCGCGAGCGGGTGCGCCAGATCGAAGTGCGGGCTTTCGAGAAGCTGCAAAAGGCGATCAAGACGGCGGCGATGGATCGGCGGCTGCCGGCGGATTAGGCGCAACGCGAAGCGTTGCGCTAGCGCGGCTTGCCGGTCACCTCTTCGCCCCATTCCTCGATCAGCAGCTTGCTGCGGTTCTCGAGCCGGCGCTTGGTCTCGTCGTCCCGGACCTCGATCACCATGGCGACGACCGGCGGGACGCAGAAAT
>Ga0187781_10000466_pt1 | contig 28648 bp, 24 predicted proteins | sample 0715_SJ02_MP02_2_FD_132447 | JGI IMG/M metagenome (GOLD analysis project Ga0187781, IMG submission 132447) | Tropical peat soil microbial communities from peatlands in Department of Meta, Colombia - 0715_SJ02_MP02_20_MG | ecosystem: Environmental > Terrestrial > Soil > Wetlands > Peat | place... | reverse complement strand
CGCCGTGAGCGTGTACGAGACGCATCACGAGCACGAGTACAACGCGATCCGCAATGCGGCGGGGATGATCGACGTGACGCCGCTTTTCAAATACCGTGTGAGCGGGCGCGACGCCACGAAGCTCGTGAACCGCGTGATCGCGCGCGACATCAACAAGGTCGCCGTCGGGCAGGTGATTTACTGCTGCTGGTGCGACGAGCAAGGAAAAGTGATCGACGACGGCACGATTTCGCGGCTCGCCGAAAATCTCTACCGCTGGACGGCAGCGGACCCGAGCCTGCGGTGGTTTCATCAGAACGCGCTCGGGCTCGAGGTGACGATCGAGGATATTTCCGGCCAAGTGGCGGCGCTCGCGCTGCAAGGCCCGACATCGGCGCGGATCTTGCGGCAGGCAGCGGAAGCGGACGTCGCCAACCTGAAATATTTCCGCGTGACGCGCGGAAAAATCGCCGGCGTCGAAGTGGACATCTCGCGCACGGGATACACCGGCGACCTGGGATACGAAATCTGGATTCCCTGGAATGATGCGCCGAGGGTGTGGGATGCGCTGGTCGAGCACGGCCGCGAATTCGATTTGCACCCCGCGGGAATGCTGGCGCTGGATGTAGCCCGGATCGAGGCGGGGCTGATTCTGATCGAAGTGGATTATTTCAGCAGCAAGAAGGCGTTGATCGAGGCGCAAAAATATTCGCCCTACGAAATCGGGCTGGGGCGGATGGTCGATTTGAAAAAGGAATCCTTCATTGGGCGAGAGGCGCTGGAAGAAGAAAACCGGCGCGGGCCGAAACGGCTGCTGATGGGGCTTGAAATCAATTGGGACGACGTGGAGCGGCTTTACGATGCAGTGGGGCTCGCGCCGCAAGTGGCGGCCACAGCTTCGCGCGTGGCCGTTCCGGTGTATCGCGGAGGACTCCAGATCGGCAAAGCGACTTCGACCACATGGTCGCCTACGCTGAAGAAAATGATTGCGCTCGCGAGCCTTCATCGCGAGCAGGCCAAACCCGGCACCGAACTGCTGATGGAGATGACGGTCGAGGCGGTGCGGCACAGGGTGCGGGCGGTGGCGAAGGAGTTGCCGTTTTTCAACCCGCCGCGGAAGACGGCGACGCCGCCGGCGTGAGCGGCCAATCCGCAGGAGAGCTCAGCAATCAGGATTTCTCGGCAGCCCCGGGGGGGGGGCTGCGGGAATTCTCCAACAATTCAAGCGGCTCTGTGCAGTTTACGAAATTGCTGGAGGGTTGCGGGTTTCATGTATTGAAAACAAAGCGGGAGCAAGCTCCCGCACTCCAAAGGTCTCGAGGGCGGCGCTGCGGATGAAGGCTGCGGCACGGAAATAGGCAGCGCGGGCACGGCATGGCGTGCCCCTACGAATTGCGGGCGGACGAGCGTTTCCTTTACAAACTTAATTGGGCGAGGGGGAATGATGGGAGAATTTTTGCGCAGGGGAATTTTTGCGGGGATTGCGGCGGTTGTGATTTTTTGCGGCAGCGCGCCGCTTTGGGCTGAGACTCCCCCGGGGCCGATCAAGATCGCCGTGGATGCGCGGCAGGCGCCGCAGAAAATACTTCATTCGCATTTGCAGTTTCCGGTGAAGCCGGGCCCGCTCACGCTTTATTATCCGCAATGGATTCCGGGCGAGCACATGCCGGACGGCCCGATCATCGATCTGGGAGGACTGAAGTTTCAGGCGGGCGGCAAAACGATTCCCTGGCGGCGCGACCTGGTGGACATGTTCGCGTTTCACCTCGAGATTCCGCCGGGCGCGACTTCGCTCGACGCGGACCTGGATTTTCTGCTGAACGCGCCGGCTTCGGGATTCTCGGCCGGCGCGTCGGCCACGGCATCGCTCGACGTGCTGAGCTGGAACCAGGTGCTGCTCTATCCGAAAGGCTACAAAGCGCATGAACTGACGTTCGTGCCGAGCCTGCGGCTACCGGATGGATGGAAATACGGCACGGCCCTGCCGGGAGCGAAGCAAAACGGCGACACGATCGAATTCTCACCGGTGACGCTCAACACGCTCGTCGATTCACCCGTGCTCGCCGGAAAATATTTTCGCGTGATTCAGCTCACCCCCGGCCAGGACCCTCCGCACGAACTCGATATCGCCGCCGACAGCCAAGCCGCGCTCGAAATGTCTCCGGATATGCAGAAAGCTTACCGGCAGCTCGTGGCCGAGACCGGAGCGCTCTTCGGTTCGCGGCATTATCGCGATTACCATTTTCTTGTGACGCTGAGCGACGACGTGGCGCACTTCGGGCTGGAGCATCACGAATCGAGCGACGACCGTTCGAACGAGCGCAGCTTGCTCGACGAAGCGCTGCGAATGGAATTTTCCGGGCTGCTCCCGCACGAGTTCGTGCATTCATGGAACGGAAAGTTCCGCCGCCCGGCCGATCTTTCCACTCCCGATTATCAGCAGCCGATGAAAGACGATCTGCTGTGGGTGTACGAGGGCCTGACGGAATATCTGGGCGTGGTGCTGACGGCGCGAAGCGGCCTGCTGACGCAGGAACAGTCGCGGGAATATTTCGCGCATTATGCCGCGACGTACGAGCACCGTCCCGGGCGCGATTGGCGGCCGCTTCAGGACACCGCGGATGCGGCTCCCTTTCTCTACGATGCAAAGCCGGCATGGTCCAACTGGCGGCGCGGGGTCGATTTTTACGACGAGGGATTTTTGCTTTGGCTCGACGTGGACGCCAATCTGCGCCGGCTGACGAACGACAGCAAGTCGATGAACGATTTCTGCAAAATATTTCACGGCGGGCCGGGAGGCGAGCCGGCGCTCAAGACTTACACATTCGAAGATGTCGTGGCGACGCTGAATAGCCTCGCGTCGTACGACTGGGCCGGATTCCTGCGCACGCGCCTCGATTCCACTTCCACGAAAACGCCGATGGAGGCGGTCGAAAACACCGGGTGGAAATTGGTGTACAACGAGCGGCCGAATGAATTCGAAGAGGCGGCGGAGGCCGCGGAAGGCAGCGCGGATCTCACTTTTTCGCTGGGTCTGATGGTGGATGACGACGGCAGGGTGGGAGACGTCATTCACGGAGGCCCGTCGTACAACGCGGGAATCGGGCCGGGAATGAGAATCGCGGCCGTGAATTCGAAGAAGTATTCGCCCGAGGAATTGAAGGACGCGGTCGAAGCCAGCAAATCGGCTGCGGGACCGATCGAGCTGATGATCATCAACGGGGCGCAATACCGGACGTTTCCGGTGGATTATCACGGCGGGCTTGTGTATCCGCACGTGGAGCGCGACGCAAGCAAGCCGGATTACTTGAGCGAAATTTTTCGCGCGATGGTGCCCTGAATCGATTGCTGGGGCTTGGTGAGATTGCGGCAGAGCCAGGAGGAAACTTGAAATTGCGGGGCCGTGTGATTTGCGCCGTAATGCTGGCCTCGGCCGTGGTGTCCTTCGGGAAAGCGCAGGCGCCGGAAAAGCGCGCGATTACTTTCCGGGACCTGGCCGCGATGCACCGCGTGAGCGGCCCACAAATTTCTCCGGACGGAAATTGGATTGCTTATGAAGTGGGCATCGCGGATTTGCAGGCAAACCGGATCGTGCGGAATATCTCTCTGATTGCAGCGAAGGGGGGAGAGCCGAGGCAATTGACGCAGGGAGGGAGCGACATGCGGCCGCGGTGGTCGCCCGACGGCAGGCGGATCCTGTTTCTTTCGGCGCGGGAGGGAACGCCGCAAGTGTATTCGGTCAGCGTGGAGGGGGGTGATGCGACGCAAGTGACTTCCCTTTCCACCGGCGCGGACAATCAGCTCTGGTCGCCGGACGGGAAATGGATCGCGTTTGTTTCCAGCGTCTATCCGGATTGCAAAGACGATGCCTGCAACGCGGCGCGCGATGCGGAAGCGGCGAAGAACCCGGCAAAGGCGCGCATCTATGAGAGATTGCTCTACCGGCACTGGGATACGTGGTGGGACGGCAAGCGCAGCCATTTGTTTGCGATGCCTGCGGGGGGCGGTGCGGCGCGCGATTTGACTCCTGGCGCGGATTACGATGTGCCGCCTTTCAATTTGGAAGAGCCCGAGGCGATTGCGTTTTCGCCCGATAGCAAGGAATTGTGCTTCACCGCGAATACGGATAAAGACGAGGCCACGAGCACAAACGGCGACCTGTTTATTGTTCCGGCCGGCGGCGGAACACCCCCGAAGCGAATCACCACGAATCCTGCAAATGATTGGGGGCCGGCGTACTCGCCCGACGGCCAGTGGATCGCCTACCGCGCGCAAATGCAGCCGGGACATGAAAGCGACCGGTGGCGCCTGATGCTCTACGATCGCAAGAACAACAAGCATATTAATCTGACGGAACAATTCGACGCGAGCGCCGGGGCGTTCTCCTGGTCGGAAGACAGCAAGGGAATTTACTTTCAGACGGAAGAAAAAGGCGAGATGCCGATTTACCGGACTTCGCTCGAGCAAGGAAAACAGGTCAAGGCCGTGGTTTCTTCCGGCTACAACGCGGAATTCGACGTGAGCAAAGACGCGCGGATGTTCGCGCTGGCGCGAACGAGCTTTGCCATGCCGAGCGAGATTTTTGCAGCGAACGCCGACGGCGCGGATTTGCGGCAAATCACGCACGAGAATTCTGCGCTGCTGGCACAGCTCGAGCTCCCCGCTGCCGAAACATTCTGGTTCGCCGGCGCGGGTGGGACGAAAGTGGAAGCGTTTCTTGTGCGGCCGCCGCATTTCGATGCCGCAAAAAAATATCCGCTGCTGGTGATCATTCACGGCGGGCCGCAGCAGATGTGGAGCGATGCCTGGAGCTATCGGTGGAATCCGGAAGTGATGGCCGCGCCGGGCTACGTGGCGCTGATGATCAATTTCCGCGGCTCGCCGGGATACGGCCAGGAATTCCAGGATGAAGTCAGCCGCGATTGGGGTGGGAAGCCGTACGAAGACATCATGAAGGGCGTGGATGCGGCGCTTGAGAAATTTCCGTTCATTGACGGCACGCGGATCGCGGCAGCGGGCGGCTCCTACGGCGGGTACATGGTGGGCTGGCTTGCGACGCACACGGACAGATTCAAGTGTCTGATCAGCCATGCAGGCAGTTGGGACCAAGTGAGCGCGTATGGCTCGACGGAAGAGCTGTGGTTCATGGACTGGGAATTCGCGGGGCCGCCGTGGTCGCATCCGCAACTTTACAAGAAGTGGTCCGCGCATGAATTCGCAGGTGAGCTTGGAAAGTACAAAACGCCCACGCTGGTGATTGCCGGCGAGCAGGATTATCGAGTGCCTTACACGCAGGCGCTCGAGTTTTTCACGGCGTTGCAGCGGCAGGGCGTGCCCTCGAAATTAGTGCTTTTCCCAAACGAGGGCCACTGGATTCTCAAGCCGGCCGATAGCGAGCTCTGGTACAAGGAATTCCACGGCTGGCTCGCTAAATATTTGAAATAACAAAATTTGGGGGCGAGACATTGCTGCGAGCCTTGCGGCTTTCCCGCAGGACGTATGCGTATTTCCCGTAATTGACGCCGCGGCTTCGAAGTGGGATGGTCGGGGGCGCTACTAATCCCTCGGAGGCCCGGGATGCAGCCGTCGAGGCGAAAGTGTCTCTACGCATCGCTCGCCTGGCTCGCGCTTTTGCCGCTGGCACCGCGGACGACTGCCGAATCGCTGACCATCACGAGCAAGCCCTCTGGCGCGGCCGTTGAGATCGACGGGATGCACGCAGGCACAACTCCCTACCGTGTCGATTATCCCAGCAGCTATTTTCACAAGCCACATACGGTGTTCGGGCAGCGGCTCCGGCATTCGATGACCTTGCGCATCAGCAAGGAGGGCTACACCACGCAGCACATCACCTTAACGACCGGGCCGTACGATTGGGTTTCGGTGACCGGCCGGCGCCATGGATCCTACTTCCTGCTGCGCTCGGACCATTTCGACATTCAACTGGAATTCGGGCCGCTGTTCACGCACGAACCGGCGGACTCGAACGGCAGAGTCGGGCCGATGATTCCCCGCACAGCGGGAATCACGCAACCGGCGCCGAAGGCGAGCGCACCCTCGATCGGGAGCGTGGCGGTGGCGTCGGACCCAGCGGGCGCGGAAATTTATGTGGACGGAAAATTTGCCGGGCAGACTCCTTCGACGATTCCGCTTGCAAGCGGCCCGCACCAATTCGAATTGCGGGCGCCGGGAAGAAAGTATTGGCAGCGGCAACTCGAAGTGATGGAAGGAAGCCAGTTGACGCTGCATCCTGTGCTTGAATCGCTGCCCTAAGTTTGCTCTCTTGCACGGCAATTCCGGAGAAACGACGCACACACTGCTGCCCCTGATTGTTATTGAGCGGTATGCTTCAGCTTTCCTCGTATTGAAAACAAAGCGGAAGCAAGCTTCCGCACTCCAAAGGTCTCGATGGCGGCGTGGAGTATGTGGTTGGGATTCGGAAAATCGGAACACTGAGGAGTCATTTGTTCCAGCCGGCAGCGGATTCGTTGGCCGGCAACCCGTTCGCGCAATACTGCTATCAAGAATGCACACCGGGCGGAATTCAGATTGACTTCCCTGCGGGCAACTCTTGTAATGAAATTCGCCAAGAATATGTTCTCGCCCCTCTCACTTTGCCCGTGACAAACGGAGCGCAGCCGACGGCTTGCGGGAGCTCCCAACGCTTTGCTTTCCTGGTTGCCGCGGGAATTTTTCTCAGCCGGATCGCCGGCCTCATTCGCGACCGCGTCTTCGCGCACTATTTCGGGAATTCCGACGCGGCCGACGCATTCAAGGCCGCGCTGCGCATTCCGAATTTTCTGCAGAATCTTTTCGGCGAAGGCGTGCTTTCGGCGTCGTTCATTCCCGTTTACGCCAATTTGCTGGCGCGCGACGACGAGAAAGAAGCGCGGCGCGTTGCGGGTGCCATTGCCGGGCTGCTCGGGCTCACCACCTCGGTGCTGGTTTTAGTCGGAGTCTCGGTAACCCCCTATCTGATTGACGCGATTGCGCCGGGGTTTTCCGGAGAGAAGCGCGAATTGACGATCCGGCTGGTGCGAATCCTTTTCCCCAGCGCCGGGCTGCTCGTTTTTTCGGCCTGGTGCCTGGGCGTGCTGAACAGCCACCGGCGGTTTTTTCTTTCTTACTCCGTTCCGGTGATTTGGAACGCCGCCATGATCGCGGCGATGTGGAAGTACGGCGGGACCTCGGCGCAATCCCCGCTGGCGGTGATCGTTGCGTGGGGATCCGTTGCAGGCAGCGCGCTTCAAGTGGGAGTGCAACTGCCGGTTGTGCTGCGCCTGCTGGGGCAGCTCCGTTTTTCTCTCAGGTATCGCACGGAGAACGTGCGCACGGTGGTAGAAAATTTTTTTCCGGTGTTTGTAAGCCGCGGCGTCGTGCAGATCAGCGCCTACATCGACCAAATCATCGCGAGCTGGCTGCCGACCGGCGCTGTGGCGGCGCTGGCTTACGCGCAGACCCTTTATTTGCTGCCTGTGAGCTTGTTTGGAATGTCGGTTTCGGCGGCGGAATTGCCGGCGATGTCGGGAGCAATCGGCAGTGACAGCGAAGTGGCAGAGGCGCTGCGGAAAAGATTGGATGCAGGATTACGGCAGATTGCATTTTTCGTGCTGCCTTCGGTGGTGGCGTTTCTTGCGCTGGGCGATGTGATCGTCGCCGCGATATACCAAACGGGGCAATTCAAGCACGCCGATACGATTTATGTCTGGGCAATCCTCGCCGGAGCAACAGTGGGACTGCTGGCTTCGACGCTTAGCCGCCTGTATGCGTCAACCTATTACGCGCTGCGGGACACGCGGACGCCACTGCGATTTGCGATTGTTCGCGTAATTCTGACAACCTTCCTCGGCTATCTCTGCGCCCTTCCGTTGCCTGCGCGGCTGGGAATCGAGGCCCGCTGGGGCGCCGTGGGGTTGACAATATCGGCGGGAATTGCCTCGTGGGTCGAGTTTACGCTGTTGCGGAAGACCCTGAATCGTCGAATCGGGCACAGCGGACTTCCATTGAACTATTTAGCGCGGCTGTGGGCTGCAGCGCTTCCGGCAGCGGCAGTGGGGCTCGGCGTTCGCTATCTCATGGGCCATCACTCGCCGGTCCTCATGGCGATTGTGGTGCTTGGACCGTACGGAATCGCTTACTTCGGATTCACTTTTGCGATGGGGCTCGAGGAATCGCGCGCGCTCTTCCGCCGATTTCATCTATGATTCCGGGATAGCGTGCTGCTCGGACATACAGCGCTTCAAATCCGGGGCAGCCACGGCTTCGCGGGCCGGTGTGCCGTCCGGAGCGGCGCGCAAATATTGCGCCGGCCAGGAAACGGGAAATCCCAGTTCGTGGGCCACGCGCAACGGCCAGTAGGGTTGCCGCAAGAACTCGCGGGCGAGCAGAACGACATCCGCTTTCTCCTCGCGCAAAATCGCGTCGGCCTGCGCCGCCGATGTGATGAGCCCGACCGCGCCGGTGAGAATGCCGGTTCCGCGGCGAATTTCGGCAGCGAACGGCACCTGGTAGCCCGGCTCGATCGGAATTTTTGCGCCGGGAAGAATTCCGCCGGAAGAGCAATCGATCAGGTCCACTCCAAGGGGCCCGAGTTGCCTGGCTAGCTCGATGGATTGTCCGAGGTCCCATCCGCCTTCGATCCAGTCGGTGGCGGAGATGCGGACGAACAGAGGGTTCTCGTCCGGCCACGCCTTTCTCACTGCGCCCACTACCTCTCGCAAAAGCCGCGTGCGATTTTCAAACGATCCTCCGTAGGCGTCCGTGCGCTGATTCGAAAGCGGCGATAGGAATTCATGAATCAGGTAGCCGTGCGCCGCGTGAATTTCGATGATGCCGAAGCCCGCCTCGCAAGTGCGCCGCGCCGCGTCGGCGAAAGCCTGCACGGCGAAGCGAATGCCGTTTGTGTCGAGAGCCACAGGCAGCGCATACGAATCGGAAAACGATATGGCGCTCGGCGCAACAGGAATCCAGCCGCCTTCCGATACCGGGACAGCCCGCGCTCCTTCCCACGGGCGAAAGGTGCTTCCCTTCCGGCCTGCGTGGGCGAGTTGGATGCCGGGGATCGCTCCCTGGCCGCGGATGAAATGCGCAATCCGCGCCAACATTTCCATGTGCTCATTTTTGTAGATTCCCAGGTCTTGCGGGCTGATGCGCCCCTCAGCAAGAACAGCCGAAGCTTCCGTGAACACCACAGCGGCGCCTCCGACGGCGCGGCTGCCGAGATGAACCAGGTGCCAATCGTTGGCGAAGCCATCCGTGCTCGAGTATTGGCACATCGGCGAGACGGCGATGCGGTTGCGCAGCGTGGCGCCTCGAATCTCTAATTTTTCGAACAGATGCATAGGCTGGCTCCTCTCGATTCGTTCGATTAGATGACGGGGGCGTCGGCGAAGGAGCTGTACCTACTTAGATCCGCGCGGGGGGTTCGGCTTCCGGTTCGTTTCATAAATCCAGGCGGGCGGATCACTCGCGGGGAAAGATTCCTCGGAGGCTTCTGCGACGACATCGAGAGGTTTGGGCGGCTGGGAAGCAGGAGCCAGCGGATGCTTCTGTTTTCCATCGTCGCGAGAAGGACGAGCGCCAGAGGACATGGTTTCTCCCTTCGCAGGGGGTTTAGGGTCATCCGGGCTGGAGCGGCGCTCGCTCGATACTAACACCACCGGGCGCTCGAGCGCTCACGGGCTTGCCGGCCCCGGCGGGACGCGCGTTTCAAGATATCTCGCCAGCAAGCTGTAAAGATGAATGCGCGTGCCGGGGCCTTCCTGAATGGCGTGCGTGCGGCCGGGGTATTCCATCAACTCGAACTGCTTGCCGAGCTCGACCAGGCGATTGATGAGCAGCTCCGTCCCTTGAAAGTGGACGTTGTCGTCGCCCGAGCCATGAACGAGCAGCAAATTGCCGCGCAAGCCTTCGGCGAAGTTGATGGGTGAGCCCGCTTGATAGCCGCTCGGATTATCCTGGGGCAGGCCCATATAGCGTTCCTGATAAATCGTATCGTAAAGGCGCTCGTCCGCCACCGGCGCAACGGCCATTCCCACTTTGTAGAGGTCCGGGGAGCGAAACATTAAATTCAATGTGTTCGATCCACCGCCGCTCCAGCCCCAAACGGCCACGCGCTCGGAGTCGAGATACGGCCGCGTCCGCTCGAGCTCGCGCAGGGCGGCTGCCTGGTCCTTGGAAGATTGCACGCCGACCGAACCGTACACGATTTTGCGCCAGGCGCGGCCACGCGGCGCGGGCGTGCCGCGATTGTCGAAGCTCACGATGAGGTAGCCCTGCTCGGCGAGAGCGCGATGGAAGAGTCCGCGATCGTCATCAAATTTGTCGACCACGGTCTGATCCGCGGGTTCGCCATAGACGTAGACAAGCACGGGATACTTCTTGCGCGGATCAAAATCCCGAGGGCGGATCATCCAGCCGTCAAGCTTCACTCCATCTCCGATGTCGACTCGGAAGAATTCGGTCGGCTGGTGAATCAAGGATTTCAATTTCGCGGCGAGCTCCGCATTGTCTTCCAGCACGCGGACGACTTCGTAGCCGGGCAGGCGCAGCAGCCGGGTGACCGGAGGCCAGTCAAATCTCGAGTATGTCTCGACGGCCCAGCGGCAGTCCGGCGAAAAAGTATAGTTGTGAGTGCCGGTCTCGCTGGGAGGCGTGAGACGTTCCGGCGTTCCACGGCCGTCGAGGCGCGCGCGGAAAAGATAACGCTGCGAAGCGTTGTCGGGCGAGGCTGCAAAATAAAGCCAACCGCCGGCCACGTCCACGGCTTCGACACCGAGAATGTCGAACGCGCCGGGCGTCAGCAAGCGCGTTTGCTTGCCATCGCGCGAAACGGCGTAGGCGTGGCGCCAGCCGTCTTGTTCGCTCTCCCACACGAATTCCCTGGCGTCGCGGAGCCAACGGATTTCGTCCACAACATCAACCCAGGCCGCATCGTGATCCGAATAAAGCTGGCGAACCGCTCCGGTGGGTGCGTCGGCGAGCAATACGTCGTTGGTGTTTTGCGAGCGATTCAGATGCTCGAGGATCAGCTCATCGGAGTCCTCGGCCCATTCCATTCGCGCGATGTAGGTGTCACGCGGGTCGCCGGGAACCTGCATCCATGAGGTTGCGCCGCCGCTCGCTTTGGCGACTCCGATGCGAACCGCCGAATTGGGAGTGCCCGGCTGCGGAATTGGAATTGTCACCACATTCGGATACACCCCGTGCTCCGGGTACGGGATGTGCGTGACGATGTCGTAGGGCCCGCCGGCGGGATACATCAGAGGAAATTCGCCGACGCCGCTCGAATCGAATTGCCAGTAGGCGATGCTCTGGCTGTCCGGGCTCCAGCGGAATGCGTCGCGGAGGTCGAGTTCTTCTTCGTAAACCCAGTCCGACGTGCCATTGATGATCGTACGGCTGCCATCCGATGTAAGGCGCGTAACGGCACCGGAAAGCGCGTCTTCCGCGTAGATGTCGTTTTGCCGCACATACGCGATGCGCGCTCCATCGGGAGAAAACTTCGCAAACATCAGGCTCGCAGGCGGGGCGTCACCGCCCAGTTTGCGCAGGGATTTTGTCTCGCGATCCAGCAGCCAATAATCGCCGCGCGTGTTTTCGCGCCATACGCGCTGAGAATTCGTGAATAGAAGCAGGCGCTTGCGGTCTCTGGACCAAGTGAAGTTCTCTACCGCGAGCGGCTGGCTTGCGCCGGCAGGCGTGAGATCCTTGAGCGCAACCAACACCTCTTTTTTTCCGCTGGCAGCTTCGAATCGGACGATTTGGCGGGCGCTCGTGTTTGCGCGCGGCGCATCGAGCGCGTCGAAGGCCGCCCCATCAGGCTCCCACTGGACCGGCCCGAAAATTTTCGGCGCGAATTCCTGCGCCGTGAAGATTCGGCGGAGGAGATCTTGCGTCTCGGGCGTCTGGCCGCGGGCGATCGTAGCGGCGGAACAAAGAATCAGAATTGCGCCTGCGAGAGCCGGCCGGCTTTTGCAGCGAGAGATGGCGGATGCGAAACGAGTCATTCCATTATCCCCTGACTTGGCGCGGCGAATTGTAAGCCGCGAAGACTCCTCGCGCCAAGGCCGGCACATGCCCGGCAGGCGCTGCCCGCGAAAGAATTGGAACTGCAACGCGAAGGGCATAGACTCACAAACGAGGAGGTGCGGTACATGCGGAATATTTGCAAAGTGAGTCTCATTGTGGCCGCGCTCATGGTGGCGGGCATTTCATTGAACGCGCAAGAAGAAAAAAAGCCCGCAGCCCCAGAGGCGAGCAAGAGCGAAACCCCGGGCAAAGCCCTGGCGCGCTTTTTCGCCTACGAAGAGTACGAATTTCGATCGGCGGTGGAGGCCATGCCGGAGGAGAAATGGAACTACAGGCCCGCGGCGGGAATGTTCAAGGACGAAAAGCCGCTCTACGGGCCCGGCGAGGTGCGGACGTTTGCCGAGCAGGTGAAGCATGTGGCCTGTGCGAACTTCATGTTTGCGGCGTTCCTGGACGGGACGAAACCGCCGGAAGCGTGCGACAAGGGCGGGCCAAGCCCGGCGAAAACGCGCGCCGAGCTGCTGAGCTATTTGCGCGAGAGCTTCGCGGCGCTCACAAAATCTCTGGGCGCGATTACCGATAAAAATATGTACGACCAGGTGGAGGAAAAGCCAATGCCGAATAACCGCCTGGGAGTCGGAATTCTGAGCATCTGGCACGTGGGCGACCACTATGGCCAGATCGCGATTTATCTCCGCGAAAACGGCATCGTGCCTCCGGCGAGCCGGCCTAACCCGCCGGAACTCAAATGAAAAAACGGAATCGCAGCGGATTTTCACGTACCTTCACTGGAGCTGCGAGCCGATGGCGTAAACGCCCGCCTTGCATGGGCACTGCGATGCTTGACACCGGCGAACTTGCACGCTAGGGTGTGGCCCGAACAATCGAGAAGCCGCACCTTTCTGGAGTGCGAAGCGCGCATGGCTTTCTCCGATTCACGCCAACTCAATTCCGTCCGAGGTCGCCAGCGCCGCCTCAAAGATACCGGACTGATTCTCGCGATCGCGGCGGCGTTTTTCTCTGCGGGGGAGTTTGCGCTGAAGGTAGAAACACTCCCTACCGGTGTCGCGGCGTTTTGGCCTGCATCTGGGATCGCTGTCGCTGCTTTGATCTTGCTCGGCTACCGTTTCTGGCCGGGAATCCTGCTAGGTTCCCTGTTGTTGGGCGCGAATCTGCCGGGCAATATTCTAAGCAATCTGGCGATAGCGATGGCCCACGTTTTCGAAGCACTCGCGGCGGCCTATCTTGTGAATCGGTATGCAGATGGGCCGAAAGCATTCGATACGGCGCAAGCCGTTTTCCGATTCGTGTTTTTTGCATGCCTCCTTAGCCCCTTGATCAGCGCGACGGCCGGCACCGGCACTTTTTACCTGGCCGGGCTGGCCGGGAGAGCGGATTTAGGAAATTTGTGGGTGACGTGGTGGCTCGCAAACGCCAGCGGGATTTTGCTGATGGCGCCCTTTTTGATCATCCTGCCAGGACGCCAACACCACCGCTTGGATGGGCGTGAAATTCTCGAGTTGGTATGCCTGATCTTCACTTTGACCGCGATTGCCGTATTTGCGTTCGGGCCGCTTTCCCACACGATGAACAAGAACCAATTCGTTCAGGCGTGGATGGCGATTCCGATCTTGATTTGGGCGGCCTTCCGTTTCTGTCAACTGGAGGTGGCGGGGCTCATCATCCTGCTGTTCGGCCTGGCGGTGACGGGAACCGCGCAAGGATTCGGCTACTTTGCAGGCCCGGACTTTCACGTCTCTCTGTTGAACTTGGATGCGTTCGTCGGTGTGGTCGGCACAATGAGCCTGGCCATCGCCGCGATGGTTGCGGAACGCCGGGGGGCCATGACGAAGCTGCTTGGAATCCAGAGCCTTCTGCAAGAAGCGGTTGCGGGGAAAGAGCGGGATCTGACGGCGACGGTTGAGGCGCTGCACGAGGAAGTGGTCGAACATCTGGAATCCACGAAAGCGCTGCGGGCGAGCCTCGAACGGCTTCGCGTGCAAATGGATAAAACCGCAGAGATTTTCTGGGTATTTGATGCGAACACAAAAAGGGTTTCCTATGTGAGCTCGGCCTACGAGATCCTTTGGGGCCGTTCCTCAGAGAGTTTGTATGCCGACCCGGATTCCTGGCTGGACGCGGTTCATCCGGAAGACCATGGCATTGCGGCGCGAATCGACCACCCGGAGAGCGATCAGGACCGATTTGAGGTGGAGTACAGAATCGTGCGGCCGGACGGTTCGCTTCACTGGATCCGTGACCGCGGCGTTGTGATCCGCGATCGGATGGGGCGAATCTGCTGCTCGGCCGGTATCGCCAGCGAATTCAAAGGAAGTCCGAACCTCGCACGCAGGGCGCTGGCTGCGCAAGCCGAAGAAGCTGAAAGAAATTTGTTATGAGCTTACAATAAGGCGCGAACCGGCTTGCAAGAGCATGATAATATGGGCTGCAAAGTTAACTCACGAGCAAATGCGGACGGGGGGCCACTGGTTCGTTGATGGGACAAAGTAGACAATTTCACGCTACTATTCCCGCTGCGGGCCAAGCTGGAAACGGAGGCGAACATGATGATCGGTGAAAGGTTGCGGGCGCTGAGAGAAGAGAAGAATCTTTCTCAGGGTGACATCGAAAAAAGCACGGGGTTGCTGCGCTGCTACATCTCTCGCGTGGAAAACGGCCATACGGTTCCTTCCATGGAAACGCTCGAAAAATTTGCGCGAGCCATGGAGATACCGCTTTATCAACTCTTCTACGAAGGAGAGGAGCCCCCTCAACTCCCCAGTTTACTTAAGCGCAAAGCCGGCGACACGAAAGAGTGGGGCAGTTCCGGAAAGGATGCCAAGGTTTTGAACCGCATTCGCAGGCTTCTGGCAAAATTGGGAGAAAATGACCGCGAGCTCCTTCTGTTTCTAGCGCAAAAGATGGCCGGTCCTATCGGCCGCCGGGCCAGGACCTGACGGGTGGTTCTGCCCAATCGCGTAACGGCCCAAAAGTGTTACCGATGTGACCAGTACGTTGTGTAATCCATTTCTCCAGGCCGGCCCCCCGAGTCAAGTGGCGCGCCCGGGGAGAGTCGAACTCCCGACCCTCTGCTTAGAAGGCAGACGCTCTATCCAACTGAGCTACGGGCGCGCTGTCTGCAACTAATTCACTGTACAGCGTTTGTCGCTTCCTTCGCAACGGGCAACTGAGCGCGCCGATTCTCGTTGTGCCCAATTTTGTGCCCACCAAGCCTCGAAATGGCCTCCAAAACCGCATCTTCGGACGGATGGACGTACCGGGCCGAAATTCCTATGGAACTGTGCCCGGCGATCCGGGCCAGCGTCCAAACGTCGCAGCCGGATTGTCCCAGGCGCGTCAGGAACGTGTGTCTGAGGCTATAGAGCACGAATGGGCGGACGGGCCTCTCGCCTCGCTTGTCCGCCTCCTCCGCGATAGCCTTAAACGCTTTGGCGTGCCGCTTTCGAAGGCTCGACGGCTCGACGTGGCCGCTGCGCGTACCTGCGGGCCATACCGAGCCCTCCTCGGGCTTCGCTGCCGCGTTCCAGCGCGATTCAAGCACTGCGCGGACACGGGGGGTCATCGGAATCACGCGCCGAGCGGCGGAAGTCTTGCCGTGCGTCACGAGCAAGGCCCCGTTGCGCCCGTTGAGCCACGTGACATGCTCCCAGCGGAGCCGAAAGCATTCTTCCGGGCGCATCCCCGTATCGGCCAGCACGGTTGCAATCGAGGCCAGCGGTTCGGGTGCGGCGGCAAGATAACGGGCTTCTTCTTCGGGAAGGATGACACGCTCGCGGCGACGCTCGCCGGGCAACACTTTGATCTTTGGAACGGAATCGAGCGCGCCCCACTCGGCGGCCAGGTTGAGAATCCGGCGAAGCACACGGAGCGAATTGTTGGCTGTGGCAACCTGCATCCCTTCGCGGAGCCGGTGCGCGGCGAACTCCGACGCCAGCTCTCCGTTGATTTCGTTAAGCGGGGCATCGGCCAGCGATTTGTATCCCGTGAGAGCACGGATTCCCGTGTGGTACCAGGTCCAATTCTTGCGGCAAGTACCCTCGAAGGTGGAACGCGCCCACGGCTCGATACGCTTCTCGCAAAACACTTTCAGCGTCGGCACGGCCTTCGGCTCGCGGATTCCGACTTCGCCTTTTGCCAGCGCTGTGCGATGCGCTGACTCCATCTGCCGGGCCACTTTATCATTGTCCTGCCTTGTGGACTCGCGCACAAGGCGCCCCTGCCACATGAACCGGTACCAATAGATTCCCTTCTTGCCTCGTTTGTAGATCATGTTTCTTCGCCTTTCGTCATCTGTCGTTGATGTACCTTTCGCACATAATTTCCGCACCGCACAGAGCAAAATTTTTGAGCCACTCGTGCCCGATTAAAGTGTTTCCCGCAAAGGTCGCAAATACCTACACCGATGGGCGTTGCTATCTGGATTGCGAACAAGGCAAATAAAGCGTCACCGGGGTGATCGAACCAGAGGCCCGCTCGGAACATTTTGTCGCGAATCGACCACCAAACTACGGCGCGCCCGACCTTGGTTCTCTGGTTTATCTGATTGCTGAAGTGGCCAATCACATTGCCATTCGGGGGCATAATCTCGTTTACGAGCGCGTCCTCTTGGACTTCTTCCATTCCCCAATCCTCCTCTCCAAAACCCTCGCATGGAGTTTTGCGCTTCGCACGCACCGCTGCCTGTAGCTTCAAGTAGGCTTTAAGATTCTCCGACATTTTGGCAACTACAGTGCCGGCATGCTCGTAGACGCGAAACATTCGGCCTTGGAAGGCTCGCGACAAGCGGGCAAGCAATAGGAGCTGAACTTTGTCCTTTCGTGAAACGCTGCCATATTCTCCGCAAAAGCTTTTCCATTGCACCTCGGTTTTAAAGGCATCCCAAGCGGTGATCGGCAATGCACGAACGCCAACTTCCTGTCCATCTTCTGAACTGACCACGAAGCCGTCTTCTTTTCCACGCACACTCGTGACCAGCACGGAAAAAAGGCTGTCACGGTTTGTCACGTGTTCCTTCATTGCCCGTGACAACCTACCACCACTCATGTAGCTTGTCAATGCTTGAAGGTGTTCTGCAAACCTACCGGGAGCAGAAGATGGCAGATATGGATGAACCGCTAGGATCAATCGAGCGATTGAATCAGGTTGACGCAACATCGCGTCGGCTTGGCGTTTCCACGTTCACAACTAAGAGACTAATTAAAGCTGGATACCTCCGTGCGGTCCGCGTCGGGAGGCGCGTTCTCATCCCTGAAAGCGAGGTTCAGCGCGTCATGGCTCAGGGCTGCGGGAAGTACAGTAGCGAGGATCGAACGCGCAAAGACTGAAAGACAGGTCGATATTGTGCGAACAGCCAAAGAAAGATTTTGAAGTGCGGATTCCGGCCCGCTTTCTCAAGGACCCCACGATCTCCTCGGATGCAAAAGTGTTGCGTGCTGAAATCGGGGCATTTGCAGATGGAAGGACCGGATATAGCTATGTCCAGGCGAGGATGCTGGAGGGAATTCTTCACTGGGGGCGAAGGCGACGCGAAAAAGCCCAAAAAGAGTTAGTCTCGCGAGGTTGGCTTAAACTGGGTTGGAAGCGCGGGGCACATGCTGTTTGGGCACGACGCACATACTGGCTCTGCCAGCCTTCCGCCGTTGCGCGTTTTGAGCGCAGCGGCGAAATGGCGCAACTTATCAGTAACCACAGTCAAAGTCAGGTCAGGTCATCAGTGACCACAAACCTGACTGAGAACCAAATTCAAAGACTCACCTCAGAAGTAACCTGACATGACTCTGACTCACCTCTTAGAAATCAACTCGCGACTCGTAAAGCCCCAAGAGTTGGCCTCAATCGGACTGGCCGAGCGAATCTGGCGTGAAAGCGGCTGCCCAATGGGAGGCCGCGAACTGATCGACCTTTTAGAGAGAATCCTCTCCGAATGTCGGCAGTTGGGGATTCTCTATGCACCAATCTTCCTGCAACGCAAGAAGGCGCTTCATCGCGGAACTTGGACCCCTCGTGCTAGCGTGATCACTGGCAGGCAGGGAACGACAGGAGCAAGCCCGAACGATGGGAAATGCACCAGGTGTGGAGGATCGGGTTATATGCTGACTTTGGGGGGAAGAAGTGCAGCATTGTGTCTATGCGGAGGATGGAAGAAACGATCAATCGCCAATTAGTTTTGGCAGGGGCTTGCGGTAAGTGACTCTAAACCTCAGACAGAGGCTGCATCGTGCGCAACTTGCGTCGTCATTGGAACTTCTGCTCCGTCTGCCTGCACCCGCAGCGCGAGTCTATCCAGACTGATTTCGTGAATTGGGAGCAGGTGGAAGTCATCGTTCGCAGATACGGAGTGTGTAGGAGTGCCGTCTACCGACACGCGCATGGCGTCGGACTGTTTGAGCAACGGCAAAAAAACATTCGTAGAGCCCTTAAAAAACTTTGCTTAGAAAGGCGAGGGGGAAAAAGTAAGCGCTAAGTACGCTTCCTTCTGTGACTTGCGCTGTGCACCCTATGGGAACGACCCTCGGGAGCATCACGGAAGCGAAAAGAAACGAACACGAGACGCCATGCTGCAAATTAGGCCCGCTGGTTTTTGCGAACCCCTCGATGCGGAGTCGGACCGTGCTTTCCAAAGATGGCACGTTGCGAACTTTGACCTTGAAAGGGAACTTGTCCGGTTACCCCGTTAATCAGGACTTGTGGCCATTTCTGGTGAATGAGAAGCTGCCTGCGTTTTTAGCCGTCACTGGATACCTGGACAAGGCACGATTTCTTTCGCATGGAACACATGCGAAACCTGAATCTCTCTCCAGTAACGTCCGCGGAAGCCGTACGAACCGATTCTTGAGATGTTACCCGTGATCCTTACTCGCCATGCGCTCCGAAAAAAATGCTGAAGGTCAGAGCCTCGAACGCGAACGTATCCGTCGAATTCGGAATTCGACACAAGCCAGTATGCTGAGCCGCTTATGGGGCAATTCTCGATCCCCGGATAAAACTCGCTGAGTGAATCGAAGCGAACGTAAACGCCGTCGAGAGTCTGGTTGTCCTTTCCCCGAGCAAACAATGTAAAGGCGATTAATCCCAGCAAGGAGATAGCGAATATCGGGGCGAACCGGCTTGCTGACATGTGTCCAGGCTCCGGCGTGTTGCGCGAGTTCGCTAGTCCCGGGATTCTAAAGGGGCACCCCCACGACTCAGTCTAACTCTTATCACAGATTCAGAATTAGGGCCTGCGACGCTCCAACTTGTCCGGTTACCCCGTTTACTAGGACTTACAGCATTACTTCCGAGTTGCCGACAATCTGTAAGTTGCGCGGGTTGCTACCGTGCAGACGGGTTCCGCAAATTTCTGGTAGTGTCTCGGCATGGAGAACTTAGCTGGCGTCCGCGTGAACTGGAAAGGTGTTGCGAGCTATTACGTCATCGCATGTTTATGGTCGTGGCCTTTCTTCTGGCGTCGGGACGTTCTCCATATTCCTGATACGCCACTCACCTCGATGTCGAAGTTGCTGATTCACTGGGGCCTGATGTGGGGACCCGGCATAGCGGCACTCGTCTGCATGGTGGCTTTCCGGCGCTCACACCGCCGCCTTATCACTCTTGGAGGGAATTCGTGGGTCAGGAGCATTCTGTTTTACGCCGCGCCTTTTCTTCTACTGGCCGCGTTTCGAGCACATGCGTTGTTTGGATACTACCAGCCTGCTTTGGTTGCTGCTTTTCCGATGTTTGTCTCCATTCTCGGAGAAGAGCTCGGATGGCGGGGCTTTCTTCAAGATGCACTTCGCCCTCTGCCCCCGGTCAAGAGGTTTGTCTTGATCGGTGCGCTGTGGGAGTTTTGGCACTTCACGACAAGAACTGCGCAAGGGTGGTCTCTGCTGAGAATTGCAGTAACGTTGTTGATTTCCTATACAGCCGTGATTCTTCTTAGCTTTATCATCGGGTACGCGGCCGAACGCTCGCGATCCGTGGTTGTTGCTGTGTCTCTACATTCTTATGTCGATGTGCTGCTGAACAATCTGGATTTGTACATTCCGCTGCTGCTGGCCTTGCCAGTGTGGGTGCTATTGCTGCTGACGTGGCCGAAAGCAATGACCGCCAGAGGTGCGACTCAATAGCTGACGTTAATCAGGCGATTTCACTCATAGGCTCTGCAACCAGATCTGGGCTGGAACCTGGTCGTGTGACGGGCAAGCCGGAAGTAATCCAAGATGCCTGGTTAGTCGGATTACCGTCCATTTAAAGCTGCACTTTACTTCTCCGGTTTCCCCGTTTACCAGGACTTATGAATGAAGGTATGGTGATTTCTTGACCGTGGCTGAATTCCTAGCATTTACGACTTCAATCCAAACGGTGTTTGTATCTACCTCCCCTTGCCAAGCTTCGTCGCGCGGCCCTTCTTGATTGTTCGTTGATCTCGGGAATCTAAGCGAACCCCAACTGGGATACGGCGAGGCACCTGCCGAACAGCGGTGACCCACAATGGCGATGACCGCAACCCAAGACCACCTGTTGGCGAAGTTCAGGGTGTAGCCGGTCCCCACGTACTTGGGCACCAGGATCGCCGGGTCACGCGGATTCCAGTAAAACGACCCAGCCCTCCAGAAGGCGTCACTCTCGGGATTCCCACTTTCCTACCGCCCCGGCGACGGGGGTTCCTCTTTATCCGGGCAGGTGTTCACGCAGCAAAACCGGCTCGGAAGCGAGCCGAGCGTCGCAAGATCCCGTGCGCAAACTTTGGGGCTGGTCATTGCCAAGGCGTCTGCCCTCCCCGGACTGCGGCAAAGCTTACCGCTTGCCGCAAAACCCGGGATGGGTCCATTCCATTAGCTCAGAATGGAATTGCGCCCTGTTATTTCGGGTGAAAGGCCCCCCCAGGAAGATCACAACTGAAATGATTGCCCCGTAGGCAAACACCGTTCCGACCAAGTATTGACGCCAGAGCCAGATGAAAGTGGCTTCCTCTCGCCCTACTTCGAGCTTCGATTGCAGCCGTTTGACCACATTGCAACCCCCGATGCCAACGAACAAAGGGATAATGGTAAGAAACGCGCTAACAAGTAGATGACCTATCTCTCGCGTTCCTAATGGTACGTGGCTGTTTGGCCAGCCGAGGGCAGCAACGATCAACACTGCTTCCGTGAAAAGGAACATTGACAGGGCACATGCCAATAAGACCCGGCTGACCCACTCACGAGATATCCACCTGTTGTCCATTATCCATCTCCGCGCAAAACCTAACCGATTTGTTGCATCTCCATTGTGTCTGGCTAGCCGTTAATGGCACAAACCTGCTGCCTTCCCCAAGAATCCTAATCCAGCCACGATGGTGCCTCCTGCCATTGCGATGCCTCCGGATGTTTGTGTGATGAGTCCGGCGGGTAAACCGACGACAGTGAGGTCTTCTCCCGTTCCAAAGAGGAACAAGCCTCCACCGATTACAGATACGGTTGTTCCCCCGTTTTCCATGGCGGTACACCAACCCGTTTGCGGCTGCTGCGGCGGCGGCGGGTCGGGAGGCGTGGGAGCAGGCGGCTGAGGAGCCGAACCGCACATAACGGGAATAGTACACGTTCCAGGGGGCGGAGGTGATGGCGGAATAACGGGCGGAGGACCCGGATCGGGAGGATTGTTGTTAGGTGGGTTTGGAGGAGGGGTCGGGCACTGACCATTCGGGCAGAGGTCTTGGGCAGTTTTGCCGCCATTGTCCCCTTGGTTGTCCCCCTGGTTGCCATTATTCTGGCCTTCGCCGCCGTTGTTGCTCACGCCGGTACCACCGGCATTTCCAGTATCGGTTGTGCCGTCTACGCAACTGGGGTCCTGACAGCCACCAGGATCGATAATAGCTCCACCAAAACCGCCGCCACAAACGTCGGCGGCGTGACGGCGGTTTCGGCCTGCGTCAACCGGCCCATCGCCACCGTTGTCACCGTTGCCGCTGTCGCCGCTGTCGCCAATACCGCAGCCACGACCACCACCTCCTCCAGTACCGCAGTCACCACAGGTAAGGAACAGGCCGTATGGATCAACGGCATGTAGCGCGCTATTGCGGACGTATGCATAGCGGTTCCAGGTCTGCGGGTCTTTCGTCGAGACAGCGGCCATCCCGGACGGATCGGGCGAGGGCCAGCGGCCTGACATGCTGTATTCGCGGGCGGCGAAATCGTAGAGGCCGGAGACGGTATCCTGGTTCATGCCCGTGAAGGAAAGATCTCTTGTGGTGAATCTGCGCATGCCCATGCGACCAGGGCATACCCTCGGTACCAAGTCGCGAGCACCGACATCGGCTTATCATCACTGCTTAGATCACTTCGGTAAAAAGGTCTGTCCGCAATTGTGACAGGGTATGCGTCTCGCGTGATTTTGTGCTCTTCGAAGCCGCTATGAACAAATGACAGCGCCAGCAAGATTGTGAATCGCTCCATGTTGGGATGGTGCAGCTGCGGTGTCTGGAGCACGTCCAATTCAAGCGATTCGGCAGACCCTTGGGCGGAGTGTCTGTGCACCCTGAACAAGGTCATCTGTTGGTTGGGATGATTGCTTGCCCTGGCTTTCGAGAACTTCCATCCATCCGGCGGCCGATACGCGAGCGCGAGACATTCGTTGGAGTATGCCGCATCGCCGCCGTCCGCAACATTCGGCTTCCGGGACGCGGCATCCTGTCCCACGGCATAGACAGCAGAAAGGACAACTCCGGTGAGAATGGTTGCGCGAACCAAGGCCAAGCAAACGCAAGAACTTACAAGCTTCTTCATTGTGATGATGAGTATAACCGGGTTGCACCGCATGATTATCGGAAAATCGCGTTATCACGAGTAGTCGGCCATGGCAGACCGGGGCAACTCCTGGTTAGTCGGATTACCGGAGATGTTGGTGCTGTCCTAATGTGTGTGGTGTAACCTACGCAGGTGGTCCTGATTGTTTGGGGATAGTTGTGAACCGCTTTGAGTCTTTGGGAAGGAGACCGATAAATTGGCAAAACGCAATCGTTCTCCCCGCAGCACCCCAAAAGTCATACGCACAATTCGAGGCATTGCAGTCAATGAATGTGTACTCCCCGCCGCTGTAGCTAAAACGACAGTCGAAGAACTGGCAGTTTCGGAATTCAGTCTCGTCAACCACGACGGTTTCATTTCGTATGGCCCTGTCTCGAATTATTTTCATCACGCAACCTCGGAAGGGATTAAGCAACGGCCTTGTTACCCTGAGAGTTTACCGAAAGCAACTCCTGAATTGTCCAAACGTGGTCTGTGAGATTCGCTTTTACTGCGGGCGTAGTTTTCAAGCTCAAATGTACCCTGCAAAAGTTGTAATGCGCGACCATAAGCGCGAGCGCAGCCTCAAGATTTTCCCATTTCTTAGAGAAACCGCTGGTTAATCTCGTCAGCCGCCTCATTTGCATCCTCATCGTCAAATTCAGTCTTTCGACATGCGACGTGGAGATATTTTCTGGGCATGGTTCTCCAGTGACGCGCATAGGAATCGCTTCCACAACCTTTCCGGGGCTGTAGCGTTCATGCGTTGACTCATCTGAGCTATAGAGCTTCACAAGTTGCGCGAAGTGAATCGAGTCACCAAAAACCAAGTGGACGCAATCGCGGTAAGCTTTGTAACCATCCGTCGTCAGTTGGAATACGCCCGACGTTGCCCGTTTCAATGCTTCCACTAGCCTCAATGCGCTCCGAAAATTTCGCTTGCCGAGCACAAAGCAGAGAATCAATTTGGTACGCGATTCCAAGCCGAGATAGGTATATGCGTCTCCGATCTCCGGCTTGTAAAACTCCTCGCGGGTCTTGTGCTTCTCTTTTTTGAAGCAGTAGCCCCACAACTCATCAACCTGCACCTGAGACACAGGAATGTTTCGGATTTGCGCGTCCAGCAAGTCCTGGCAGCGGTTCCCGGCGTCAAGCATGATTCGGATTATCGTGTCCCGATGTACGCCGGTCAGCCTCTCGACGCTTCTCACGCTAAGGCCCTCAAGAAGCCCGCTGAGGATTTGCACGACTTTTTCATCGGGAACGTTGAAATCACGGAGTAGCTTATAGCTGCGTTCTGAGAACGTGCGGCCACAACTGCGGCAACGGAATCTCTGAATCTGCGCTCTGCCGAATTTTCCGTGCGGTTTCGGACTGTTGGTGTTACAGCCGGGGCAAATCATCGGGTTTCTCCTTGATTTCTGGCGGGAGAAGCCCGACAATCGGTTAGGGTCTGAGTGCGGGCTTCGTCCGCGCTTGGATTTGCCCCGCCGCCAGTTAGCGCTGACGACGGGGCTTACTACCTACAGCCACTTCACTTTAGGTTGGTGGTGGCGGCACGGCCATCACCTCGCTTTCCGGGCCAGATCGGAAGCATCCCGATCTGGCCCTCATGCCTCCAACGTAGCGTATTCTAGTTCCGATGTCAAGTACAAAATGAACTGTACTTGCGGTTCTGGTGCGGCGTTTTGTACTTGACAGTCTGGACTTGCCGTGGTATACGTATGCGTGGAGGAGATCAATCCTATGCCGAGCGTAACGCCCGTTAAGCGGAAAATCCAAAGAAGCCCGAACTCTCCCTTCATCTCCCTCGGAGAATCGCTGGGTAAATTACAGGTGATTTATCAAAACGAGAAACGATCTAAAGCACCCTATGCCGTGATCTTGAAGCATTTGGGATACAGAGAACAGCGTGGGGGAGTCGGAGGCAGAACACTGTCTTCGCTCATTCAGTATGGGCTTCTAGAGCAGAGCAGGGGTGAGTGTTGGGTATCAGACTTGGGCTATACGCTGCTTCATTTTCCTGAGAATTCCCCTGAGAGAGTGAAAGCCCTAAAGGAGGCCGCTGAGAAACCCACGTTGTTTCGGGAAATTCTTGCGACTTACGTGGATTCTATCCCCTCGGATGACACGCTTCGCAGCTACCTGATCAAGCGCGGTTTCAATCCCGCCATGATTGATCGGTTTATTCAGGTTTTTAGGGATACAATTGAATTTGCCAAAGTGACTCGGGACGTATATAATGTATCTCCTATGCAGCTTGGAGATGCGCTCGGAGTGGATGTTCAACAGCCCGATCATCCCGGTATCTCGTCTGCTGGAAATGAAATCCAAGTCTACAGTTGGCCCCTGTCGCAGCCGAGGAAAGTCCGCGCAGAGCTTAAGTTGATCGGTCGCGAGTTCCGCAAAGAGGACATCGAGAGACTCAAAAAGCATCTCGATTTGCTTGAGGAAAGCTTCTCCGAAGAATCGTAACCTGTACAACGCCCTAGACATACCGCTTTTTAACTCTGCAACGAATCCTGCCGATACCATTGACTGAATGCAACCCGCGTGGTGTAATTCGAGTCAAATCTACGTGAGGAGGGCCAAATGAGCAACCAAATTAAGCGGGCGCTTGCCAAGCTCTCCGAGAGCATGAGCAAGAACCTGCCAGAAGTGAAACAAAGGCTATCCAAAGCGGGCGCTTCGTCCAACAATGCGCTCGTATATTCCGTCGCCAAGTACTACACCGCGCTGAATAAACTTGCCGAAGAAAAGTAGTCGGGTCTGCCAGCTCGGAATCGGATATGTGGAATGGATTCATGACGAACTCATTTCCGCAGTCTGGCCTAGCATGGACCCAATCGCAGTTGGCGAATATCGGAATAGGCAGCTACTAGAGTCGGCTCTTGGCCGCCCGTTTCAATCGGCGGGCGGTCAAGAAGCCTACCATACGATAATTGAGAAGGCAGCCGCTCTGTTTCACTCTCTGATCGCTAATCATCCCTTTCACAACGGAAACAAGAGGACTGCCGTTCTAGCCATGGACGCTTTTCTCATAGGAAACGGCCATATGCCAGCTTTGGATAATGACCGTATGTACGCACTGGCGCAGGATACGGCCTCCTACAGAGAGCGCAATGTAAGTCATCACGATCAACTGGCCAAAATAACTGACGAATTGGAAGAGTTCTGCGTAGAACTCTTCGTTATTCAGAGGGTGCACATCAGCGACCCAGAGATGCGAAGGAAATTGAGAGAGTTTTGCAAACGACAAGTTAGAATCGGTCGATCCGTACGACGAAATCCCTACAACACTCTTCTCAAGCCATAAAGACCCATGACCCAACACACCTTAGGACAGCACCGAGATGTTCCGTACCAGGACCCACATGGACGGTTTGACCGTTAATCAGGACTTTGGCCGTAACTTCCGGATTGCCGACCATCCACCAAGCAAAGAAAAACCTGCTCAATGAGTGTAATGGCGATTTAACGCCAGCAATGCGCTCGAAACGCGAGGACTATCGAAGAACGGGCAGAAGGCTTCGTGTGGAATATCTTGTCTTTTGGGGCCCACTGGGGCAACACCAGTTCAGAGCCTATGACCTGGAACTTTTTCCAGGCAGAAGTCGTACGTAAGAAGCGGAGGACGCATGAAACGGATTCCTCTGTTTGTGGGGTTGCTGGCGATGTCAGTAGTTTCAGTGGCTCAATCAAATGTGCGCCCGGAAATTCTTGTGCTCGGAACATATCACATGGCGAACCCCGGACGCGATATCTACAACATGCACGCTGACGACGTTTTTTCGCCCAAGCGCCAGCAGGAAATTGCGCAGTTGATCGAAGTGTTGAAGAAATTTCGACCGACCAAGATTGCGATTGAAGCTGATGTCGGCAGCCAACGTGTGGAGCAGGAGTATTCCGATTATCTCGCGGGAAAGTACACTCTAACTCGGAACGAGACCAATCAGATCGGTTACCGATTAGCGAAAGAGCTCGGCCATCACGCAATATATCCAGTTGATGAGGAGGGCGACTTCCCATGGGGACGGCTGGTCAATTACGCAAAAGCCAATGGCCTAGAGGACAAATTTGCCGCACAAGACGCAGTCATAGCCGCACAGGTAAAGGAGGAAGGTGAATTCTTGGGGTCCCACACCGTGCTGGAAATGTTCGAGTATTTGAACTCGGATTCTATGGCGGCAAAGGGCTTGGCATGGTATTACGCCTGCGTTCCCTATGGAGACCCCTCTGACTATGCAGGCCCCGACCTGTTGGCAGCTTGGTACCAGAGAAATATCCGCATTTATCACAACATGGTCAAGCTAATCGATTCTCCAGATGATAGGATTCTTGTGATCTACGGTTCTGGCCACCTCGGATGGTTGCGACAGGATGTCGCCAACGACGCGACTGTTAGATTAAGAAAGCTCGCGGAGTTGATCGCACAACAATAGCTGTAAACTGTGCCACAAGAGGTGCCTCGGAAAAGTACGGACTGACACTATCAGGCGATTACATTGTGCGGACCACCTATATTCTGGGCGTATCACGGGCAAATCGGAAGTAATCGAACATGCCTGATTAGTCGGGTGGTCTCAACGGGTCGACGCAACATTCACCCGAAGTCCTATCTGTAGGTGTTTGAACGGTTTAATTCCTTCGAGAGCGCTGATCCGAAGAAAACACTTCCCTGTTTAGGATTAATTGAGTGCAGCCCGAAGGCTCAGGTCTCTTTGAAAAACGCAATCGGATCAACAGATTAGAAGAGTGTTGCATCGACCGGTTGAGCCGGCACGGAAAACCGGACAAGTTCCGTACCAGGACCCACATGGACGGTTTCGCCGTTTACCAGGATCTGAGCTACTCGATTGGAACTGGTGGCTTTTCCTTCCCGAATGGGGAAAATAATATCGAAACCGTTGTATCCACCTCAACGGGCAGACCATTCATCAACGTCGGCTCATATCGCCATTGCAGCACTGCGTCCACTGCGGACTGCATGAGATTTTCTGGGCCGGAAACATATCGGGCGCTCTTCACAGCACCGCTCTTGCCGATGATTACATGAAGAACGACCGTGCCTTCCATGCGCTTGAGACTAGCGGGCGGGTATAGAGGAGAAACCGCGTGAACCAGCTTTCTCTTTTGAGCATCTTCGTCCACGCGGATTCTGCGTGGCTGCCGTGCATGATCCATGGGGACCCTCTGTGACGCCTTGTCCGTTTTTGTGCTCTGGTCCTGTGGCAAGACACTCACATCCGAGAGCCTGAAGCAGCGAGCGTTACCGTCCCAATAGATCTTGTCCTGGTTATCCTTCCAGAACGCCATCCACCGAGCCTGCAGTTCCTTCAAGGTGTGCGTCTTCCGAAACTCCTCCCAACATACCCATGCGGCTTCATCGCAGGTCTGAGGAGGAAACAAGGCGGGCATAGTGCTCTTCTGCCAAGTATCGTCCAGAAAGAGATCTCCAAGAATGAAGTACGCCAGCTCTCCTGTGCGGATGCGGGGCCAATAGTCATACACCGGCTCAGCGATCCATCGTGAATCTGTGATCTGCGAGATCAAGATAGGGATCGCCGAATTCCCGTCCGCCACGATTTGATCTACGACCGCAGACGAGCAGTACTCGCGATCTTGGAATCTTCCTTTGGACCGACACGTAATGTTCCTCCATGTTGAGAGGGGATAGGTCTTCGCGCGTGCCCGCGTGTTCTGACATGATGCGAGGAGAGGCATCGAAAGATACACGTAGAATAAGATAAGAGTCGGAATCACCCACATCTTTCTGGACGCAGCCATGAATGAGAATCTTACCGCATGTTGTTGACACCACAGCTGTAAGGTGCTCCTGCGGGCTCCATTGCGTGCCAACTCCTGATTAGTCGGAT